>ERZ1026880.103-NODE-103-length-47173-cov-30.631287_pt1 | contig 47173 bp, 77 predicted proteins | sample MGYA00380170_ERZ1026880 | MGnify/ENA primary metagenome ERZ1026880 (study PRJEB33269, sample SAMEA4719806) | human gut metagenome | biome: human-associated habitat; feature: organic feature; material: feces | place: Cameroon | collected 2013-10 ...
CTCTGCGTTGCCGAACACCATTGCGTTGCCGGACACCATTGCGTTGCCGAACACCTCTGCGTTGCCGAACACCATTGCGTTGCCGGACACCATTGCGTTGCCGAACACCATTGCGTCGCCGGACACCCATGCGTTGCCGGAGGACTGTTCAAGATTCTCTTCTTTCTCAACCCATCCACCAGCATCTCCCTCTTCTACATCTCCGAAAGAGATAAGTGCCTTAATACGGAAAAGTTTCTTTCCGAAAATGTTAATTTTTGACTCTGCTGTCAGTTCGAATTTTTTCAATTTGTTTTCCTCCTTGTTAATTCGTGCTATACTCTCCTATGAAAGGAGATGATATTAATATGAAACCAAACATGGCAAATGGTTCCATAGTTCCACATAGTGTCCTTGAACAGCGACTAAAAGAAGCTAAAGAAAAAGAATTACGGAAACAGCAATGGAGGCATGATTTCCGAGTAGCTTTATTCAGTGCTGTTGTTGGTGGAATTACTGGATTCCTTGCAAGCCTTATAGTCCAGTGGCTATTCTGACCACTAAAACTCCGAGAACTCCGCCGAGTGCTCCGCAGGTAGCCGAAAGCACAAAGCAAAGAATCCAAAATGCGATTCTGTTTTTCAATTTGCTTTCACCTCCAAGTTAAGAACTTTCTTTCTGTTCCTTACCAGAATCATCTGGCTTATTCTCGGAAAAACTTTCCGTCTTACCAAGAATGTATCCCTTGTCAAACTCTGACATATTAGGAATCGCGTCTTTCAGCTTTTCAACGATTCTTTTTTCTTTTTCAGACATGCGTTCACTCCTTTCTTGTGATATACTCCCAGTAGAGGGAGGTGATTAAAATAAATCAAATTATTTCAATTCTAAAATCAGCCAAAGAAATCATTACATTTGAGAATGTTTCTTTTATGCTTGGGTTAATAGGTTCTGTCGGCACTGCTTGGCAATTATTTCGATCACGGCGTAATCTCCGTTTAAGTTTGCCTTATTTTGGATATAGGCAAGAAAAGCAATTAGCTTTGGCTTATATTCAGTTTGACAATCTTTCAAATTCCGCAATATCAATTACGGATGTCTCCATTGTTATTAACGGAATTACTTATCCTTGCAATAAGTTGCCAACTATCGTTGCTTCTTCAGACCGAAGAATCGGTGAAAAAACCGTTTCGTACAGCAGCCTGTACAATATGGCTCTTCCGGTTTGCTTGTCCGGCTATGGTGGTAGTAGTGGCTATTTTGTGTTTCAGATTCCATTAGAATCTTCTCCACTTGACTCCACGTACCGGACGTTTTTAATTTCGACCAGTCGTGGCTCGTCATTTCGAGTTGAACTGAAACCTGACCGAGAATATTTTCACTAATGATGCATTCTAACATTTTTCTTCGCCTCCTTTGTTGTACTTTGTACACTCTTAATATAATACTATGTACAACTTTTGTCAAGCACAATTTTTGTACATTGTACAATTTTAATATTTACTTTTTTAATTATGTGCTGTATAATCTTATTTGAAAGGAGGTGTACGAATTGAAAAACAGAATAAAGCAAATAAGAAATTCTAATCCTAATTGGAAGAGTCAAGATTTATTTGCAAGCTTTTTGGGAATACCAAAGGCAAATTTATCCAGTTATGAAACTGGAAGAAGAACTCCTACAGACGCAGTAATTCAATTAATCTGTGAGAAATGTTCTGTAAACGAAGAATGGCTCAGAACTGGAAACGGAGATATGTTTGTATCCGGAATTAAAGACAAACAAATTTCTGCCATGCTTGCAGACGTAATGAAATCTGGAGAAGATTCTTTCCGACACCGTCTCGTGTCTGCATTAGCCAGATTGGACGATGAGGGATGGGACAATTTAGAAAAACTTATTGACATGATTTCTAATAAGTAAAAAGAAAGACAAGGGCAATGCGCAAACCCTTGTCTTTTTTAATGCTATCCGATTAGCCTTTTCACAAATATATAAATCACTTCTATCCAATGATTATTCGTGCATTTTTCAACCATCTCAATAATCTCTTTCTTATAATCCATAATAACCCTCCCTATTGCAATTGCCACCTACATTACAGTATATGTCCGGTTTGTGGGAATAACCGAACATTCGTTCGTTTTATGCCATTATATCACTAATGTTTGCCCTTGGAAACTGCCAGATATACACCGATATGTTTATGATTGCATAGAAATTATTCGTAATATCAAAGATATAGTCTTTTCTGTTTAGTGGCAGGGCGAATAAAAACGGCGGCATGGTCCGCTTTATTTCATGGGCGCTATTCTTATGTAGGGCAGAAGATCTGTACGCATTTTGGACAGAATACACTTCTGACTCTTCGCGGATATAATCGTCTACGCACATTGGTAAATAAGCAATGTAATTAAGCAAAAGCGCAGCTCCTATTATAATTAGTATATTTTTGATTATTTTCATTTCATAAATCACCTAAAAACGTCTATTTACAACTAAATTTAACGATGCTATAATAAAAATAGCATATTTAAACACTTTTTTTTGCAAATGGCGAAAACAACGCCCATAAGGGAATGATTTGAATGAAAATTGCGATTTGTGACGATGATAATTTACGAATTGAAATTTTCAAAAATAGCATTGACCGATATCTAAAAGAGCATGGTGATGGCGGATATACATTAACCACTTACACCAGCGGAAAGCCTTTGATCGACGATGTTTCAGATGGCGAATGGTATGACATTATAATTCTTGATGTCTCCATCAACGGAGAAAATGGCATAGAGATTGCCAAAAGATTAAGAAAAATCGGATACTATGGAAATATCACTTTTTGGACAGAGCGCAAAGAATATGTATTTGATGCGCTTGATGTGCTGCCGGTTCATTACATCATTAAAGGCTCTGAGCATGGAAGAATGTATTCAGTTGTTGAGCAGACTCTTGAAAATATCCGTGAAAAAACGCTTACTATCAAGAACAAGGACTACTTTCACAGAGCTGAATTCCGGCATATTGAATACATCGAAAGCCAGAACAAATACATAATGATCCATTGCACGTGCGGAATATCACACAAGGAACGAGGAAAGCTCAATGATATCGAAAAGAGTCTTGACGGAAGATTTTTGCGCTGCCACCAGAGCTATATAGTTAATATGGACGAGGTAAGCGAAGTAAGCCATTTTTTTACGATGGTATCTGGCGCGATCGTCCCGATCAGGCAAAGAGAACTTGCAAAAATAAGAGAAAAATATGAAAACTACGTCATTGGAGGGAGATAAAGCATGAGCGAAGAAAAAACAAAGAAGTGCAAACATTGCAAGATGGACATTCCAAAAGATGCAAAAATATGTCCACATTGTAGAAAGAAACAAAAAAGTGGAATATTAAAATGGGTTGTATTAATACTTATCATAGGAGTGGTTATCGGTGCTGTCACAGGCGAAGACAAATCCGCTGATAGTACGACCAAACAAACAGAAGCAACTGCTTCAGACAGTCAGAAACAGGAAACTGAGTCAATCGAATATACATCTGTATCTGTAAATGACATGATGGATGCCCTTAACAATAACGCTATGGGAGCGTCTGACAAATATAAAGGTAAATACCTTGAGATTACCGGAAAGCTCACAAACATTGATGCAGCCGGAAAATATATTGATCTCATGGCTGATGGAGATTTTGAGATTATTGGAGTTCAGTGTTACATCAAAAACGACGACCAGAAAGCTAAAATAGCATCTATGTCAAAAGGTGACACTGTTACATTGAAAGGAAAATGTACGGATGTCGGAGAAGTGCTTGGATATTCTCTTGATATTGATGAAATAGAATAAATGCTAAAAAAGACCGGCTCTCGCTACCAACGAGGACCGGTTTTTTAAAATAAGACAATTCCAGAGAAAAATCTTACCTACACATTAAGTATATCATCTCCGGGATTGCCGCACAAGCATAAAAAGGAGAATGATAACATGAATGAATCAGTATGTATCTATCTAAGAAAGTCCAGAGCCGATCGGGAAGCCGAAGCACGTGGTGAGGGCGAAACTCTTGCCAGACATGAACGAATCCTGTTAGACCTTGCAAAGCAACGAGGATATCAGCTCGGAGCAATCCATAAAGAAGTAGTGTCCGGTGAAACTATTGCTGACCGTCCTGTCATGCAGCAGCTTCTTCACGAAGTGGAATCCGGTATGTGGGATGGTGTTTTGGTTGTCGAAGTAGAACGTCTTGCCAGAGGCGATACCATAGACCAAGGCGTTGTATCCAGAGCTTTTCAGTACTCTGACACGAAGATTATTACTCCTACAAAAATATACGATCCGAACAACGAATTTGATGAAGAATACTTCGAATTTGGACTTTTTATGTCCAGACGTGAATATAAGACCATCAAGCGCCGATTGAATAATGGTAGAATCTCATCGGTCAAAGAGGGAAAATACTGTGGCAACAAACCACCTTACGGATACGAAAGAGTAAAACTCGAAAAAGAAAAAGGTTATATCCTCAGACCTGTTCCGGCTCAAGCCGAGATCGTAAAGATGATATACAACTGGTATGCCGGTGATGGTTGTGAGCAAATTGGAGTTGCGAAGATTGTACGGAAATTAAACGACATGGGAATAAAATCTGCGCTAGGTGGTGACTGGACTCCTGCCAGCATACAGGGAATTCTAACAAATCCGGTGTATATAGGAAAAATCCGGTGGAATGGTCGAAAAACAGTAAAGACTATACAGAATGGTCAAGTAGTCAAGACACGCCCACGGTCCAGGAATGTCCTTATCTGTGAGGGATTGCATCCGGCTATTATATCAGACGATCTGTATAATTCTGTGCAAGAGATACGTCAAAAGAACCCACCCCGTCCGATCAGCATAAAAAACACAGTTCGCAATCCGCTTGCCGGAATTGTCTATTGCAGCAAGTGTGGTCGTGCCATGGTTCGCCGCCCTTATCAAAAACGCGGACAGGAAGATACTCTTATGTGTCCATATACGTCTTGCCCTACAGTGAGTAGCAAATTATCTCTGGTTGAAAAAGCTGTACTTGATGGAATCAAAGAAATAGCAGAGAAGTATAAACTGAACAATGATATTAATACTCCGTCTAATACTATTAATTCCGGTATAATATCTAAGCAAAATCTTATACGTGAAAAAGAAAGCGAGCTGGAAAGTTTAAATATCCAAAAAGCAAAACAATACGATCTGCTTGAGCGAGGAATCTACACCACAGAAGTCTTCCTTGAACGCTCCAAAACCATAGCTAGGTCTATCCAATCATGCTCTGATATTATTACGAAATTAAGAGAAGAAATCGAACACGATGAGAATATTAAGGCACAACAGTCGAATTTTATTCCGCGTTGTGAAGAGCTGCTTAATAACTATTGGGACCTTAACATAGAATCACGAAATAGAATGCTCAAGAATCTAGTTGAAAAAGTCGTCTACTCGAAAAATATAAAAAACACTTACGGCAAAGGTAACGAGATTAATTTTGAGCTAGACATTTTCCCAAAAATTCAAAAAAATGATTAATGACATCTTCTATGTGCCAGTTCGCTGGCGCAATGATGCTATCATTAATTTTAAAAAGAAACTCCCGGGGAATTAACCCCGGGATATTTTTATACTTTCTGAATATATTTTGCGGAAGCAAATCCAAAATACTTTCCAGCAATGCGGATGTAATACCAGTTTGACTTATCTTTTGCTTTGACCGTATCGCATACATCTATCAGATTTCCTTTTGCAAGCGTAGGGTAGCTTTTAAGCTGTGCATTCTCCGTTCCTGCCCACGTTCTGACATTCAGGGTACTTGCAGTCACCTTGCCGACAAATTTAGGCGTTTTGGACGGTGCAGTTGATTTATTGGCTGCAGTTGTCACATTATTTGCAGTATTTCCGGATTTACTTCCAGACGTAACAGCGATAGCCACGTGGTGGTTATCATTCAGGAGGATATCTCCTGCCTTTAGATAGTCACCGGATGTCAGATACTTTCTATCCGTCAGTACTTTCGCACCGGCAATCTTCATTGCAGCTCTCATGTTTCGCGTTGTCAGATAGATGCTTACTGCTTTCAGTTTTGCATTATTTAGGCGATATCCAGCACCCTTAACGATTGCAGCTGTACTTGCACTACAGTCAGATTCACAAGCTATTGTGATCTGCGCCGGATCGTAGTTACTTGCCTTTAAGTGCCGCCAGAATGAATACCGGTCATTGCTGTTTCCGGCAGTGCCCTGATCGTATCCAATGAGATTGTTCTGTGCCGCTTTTGCCGCCATGTCTGCGATCATGGCTGCGATTTTAGCGTCATTGAATCTTAGAACACAGAGCCACGGTCTGCTGTACCAGTTCATGATCTGATATTCTGTACCAGTCTGATCTCCTGCTTTCCCACCTGCATATCTTCCTCTTTCATCATGTCCGCAGTTACTGATTTTTACCATTTTAATTTCTCCTTTCTGGTTAGAATCTCTGTAGTCCTTGTAGAACACATCCATATCTACATTTCCATTGATACCATTGACTTTTCCTTTGCTAGAATACTGCCAGCCTACACCGACATTCGGACGTAATCTTTCCTGCACAGAACCATTGTCGCTTGCCGGATAACGAGCAATCCAACAATCATATTGCTTGAGAGCATCTGTCAGAACATTATTGTACCAGTCGAGATTACAATAAATTCCAACCTTATAACCGGCTTTCTTGATTCTGGTCAGAAATGACACTGCAATGTTTTCGATTGCCTGTTTTCCAAGGGTTCTCTGCTGGTTCCACTCTAAATCATAATACACCGGAAAATCCAGTCCTCTACCTGCCAGTACTGCAATTACCGCTTCCGCTTCATCAACTGCCTGTGCCGGTGTTAGAGCGTAACTGTATTTGTAGCCACCGACAAGGATTCCGTTGGATTTACAGCCTTTATAGTTATGCTCAAAAGATGCGTCCTGTCCGTATCTTTCGTGGATTCTCAAGATAGCCGCTTTGATTCCGGCTTTTGCCACTTTGCCCCAGTCCGGTTTTCCTTGGTTGGCTGATACGTCAATTACTTTGATTTCCATATAAACTCCTTTCTACTTGCCAATGTATACAAACTGTGCGCCTGCCAGATTGTTTCCACCCATTGTTACCCACGGAATATAGGTGATTCCACCGCCTTTCATAATAGTCATAGTACCTCCGCCACTCTGTTGAGCCACAATTATTTGCTGATTTTCACCAGGTCGCAAATTTTCAGGAATTGTTCCAGTAGCACACAGTACCCGATTTGCCCACGCTTCCAAAGTTGCTGTCTTTGTATTAAAATTAATTCTTCCAAATACCAGCCCATTCACTCTCTTGGCATAAAACGTTATGCTCATTCCATCTACGGCACTTGTCAAATCCGCGTTGTAAGTAGCATCTACAGTATTTAATTTCTTTTTTATCGTTCCAAATAAGTCGCTCCATTTGAGCTTTTTCATGGTTGCTCCGCTGTTTGTAGCGATGGGGAATAGGTCTGTATCAGTGGGCTCAGTCGTGCTTGATAAGTTGACTATAGAATCTGTTTTTAATGATACTGCCATAACATCACGTTACTCCTTTCCTAATTTCTTCCAATTTTTTATTTAACATGTCTATTTCTACTTTTTGTTGTTTAATCATGGCAAACATAGCCGGAATCATGATACGTTCGTTCCAGTCTTCAACCTGTCCGTCAGCATGTCGAGTAGCCTCTGGAAAAAATCTCTCCACATCCTCAGCGATGAACATTGGAATATATCTTCCTTCATTTTCATCTCCTCTAACCAGATACCCGTCTTTATATTTCGCCCACGTTGGTTCGATATTGTACCATTCTTCAATCTCTTGCTCTGAAATATTGTTTCCAATATCTTTATAGCGTTTCGAGGATGAAGAATTCAGCATCAGTTGCTTGTAGCCTGTACGTCCGTCCCAGCAAACAGTATTTGCTGAAGTCGTGTATTCCATATTTTCTATCTTTGGAGAACTTGTAAATGAAGCCGTATCAGAAACAGTCAAATTTTCGAATTCACCAGTATCTGCTGACACTTCTGTTGCATTTATTTTTAATTTTTCATCATCCCAGCTGATTCCCCACGAAGTATTTTCAATCTCAATATCTACTTCATCTCCAAAAAATTTTTCAATATCAACTGGGAAAATTCCTTCGCTTGAGAACTGAACGCCTGTATATTTCATATGGTCCGAATCTTCTTCGTAGCTTGTAAACACGGTATATCCAGAATAATCCACAAGACCTTTTACAGAGTCTTTATCGTTTTTGATTTTTAGATAACCGTTTCCGTTTTTGGCACCACCCAAGGTTGCTGCATTACCCATGATTGCATCAAAGCTGATGTATAGATGCCCGTTGATGTAGTACAATCCTTTGAACTCACCATCGCCAGATAGGATTTCGACAATCTGTTCTTGCGTTAGATTGTCCACATCAATCACTACCGCAACACTCTGCATATCCATCAATGTCGTAGTACCGCCAGAGGCATACAGCTTGCACCGAATGTTTGTAACATCCCTAGGGATTCCGACTGTAGTTCCGTTTCCATCAGTGACCGTCTGTCCACTTCCATCAGTCAAAATTGAGTACAGGTAATGTTTGACCGTATCTTCATCCGCTGAACTGGTGTAAATAGTTTTCCATGTGTTACCATCAGTAGTCTCTTCGATTACGAATCTGCCACTATACGGATGCCGCTCCGCTTCGTTTCCGTCACGATAGTATGCCTTGAATTCCAGAAAGTTTGGACTGATAACCTTATCTGCTCCACGTTTCAGAATATTGCAGGACGGTTCGATTATATAAGTTCTTCCAGAAACTCCTGCTTTCTGCTTTGATACAGAAAATCTTCGGGTTATTGACAATGTTTGCAAATATGTTGCCTTAATGTCTACCCATCCATTGTCAGAAGTCAAACCTGTGACGGTATAAGTATGCGTATCAACATTCCAAGAACCGGTCACGCTGTCGGATTTTGTGACGGTATAACTACAATCACTCGTGATATCAGATGAGCCGTACATAACTTTTGCTGTTGTTGTAACTGTCGGAAATACCGGAATATTGCCGTCTGCGTCAGATGTGATCGTCTGCATATCGTTTGACAGCTGGAATGTCATGTTTTTTGCGGATGCGATACTTTCATCCATGGATTCTAATTTCTTGGATAATGACATATTTCCAATAGTTAAAATGTCCGGATTCATGTATACCGTATTGATGTCCATATTGACCTGAAAGATAATATCTCCGTTTTTATCTTTTACCGTCAATGCACCAGTATCAATATAATCAGCATTGATACCATGTGCGTACAAAATTTTTGCTATCAAATCACCTGTCAAAAAGAAACCATAAGGATACGTCTTACCGCCATCGTTACTTACTCCGATAGCTTCAGCCGTGAACTTGATAACATTCTTGGATTCTGCAAGTGTAGGCTTGTCGTGAAGATAAGTTATAACACTACCATCTTCCTGAGGTACGGATGTTTCATACAGGCCCGAAGAATTTTTCAGTGTTTCTTCTAATTTCTCTACCGCTTTTTCTCTGTCCGTTTTTTCTTTTTTTACAAGCCGTCTTGCTTCTACTATTGCTTTAGCAGATTCTGACTGGAACTTGCTCTGCCCTCTGATAGGATCGTCAGCTTGGGTTTTTACAGTAGTTTTCCCGTTGACAGAACAAGATACATCTGTCAGCGGAGTTATATATCTATTCCATTTGCGATCATAAGTATACGCCATATCGCCAAACTCAATGAGTGGATTATACGCAAGTTCTCCCAACATGCTGCGGAATTTGACACCAATAATGGAATCACCGATTTGAGCGGCCGTAGTGTCCAGATCAGCATCGCTTACAAGATCATTCTCCAGTTCAAGGACATATCCTGTGTTTCCGTACACGGATTCATTTTCCTTATTCTTGAGCTTGACCCCAGTAATCACAATATCGTCGCTGGATACGGTCGGACTCTCAAAAAAGTCCTTGAGTTTTTCAGATGTATCGGCAGCCGATTCGATCAGTGTTAAGAATCCATCATTGTCAATTGTCCAGTTCCCTGCTGGACTAATAAAATTCTCTGAATCAATACTTGCGCCGCCTTTAAATCTGACATTTCCATCAGCGTCCACTACTGCGCTGTAATCTTCTTGTAGATTGGAAAAATCCCATTTAATGAACTGCAAGTACCCTTTATTGTCCAGACGGGCGTTAGCAGTCTCAATCATTGCCGCCCATCCGAATAACTGGCGAAATGTCATGTTTTCGGGGAGTTCTGACACGATAAGATTGCCATGTGCCATGGAAACTCCTGACGGAATACCAAGAGTTTTGCATGCATCTCTGACAAGGATTTCTATTGGTTGCGGCAAGGTCAGATTGGACGTATAAGTTGCGTTTGCTTTGTACATATCATCCAAGGCTGTAAAGTTAAGCAATTCGCCATACTGTTCTGGTGTCGTGATCGTATAAGTTCCCTTATCAATGGTTTCAACTGCCTCACTATCAATCTGCATTTTGATATATGCATGGACTTTCGCCATATAAAAATAGTAGTCTTTCCACTGATCGGAAGAGTTATCCAATTCAAGTGTCATGGACTTACACACAACACAGCCGATCGGAAAGCTGCTACTTTCTGCACAATCGGAATAAGTACAGTTTTCTCCCATAATTTCATCTTTTACTGTTTTTACAGTCCCATCAGGAAAGGTGATTTCCACTTCCTGCCAGACTTTTTCACCGTCCTGTAGTTTCTGTTTAAATGCGTCCGATGCATTAATCAAGTGGATTCACCCCCTGCATGTTACAACTTATTTTTGAGTAATATTCTTCACCAGGCGCCACACAAGCTAAAGAAAACGTCCCTTTTCCAACGTAGAATGATTCTGTACGCCAATCATGGTGTCGGATGGAATAATGATATAAGTTAAAAGGATTCCCGTGAATTATTGCATTTATGAGTTCTTCTGCTTCGCTCACTGGTATATTGCTAGCCTCATAGCTGTACTGAACAACCGTAAATAATGGAACTAATATAGCTTTTCCAAATTGCGTACGATTGCTTCCTTCGGAGTAAGTTGTTTCAAAATTACACGTCATATCCTTGTCTGGCTGAGGCATGCGTTTGCCGTTTATTTTATATCTGTCTGTTATAGATTTACTTAATAATATAGACGCCATGTGCTCACCTCCTATACCAGTTCAAACGGGTTTCTGCCGCTTGTATTTTGCCTTAACTTTGCTTCTTCGATAATTTCGTCAAACACTGTTCTTCGGTTAATCTGGGCGGTAAATCTAACGTTTCCGCCACTCTGATGTCCGCCAGATTCCTCACGAACAATTTTCCTGAGCAGTGCTTCTGGTGTCTCAATGTTATTACCCTGTTTCTGGTCACCAAGTACAGCCAGAAATTCACTTCTTGGTGGAATAACTGCACCTTTAGCCAGATATGGAACTGTTGGAACTCTTGGAAAAGTTGCTCTGAATCCGATGCTCTTGTGTCCAAATGGTGTAGGCACTTCCCACGGACCGAAAGAAAATGCAGATTCAATACCGCCGATCGCACTGTTGACAGTTCCGATCGCACTGTTTACAATTCCGATGACTTTGTTGAGAATATCCCGGATGGTATCACGGATGCCGCCGAAGATTTTCACCACTCTGTCTCTTGCTGATGTAAATTTGTTTACAATAGCATCGCGGATAGCTGTAACTTTATTTTTCACAATCGTCATGATATTTTCCCAAGTTTCTTTTACATTGGCTTTCATGCCATTCCATAAAGTTGAAGCCTTTTCTTTCATGTCGCTAATTTTTCTGATTGTCGCTTCTGCCATTTCTCGCGTCTTTGAAGTCACAAATTTAGCTATCGAAGAAGCAACATTTGAAACAAGCGTTCCTATCGCGCCCAAGATTCCAGCAACGGTCTCTTTCAGATCGGAAAGAATCATACTTACACCTTTGCCCATTGCTTTGAAGAGGCCAACAACAGCAGATGCTACGATTCCTGCAACTTCTTTGATTTTGTCCCAGTTTTTGTATAATAAAACGCCGATTGCGATAGCTGCTGAAATGGCAACAGCAAATACTCCTCCCGGGCCAATTGCTACCGCAATGGCTTTAATTCCACCAATGATTCCACCAGAGCCAGTCATCAATGCTATGAGGCCTTTTGTAAAATCCATAACGGTTGTGATGCTTCCGCTGATACTTTTAGCCAGTACTGCGATCTTTTCTGCGGCAAATGCACCTATAAGAGCTGTGCCAAATGCTTCGATAATAGATTGATGGTCTGTAAAGAATCCAACCAAATCAGCAATTAAGTTAATTACTGTCGGGAGTCCTGCCTCAATTACCCATTTGAGCATCGGAAGAATGATGTTGTTATATATCCGCTCAAGGACATTTCCTATCGCTTCATACATCGGTGCCATTTTTGATGTCGAATTACTGATAGATTCTAGCAATGGATAGAAGTCCAAGTTTGCCGCCCATGTTGCTGTGTCCTCTGCGATTTTCTCTACAAACTTCATGACTACTACAAGGGCATCTGCAATGTTCTGGACAATCTGTGTTCCGACATTGTTCTTATTCCATGCATCTGCGAATCCTGATGCTATATTTCCGATGGTTTTCAGTACATTCTGAGCAATCCGCAGCATAGTTGTGAGCATCGTTGTGCCTGTACCATTTGTCCAGACCTCCACAAGGCTTTTGCCCACACTCTTAGCGAGCTTTGCGATTCCTGACAGGGCAATATTAGCGGCGTCAATAGTATTCTTACCCTCTTTCTTCCATGCGTCTTGGAACGGCTTCCAGAGTTTCTTGAGCAGGTCAGCAAGTTTCTTTGCAGAATCGCTAATCTTGTCAAGTGCGGTTTCTCCCTCTGCCAGATTGCCATAGTCCACATTTCCGACTGCGCTCGGAAGGCTGCTTCCTGCGCCACCGCTTCCACCAGATGAAGATGGGGTGGAGGATGAATTACTACCCGTAGATGTGGCTTTATGTACTTCATCTAATGAAGAAAGATAACTTTTGGTTGCCTTATTTGCCTTTTTCGTAGCTTTGGCATTATCTTTATTGGCATCCGCCAATTTTTTCACATTATCCGCAGCCTGTCCGTACTGGTCTGCTGTGTCTGCGATCGCATCTGTCCCGGCAAGGCCTGCACCACTTCCACTTGTCTGACCAGATGATTTCTTGCCAGTAATAAGCTCCGTAAATGACTTGAATGCATTTGCCAGAGTTGCCAGTTTGCCAAGCAGAATATTAATAACTTTCAGAACAGGTGTGAAAATATTAATTAATCCCTGTCCGACTGTTGCTTTGAGAGACTGCAACTGTAACTGCATCACTCGAACCTGGTTCGCCCAGCTGTCAGATGTTCTGATAAAGTCTCCAGATGCAGCTGATAACTGTTCCTGCACAAAAGCAAAACGGAGAGCAACTTTCTCTTGTTCGGTCATGGCAGATGTGGTTTTACCATAGCCGTTTGCAAGTGCGTATTGGTCAAGTGCCGACTGGGTCATTACCACGCCCAAATCTTTTAATGTTTCCGTTTCGCCCGTAAACACGGATTTTAGCTTAATATAAGCCAAATCTTGACTGATGTTATAGAATGATGCCACATCACCAGTCAGCTGTGTCAGAGCTGTTGACATATCATAAGCCTGTGATTCTGAAAATCCGAACGATTTAGACATTGCTCCAAATGTGCCGACATACCTTTTTGCCATGGTTTCAGATAATCCGGCAGAGGTCATCGCGTTCTTTGCAAATTCATTTACCTTGTCCGACATTGTTGTAAATGTAACATCAACCACGTTCTGTACTTCTGTGAGATCAGATCCGAGTTCCACACACTCTTTGCCGAACTGCACCAGTTTGCCAACTGCAAACGCTCCACCAATCAGCAGACCGATTTTCTTTACAGCACTTCCAAGGCCGTTAAATGACTGTTTTATAGCTGATACGCCATTTTGGACACCGGTTGTGTTCATTCTGGTATCAATAATGACTGAGCCATCAGCAGCCATGCGTCCACCTCCTAACTATTTGAGGTTCAACATCTCATTCAGCGCATTCTTGTACGCTTGCTCTTCTTCGCTGAGACGTGTTTTTATATCAATAATGTTCTTGTTATCGTGATAGAATTTCTTTTCCCATTTGTCCAACCGTTCACCCTTCGCCTTTTTTGACCGGATTCCAACAACAGTGTTGAACAGACACTCACCGGATTCCATGAAATATCCGAAAAATGTCCACCAGTGCATATATGGCACTGCTCTTACTTCTTTGTGAGCTACCTTGTTGACTGCCGGTATAATCATATCTCCATCTTGCTCCCAGTCCATTAATCGAGGCTTCGGTTTGTTCGGATTATCGTCTGACTGTCCACAGTCAATAAACTCATAAGCTTTTTGAAGAGCTTCGCTTAAATTTTCTTCTGGTATCTCCCACCATTTTTCGTACATTATCTGAACAGCAATTATTGCTTTTGCTTCATCGCTAAAATCCGGATTTCCAAGAGCGATTAATATGCCTATTATTTTTCGAAAATCCGTTCTGATAGAAAAATCCACCCCACTTATGTTCAGTGAGGTGGGTAACTCATAGGCGGTCATTTTGTATATTTCTCCACGTACTTATTGACTGCCGCCTGCATTTTCTTCTTTCTCTTTTCGATTTCCGGTGCGATTGCTTCTGCGATCTTGTCAAGTACGATATAGGCGAATACCTGACCATTACCAAACACAGTTGTAGCCGTGATCGGTTCTTTAAACAGGTCTTTGGATGCTTCATATCCAAGCAGATAGTTGATTTTATCTTCAATCTGCCTGTTCAGCTCTGCCATTTCTTTACCAGAAGCGACTTTCTGAATAGATTCCTTAAGCTGCTCGAAGTATTCTGTCAGCTCCTCTGCACGTGCTGCTACATTGATATCAGTTGGATTCAGCTTGAAAGAAGAAAAAACTTCATTTTCGTTGTTAGTAAATGTGAAAATGAGAATTCCATCATCAATTTTTATGTTAATTACTTTTGCCATTTGGCGTGCCCTCCTTGTATATGTGTTTATTCGCTGTCAGCTGTAAATGTGCCGGAAGTAATGTCGAATTTTCCTTTTACACGCTCACCAACATAGTTCACAGTAAATGGAATCTGATAGCCAGATGTATCACCACCGTATGAGGTCGGCACAACGTAGCACTCCTGCTGATATGCTTCATATTTGCCGGATGTGGCTTCTGTCCAGAGGTGAACCTCAACTGCTTTTGTTTTAAGGTTGTCGTCCTTGAGGCGTCCATCTACAATCTTCTGCAATGCCGTGAACAGGTCAGATGTGGTGTCTGCATAAAACGGATCAGCATCAGAAGAAACTTCGTAGCCGTTGTGTTTGAATGTGGATTCTCCAAGAATGTTTTTAGATGTTTCGGTATCTGGGTTGAGTTCTACATTGTACTCTTCCAGATCCTTTCCAAGACGCTCATATTTCGGTGTCAGTCCCCCACAGAGGGAGCCTGCGTCGATGTAATGAGCCATATATTTACGGTCAATCTTGCCTGTAACTGCCATAGATAAGTCCTTTCTGCCTATAACTTTTAAAAGGCTGCGTAGGTTAGCGACTATCTTCAATTGATAGCCGGTTGTTACTTGTTATATTACTTCATAAGTGTTTTCGTAGCGCACTGACAATGGTAATAACCAGTCCTGTACGCCACTCTCCTGTGGCTCTAAGCCATAAGAATTATCACGGGTGATACGTTTTATCACACGCCCCTGTGAAAGCTCAGGAAACGCATTTAAGCGTGTCTCAGAGCCATTTATGATAACCGGTTCTCGACATATCCATTTACCGAGATTATCAAGGAATTTCTGAACAGATAACTTCTGCCGTTCCTTGTCGGATGCTGTACGATATACCACGTAGAATGGATACTGACATACCTGATGCATCGTGCCGCAGACATCTTCTTTTTCTGAATAAATCAAAGCTCCGTTATCTGCTGAGAATGCAATTCCTGATTCCTTGCCAAGTTCTTCAAATTTGATTGTTTCATTTTCATACAATCCCGGATACTGGTTCAGAAGTGCTTTCATGGCATCTGTCAGAATCTCATACCCGGTTGCATCTTTTCCAATAGGTTTATCCGCCATGCCTGCCACCTCCTGCCTGTGCTTTTACTTTGCGAATCCATGTGCTGCCGTATTGTCGCTTAGCGGCATCGAACCACTTAGCCTGAGCCTGTGGGTGGGCCTGTTTGGTGTATTCAAGGTTTTCCTTTGCGGCCGTCTGGCCAGAAAACTGACTAACAAGAACTTTCTTTGCTCCACGCCTTGCGTATGGACTTCCAGTTGCTTCATCAACCATTCCTTTTCCCTCATACAAAAAACGCCCATAAGGAGCCGCCGCCGCACATACTTTCCCAGTTCCTTGCAAGGATGTACTCTCAACTCTTGTTCGGTTGATAAAGTCCCCTGTAATCATCGGCATAAACGGTACCATACTGTCCATGACCATTCCATCAAGGAGGTACTGAGCTTCCTGATACTGTCTGGAGAACCTGTCCATATTCAGCTTAATCTTCATGTCTCCATCAACTACGGAGAATCCTTTGAAATGATGAATTTTACTCATATTACTTACCCAGAATCTCAAAATGTGGAATCAGTGTATACGGTCCACCAACGCTTGTGATCTTGAACACATTGTCTTTGTTCTCGTTCATGTACTGGTAGAATCCATTTCGATAATCACTGTCAACTACCGTTCCACCAGTCCACTCACCCTCCCAGAAGAACGACTCATCTGAGAATGTGATGGTGTCTTCCAATGCGTTGTTAATCTGCTGTTTCCACTCTTTAGGCGGTACCCATGGGAGACTCTTACCATCCTTATCAGCAATGGTTATATCACCATTCTGGACGGTATAGCGAATGTGCAACTGTGCGTTGTCGGTTGCGTCTGGCCCGTACTTCTTAAGGATTGCTCCTTTGTCTGTAATCAGATCAACGCCAGATAGCACATGAGGATACCAGTACGCATCTCCTGTCGTGGCTGATTCGTAATAATTAAAAATCGTCACCGTTTTTTCGTACATGATACCCTCTCCTTAATCATTTATTTTTCAGCTTATCCACGTCAACCTTGGACGTTCGTTTCCATAATTCCGTAATCTTCTCCCATCCGAACATGGAAATAAACGCTACAATAAACCCAGCCATGATAGCTGCTAAAATCATATACCACAAGATTGTCATGTGAATATACTGCATATACGCTACAAAAGCGGCTACAGTAATTCCAATGGACAGTACAAGCACCAGTGCATCTGTCGGAATCTTAGACAGAAATCCAACGTTTTTAATCACCTGTGTAATCACAGACACGCAAAACGCCAAAACACTGATTACTGCCAGAATCAGAGTTACATTTGTAAATAATGTTTCCATTATTTTTCACCTCCTAAATCAATCTTTCCAGACATTAAATCTGGTAAAAGTGCGTCTCTCAATTCTACCAAGTACCTGTTTTCTTCATTGTTCAGATACATTATGTGTTGTTTCCACATTTGTAAAATTGAAAGCAATATAGTTGATATGCTGTTCTTGCTTCCGTTTTCAAATTTCAGTTCTCCTGCTTTCTTCGTCATGGAAATAAAATTTTCTTTTTCAATTTTCTTTCCAGTAAAAGCAAGCATTTGATTCATGGAATCCGCTGTTTCTTCCGACTGTTTGAACATCTGGAATATGTCATACAGTCCGATTGATTTTGCAAGTGTTTCATTCATTGTCAGCTTGAGACCGTTTTTCTCATTGATAACTCTGTTTAAGTCGTCAATTATTTCTCCGTAATCCCTATGAGCAAAATCCTTTTCTTGAAATTCAATGTATCTTGATGGCACAAGACAGTAATCATTTTCAGAAATTGTTTGAACAGATACACTTTTTGAAAATTCTGGAATGCTTTTCTGATTGATAATAGAATCAATCGCACTTTCCATCTGTTCATCAGAAAACACATTAACAGCTTTTTTATACGTTCTATTTTCGTGACTTGCCCCGCCAAACTGTCCATTTTGTTCTCTTTGTTCTACGTCGCAAGTTTTGCGCATATCTAAAAATGTAATATGCGTTGTCTCTTTTTTCTTGTTCAGAGTCAAAAGGCAAGTTGGTATTGATGTAGCTTCAAACATTTTATCAGGGCATAAAATAACTGATTCTATAAGATTCTTTTCAACAAGATATTGTCTTATCCGTTTTTCATTCGCTACTTCGGAAGATAATATCCCGCATGGAAGAATCATTGAAACTTTTTCGTTGCAGTTATCTAATGCAGTCAAAACAAAAGCATAATTTGCATTGCTTTCTGGTGGTAACTCGCAGTCATTAAAACGAGGTTGTAACTGTGCAAATGGCGGTATTTTCCACTTCATGTTATACGGTGGATTTGAAATGCAGCTATCTGTCTTTTCTGGTTTAAAATTTTCTGTCTCTTTTACAGAAGAATATTTATCGCCTTTCTTTATAAGATAAGTTGCAAAAAACTTCGTCCTGCAACGCATCACCATTTACAACAACCGCATTAATATTCCTTACAGCCAGATTAAAAAGCAGAATTGGAATAACTGCTTTATCGTATTCATAACATACAAATTTCAGCTCATTATTCAGATTCCACTTCTGAATAGTTAATGCACCGCTTCCAGCGCATAAATCATATACAGAGCGTTCATTTTCTGTCTGCACCAGTTTTCCAACAAATCTCGCCAATGAAACAGGTGTGTAGTCCTGCATCTTTACTTTTCTATCAGCAAGATAATACTGGAAAATCTTCTGTAACCAGTCGATGAACAAGTCCTCAACCAGATTACAAAATCCGTCAAAATATTCTGTTTTTCCATTCAGCACAATTTCCATCAAAGAATCTGGAATCTGTTCTGGGCTTTCGATATTCAACAGTTCTATTACTTTACTGGTGAGTTCTTTTAATTCCATTCTTACACTCCTGCATACAATACTGGTATTCCATCATCCGTCCTTACTCCCATCAAAAGCGGTAAAGCTGTCTTGTAAAGTAAGTCATTTGTTTTCTGTACATCTCCGGCGGCGGCATACACCGCACTCCATTCCTTTGCGCTCGCCCCAATCTGCTGAGGAGTGGCGTAAGAAATTGATTCACTGCCAGAGGACACAGATGTTACAATGCCTGTAGTGCTACCACCGGACCCGGTTGTGGTTGATGTTCCACTAGCGGCGGCATTGGCAGCATTCTTTTCAGCAAGCTCAATCTGATACATTAATTCAGCCAGTGAGCAGACCGCCTTTTTGATGCGCTTCTGTGAACGTTCGTTTTCCGGCAGTCCGTCCGCCAACCTGTCAAACGTCATGGTGTCCACAAAATCACTGGCTCTTTCTGCCAGTCGTGGGAAGTCGACTTCTGGCACGACTGAACCGAAACATGAAGTTGTATAAAATTCATAATCTGCATAAGCCATGCCAGTCACCTCCTACGATCATGATTTTGCTGTTACGCTTGCGCTTCCAGCGTTCAGTGCTTTGTATGTTCCATCACACTCAACCACTGTGATCTTCTGTCCGGTTGCTGCTGTGATATCAGCTTTTCCGTCCCATGTAGACCAGTTCCTGAGATTCTGTCCATATCCAACAGTTACTGCTTCTGCCGCAACTTTGTATTTATATACATTGTTAGCGTTTTCCTTGGCTGGATTTACAGTAATTTTTGTATCACCGCTTGCCGAACCAGCTACGGAATTTACTGTCAGAGTGCCGAGTGTCGGTGTCTCGTCAATGGTAATTACTGCGATTGCGTCAATGTACTCTGCAAAAAGAGTAAGTCCCATTACTGCAAATGCTTCGGAAACTGCTGTGTGGTAATTACCCTGTGTATGGAATCCGATCAGGTTTGTTTCACCGGATACGGTATACACCAGACCTGCTCTCGCAAAGTCAGATTCATTCGGGTCCACATAGTACAGAACAATGTTCTCAACAGGTGTTGCGATAACCTGTCCTCTCGGGATCTCGCTGTCAGATAACAGGAAAATGGTATTGAAGCCCATGAAATCTTTCATGTACTGGAATCCGAACTGGTTCTGAATAGTGATATCAGCTGCTCCGAGGTATTCATATACGTCCAGAATGTTGACAAATCCAACAACACCAGTCACATTTCTGTGCATCTGTTTGAATTTGTTTTCAACACGACCCTTGGCCATTGCAAGAGCCATCTGGAAAGTGGTTTCTGTGGAAGTAAGTGTACCGGTTTTCAGATAATCATAAAATCTTCCGGTAACATCAGTCTGAAGCTGGAAAAGGAACTCATCATCAGTCATCTGAACAGCGTTCTCATAACCGTGATCCTTGATTGCTTCGATAGATACAGCCTTTGCATATTTCTCAATGGTCATTTCCGCATAGGACTTTTCTTTTACAACGAATTTGCTGTAAGGGATTTCCTCACCCTCACCAACATTTCCACTCTGTAAAGTACCCTCTGCGTACTTTGATTTGAGTACAGCACCCGGCTGTTTTTTGATAGGTCTCATGATACCCAGAATGTCACGTAAGTGCTGCCAGTTTCTCTCGAATCTGGTAACAAAATCAATCTCACGTGCGGTAACCTGAATATCATTGGTCATAATAAGATTTGTTTTTGCTGGCATAAAAAAATCCTTTCTACCCATAACTATTAAGGTATTGGGTTAGCGGCTATACTCTGCTGTATAGTCGGTGTGAAAAATCACTGGAATAACTGGATATTCTGAGCAATTGCAGCCTGTCTTTCGGACGGGTCTTTGATTGCTTCGATATCTTTCCTTGTCATGCTTCCCGGTGTCTGCTGCTGTCCAACGTGAGTAGTAAATCTTGCCTGGTTCTGCTGAGCTTGCTGCTGAGATTCATCCACAAAAGCGGATGCGTCAGACTGCTTCATCTGCTCAATCAGATCATTCAGTCCAAGGATTTTACCGTCTTTCAGTTTTAGACCTGCTTCTTTAATGTCTGCCATGACTGACTTCTTCGCCGCCTCGCTGGAAAACTTAACATCGTCAAGTGCCGCTTTGAGTGCATCTGAGAAATCACGGTCGTAGATTTTTGCATTGAATTCTTTCTCTGCATCTTCGGCTTTTTTCTTCCATCCAGCAAGCTCTGTCTGAATATTTGCCGGGTCGATACCATCAAAACCTTTTAAGGTCTCTTCTGCTGTTTCAGCACGTTCTTTCCAGTTGTCACGCTCTCCTTCGACTTTTGACAGGGTTTTTGCTACTTCCTTAGCATTCTTATAATGCTCAGAGAGTGCTTTCTTAACATCTGCCTGTTTGTCCTCCGGGATTTCAATTCCAAATGATTTTAATGTGTCAATAAGTTTCTGCATAATATCCTCCTGGTCGTGTTTATTGACCTGCCGCCGCAGGTAAATGGATTAAGCCAGTTAGACCACTGGCAGGGTAATGGGAAAGATAGGAATTGAACCTACAATGTTTACCACGAGGGAACGGATTTACAGTCCGCCGCAACACCGCCAATCGTTGCCGCTTTCCCAGAAGACACCTTTTCGGGACTATTTGGATAAAATTCCAGTCCACAGGATAAGGATAAACCTATAATGGAATGAAAGGAATCGAACCTCTGGCACGCTATATGTAAGCTGCTCTACCACTGAGCTACATTCCATTATGCTTTTTGATCCGGACACCAGACAGCAGGATAAGCAATAACCTTTTCTCATGAGATAAATTCAGTCGAATCATAGACCATCTGTATGCAGACAGCGTAATTCTAGCCGAATCAAAGCGGAATGCCCGGAATCGAACCGGAGACCAGAGAGCGACTCTGTCAGTTTGCCACTAATGTACATTCCACATAACCCGGATTCCCGGGTTAGCAAGGTGTTTTACGTGCTATGCCTAAACACGAGACGTTTCGGGCTACGTCAATACCGCCTATACGGTCGCGCACCTCTGCACGGGTTGAATTCCACTATTCAGTTATATGCTCTCACAAGGAGGTATGCCGTCATGCACTAACGGCAATGGTACGCGTCGGAAATTGCATCCGCTTTTCAACCTCATGCTTCTTATGTGACAATCCGGTCACTGCATTTTCTATTAAGGACACGCACCTAAGAAAGGAGGAATCAATGAAAATATCTATGTCAAGTGGTTGCAGCCACTTACGAATCTTCCTTATGAATATATTTTACCACAGAACCTTCAAAAAGTTGTGGTACATGTTTTAGCCAATTAGAGCATATCCCGGAGTTTTTCCACGTATCTCTTGACAAGATCACGTTCTTCCCGGCACTCTGCATCCTTAGACATATCGCTCATTTCTGTAGTAAGTTCGTCCAGATGTTCTTCCAGGGCAGCGAGCATCTTTCTTTTGCAGTCTTCAGACTTGCCGGAACGATAGCTCTGTTTCTGTGTCATATAGTCGTCATAAGCATCTCGTCCGTCAGAACGGCTGTAATGCCCTCTGACATAATGCTCACCACGTCTGGCATAAGAACTGCCTCTGTCGTAATCCGGCATCATTCTACCATCGTTTGAGCTGTATCTCCCCATGCTGTCGCGCTTTCTTCCACGTTCGCTGTAATCGTCATTGTATCTACCACGCATCTCATCAAGGACAGTGTTGTAGTACTCTACTTTCTTATCCCAGTACTGCGTATTCTTGATATCTTTGTACATATCAATCAGTTTGTATGTCATTTCCAGATTTCCGGTGGTCAGTCCACTATCGGCGATTTTGGAAAGCTCATCTTCGATTCTTGCGCATAAGTCTTTAATGTCTCTCATAATCACACCTCCTACGCTTCTCTGGTCACGATAATATTTGCGTTCGCAACAGAAACAGCCTGATCGCTAGTGTTCTCTACTGCGATATTAACGCAGCATCCACGAGGTACATCAATATAGATGCCTGTGGACACATTGTTGTACTGATCCACTGCCGCCGGCGTGGAGATCATCTGTGAAGAAAGAACCGGCTCACCAGAAATTGCAATAGCCAGAGAAATAGCTCCGACAGTACCGCCTGTTGGAATTGCGATATTACCAGAAAAATCCACGAAGAATCTCGCTTTGCACTGATTAGTCAGTCCTCTCAGAGTGATGATTCCACTTCCCTCTCTGTGCTGAATGCAGTTAGAACCTTTAACTGCTGTGTTTGAAAATACTACGTTTCCATTTGCTGCTACAGTCTGAGCAGCTACATTTGTAAATTCTGCCATAAAAAAACTCCTTTCATATCACAAAAGGACAGGTCTCAGCCTGCCCCTCTGCGTAATACGGCATAAGCCGACATCCGAATCAATCGAAAGATACTCTCGATATGAAGTTATCAGCAATTGCATCCAGTGTTGCATCCGCATCCGTAAAATGTGTTCGGATTAGGAACCTGATATGCCGGAATCGGTGCTGGATTAATTGCATTAATAAGCTGCTGCGTCTGTGAAGCCATTGCAGTTGTGAGCAATGCACTCTGGCGATCCTGAGAAGCAGCACGTCTAAGGTCATTGTTTTCAGCCTGAAGAGAAGAAATCTTTTCATTGCAAAGATAATCAAGAATGGCTCTTGTTCCTGCATTCTGGCTGTCGATAATATCTCTTGTGTTGCTGTTCATAGTGTTCTGCAATGCGCAGGTGTTCTGCGCCATGTTGTAGTTTACACCCTGGATAGCTTCCCTGGTTTCACAACAGCAGTTCGCAAGCTGTGCCTGTAAAGCATTGGTGTTCTGCATATTCGCTACAGTATCAGCATTGATTGCCTGCTGGATTCCAAATCCAGTCTGCATGATGTTTGCGTTGATTCCATTGAATCCAGTAAGCATACCGTTGTTCATGGCATAAAAGCCATCACACAGGCCGCTATTGATTCCGTCAAGCTTGCTAATTACTGCGGAGTTATCGAATCCTCTCTGAATATCTGCCTGAGTAGCTGCTGTGGCTGCATATCTGCCGCCGTTGCCGTTATTGCCCCATCCATTGTTTTCCCATCCACAGAATGCGAACAAGAAAAGCACGATAAGCCACCATGCACCATCTCCACCAAACGTTCCATCATTTCTGTTGTTCCCGGTCAAAAGAGCAACGTCTGATGCTGTTAAATTTCCATCCATAGTTATAATCTCCTTTTTGTGTATTTACATTAATCTGGCCAGATTGTAATGTACTATTTCATTCCTTTCAACAGATTCTGAAACTGCCCTGCCATCTGTTGAACCTGATTAAGTTGCTGTTGAGAAATCCGTCCAGACTGTAACATCTTCTGGACTTCTGCTTTCGGGTCTCCCTTAAAATTCTGCTTAAACTGCATAAACTGCTGCATCATCTGCATTGGCCCGTTTCCCTGTGGCATTCCACCACCAAGTGCATTAAATAATGGATTACTCATCTGCGTTTCCTCCCTTGACTGCTGATTCCTGTGCGGTATTAGCCCTAACAGGTTCAGAAAAAGAATTTAATCGGTTTATGATAGCTTCGTATTTGCCCTTTAAATCGTTATATTCCTGTCTGGTGACATATTTACTGTCCATGTTCGGAACAGGCTGTTTAGGTGGCATCTGAGTGCCTACTTCATGATACTCAAACGTCCGTAATGGCTGTGGCATACCGGAAACGTCCGTGGATTTTATGTAGAACTTTTCGCTTTCACTGTCCATTAGCAAAACGCTTGTCCCGGGTGCTACCAGATAGGATTTTGCACCGACTTCGCCAGATACCCACAGAATACCATTGTTATTCTGCTGGGGTTGCTGTACTGGTTGAGCTGGCATCTGGACAGGCTGTTGCTGGAACTGATTCATCTGTCCCGGGACACCAAAACTATATTGATAAGGATTGCTATATAATGCCATCTTATGCACCACCTTTCTGATTATATTTTTGCATAGATGCATTAATCTAAAAAGTTCAAGAAAGTGTCAAAAAAGTATTGACTTATCACGCATTGCGTGGTATTATAATATCAGAAAGAGAAAATAAGAAATCATTTAGGAGGTAAGCACTATGAAGTATAACAAGTCAGAAATCATGAAAAACGCATGGAGTATCGTAAGGCAGTGTAAATGTACTATTTCTGTAGCACTTAAAAGAGCATGGGAAAAAGCCAAAGAAGATATCAAGCTTGCAAAACTTGGCAAATATTTCAACGCTTGCCTTGACGGATGCGAAGTTCTTTTTAATCTTGGTGACGGAGTTGTTTCTGGAAATACTTTTTATTGCAGAAAAACTTTAAAAGAATTTGGACTTAAATGGAATCCAGACGAAAAATACTGGTATGGAAGTCCTGAGAAAGTTGAAGATATCGTAAGATATCGCGTTTTATAATAAAGGAGGAATATAGCATGAAAATTAAAATTTATTGCAACTATGGCGTTTTAGCTGCTGAAAAAAGGAACGTATATACATACGGAGCGCCGCACAGCACAGCAACGTGCTGGGATGAAATGACAGTAGAAATTCCAGAAGAATGGGAGCCGTACGAAAACAATACAGGCGAACTGATGGTAACGGCTCCCTGGGGATGGAGTTACAGCATTAACGAAGTGCTCCAAGGGAACGAAAAGCCTTGTTTTTATGCTCTGGACAACAACATGGACGGTCACAGACAGTATTTAAAAGTTTTAGACTAAGGAGAGTATGATGACAATAAAAGAATTGAGATCACTTACCGGATTGAGTCAGAAGGTTTTTTCTGATAAGTACGAAATACCCAAAAGGACCATAGAGGACTGGGAGGCAGAGAGAAGAACTCCGCCAGAATATGTGATAAAACTACTTGAAAGGGTTGTGAAAGAAGATTTTTGTTGAAAAATAGGAGAGGGTAAAAATATCCTCTCCTTACTTTTTAGCATACTTTAATTATTTTATTATTTACCCTCCGGCTTAATCGTTTCACTGTAGACATACTCACATTCATCTGCTCAGCACAGTATTCAAGCGTGTATTCTTTACATCTCAGCCGGAACAGTCTTTCTTCGTCCGGTGTGAAATTACACTCTATCAAGAATCTGTCTATATCTTTCTTAGTGAACACATATAATTTCATGAGCATACCCCTTACTAATGCTAACGTTGATTCTGCGCAAGATAATTTGTAAGCTTCTGTTTTGTTTTTTTTAATTCTTCCACATTATTCCCACTGATCTGGCTGTCCAACATGGTTGATAACACTTCCAGAATCAATGAATCACGCTCTGCAATCCTCCGAAGACTTTCATAATCTCGCCTATCATGTTCTTCCAGTGTCTCTACTCGCTTATTAAGCCGAAATGCCGGTGTAATCCACTTAAAAATTACGGCTGCCGCCCCTCCGACAATGGACACCCCTCCGCAGATCGAAAGGAATACTTGTAAAAATTCTGATATGCTCATTTAGCTACTCCTTTTCCCAGTAGTATACCGGGATCTCATTACCACTATCCCATGTATCGTAATATTTGTCATTCTGTACCGTCACCACATGACCATCTATGCAGAGAATATACGTGCCTGTCGGATGGTCTGTGCAAAAGTCGTTGACTGTATAGATATATCGTTCCGACTGTTCAATTAGCTTACGCCTGTATCCATGCTTATAGAGATACGCACCCCAGACATAATTTGCACTCGGCATATCTGACAGAGCACATGCTTGTATCATTAATCCGGCGAATACCGTTTCCCAGTCGAATCCAGTTGCTTTGCATATTGCTCGGACAACGCAATCTCCTGTTCTTTTATCCTTAACAGGATTTGGATTATAATATTCCCATCTGTCCATCAGTCAATCCCCTTTGCTGTCTTATATCGTTTTGCCGCTCCTCTGGCTTTTGCAGCGTTCTGGCGATTCCATTTAGCTATCATAAGTCGGTCTTGCAGCTCTCTCAGGTCGTTCTGCTTGCAGTAGTCCTTATATGCAGCATTTTGTTTCTGGATAAGAAAAGACTTACGGTCAAGGTCTTGTTGTAATGCGAATTTTGCCTTTTCATTCGGTGCATTGTCAACTCCTGCTTGCAGTCCAAGAACCTCTCTCTTTGTTTTGCGGATTCTTCGCTCATAAGCACGTTGCCGCTGTTCTTTTTCGTACTGTTTGCCTTTGTTAGCTTTATCCTGTGCTGATAGTTCTGCGTAGGGATTCGGCATTCCTTCCACCCAAACTGAAAAATGATGTCTGCAATTTACTCCACATATTCCATCAGCTTCACCATAATGACAATTTTCAATAAAATCTGGATAGTGGCTTGCTTTTCGCTCCAACATTCTACGATATTCTGCTGTATCTCGTTCCCGGAAAAACTCCGGCTTGATTTCTTTTAATTTTTCCCAGTCTATGGAAAATACCTGCCCTTGCCATACTTCATGACTTGGGCGACTTCCTATGTGCGCCGATGTCAATACTAAACCGTATCCCATTTCTTTCATTCTTGTCAACTGAATATCAGCACACGCCTGAGCCACGCCGGTTCTGACAGAACGTGCTACTGCTGTTTCAATTGTATCGCGTCTTTTCTTTCCTGTTTCTTTATTTATGTATTCAACATATACACCATCACTCACAACGTTATTAACTGCCTCTTTGATGGCTTGCGTATACCCGACCGCTCCAGATATTACATGGTTATACGCAAGGTCACATTGCTCGATATATAGCCTCTGAGCGGCATTCGCGGTTGTTCTTGTGAAATTCTTCCACTCTCCCATAGTCGCAAGCATATTTCGCTCCATGAGTCTTATCATTGCTGGAGACTGTTCGAGCGGTACAGGGATTAATCCTGCCGCCTTATATACCTTATCATCATAGTTCATTGCAGTGATTCCGGCATCTTCAAACGCTTCAAGAAGTTCCTGCTGTTCACGCTTGGTATATCTGGATAGTTCCGTCAGAATGTCCTCTAGTAGTTCACCAGATTCTTGTAGTGTCCTGATTCTCCACGCATCGGCATTGGTCAGGATATAATCCTCACCTCTACCAATTCTTGCTACCATTCTCGACACGATCTCAGAAATGATATATTGATGTAGTTCTTCGGCAATTTGTTCACTGCCCTCTGTTATCCGGCGTAAATATTCAGGACTAAGCATAGTATATCACCTCTTTCGATAAATGTTGTGGTACATGTTTTGAATTTTACTGGTTCACTAAAACCTGCTTCACTTGATTAAGGTCTTAACTTTAACAACTCATACAATGGTCTATCATCAATCATGTATTTTATATATGGTTTGACTGAAGAATTATTGATATCCCATGAATAAAATAGATATGTTCTACCCTTAAACTCAATTATACACGCATCTGCGTTACCACTTGTATTATCTCCACCGGTAGGAACATCTCTATTATCTAATATGATACCTTCAATTTCCCAATTAATAAGGTCTAAAGATTTTGCTCTCATAATATGAGCTATACCGTCAATCGTGCTATGGAAATACATATAATATTTACCATCAACCTTTATCGGTCTATTGTCCATCCCTTTCGCAAAATCCGGATTTCCAGCAGAACTAACATTTCTTGAATAATCATTGTTTGGACTAATTATAATTGGATTACTATTTGCAAATGTCCAGTTTCCGATAGTTCCATCGCTATTTACATGAAAAATATCGTCACAGATAGCAACTGAAATAATCCACGATGTGCTGCTTGATTGGTATTCGACATATAGATAAAATTTATCGCTACCGTATTCTTTAATTAGGTAAGTATTTCCAAACGATTTAGTGACATAACTTCCTCCAAACGTTTCTCCGCTCTTAAAAAGAATACCGCCATAAGTAAAATTAATACCGTCAGTAGATGTGTATAATACTAAGTTACCACCAGTATTTTCCGTAGCACCAATCATATAATAAGTGCCATCAATAAGATTAACATTGTTATGCATGATGTAATTTATATCTGTAGCACCAGTCAAAGTAGTATTAATTGGTTCTGTCCAATTAACACCATCTGTCGTTGATATACGTTTTAAATGTGCATAGATGTATAATGTACTACCATCTCCAGAAACAATAGCAGAAGGTTCGTCTGCTTGAAATCCTGTATTTAAGCTGAAATCCCTTGAATTTCCAGTTTCTAGTTTAGCGTCGCAAAAACGTAATATTCTTTCTTTAAATGCTTTATTTATATCACTACAAATCATTTCAAAACTTTTACCACCTACAGCAATGTCCTTTCTTAAATTGTGATTAACTGTTTTAAAAATAAAATCCCAATCATTATTATAGCCATTTCCCTTTATTATTTTATTAAATGACCTAGTGCTACACTTACATAACTCTGCGTATTCCGCTATTTTGCTATTGATAGCATCTATAAATTCATTTTTTGCCATTTGTGGATTAACGACTGTTGTTAAATCCATTTCTGAAATAACAGGCAAATCATCAGTGCAAATATACTTATCGCCCTTCAATGCGATATATTTATCGCTTTCAAAAGGTTCGTACATTGTACTTTTGTTTCCTATTTCTATTTGTAAATTTCTCGTAGCTTCAGAACTAACAAACATGAATTTCGTACCGATAGGCGATGGAAATGTAGATACACCAACACCATTTGATTCTTTTGAATCTTCAATCAGAACATCGTTTGAATCTACGAAACCTACAATCTCAATGTTAGTGAATGTATATGTTTTGTTTTCTTCCGCTGGCAATCTATATGCCACTTTACCACTTGCACTCGTGTAAGTTTGTTTAACCCCTGCTTTATTTGCATGAAGTCTATATTCGCCTAAATAAAACTCTGGATTTACAAGGTTTTTGTTATTAATTGTGTACAATAATTTAATTTTACCTATTTCTTCTTGTATTCTTTCATCGGTCTTTTTTGATGAGTATACTTTTCTATCAGATGGTTTTTCAGAAATGAAAGGAATAGATAGTATTTCTTTATTTCCAACCATAACGGAACTAAAATTGTCATATTCCATATATTCTGTTGGACTCCCATATTCAACCTGTGCCTGATTCAAATGTTCTCCTTCAACTTGCACCCAAATAAATTTAGCTTCTGACGGAGCAGAAACCGTATGTTTTATTAGCGAATCAATCACTGTAGTGGCGGTGACAAGTGTGTTTTCGTTGTCAACAAAAGAGTAACAAGACACCTTTGTTAACCCAAAAGTTTTACCGCCTTCGATAGGAATTCTAATAATACATTTGGTATCATTTGTTGTATAAGTTTGCTTTGCACCTACCTGATTAACATATAAACGATACCCAACCATTACAGAATTTTTATCTAATAAATTTTTTCTATATCCTCTAGCTACATTGTTATTTAAATCTTCTTTTAGTGAATTAGTTTCCGCCTTTACTTCTTTGAATTTGTCCCCTGTTACTTTAGCATCTGCAAAAGCGCCGTCCGCAGATAATGTTTTATCAGATACAGGATTATCGAGAACACTTCCATAAGGCAACTGTCTCTTCTTTCCATCTGCTGTAATTATCCCTTTAAATACATCAGCCATTATTGTTTCCCTCCGTTGCTTTTAAACTCACATAGCCATCAGTATCCATATTAAGTCCAACACCCTTGTCGGACAGGTATGTTTGTACCGCTTCTGCTATAGCTTCTTTGCTGGTTCCAATTCCGTCTATGCAGAGTTTATACAGATACTTCTCTTTTCGCGTGATCGGCTTCGGAACTTCGCCTGTATAATCGCCTGTCAGATATGCGAGGTACTTTTCTTCTCGCGTTACTGGTTTATCTGCCATCTTTTTTTACTCCTCTCCGAATAATGTTAATTCGTCTGGCTGAGCTTCTTTGACCATTGCTTTCGCTTCATCCTCTGTCATTCCCTCGAATTTCACGAAATACAGCCATGCCGGAACCTTGCCAGTAGTCACATACTGCCACCATCTTGCACGGTCGTTTTCACGCACATATAGGATGTCTCCGAAATCATAATTAACTTCATAAGCCCCAACCGGTGCAAGCCCGTACAGGTCAGCGTAAACGTTCAATGCGTAAATAACTTCGTCCAGACAGGATTCCAGTTTGTCTCGAACATCTTTTATGAACTGCACTGTTCTCTGCTGTTCCGCTTCCACTCCTGTAGCCGTCTGAATGCCACTAGATTCATTAAAAACAAAATATCCGTTAGAGAATCCAATCTTGTACCCTAACTGGCTTAAAAGGGCATTTATGCCGGCTATACGGGTATCCGTGTTGAGAACTGGATTGATTTCTTGATAGAACTCTTTCTCATCCTGTCCGAATACATTCTTGACAAAGTGCGGCAAACTCATCTCATTTCGTCTATTTTCCAAACTCTGTGGTGACATGGCTGATACAGGCGTACCGCTTGGCATCAGCAGTCTATCATCTGCCAGAACTATCTTCTGAGAATCAAAAATTTCTCCGACATTACGGCTGTATGCAATGTCGAGGTCTTTTAATTCTTCTATAGCTTCCGCGAATATCGGAAGTCCAAGTGGTGTACTGATATCTACATTGTTCGCCTGCGGCGTCCGAAGCACTCCATACAATGGCCCATCCAGCTTCTCCCCGTTTGCTTTGAGAATCGGCGGTGTATCTGCCGTAAGGTCAGCCCATTTGGTTTGTTTGAGGTCAATCTTATCACCGATTGACTGAGGGGATTTTGATACATAAGCTCTGTTGGAAACATAGTACGGATAGGTTGTCACTCCGTCCACTGTTGTCTCGACAAACCTGTGATACTCGAGTCTTGTGTAGTATTTTCTACCAACAGTATAAGAATCCTTAAATATAATCCCTTTGATTTCCTGATTATCATAATCTACAATCATCACATCTGCCGGAGTAAATACGTCAAGGCTCTCGCCATTCGGCTTAATAAATACCGTTCCATAGGCACATCCATATTCTACCCAGTGACGAATCTGGAAATATACTTTATCTATCTGCCCCTGTAACCATGTTGCCCTTGCGGAACCATCTATCTGAATGTCAATCGCCAGTGTTGCGAGCCGTGCTGTTTCTGAGCAGACGGATTTTGCAAAATTAATCGTCTTGATGTTATTCTTATCATCTAGCCATTCCGGTATTCCCCTGTAAATGTTCGCGCACCGGTTAATCAGCGTTTCCATCTCCGGGAATTCTGCTGCCTGAATATTAAAGTCCTCTTCGGCTTGTTTTTTGAATATCATGTTAAACCACCTTTTTAGTGTTGTTATAAGTCCCATTTAATCTACCTTTTAAAATCCATCCATCTTACAGAAGTATCTCGCACAATAATGTCTTCATATTCTACAACTTTTAAGATTTCGTTAATGTCAGATGATCCATATATTTTTAAACCGATGCTTAAGAATTTATTTATTTTATCTGAAAAGTACCTATCTAACATTTTATGCACTATTCCCCCTTCTCATTGACAATGGACTTGTCGCATATCTGAGTGAGTCTATCCAGTGATCGTTACCATCTGGATAATCTGCGATAACTTCTCCATTGCTATCTACTTCATGTTCATAATTGATAATTTCCTTGTATGCTCTAGGCGTTCGCGCCGGATCAATAACCAGTGTTCGGCATTGTAGCCACTCAAATGTATATTTACGGCTACCCGGTGTAACAATGGCCCTACGTGCTGGAAGCCCAGCATCTCGAAAATCAATAATGCTTTCTTCTTCATCAACTCCGCAAGAAATTGAGTAATCATTATATCCTTTTTTCTTTATCTGGTCGGCCATTGCCTTATTTCTGATCTTGCACCCTCCAAGCTCATCTAAAAGAAATACTTTTTCCTGGTTAGGAACATAAGCCACACGGAGAAATGCTTTAGGATCTGGATACCACCCCCAGTCCTGTCCCTGGTAGATGCTTTGATACTTCTGAATTTCTTCGTCTGTAATTGTTCGAATTTCCAACAGTTCAAAAATATTTGTACCGAGTCCAACAGGAAGTCCAAGATATTCATGGTCGTAAGCTCTCTGATTTGTCTTTTTAAGATGCTCTGCATCATCAATGAATTGCTGACCTAACCACTCAACGGGGACTGATCTGTAATCGCTCTTGTGTCTGTAGCTGTCGGCTCTTGGCTCTTCCACATACACATTCGCCCAGTTGCTCCGGCTGATCGGCGGGTTGAATGTCTTAAATACTTCGAATTTACTACCACCACGGAGGACTGACTGCTGCACTGTACGAATTTCTTCAATACCCGAAAATTCGTCAAGCTCCTCGAACCAGAGATACTTGAAATATCCCTTGCTTGCTTTAATAGATTTAGTCTTTTTTGCCTTGTCCAGTCCTCTGAATATGATTTTCTGTCCAGTAGGCTTATAAGTGTACTGCATAGGACTTACGCTGGTGTCCCACAAGTCATTAACCCCAAGCGCGTCAATTCCCCACGCTATCTGTTCGTATACTGATTCTCGAAGCGTATTCCCAACTTTTCGGAAAATTACAGCATTGGACATTACGCCGTTTTCTGCATCCTGCATCATCTGGAAAGGTATCATAACCCCCACAAAGGATGATTTTGTGGATCCACGTCCACCGTACAAATCATAATAGGTGTGCTTGCCATCCAGAATGTCCCAGAATACATTGTAAAAAGCCGGAGCTATAATTTCATTCAGATTAATCGGATTCTCGTTCATTCTGCTTCTCCGGTCTCGGAATATTATTTACAATCGTAATCTTTCCATCTCCGAAATCGTCCTTTTTCTTGTCAGCGTCCCAGCCTTTAAAGTTGTTTCTTAAGCTGAACTGAGCACCGCTTGAACCGTCACGATCAAACAATCGTTCCTCCGCATACTGTTCTACTCTAGCTTTCGCGCGCGTAATCGTGTCAACAAAGTCTGGCTTTGCTTGATAATTCAAAAGCGCCTGTCTGCTTGTAAATCCAAGGGCTAATGCAAGTCCTGTAACGGTTGGAGGATGAACGTCTACGAAAACAGGAGAACCAAATTTATTAAATATTTGTTTTCCGCTGCTATCAGTCAGAGGATAACCTTTGCAATCCTCAAAATATTTTTCAATTTTTTTTTCAATTTCATCCACTGTTTTATACATGGGTGGTTTCCCCATTGGCATTCCCACGTTCTCACCTCCAACTGGCTATAAAATCCCATAGTAACACTTCTCTGTTTATATTCTATCACAGGTCAGCAGAAAAGTTGTGGTACATGTTTGAGGAATTTTGCACTAAAAAAGAGCCGGTAAATACCGACTCTCTAATTTTATTCGTTGCTTTGTAATTTTCTGATTACCTCGCCCTGATCGCCCGGGCATCCCATGAAGCACTCCGGGCAGACGTTGTAAAATGTACATCTGATACAGTCGTGCGGACTGATTGAGCTGCAATATTGATGTAGTACTGCAAATGCTGATACGGCGAGCTGCGGTGTTATGTCTGGTGGCTTAAACATCATGTTTTTGCTCGCCCTGGTCACTTCCACATTATCATCTTTGAACTTTACAGTATCCCCATTACATTTTATCGTAACTTCGTTCTTTTCTCTGTCAATTTCAAGTGTAGGCTTGTCCAACATGATTATCAACTCCTTCTCATTAATGTGCAAGTAATCCAACAAACAGCGGAATAACTAATGCCATTAAGCATAATGGTTCTTTTGTATAACTGAGTGCCGCTATTACGGCAAATGATGTACTGGCCCATGCTACTGATTTCGCCATTGCTGTATTAAAATCCATTTAATCACTCCTCTCCCCAGTCGATTTTCTGCCCGCATTCAGAACAGTACTTGCTTATTTTTTTACCAATAACAGGTGCTCCGCATTTCGCGCATTTTTGAGTGGAAAATATATTGTACGGAAAATCTGGAACATATTCTTCAGGCTTGCATGGAATCTGCTTTTCCAGTGCCTTTGCCCCTGAATCACACGCCCATGCTTCTTTCAGATAAGATTCAAGCCACTTCTCATCGGTGTTTGCTCCTTCCACAAACTGCAAATGTCGATCTCTCATATCAGAAAGAATATCTCTTGCTTCTTCTGATTTCATATTAATCATCCTAATACACTCCCTCTTTAATGGAATCATAATCAATGAATACTCGCTTTCTTTTACCGCATTTCTTGCATTCCAAAATAGCGTCCTCAGTATTCCTCCAATACCAAACCAATTTGTATTTATGTGGTTTACAAAGACATTTAATTTTGCAGCCGTTCTTTCGCCATCTGTTGAATTTGTTGATTGTCGTGCAGAATAATACGTAAATAGCAAGACCAACTACGCATATCCCCAACATCATAAGAATTTCTTTTATCATCTCAATCATTTTTTCATCTCCTCCAACTTCTTCTCAGCTTCTTCACGGGTGAGGAATACGGTTTTGCCAAGCTTACTTTTCGAAAATCCATCAAGATTAGGATAAATTCCGCTGTTTAACTTCCAACTAAAATATGCTCCGTGCATATCAACTGAAACCATCGTAATTCTCAATTCTGAAACAAAATTTCTTGTCGGAACATACACCGTATCTCCAACCTTACACGGCAATCTCACAAGCAAGCCCTGTTCTTCTAAGTCTTCATAATCGCAAAGCTTTCGCGTCGCTGAAATGTAATCGTGCTGTTTAACCCAGACATCTGATTCTCCGTCTGGTGTAATATCATATCTTTCTGTTAATCTCTCCATTCACTTCACCTCTTCCATCTGACTTTCTACAGTATCTGCAAGTAACTTCAACGATTTAATAAATGTATCCGTCAGTGCTGTTGTTCTGTCTGGGCATTTGGCGAATACTCTAACAAGGCTCACTGCATCCTTGATTTTTTCTTCATCTTCGACGATTTCGGATGCTTCATACAATGTCTTTTCATTGTCTCTATAAGTAACAATCTTGCTACTATAAAAATTCAATATGTTTGGAAATGGAATTTCGATAGGGTTTAAATGGATTTCTCTCGCCCATGTGAATCCCTGAAACCTTGCTATTTTCAAAACGCTCAGATATTCTTCCTGTGTTCTTACAAATACGCTTTTTCCTGTTAAATCAATCATCAACATTTCCTCCTGTAATCTCATCAATACAAGCGTTCCAACCGATCTTATAGCTCGGCGGTTTGCCTCCTGCTTTGAAATACTCGCCGTTATAAATCCCAGTTACTTTCATCTTTTCCGGCAATGACTTCAACGGACACCAATCAGGTCTAATACTCAAATCTGTAATATCTCTATTGTTTACCCTACAGAACGGGTGATGCACTCCACTGCGTAAAACGCATAAAGCACAATATTTTGGCGTATCCATAACTAATACTGATTTACTCATTTTCTTCCTCCTTAAAACTAGACCACACGCTCATATTGTCGACTTCGCAATCGCAGTTATTGTAGTCAATATCTTCTGATGCTCGTGTTTTTGCTATTTCCTCAGCTTCTTCTTTTGTGTCGGCTTCAATATCGTCATAATCAATTGACAAGCTTATCCCGACGCTTACATACCATTTACTCATCTGATTCCTCCTGTAATAATTCTGGGTTGTCGAAAATGTTGCCAACTACTTCAAAATGTTCCGTGTCAAACTCATCAAGGTATTCTCTATTTGTACTACCAGTTTCATGTGCTACCCATCCCGCAACGCCCCATTCAACGGTTTTATATGTCACATCCTCTGGGTAAGATTCGTCCAAGTGTGCCATCAGAATATCATTCTCCCAAATTTTGTTTCCATTCTTGTCGTACAGTCCCGTGAACTGGCAGAGGGTTTCTATATCAATTATATTGGTATATACTGTAAACCGATCTGAATCCTTCCGATAAAAAATAATGTCCTTCCCCCCTATGTGATATTGATCTCTTAGGTAATATCCCTCAACCCATTCACCATTATCAATCCGCTTTGCCTTGAAAAGAATTTCTCTCATTCAACTCCACCGCCTTTTACAATTTCAACTGCTTCATTCAGACATTGGGCTGTATACCAATCGTCACCCGATTCTGAAACTTTATCTTCGATTAACATTTCCAACTGTTGAATAACTTCATCTACATCAAAAACTGTCGGCTGTTCATTGACGCAATCAATAAACTCTTTCTGGTCAGAGCTAATACTTGTTCCAATTTCCCAAATTTTGATGTATTTGATTAATTCGTCCGCATCAATCAGTCTGCTCATCTACTTCATCCTCTTTCTCATTGAAATCCAAGTCAACTCTAATCACATCCGTTTCTATCGCTGAAAGGCAGCTTACTTTCAAGTTATAAAATGGTTTCAACAGCTTTGAACCGGTATTGAATGTATCGTAATCTTCCCAGCTTCTACCCGGATGGCATATCTGAATTTTATCTTCACTTTCGGGATCGCCGCCAATTGCTGCTATTAAATCAATTAACTTCATTTTTCACTCCTCTTCTCAATTGCTTTTGCAAGGTCAGAAATGCAATCGCCAATATAGAAAATTGCTATCATTGCAACATTAATATCTGATATTTTTGCACCTAAAATCCAACAAATAAATATAATCGCCAACCATACAAGACACATTTTTTTATTCCTCCTCCCACACTCCCAACAACCGCATCCTCTCATACAGTACAGCGACGGTCTTGCGCCTGTATCCGTAAAAGTCCTTCGGATTCATCGGGATATATCTTTCTTTGCTGATTTTTCTGTAGCTTTTCCGGTGCAGGATATTCTCGATAACCATATCCGCTATCACCGTATTCTTCGGGCAAGCTGACAAGGCGGCACTGGAAAGCAGGTATCCGTACTCTGCCGGGAAGTCTTTCAGCATCGTATTCAGTTTTTCAATGTCCTCTGCCGGAATACCGTAGTCTTTCAGCTTTTTATTCCTTGTCAGCATACCGTTCTCCTTTCTATTTATCTGGATGATACTTGTCGTACATGATCGTAACACATACAAGTCCGGTCGCACCGAATATAATTCCAAGTGTGAAACCTAATAAAAATGTAATCATGACTCACCCTCCTTATACAGTTCCGGAAGTGGTTTCCAAGCCACAATGCCTGTCCAATCAATTTTATTTTTACAATTTGTGCATTCCGCAAAAATCCACTCTTTTTCAGGCGTCCAGTATGCCATCCAAATAAATTTTCCGTCTGTGACTAAATAGCATTCCTCGTAATTCTTGATTTCTGGTAATCTCTCGCTGACCGGAATCCAGCCATTTTCTTTCTCGTCCTGCTTCAGATCCTCTTGAAGTTGTTCGATCATTTCCAGAAAATCTCTAGCAGCAACCAATTTATATCTATTTACAATATCTTGCATCCAATCATGATAACTGGATAATCTATCTTTGATATGACTCATACTTCCACCTCACTATCCTCTGGCATCTGAAAGACCATATTCTTTTTAAAGCCTTTTGTGAGTTCTTTAAAACCATCGATGCAAATATCGTTTGATTCCACAATTGCTCGATGTCCTGTAAGGCCTGTCAAAAAAGTACAATCAATTTTATATTCCGCATAGGCTTCCTGAATCATATCCAATACTTTTATGGCTTTTTCTTTGGTGGAATATTCTCCGAGTAAGCAACACCATCCTATATCTCTTCTTGCGCTTATTACTCCACCCGAAACTTCAATATCGGGTAAAGATTCAAATGCAACTAAAACTTCTTTATTCTGACTTCTGATTAACATTTTGCGCCCTCCTAATATCTATCAAATTCAATATTGTTATCTGTGTAAAACCTGTATGAATCTTCTCTGATTTTCTTGACTTCGCACATGATAATTCCTTTTGCTTTGCTGACAGCTTCCTCAAAATCCTCTGTTCCGAGATTGTGGTTGAGAATATCCAATGTACTGCAGTTGAGAAACAGTGCATCTCCACAACCAACGTATTTGTAGATAACGATTCCTAAAGAATTGTATTTCAAGGCGAAAATACTCCCGGTTTTGGGATCTTCGTTATACTTAGCATTACTTTTGAATTTCATTTTGTGCCCTCCTTGTTTGCTCTTTTATTCTATATTTCAACAGCTTCCTTCCAATCCCATGTGTCTGTGCAAAATGTTAATCCGCATTCACAGTGAATGGCTATTGGATTTCCCCCACTGTCAGGATCGTAAAAAGATGACTTCCAATCTCTTTCTGGGATATACATATTTTTGTCTGTATCTATCTCTTTTTCGCAAAACGGACACGGTTTTAATTTATCCATTTTCCATCCTCACTTTCCCCATGTAAGTAACTGACACGCTATTGCGCAGTTAGTACATGATTTTATACTCCCATCTTCTTAACCAGATTCTTGTTCATCTCGTCAAATCTTACATCTGTGTTCTCTTCAATATCCTGTATCATACTCAGAACGCTCATTTCGCCCCTGTTTGCCATTTCAACATACTTATTGGCAGTTTGTACGACTGTGAGCAAGCGCTTCGTAGAAAAGCCATATAAGCGCCTCAGAGCCATCATGGTTGTAACGGTGTTGATCGTATTACTCCAATCCTCGCCAACAGTGAATCCATCCTCGTAGGCTTGCTGCTCTACGTCTTTTATCTGTCTATAACAGATCTGCATTGAACGCCCGAACGCCTGAGCTGCCTGATTAGAAGTCTGAACAGGAAATCTGGTCTTTTTCTTGGCTTTCAACTTACTACTCATTTTCCCTTCACCTTTCTGAACTTGTATCCTGTCACTCGGTACGCTCGTGGTGCGCCGGGGTTGTCCGTCGCAAGTAAACCACTTTCCAGTAATTCACCGAAATGATTCTGCACGGTATGGCTAGATATACTCAGCCCTGCTGCGATTTCTGGAATACTTGGCGGATAATCGTGTTCTTTCAGATATCTTATGATGTACAGATATATGTCTTTCCTTGTCTGGGTACCCTCGTAGTACTTTCTTGCTGTGTTATATGGCATTTCTATCACGCTCCTTTCTGTGAGTATCATCAGCCCATTTGACAAAAGCCATTGTTAGATAGTCAACCAGACTATCTGGATACACTTCGCGAAGCTCATTTGCTCTTTCTGTCAATGCATGCCAGTATTCGTCGTTGTCCTCAATTCCATAAAATTCTTTTATTGTCTTCCAAAACTCCGGCATGAACTTATGCATGATTGGAATATCTTTAGCTTCTACTTTCAATCCCCCACATCCTTTTGTATACAATATGCTGTACGCTGTATACGCTCTATTATTTTTTAAAAAAATTATTTATATTATATATAATAGGTGTATAATATAAGTAACCGATAGTAACCGAAACGTAACCGTTCAAAAATCCGCAAAGCCTTGATTTTACTGCATGGTAACCGAGTAACCGAGTAACCCTGACTTTCTCATATAGGGAAACTTTTATACTCAATATGTGCATATAAATACTCAAATATATATATACAAAATCAAAGGTTACCTAGGTTACCCGGTTACCTTTTGAACGAATTGTACGTTAATTAAATACAATATCATCCGTAATTTCAAAATCGTCATTACAATTCACAAATCCTTTTGGAATCTCATCTACAATTTTCAAGAACACACATTTGGTGACAATTCCGTCCAACTTCTTCGCTTTGGTCGGATAACCCCTGCTGTCGGTTTCCACAAGTCCTTTCTTAACAGCCCATGACAGAAACGCTTTTCTCGAGAATCTTCCGATTTTGCACAAATCATCAAACGCTGCACTGTAAATAATTGCGGTTGACGTTTTCTCTACCGGATCATTATCAATAATTCCCCATCTTTCTGTTTTGATATCTGGATTATCATCGAATTTGATTCCGTTCATGGCGATCTTATCAAGAACAAACCAATAAGCACGTTCGTTTTCGGAAACCATTTCTTTCTCTGTCAGAAGGCTCTTTGCTGTTTCGATGCTGATGTACTGATCATCATGAAAAAGCTGATCCGTTGCAATCTTATCTGCTGTCAGAATAATACTCATTGATATGCTCTGCTTCTGCATCTTATCATCATCCTGTATAAGACTCTGAAAGTGCTTTTGTAGGGCTTTTATATCATCAATGGGCATTTCCTTGACTGCGTTCACAAAATCGATTCCTGCGTATCCGTAGTTCTTTTTAAGGGTATCTGCGGTAAGCTGCGGATCATCAAAAATCTTTTCAGAACACTCAACCTCAATGATTCGGTTGATAGCTCCGCCCTGGCTGACATAACCGGCAAGCGGGCGTTCTCCATTGGTAAGAATGCAATTCAACCAGCGGTTTTCCCGGTTAACTCCCAGTTCTTTGTTTGAACGGCTCTTTCCCTTGCCGGAACATAAGTCATATACAATACCCTCGAAGTTGTCTCGGATCTTTGCAGATACCTTGGAAGTATCATCCAAAATCAGTGGAAGATTGTTAAGCATGTCAGATTTTGCTTCCAGTGCTACGTCTGTTGTCTTGAAATCTCCTATGTACCTTGATTCACCAGGATTTGCCCAGACAGAAGCCCCTAACATGAGTGTTACGGTCTTTCCACCCTCTGTTTCTCCCCAGAGATCAACGAAAAAAGGAAGTGCACCAATCAGTTTAATCAGAATACTGGCAAAACTGGCAGCCAGCATGATTTTAGGCTCAATTCTTCCAGTAGCACGAACTTTCTTCACATGTTCATACCATTCAGCCCTGCTACCACCTACACTGATGCTTTCGTATAATTGTCGAAATCTCATATCACCATCAAATGTAATTTCTTTATCATAAGGCAGAAAATAATCTCGGATCCAACCAATTTTACTGGAAGAGTATTGAATATTGATATAATCATCATTCGCATTCTCAACATCAGATAAGTACCGGACCAGGAACTTTGCATTCTCCGATGTAACAGAAATCCCAAGCGCAGACAATCCAACAATTTTAGTCGATGAAGTGATCATAGTCTTTGACACAATGATTTCCGTCCATTTGCCATTTCGTTTATATGCCAGCTTAATCTGTTCTTCTCCAGTCTCCAGATTCTTCATTCGTTCTATTGGAAGAATTGGATGATAACAGGCTATAATATCCGGTGATCCTGGATTCGTATTTGAGATTCTGATTCCCTCATCGTCTGCCATCCAGTTAAGGCACTTCATTTTGTCATACTCACAATCTGAGAAATTTGTCCACTGGTCCAGCATAGACACCGTCCTATTACTCTTCTCTTTCTCAATCATCTGTTTCTGCACCTTAGTGTAAGCTTTTAACAGATCCTCGAATTTTTTCTTTACTCCAAGCTCCTTGGCTCTGTCCAGAAGAGTCAGCGTAAGACGTGCTTTGTATATCTCGTCTTCCTGACTGAATATCTCGTCAAACACTTCTTCATCCAGAATAGAGTCCTTCGTGAGTTTGTTTATCATTTCCATTTTTAATCACCTTCTTCCAGTCCTGTTATGAATCCATGGTGATATAGCGCGAGTTGCAGCTTGTTCCATGCTTCACACCATCCGTCAGACAATGGTTTCACCTTGTCAAGGATAGCCCGGTAGAAGTCTATGTCAGACAAACATTCTTGCAGTTTGACCTTTTTCTTTTGCTCTTCCTTTTGTCTCATTTCCATCTGCTTCTGATGGTGATATATTGCCATTCTGGAAGAGAAATCTGGTTTCTGGTAAGTTCCCCCAAGTATGGTAAAAGCTGTCTTAAAATCGCAATTATCCATGTTCTGAACGAATGTAAATATGTCGCCTGTTGCGCCACAGCCGAAACAATAATAGCTGTCTTTATAGATTTTCATAGACGCGGTACGGTCGCCAGTATGGAAAGGGCACTGAACGAACCCTGCTCTGTTCGGAGCCATGCCATATCTTGCCAGAATATCTCTCATTCTGTTCTGAAGCTTAATTGTCTCTTTGTCCATCTGCCAGAATCTCCATTATCCGTTTTCCTGTGTCCTTTTTATTGCAGAATTCAAACTGTACATTATACCGGTCTCTAATTGTGCATAAAGATCGAAACAAAGAAGTTCCTTTAATTTCTTTCTGTATGTATTTTTCTCTTGTTTTGATTTGTTTTCCGTCAATTGTTCGCGTTACATACCGAAAGCGTTCCATCTTCGGCTGATAGAAGAAATATACATCTTCAAGACATTTCACATCTGATCCGTGCTCTACCAAAATTACAAGCTGAATATGTGCCTGCATAGCTTTTATAAGTTCTTTCTTGAATCTTTCATGCTGATGGCAGACATTTCCATACAATTCCTGCAAATTCTGCTTTCTGTCAATTATCAAGCGGGGATTATCCAAATTCATATAATCCCCAACCATGAGCTTGCTGAAAAAATAATTGACTCCGCCCTGATCAAATGATTTTTTGATTTTTTGTATTGCCTTGGCTTTTTCTCTGGAATCAATCTGTATATCCATTCAAATCACCCTCTTAGTTAAATGGTAATTCTTCATCAATTCCGTCTGGAATATTCATAAATCCGTCTGAACCAGGCTCAGGCATAGAACTCTGGTTTGAAGAAGTAGGAAGCAATTTTTCTTCCGGAATAGCTACATCTTTCACACCATCCACACTTCTGAACCATCTGAGTTTATGATTTTTGTGTGTACTTCCGTTGTATTCTTCTTCTACAACCCCAAACACTCCGCCAACAGCCTTTCCTTTGAAACACTGCCCAAAATTATCGCCCCAAATTACAGAAAAGCCAGGATTAGATTTTTCAACGGAAGTCGTGAACGTTTTAAACTGCTTTGAACAGTTTCCGTCCTGATCTTCTGTCATAATATACGTTGTTCCTGCTGACGGCCATTTTTTGTCTGGCCTGATGTCATTTCGAAATGATTCTATAAAATATCCTGCCTGAGAATCATTCTGAGCAAAATCAAAAGATACTTTCAACATTGGTTTTCCTGATCTGCTCTGCGTTTCAAGAACTTCCTTAATTTCAAGGATATGGCCACCTAATTCGATAGGTGTAAATTCTCCAGATGCCTGTGTGTTTTCGTAATTATTCGGTTTCTGCATTGTCTGTATTTCCTCCTAATTCGTAATAATCTCTGATAGCTGTATCTACTGCTTTTAAGTCGTTTGGAATTTTCAAATCAAACATTCCCTCTGGACTTTTTGCTGTAGTATAACCATCCGACTGTGTGATAAAGTAATGTTCCTGTCCTTCTACCGAAGTGAGAAGAACAATGTCAAAGCATCCCTCTACCGTAAGATTCTGGTCAAGCATTTTACCGACTGTTTTTGCTTTGATTTTTCCGGTATTGCTGTCCATTTCTGTATGATGTAAAAAGTACACAATTACATCATCTGGCAGTTTAATATTGATAAAATGAATAAGATTTCGGAAATTCAAAGCCATATCGGTGAATTTCCCATATCCTGTATCTTTTGCCCTGTCAAACATTTCATTGACAAGAAGATACTGACTATCATCAATCACATATTTTTTTAACTGAGGGTTGCTTAATACTCTTGTTATCTGCTGATAAGTTGCATTCTTAGCAATTTTAAACGCTTTTTTGAACGGAAGTCGGTTCTTTTCTACTGAAAAAATACCAACCTCTTCTGTATCAAAATTTTTAATGGAATAAGTTTTTCCACTTCCTGTTTCTCCCAAAATAAGTACTGGGAATCCCATGTTATAACACCTCCTCGAATCTCCATGAATATCCTCCGGCAGTATCTCTTCTACCATTGCAACACTCAGAAATGTTGCCTATTGAAATGCCACATTTTCTGCCAATTTCTGAAAGGCTATTCCAGACTTTAATTACAACACCGTCTTTAATCTGTTCCACCTTTTTGCACTTTTTCGAAGCAGCCTTGTATGCTCTATTGGAATAATTGTTATTATATTTTCTGTCACACCATTCTAAATTGGTGCAATCAAAGTTTAATGGATCAGTATCTTTATGATTTACTTCTGGAAGATTCTGCGGATTTGGCAAGAAAGCCATTGCAACAACTCTATGAACACTCATATTGTATTGCTTACCGTCTTTTCCCATTGTGACAAATGGATATCCGTTTCCTCTATCACAAGGTTTTAAAACTCTTCCTTTTACCAATCTTTTTCCTGTATTGCATTTTACATAGTGATCTGTACTTCTGATTTCACCATGGCAATTTACAATGTAAAGTCCCTCGAACCCTACTACGTCTTTCCATAATACTGGTGTTTCCATTACTATTCCTCCTTGTCATAAACCACATGTTTGCTGCCTTCGATAATCAGCAAACTTGCGATATCTTTCATAGAAATGGTTGATTCGTTATAGATCTCAACCAGTGCGTTGTAAGCATCTGGTGAAACTTTCACAACCGGGTTATCTTTGTCTGTTGCCGGTTGTTTCTTTCTGCCCGGAATACGGATTTCAAAATCACTCAATGGTATTTCCCTCCTCACAAACTCCAGATAAAGAGTCCATATAATCATCCACTTTCGAGAAGTTAATCAGATAGCGTTTTCCAATTTTAATTTCAGCTTCTGCTTCTTTTGCAACACTTCTCATTTTGTTTCTACCAAGTCCATATCTAAAACATGCCTGTTCAATACTTCCTGTTTTCTGAACAGTATATTTTTCGTCTCTTTGTTTCAATGTATTACTCCTCCTTATACGATTTCTGAGCTACTAAAAGCCCGTTTAGAGCCTGTACATAGCTTGCAAGCGTCCTCGCCTTGTACTGTTCCTCTATCGGATTATTAGGAACAAGTGCAAGCTGCACATCAATCAGCCTCAGAATCTCCTGAATCCTCTCGTTCATAGATAGGCTCCTTTAGCTGTTTGAAAAAACAATAAATAGCATCTGATTTATCTCCCATGCCTGGAACCGTTTTTCCGTTCTGGATAGAATCGGCAGCGTGATATTCAAGATGGTCGATAAACATGTCTGGGTTCTCCCAATCAACAATTGGTGCATCACGCTTGTTCAATTCCTCCAGAAGGATGTTGACTGCAATAACCATATTCCATTTTGGAAGAAGTCTAAGCTCTTCAAGATTCATTCAGCGGACACCTCCCATCAATAAGAAGTTCCAGAAGATATTTCTTTGCTTTTTCGTAACTCTGAGCTTCAGATTTGAATTCGTAAAACTGAGTCAGAATAAAATGATTTATAATGATGCCTTTGTCATTAAAAATGTAGATGCACATTGATGATTCATCGCTTTTGGCAGTATAATCAAAATGTACATGTGCTGATGTTTCGTTCGAAACTCTCAGACATAGCTCGAACAATTCTCTGATTTTTTCCTCGTTCATTTCTTCTCCTTTCATAAATTTCCTATCAGGATCAAGCTCATGACTACCGCTGCCATAGTTCTGTCAAGCGTCCCTGTCCAGTCCCAACACGGCAGGAACGTCAAGAGTATTCCAATGGCTACCGACATTAAGATTTCTCTTATGCGATACTTTTTCACCTGCATCCTCCTATCTGAGAAATACCCATGCTGCATTTGAAAGAATTAATGCCGCCATGGTAATCCCCCATGCGTAGAACCATTTCTGCGTCTGTTTTTTTGCTTCTCTGACAACTTCTACTGCATAGAAATTCTCAAAATTTTCAAAACTAGCTATTTTTTTGCTGTCCACTGTGCTTTTGTCCTCGGTTTTCTTCATAAAAAAATCCTCCTGTTCTCTTGCGAAATACAGGAAGAAATGTTATGATTGTCCTGTAATCCGCTAAGTTGCGTTTAGTGGTTTACGGCTCCGGGGTGGAGGTTGCGACTCCCTCCGGGGCGCTTATGCCAAATTTGCTTCTTTTCTTCTGTAGTAGTCCAAGATAATTCTTGAGCATTCATCGACAATCCTTTGATTGTCTTCAGCTGTGTTGTCTTTGCAGTAATCATCATGTATTCTGATTATCCCGCCAGATTCATTTTTTATTGTTTTAATTACTGCCATGGGAATCTCTCCTTTCTACAATAGATTATGATGTTTCTGCTATTTTGCTTCTTCTGCAAAATGTTTCTCCATCAGGTCTGCAATCATTAAATATTCTTCTGCGATTTTTCCATTTCTGGTATTTTTAACTTGTTCACGGAACTCTGGAATTGTTCCGAAGAAACAACCGCAAGAGACTCTAATCTGTTTATCTTTACAGCGGAAGAATGTAGTTGTACGGAACTGAGTACCGAAGCCATGAATGGTAGTGTAATTTGCGTTGCCGGACACCATTGCGTTGCCGAACACCCATGCGTCGCCGGACACCTCTGCGTTGCCGGACACCTCTGCGTTGCCGAACACCATTGCGTTGCCGAACACCCATGCGTCGCCGGACACCTCTGCGTTGCCGGA
>ERZ1026880.106-NODE-106-length-46994-cov-7.139010_pt1 | contig 46994 bp, 81 predicted proteins | sample MGYA00380170_ERZ1026880 | MGnify/ENA primary metagenome ERZ1026880 (study PRJEB33269, sample SAMEA4719806) | human gut metagenome | biome: human-associated habitat; feature: organic feature; material: feces | place: Cameroon | collected 2013-10 ...
CCGTGGTGATGACGCTGCCACTCGCGTAATCGTCGGCGCATACCAGGAAATGAAAGCGAAATTCATTGCTGGCGGCAGTGATTTCAACCCGGCCAAACTCCAGAAAGCAGAAGCGCCAGCGGCATCTGCAGCCGAAGAGAAGCCATCAACATCTCAGCAAAACATCGAAAACTTTTAAGGGTAAATTATGGCATCTCGCGGAATCAACAAAGTAATCATTTTGGGCACTCTTGGACAAGACCCGGAAGTAAAATACACGCCATCTGGCGGCGCTGTGTGCAATCTGTCTCTTGCAACATCAGAGCAGTGGAATGACAAGTCCACAGGTGAAAAGAAAGAGCAAACCGAATGGCATCGCGTGGTTATCTTCGGAAAACTGGCGGAAGTGGCTGGGGAATATCTGCGCAAAGGCTCTCAGGTGTATGTAGAAGGTAAATTACGCACTCGCAAATGGACAGATCAAAGCGGTGTTGAAAAATACACTACTGAAATCGTCTTGCAGCCGATGAACGGTGTTATGCAAATGATTGGTGGCAAATCAAGTGATAATGGAAACCAACAATCACAGCAGCGGCAGCAGTCAGGAAGCAATCAGCAAACAGGATGGGGTAAACCTCAGCAGCCATCAAACACATCAAAACCACCGGCAAACGAGCCGCCGATGGACGATGACATTCCGTTTTGACTATAAAGAGGACATGTGACATGTGTAAGTTAAAATGTAACTGCGGTGGAAATGTTGATGTGCATGTAAATGAAAACAAATTTGCGGCACAATGCAAAGAATGCCACCATGGAATGTCCGGAGAATTGCTTTACACTTAAAATGGCCAGCAGGTGGAAGTCAAGGAGATGTTAGTGTCTATCTCCCGCGATTGGTAGAATTTGGCTCAGGAAGCATTGATGGAGACTGGCATGCTGATAAAAATGAGGTTACATTAAATAACTGCAATATAGGCTATAATGTCATGCAGAGTCTTATTCGTACGAGAGACGATTTACCTGGTTGGCTTGACAATGAAGAGGATTTAAAAAATGTTTAAGATCTCAAAAGAAAATACATTTAAAATTAATGCGCAATCTGGAACTTTTATAGGGGAAAAGCAATTATCTATACCCCTTTTCTTTAAAGTTAGCGATGTTCGTATTTCTGAAACCGATTTTTATGCATCATTAATGGTATCATTAGATGGTGATAACTTTAATTACTACAATATGTATTCGTTATCAATGCCGGATAGCACTGCAACGTTAAACTTCACTATGCTTTACGCAGAAGAACAAATTTTACTGCTTCCAGAGTTTGATGGCGCAGAATCGGTATGATGAAAGGGGCCTTTTGGCCCCTTTTTATTTATCACGCTGACAGGTATATTTCACGTAACATACCAGTTTCCGATGCAGTTGCTGAGTTTATTAGCGCACGATTCGCCCTGATACTTATGTTAAGGAAGTATCCACCATCGGCCCCGTTATATAACTTACGTCCTAAGTTTCCAGGAAGACTACCGATCTTAAAGGTGTCATTAGTCGCCAGAGAGTTATACACACTTTGAGTCACTATGTGGTTACCACTACGAATCGGCACTGATACCGATACCGACGTAGTGCCGATAGATCCAGAGAATAACTTCATATACGGAACTTTAGCACCAGCAGTGGTGAAGAATTGACATCCAGACAGTTTGAACCATTTAGCGAGATTGAGGTTTGTTGCCGTGATTGTAGACTCTGAGAAATCGCCCAGAAACGCAACGTTTGTAGCAGAGACGTCATGATATACAGTGTCATTAGCAGTCATAGGCATTATGGCGTTGTCAAACAACTTGAAAGTGCCACCCGTAACTTTAATGACATTCGGTACTGTTGGCTGATACCCGCTAAAAACTGCGCTCAGGCTTGTGATATCAGAGTCACTAATATCGTAAACCCCACGCGTGCTTGCGACAATAGCCACACCTTTTTTGCCGTAGCGCAAATCCCTAACCTGATTAATTTTAACGCTGATATTTTGTTTGTTGTTGATTCCGGTGAAGGTTAATCCGGCGAAGGCCCCGCGATTAATAGTTACATGGCATGTTGTATCAATAGCCATTGGTGGTGAAGTAGTATCGCCTGTATAATACGTGTCAAGCCAGTTCTCAAACCCAAATACCAGAGGCTGATCACAGAAGTAATCGAAGTCATCCAGAGTTATTGACTCTGGATGTTTTAAATTCATCGGCCGGTTAGAGTAGATGAAACGTCCATAACGTTCTCCGGTATACCTGCGAAGGTGTTTAAACCCTTTTATTGTGATGTCCCTGAATAGTCGGGGTACAACTGGCGATCCCGGTGGCAGGGTATCGCCACCCGGATTGGTAGACGATATACTGATCATCCCAGCAATGAAATAACTTGGTATCGCGTTGTTGTCGTTATGAGTAAACCCGCCTGACACAATACTATTTTCAATATAAATATCACCATCGAACCAACCACCTATATCATCACGGGTTTTGATAATCGTATTTGCTGTAAGTGGGTACGGGGCATTTAATGTTTCAGGTTTGAAATCACATCTGATAACGTCTAGCCGCCCCATGCCGCACATACTAATCCCCTGCTCACCGGTAGTGCAATCAATAAGTGATGTGCGACCTTGCATTGGTTCGTGGAAATCGAAACGGTTTAGTTTACAATTAATAAAAGTGGTATTAGAGCATACTTCCCCAGCGGTAGAACCCCAGCCAAAGCCCATTGAATACTGGTTGATAAACCGACAATCGAGGCAGAAATTATAGTTCAGAGTGTATGAAGAATACGCCAATTGTCCGCTGCCATTCAAGGCCACGTTAGGATGGATATCATACCCCCATCTGACCTCGCAATCGAAGCAGTTAACCATACTAATAACGTATTCCGAACCGTCATCGATAAGCGGGCGTTTGCTAACATTCGGCCCCCATATTTCGTAGCGGCTTAATCCTTTAAGCAGTACGTTAACGGCGTGCGGCTTCTCCTCAAAATTGAACTTTGGCAGCTTAATTATGGTGGTGTTTGGCTTAACCTGCCACGCAGTTACAGATGATACGGTCCCTCTTAAACTGTAATACAATGCATCTGACATTAATCCGCGAGTTGAGATTAACGCAATGTGTTTCCATGTGCGGATGTTACCTCTGGAGTAATACGCGTCGATACCGGAATCAAACACGCACACATTATTGTTTAGCGTGGTGTCATCTACCAGGCCGTCAATCTGCATTGATTGCGCGAGTTTACTTTGTGAACTAGACCCGTTTATCTTAGATAATAGCGCAGCGCCTTCAGTAGTGCTGGAGTCATACACCGTAACCGGGGTGGATGGATCGGTTATAACTACTTGCCCTGTCCAGTTAACATCGTAGATAAATTCTGAATTCTCCATTTCAAAAGTTAAACCGGGTATCACAAGGTCTTCACTTCCACCAATTCTGTAAACCGGATTACCTGGAGTGGTATCAACTACCTTTCTTATCCCTTGAGCATACGCATTTGCAAAAATGGTGCTTAATTGCGAGGTAACAGACGTTGCCCCTGTCTTATCCAAATCATCAAAAGCGTTAAGGTCAAGCCATGTTATTACTTTCGATAACTCCTGGCGTAATACAGCATCACCGACACTTACAAGATGAGTCGCATCTACTGCCCAAGAGGAGCTGTTAACCCCTGTAGTTGTATATGGTGGCGTTGTTGATGCGTTTAAGCGCCAGAATTCACCTTGATAGCGAATCACCTGGTTAATGGCATCAATTGTATACGGGCCGTTTTCATAATCACCTAAAAATTGATAGCCTGAATTTAAGAGGAACTGCTGAAAGCGCAATTCTTTATTTTCCTGTGACGCAACAAATTCTGCCTCACGCTCATCTTGTGCTGTCTGAAACTGGTTATTCCTGCCGGTATTCGTCAGCCTCTGCACGTCGAATCGATCGGTGTAGTAATCAGCACTTCCGTTGACCTCTTCATCAATCTTCCCGGCGTTAAACTTCAGGTCGCGCGGGTCTTCAGAAGGAATTGGCTTGTTAGTTGGGGTAGTAGCCATCGGCTGCAATCTCCGTAATCATTAATTGCCCTATTGTATCATGCAACAGGGTTGGTGTAGGCGTACATGGCGTCATTGTACTCAGTTACTGTGAGAGAAACTGTGCCATCTGTACCTGGAGTTTTCTGGCTAACTGTCCATAATGTTGAGTCAAGCTCAACCTCTGTTGAGATGGCATATCTTGATTCTGACTGAACATTAACACCATCAAAAATGTTTAGCTCGAAGTCAGATGGTAATGCGCACTCGAATGTATTCAGTCCAGTAACGGTACAAGCAAGACGTTCCGATACATTGCCGTTGGCGCCAGTGATAACCACAAATAGACCGCTTCCCGCTGTGAGCTGTTCACTGGTGGTAAATACGTTTCCAGACCTTGAGCGGATAACGCCTGTTTGCTGTACAGAATCATAAATATCGACAACAGAAATCATATCGCCAACGTTCACCCACTCTCCATCAGCAAGCGCTTTTATCTCCATTCCACGACGCGAGTACATGAGGCGATTGCACTCAAGCATAGCCCTGTCTGTTGCCTGGTACAGATTTCGAACATATAGCATGTCGAATTTTTTCGGCTTAGTTGGCTCTCCCGGTTCGAGACCAGATGTCACAACTTTATAATAAACGTAAGCCTGTTTGTTGGTGTTTGGGTCGCGGTACTGAACACTTACGCCATCATATGATCCTGGCAAAGTCATGTCATAAGACATTTTATATCCGTCGGCCTGCGTGTTTCTGGTATTAAACACGGTTTCAGGGGTTGATTTTTGCTCATCCCTTGAGAAAGACAAGACTCCATCATCCCAAAACACCGTCACGCGAGCTGCATCACAGATGGTCTGAATTCGCTCACCGATTGATTTATCCTCATCGTCAAAGGTGTAATCAAAGTACCCAAGACGCTCATCAGGCAGCGCATCAGCTATTTCATAGAGCCTGCCTATATCAATGGTGCTCTCAGGCTGACCAGCGGTAATAAGCCAGTTATGCAGCACTGAATCTGCAAAACTTCTTGATGGACTTAATGTATAGTCTACTGTCCCGGTTGTTCTGTTGTATCCAATAGTCCAGCGGGTGATCAGCGCATTATATTTGCGCTCAGTAACTGATGTTGGCTGAAGCGTGGCCTTCACTGTCACTTTAACAAGGGTATCATCAGGATAAACTACATTCTCGCGGATGTTGATAGCGTGCGCCGCCTGCAACGTTACGCGGTTGCCAGAGTTTGAGTTGTTTGTCCTTTCAATGCTGATGGCATACTTAGCCAGCCCATAAGCAGGAGTTAACTTATACGTGCGATAATAGGTTTTGGTTGTCTGATTGAATGGGTTGTCAATGCTGTCTGCAAGCTGCTCCTCGGTTCCTGGAATGGCATCCCCATTATCATCAACCGCCCATACCTTGATCAGATAATCAGCCGTGCCACTGGTTGGCCCAAGCTCAGACTGAACATGCACCCAAACCTGTGTCGACTCCACAGCTCCAACATATGGCCCCACGACCAGAGCCTCGTTATCAACAATCTGGAAGTAGGTATTGTTGATGGTGGCTCCGCTCAGGTTTCCAAGATTTGCACCAGTCAGGTTATTGAAGGTGAAATTGTAGAAATACTGGATGTCAGGAATAACACCGGTCTGTGTTTCTTCAGCTGAAATTATGTTGCCACTGAGCTGGATATTTTTTGTTACAGGGCCAGATGTTGTATTGTAAGTAATATTTATTGTTAATGTTACTGAGTGCGGCAAAGATAGCCCCATGAAGTAATCGAAATCAGTGTTTTTTGGTATGACCATCAACAGCTGGCCGCCAGCATAATTTCCACTGGTAACAGATGTTGTGGTCGCTGTCTCTATCGGGGTATCTTCTGACTCGTTTAGCCCTGGAACCTCCTGACCATCAAGCCCGTCAAACTGGTAAGGCTCAATGATTTGTCCGATCACATCACCTGGATTGTAGATGACATGAGTGGCGCCGGGCAGAGAACCAAGATTAGTTTCCGCATAGCGAACCGATGAAATGGTGTATTTCCCAAGGCCAAAGTTCATGAACTCAGTGACGTACTTCAGATCGTCAATGTATTCAAAAAGTGATTCCTGAATCAGGTCAGGGAATGCCCTTATCTGTCCGAAGTTGTCAGGTCTTGCCTCTCCATTTCGCGCAATATTGGTTTGCGATTTCAGGCTGTTATTGGGTGATTCAACCGTCGTGCCGGTGCTGGTTGATGGCGTTGATGCTTTTGGCAGCAGGAAAGAAAGAACCTTAGTTACAGGCTTGAGTATGGTGCTGATAAGGTCGCCAATGGCGCCGCGAGGCTGACAGTAAATGTTAACAATATCTTTTTGCTTTAACGATATCGACAGCTCATCATCAGGGCCAAAAATGCGGCCATTCAGCGAAATCCTGATATCAGATGGAAGGCCGGAATTTTCCAGCCATCGCCATAGGTTAGTGCCAGCAGGAACATTACCCGTCTCTTTTGGAACCCCTGGCATCTTCTGAATGTGAATAACCGGCATAAGTCAGGAACCTTAATTTTGTTGATAATTTTTCGAGTGTTTTAAGGCGGTCTGTCTTGACCGCTGTTTTCTCTCGCGCATGCAGTATTTTATCACGACCCCACCACAGCGCGACATGTACCGGGTGACTCCCGCGATAGGCGACCACCACATCGCCAATTTTTGGTCGATCGGTGTCTTTCCAGAATGAAACTTCCCCATTGAAACAAGTGACAAAATCGCCGCCATTCGAATATGAATCATCGTGATGAACATTGATATGCATACAAAGACGATAGAACAGCACCACCAGACCCCAGCAGTCCACCGCGTCAACGTGACAGCATCTGTCAACATATGGTTTTCCAGCCATCAGCCGCTCAAAATCGTCAAACGGTACGCAGTCCGGGGAATTCTGTGATGTCATAAAGTTTTGCCACGTTGCCATTGATTGGGTTTTTTATGGAGATTGAGACAGTTACATCAGACTGATCAAGCGTCACATCGTTCACATAAAGCGTGTATGGTTTTAATGGTGTGTCTTTGTCGGTCTCGTCAAAACGCTGGTATAACGCAGTGATAGGCTCAATACGTCCAGAGCCTAACCATAACTTTAAATATTGTTTAAAGTCGTTAGCCAGTCGCGCAAATTTCAGCGTGGCATTGATTACCGGCGTGTTCGATTGCTGACTTCTGGTTACGTCCATGCGCACTGGCTGGTAAGTCTGCCCGCCAAGTACAATATCAGAAAACTCATTACCAACGAGCCTGACATAACCAAATGAAGAATGATAAAAGGTTATGGTGTCATACAGCTTCCAGTTTGGCCTTTTTGACTGGTATTCACGCAATGTTGGCATTATGGATACTCCGGCAAATCCCTGTTAACGACTTCATCAAGCCATGAAAACCATCTCTCATCAAGCTCAACCAGCACATCATCAAATTCATCCATAGAGTTATTAAGAGTTTTACAGATGACATTTCCAGTCCATGTAACGATTCCGCCATTGATGCTTGTCTGCACGGGGTAATCAGTAAAGTGCAAAGTCTGGTTTTGCAATCCACTGCCGCCGAGGTCGATATCCATCGTGAACCATTCATTACAGTGGTTGAGGTAGCTTGGGCTTCTCAGCCACTGCATGAACGCGCGCTCCTGCCTGAGTGTAAGGACCCACGTAAGGCTCCATGTCACCGCAACGTCTGTCGTTAACTTTTGAAAAATTGGCGCCCCAACCGCAGGCTGATCGCTGCGGAATGGGGTTTGAGTCGTCATGTTCTTGCTGGCACGCTGAGCGAGCGGTAGCCATGATGGATAAGGGATAGCCATTATTCTGTTGCCCTTCTGGTTGCGGTTGTGTTGCTGGTAATGGCCTGAGAAATAGGGCCGCCGTTTTCTATGTCGGCAACGATAGTCTCAATTGTAACAGAGCCGTCACCATTATCTCTTGCTGTTGATGAGGTCGTTGCCCCGCTGCTGGTATTGGTGACATTATTATAAATAATGATGCCACTTCCGCCGCTGCCGGTAAGGTCTTTGTTGCTGATGACCTTTCCGTTATCCCCTGGTATCATGTACTGATTACCATTGCTGGCCTGGAAGATTTCAGGTAGGTTATTCTCGCCGACTTGATACATTGCGCCAGCTTGTGCAGGGCCACCATTTTTTAACGCCCCAGCGACTGACATAGCTTTAGCCACACCAACGGTGGAAACAATGCCAGCCTGTGCGGGAACTGCGTTAGCGCCACCCGTAGCAAGTGATGTCATTGCTGCTGCTGGAGCCATGGCCGCTGCTATTCCTGCCGCCTGAGCAGCAGTTGCAGCAGATGCTGCTGCCATTCCTGCCTGACCCATAATTACAGATTTAAGCCATTCAACACCCATTTGAACGAAAGAGTTTATAACGGCATTTAACACATTGCTCCCTATTGACTGTAGCGCCTCGTTAACAGACATTGAGCCAGTCAGAACGCCAGTTAAGGCATTGCTTGCTGTTTGCCCAAAAGCATCAAATGCTGCGGCTGCGGCTTGGGTCGCGGCATTCTGCTGGCTCCACTCCTGCCACATGGCATCAAGGCGCTGCTGGCGGTATTGCTCCTCAATAGCGGCTCTGGCCTGTTCAACCTCCGCTATCTTTTGCGGATAAGCCACGGCGTAAGCATTGAGTGCTGCTAAGTCCTTCTGATAGTTTGTTTCAACGGCAAACATTGGGGATGTCTGCGATTTTAATGCAGCGAATCCCTTGACAGCTTCGACCCTTTGTTTCTCCGCCTCTGCCTGAGCCTTGAGCGCGTTGGCATTATCCCATGCCTTAGCAGCATATTGCCCGGCAAGGTTAATTTGCTCCTGAGTGGCACCCTTGCCAAGGGATTGCTGGGCAACCAGTATTGACTGTTCGCGGCTAAGCTCTCTTGTACTTTCAGCGGTAAGCAGTGACTTCTGGCGAAGCTGCTCAAGTTTATTGGCGATATTCTCCTGCTCTGTGGCGGCTTTTTTGGCAGCTGATTCCGCAGCACTTTGCGCGCTACGCTCATCCTTCAGGGCTTGTGCATTTTTCTCCTGTTGCTGATAAGTTTGTAGGCGAACGTTGTAATAGTCACGAAATGCCTGAGTCCCGGCCTTTAGCCCCTGATTCTCAGCATCACGCCATGCGAGAGCCTTCTGTTTCTCTACGCCAGTCTGTCGCTCAATGAAAAGGGTCTGCTTAGCCTGCTGCAACGCTTTATCCTGAGAGTCTGTTAACTCATCAGTCATTTGCTTTAGCAGTCTAAGGCGCTGCGTTGCATCAGCGCTGCTGGTTGCAATCTCAAGCAGTCTCTTTGCGTACTCCCGCGCCGTTGCTGCGCCGCTGGATGTTCCTTCACCGACTCGTTGCAGGGTGACAACCAGAGCCTGTAATTTTTCATCTGATGGGTTTTTTGCAATATCAGAAAGCTGTTTTGCGAATTCGAAAGCCTGCTGGTCTGAGAGCTGGAATTTACCAGCCAATGCGCCTACCGTGGCGATCATGCCATTCATTGACGTCTGACCGGCCTGGCCCGCTGCTGACGCTTGTTTAATGGCTTCTGTCCAGCTGTTAGTTGTGATATTAAGCTGCGACATGTATTCATTGAAAAGTTTCACGCTGGCATAGCCGCCACCAAGCGATGAAACAAGCGAATCGCCAAATCCGATAAAGTCACTTGATGCCTTCGTTACTTCCGCTGAGACTTTAGACAGGGCTGCCTGTAACTCAAGCTGTGCCTGTTGGCGCATCAGGGTAGCTACTGCTGAGTTTGCTTTTGCAAGCTGGGCAAATTTGTCGGTATAGACAGCGACACCAGAAGATGAAACCGACACGACGCTATCCATGGTCGCTATGGCTTCTTTCAGTGAATCAACGGCGTTTTTGCCGTTTCCGAGTGACGCTATCAGTGAGCCAGCAATAACCGTTGCTATGGTAAGCACGGCGCCTGCCACGGGGCTAAACACAGAAGCCAGCTGTGAACCTTGCTGACTAAATGCCACAAGCGCAGACTGTCCTCCCTGAACCTGAACAATAAAGTCCTGTATCTGATAGCCACCCTGCTGCATTATATTTTTAAAGTTACCGGTTGACTTACCGGCGGCCTCGGTGCCATTTTTCATGTCGTACAGGCGGCCAGTAAGCTCAGCTATTTTTGCTTTCTGTGCGTCAGTGGCACTATCTCCAGCACGAAGCTGCGCAGCCAGTATCGCCGCACTTCTTGCGCCTTTTTCGGCTTGTTCGTCGAGGATTGCGATCTGGTTTCCAAGACTCTCAATCATTCTGTCAATGCCAGAGATTGAGCCACCTGTTTCAGTTGACTGAGCGCCAAGCGCGCGAATTGCCTGAGTGACCTGATTGACTGAGTTTTGAAGTGCAAGGCCGGTTGCGTTTGCTGAGACCTGCGCCTGCTGCATCTGTGCGAGCTGTTGGTTTAGGGCTGCAATAACCTGCTCGGCACCAGTAACGCTGGAGGTTGTCGCTTCTACTGAACTGGCGGCAGTCTTCGACGATGAAGCCATATCCTTCATCGTTGCATCAATGGAGCTTACGATTTTCGCCAGGGCTGAAAGCTCTTTGCCAGATGATGATGCTGCGCCATCGAGCTTATCCATGCTTTTTGATGAGTTCTGCGCTGACTTGTCGATGCTGTCCAGCGCATCCTCTGCCTGCTTAGCGCCAGCAGTGAGGCCTGATACCTCCATGCCAACCTCATAGACAATGCCGCCAACTTCTTCTGCCATTATTTTGCTCCTTTGCTTTTAGCGGCCTTTCTGGCGGCTTTCTCTTTCAGTTTTTGTTTATTCAGCTTGGCCCGCTCATAGGACGCATCATACTGCTCGCGCGTCATGCCTTCCGGTTCCGGGTATTTTGATTTTATCATCTGCTGATACTCGGTCATGGTCAGGTCTTCGGCTTCCTCGCGGGTAATTCCGAAGTGAGTGCGAGCCGAGATGATGTAATCCGACATTCTCAGCTCGCTGGTTGTGCGCTTTTGATTTTCCGAGCGCTGAGGAACCTTGAGCGGAGACTTTCCGATGATGCCATGCTCCATCAGGTTTCGAGCAATAATAATAATATCATTTACCGGCATTCTTCCGGTGACGTACTTCACACCGCGCGGAGTAGGCCTCCATGACCCAATGAGCACCGAAATATCATCATCGCAACAGGACTGCATGATTAGACAGGCAGCACTGAGCACTTTCTTACCATAGGCAGGGCGTGACAGGATTTTTGCCACCTGAATCTGCGCGCCATATGGCAATGACTGAATGGCGCTGAGCACAGCCGCGTATTCATAGCCATTAAGCGTAGCGTAAAGCTCGACAATCTCTTTCGGTGAACCAAGCTCATTCATCGCTGCAAATGATGGTTTAAAGAAAAAAGACTTTTCAGCCAGGGAGATGCGCATCTCTCCGATTTCTGTTAGCGGTGTGCGTTGTCTCATGTCTAAATCCTGTTTTCATAATGACGTAATTATACCATTGACAGGGGGTGCAAGACTGACGTAGATTGAAAGCATAAGGTGATTGAGGGTTTGACATATGAACGAGACTGATGCTGATTTGAGATTTTACATCGACCTCTACATCGACCAGGGTTATACCCACGAAGAGGCTCGGGTGAAGGCGATATTGTTGCTGGCTAAGATTGGCGTGGTGGTGGAGGATTAAAAATGCCAGTTAACAAAGACGACGAAGATGTAATATCTGCATATGCAGGCCAGCGCATCGACATAAACTACGCGATAGCGATTCACCTGCGGCGCGCTGAGTTTGTCGCCAATCTGATTTTGTGGGGAATCAAGAACAAAACGAGGAGGGCGTGATGAGTATTGAACCTACAGGTGTAGATGATAGCGCATCGGTTGGCGATGAAAGCCGCTACGCATGCGAGCAATATTTAGATGCCCTCGTAACTGTTGAGTTAGCTGCAAAACTGGCGATGATTGAAGGTCGTCAGGTTAACAAATCAATCCGCTCGTGCTGGTCTGCAATCAGGCCGAGAATTGATAATAAATTAAACAGACAGATATTCGATGGAATGGTTTCGCAGTTTATGCCGCACGGCGCGCTGTGTATGCTGCGTCGACAACTGGATACTGCAATCAGCAAGGAGATTGATGATGAAGTACATGGGTAGCAAGAGAAGAATAGCCAAGCACATTATCCCAATAATGGTAGCTGCCGCTAATAGCGCTGGAATAACAAGATGGGTTGAGCCGTTTGTTGGTGGCGCGAATCTAATAGATAAAGTTCCAGATTATTTTGACAGGTACGGATATGATATAAACGAACACGTCATACGTGCACTACTTGACATTAGGGATAGATGCGATGATTTGCCAGAAGCGGTATCGGAAATTGAATATAAGGAAATGATCGGCGCAGATGCTGGCACAATTACTTCATGGTGCAGATTTGCTCTTTCATTTGGAGGTAAATTTGACGGCGGGTACGCAAGGGAGTTTGGTAGCGATGACACAACATTTTGCGGATATGGAAAAAGGAATGCAAAGAAACAAAGTCCGCTAATTAAGTCAGTTCACTTTGAAGTTTCTGCGTACAATGATTTAAGTTTTACCAACTCTCTTATTTACTGCGACCCGCCATATCAGGATGCTACTGGTTACAAAACAGATAAATTCGACCACGACCACTTCTTCAAATGGTGCCGAGAAATGGCTAAGGAAAATATAGTTTTTGTCAGTGAGTATCAATGCCCTAGTGATTTTAAAGAGGTGTGGAGTGGCCGGCAGAAAACTAACTTTTCATCATCAAGAGATCATCATACGAAAAATGCAGTTGAAAAACTTTTTATAGTAAAATAAACCCCCTTTCGGGGGTTTTCTTTATGCCGTAACGGTAACAGCACACTTGGTGGAGTCAACGTAATCAGGACTGGTTGCCGAGTCCATCACGCGACAGAAGTACGTACCAGCATCACCTGCGGCAGCAGTGGCCTTGGTGAACGTGTCGGTAGTAGCGCCGCTGATCGGCGTGGTGCCTTTATACCATTGGTAGGTATAAGGCTCGACACCGCCAGCCGCAACTACCGGACCAAGCGTCAGAGTGGCGCCAGTGGCAACGCTTTTGGTTGCATTGATATCAGTGGTCAGCGTCAAATCTTCGATGCTGGACACGTCAACGGTAGAGCCATCATACGGCTTGAATTCAACTGAACCGGTGATGATGTCGTTGGTGCCGCCATCGTAGCTCAGCGCGGTAATGTTGCAGTAAGCTACCACGACGGTGTTACCAGTCGTTTGACGAACCCACAGTGACGGCTGGCGACGCGCTTTTACTTCGGTGACAAAGTATTTGATGAGGTTGTGCACGCCATACTCATCAGCCTTGTCAGCCTTGCGAACTTCAAAATCACCAGAAATGGTGAGGTCTGCCGTAGTGACCAATGTTGCGACAAAGCCATCGCCATCATCAGCCTCTGAGGTGGTGGTGCTTGGGCTGAAGTCGACGCCTTTTGAGGTCATGGGAGCAAAAAACTTCCAGTCTTCCTCTGCTGGCACAGCATCCCAGCAGCCATCAGCCAGCTCAATGAGCGACTGGCGACCTGTGATGATGCCGTTATCATTTGCACAAATAGCCATGTTTAGAATCCTCTGTGTTTAGCTAAACAATCGCATTATATCATGTTGACAGGTTTTGATTGGTGGTGTAGATTAAACGTCAGACACAACAGGTAAGAGCATTGCTGCTAACGTCTGGGTAGCATCAACCTGTAAATGAACGAAACAGTAGTGCTCTTTCCGTTGTGGTAATGCGGCTATGCGCACGCGGCAAGGTAGAGTACACTGGTGATTTGTTATGCCTGCTGGATTTACCGACCAGCAACCTGGAGGCACCAGGGCCACAACAACACAAAGGAAATGGGCTGATCACCCTAAAGTCGTCGAACTGATTCCCTCTGAACTGCAATACTAAATAACATATCTTGTATATGTTATTCCGGTACCAGATTCACGGTTGAAGCGGCGCACAAACGGATAGTTGGCTGAGAGGACGAAAGCAGTCGGTTGCTAACCGATAAACCGGAAACGGTTCACAGGTTCGAATCCTGTACTATCCGCCAAATTCAGCACCATTAGCGTAATTGGACAGCGCAAGAGGCTTCTATCCTCTGGGTTTCAGGTTCGAATCCTGAATGGTGCACCAAATTCCCGATTAGCTTAACTGGTTAAAGCACCCGACTCATAATAGGATGATTACAGGTTCGAATCCTGTCGCGGGAACCACAACTACAAACTAAATGCAGAGGGTAATATGCCATTATTTTCACCAAGCTCTGATTGGTATAAAAAGCAACGGCTTATGAAGTCAATTAGCCATATAGCAAACCCGCATAAAAGAAAGTCCATGCTAAACACAAAATCACTGTGGATGAAGGTTAAATAGGCCGCATTAGCGGCCTTTTTTATTCACCAAAAACAACCCTCAGCAACAACTCATAAACCGGTCTCTTCTCCGTCGTGAGCGTCGGACGTCCAAGCGGAGCCTGCAACTGAATCATGCCAATACAACTATCAACTGGATGCTCTTTGATATATGAAATTACATCAAGCGCTTTTGCCTTTGTTTCCTCAATGTTGTACTGACCCTGCTGGCCGACAATATAGAGCGAAAAATAATAATCATTGCTGAGGTCTTTGCTTACGTTTGTCCCGCCATTGGATTGCAGCACCATAAACCGCTCTGTGCCATTTTCGGTATCATTCCAGAACTCAAGCTGAGAAGTCCACCCGTCATAAAGACCGGCATCGCTAAGGTACTGATCAACAAGCTCAAGCATATCTCTCATTTTAGCTTCATCTCTTTTTTGATTACCTGTTCGACAAGCTCGCGTGTATTCTCGCCAGCCTTGAGAAGGAATTTAGGCTCACCGCTTGGGTCCCAATAGTTTCCCTGCAACGAACCGCCGCCAAACTCCCTTACCTGCTGTGGCCCAAATTCAGAGCGGTTACTTGTCTTACCAAAGTGAGCGCGAGGCTGTCCCTTTAGCGTGCCTGGCGCATTGTGTACGTACAGGGCATATTTTGCTGTATACCCTATCTTCCCTGTTATCCGGGTGCCATTCACCTCAACAGTGTCATACTGGCTGTTTATGAGGTTGGAGGTATCGACTGGCGTCATGCTGGCGGCTTCAGTGCGGATAATGAAGTTGGCGCTTTTTATGGCCCGCACAGCCTTTTCACCAGTAATCTCGCCAACTATCTGCTGAGTGCGCTTAATCGCCTGCTGGATACCTCGCATTTTGGCCGCCATACATTACCCCGTTACCAGCGCAAAATCAGGCAGGTCGTTCCGGTTTAACGTGTTGCCGTAATTCACCACGTTTCTAATCTGGTCAGCTCCTGCTGCCAGCGGGTCAGCACTGGTAATTGTGCCAGGCATGATGAAGTCGCCAACAGACGCATTCTGGTATTCCGTCCAGAATGTGTTTTTCTGTGCGATCTCATTGCCAGCAGTACCGGCCGTCAGATTCTTATCGAAGCCATAATCACACATGATGGACTCTGGCGCGGCGAATGTTGGCTTGCCATACTTATCCTTACCAGTAAGCCGCCAGATTGTGCATGGCTGCGTATAGCTCCATCTCGCTATTGCTGACATGGTGCGGCCTCAAGAGTATAAACCCAGCGCGGAACAGGAAGGCGCAGCAATACCAGAATAACCAGCAACGGCATGCACCATTTACGGATTGCGATATTTACAGTTAATGTTGACGTTTTCATCTGCACTTACTCCCGGTGACAACCCGAAACCACGGCTTTGCACTTCCATCAGGCTCTTCCACAAGGTCGCCTGTGCAGTCTGCCGTATCGAGTAGTTTCATCTGATTGTAAAGGGCCATCCACGGCTTGCTTCCATAGCCAAATGACTGCGACGCGCCAGATGGCGCCCGGTGGCTGGTGATGTATCTCCCGGCGGTATTTGAGGCGATCAGGATAGATGCCCATAGCAGAATTGCATCCTGCCTGCATGTGTCTTCAGGGTAATTAAGCTCAAGGCACTCTGTGATGCTCGCCACCAGACACAGGATGCCCGTTGCATCTGCCGTGGTGATAGTCACGCCTCTTGACGCCATGGCGGCGACGAGTTCACTTGCTGTCGGTGCTGCCATTCTTTTTGCTCTCCCGAATCTTCCACCACATCTCAAAAAGGTTTTTTGCCACCAGTGACAGCGCGCCAAAGATAGAGGCTACTGCTGCCCACTCAGTAATAGAATGGGGAATCATCGAGGCAATGTATGATTGCGCGACTGGTGTCTGCTCTGCCACCTTCAGACCAAGGCCCGTACCAATGGACGTATAACCGGCTTTGTCGATTACCTGGCCGACAGTGCCACTAATTATCTGGTTTGCGGCGTGCTGAAGCGCGTCTCTCATTAATTATTCTCCGAATGATGAACTTCCAGCATCTGTACACCTGAACCAGCGAAAACGCTATGACGATAACGCCGATTGCTATATCCAATTTCGCCGCCTTACGTTTTCAGGACGGAACAGCGCGGGGTGAGTGTTGTTGGTTTAATTTTATCATAAAGTGTTGACGTAGATTGAGGGTGCGCTTATAGTGAGTGACGTAGAAACAACAATAAATGTTAGAGGTGATGAATATGTCATACATAAATGCAGCAGATGAATTTAACACCCATGTCAAAAGAACCGGATGCACGGTGATGTGCGCCAAGGTTTCTTTTGGTGATGATAGCTACGAGTCGGATGATGCCGAAGTTCATATCCTTAAGTGTGGGTACTCCCCATCTGACTTAGCATCTTTCATTGAAGGCATTAGTCAGGAATATAGTAATGGTTATGGCGGTCAGGAGCTGTTCGGGACAATCTGGTATACAGATGGGACTTGGTCAAGTCGTGGTGAGTATGACGGCAGTGAGTGGTGGGAACATAATAAGCGTCCTGAAATTGATGAAGATTTAAGAGGGTGATGAAGATGAAAGAATTCAAAGGATACACCGCCTCATGGGACATGAGAATCAAAGATGGGATGGCAATCTTTGACTTTAACCATAAAGGTGAGATTCCGCACTACCGATTTGCTGAATGCGTGGTGTCATTGGCCACCGACGATGAGCCGCAAGATTATCTAATGGCAAACGCGAATTTAATTTCTGCTGCGCCAGAATTGCTGGAGGCGCTGCGAGATTTGGAGGCCAGAGCGTGCATCTATGTCAACACCTCGGAAGCCAAGGCCGCCATCGCCAAAGCACTCGGAGAATCCCAATGATTTCATTAACAAAAAATGAACTTAAATGCCTTAAAGAAATAAGAAGAACAAATGGATACCCTGCACACTGGATGCCAAAATCAAGGCAGAAGCTAGTTGAGTTGGGACTGGTAAAGGATTCAAACAATGGAACCAGATTTAGCTTCCCATCTTTTGTATTAACAGATGATGGAAGGAAGTATTTGAAGGACATTGGGGAGTTCATATGATCCGCCACGAAATCCGTAAAGAAGACCTGAAAGCATGGCGCATTTTCAAGATTAAGCTGGCATTAATCGTTATCGGATTCGCCATTGCCAGCGCAATCTGTTTATCAAAGTGAGGAAAAGATGACATCTCTCGGAAAAATTTACTCAGACAAAGAAACTCGCGGCGGAATCGTGGTCAATAAAGGCTATCAAGTTCCCGTCGACCAGCTTTACCTTGAGCCGGGCTACAACATCCGCGAAGCTGATGAGCAGCACGTCGAGTACTTCGCGCAGTGCTGGGAATCAGGCCAGCCCATCCCGGCGTTAACTGTTATTCCTGATTCTGATGGGAAGCGCATCAAGATTCTTGACGGTCAACATCGTTATCTTGGCGCGCTGCGAGCCATTGAGCGCGGCGTGCCAATTGCGCGCATTGAGTGCAAAGACTTCACCGGTGATGAAGCGGATAAAATCGCCTTCATGGTGTCATCCAGTCAGGGTAAGCAACTTGACCCGCTGGAGCGTGCAAAGGCTTATGTGCGCCTGAAAGGTTTTGGGTGGACTAACGAAGAGATTGCGAAGAAGGTAGGTCGCTCGGTGTCTGATGTGCAGATGCACCTGTCACTTGGTGATGTACCTGATGCCATCAAGCAGCGCATTAACGCAGGCCAAATCAGCTACGCCAACGCCGTTGCAGTCGCGCGTGAGCATGGTGATGATGCCGTTAACGTTATTGATGCTGCTGTTGAGGAAGCGAAAGCACAGGGAAAGGATAAGGTGACGGCGAAAACGCTCAAGGCTAAAAAAGTTAAACCGATTGACCGCCTGATTCAGTTGTTGAAAGAAGCAGATCATATGGTTGTCGCTGAGGGTCACGTGGCACAGGAGACAGAAGAGTTTTTGCGGCTGCCTGTTGCTGACCTGAATGAAGTTCTGGCGATTCTGGAGAAGTTGTGATGAACGAGCCAAAAGCAGGAGATGTGATTCGATGGACGCGCGACGATAACTGGCGCGGAATTGAAGTTGTTGAATACACACTTGAAGTATACCGGTTCACGCTTGGTTTTTTCGAATCTGAGCAGCACAGGGAAGCAGGGATGTTTACACCTATTTCCGACAGGGATTTGTGGATAGATGGCCCGGAATCTAAAGACGAATATATCTGCAATTTCGGTCCGTATCGTAGTAATCAGGTGCCAGCATTCGAGATTATACGCTCATGACTCCCGAACAATTCATAGAGAAAAACCTGCGCGAAAAACTGCCAGGCATCGACAATGCGGCTATAGAGGCCGCAATTACCAACTACAGGCGCAACCAGAGTGAAAAGAAAGGCAAGATTTTTGATGAATGCCTGAAGGTTGCAAAACAACACATGGTGAAGGTGAAAAAATGAAATTAAAAGTTAGCAAGTTGCTTCTCGAAGGTGCCTTGATGTTTCAGGCCAAGCAGGATGTGCGTTACTACCTGAATGGGATTTGCTTTATGCCTGACGGTCGTGTTGCCGCTACTGACGGTCATCGTGCCATGATTGCCAGTAAGCATGAGAATAAATTAACAGATAATGTCATCGTTTCCGTCAGCAAGTCGCCAACCAAGCGCTATTCTTATGCGTTACTGGACACAAAAACAGGTATTGTTACTTACCATGACGAGAATGAAATCATGGTAGGCGCAGGTATCTGCTCTGAGATTGATGGTCGATTCCCTGACATTGATCGCGTTATTCCGAAGCAGACTGCGCCAACAGAGCAAATCGGCTTCAACGCTAAATACCTGGCAGATGTTGAGAAGCTGGCAAAACTGTTTAACCCGAAGTATGAAGCGGTGCTCTTTGAACTTAACGGCAACACCAGCGCCGCTGTCGCAAACATCAGTGCGCCTACTGGCGAGACTGCAAAAGTTATCGTTATGCCGATGCGCCTGTAGAACAAAGCCCCTTTCGGGGCTTTTCTTTTATCAAGGAAGATAAGCATCATCCTCAAACCAAGAAACATAAGCATTGATATTTTGTGCCGCAGTATCCAGAGAGGTGATGCGCAGCAGGTAGGTGGTATCAGGCGCCATGATGATCTGCTCACCGAGTTTTGCCTGCGAATTACCCTGCCCCTGATTCGATGCATTCCCTTCGCTGTATGTTGCCGCTACTGTCAATTGCCCGATGCTTGTTATCGTAGAGCCAGTAAGTAGCTGTGCCGTAGCATCCTGCGGCGCTACGTCATTGGGATTATTAATCTCCGCAGCAGTGCCGCCAGTGGCTACAGTTCCACGGTATATTGACGCAATAACGCCCTTCCCGGTGTAGCCGATGATGCGCTGGTTAAACACAACCTGTTTTGAGCCTGTAATAAAGATGCTGTCAAGATTGGAGCTGCCAGCAACATCAGTCACGCGACGAGATGCGGTGAATAACTTACCCTGCTTATTCGCGAGTTCGCTGTATGATTGAGCAACGACCTGACTTGATGGCACCGAGGTATCAGCTCGCCACACCAAAACTTTCAGGGATGCAATGCCAGCAGGCAGTTGTGATTTAATCACTTTCAGTCGCAGCGCGACGCCATAATAATTATTATTGTTAACGTCAATCCAGAAATCACCAGATTCGAATGGCGATACCATTACGGAAACAGAACCGCTTATCAATGGCACGTGACCGCCGGAAGAGTTAAGCGGCACAATCTGCACCTGCAATGCAGTCCAGTCTGCTGACATGGTTTCGCTAAGCAAAACCTCTCCGTCAGCCGGAGTTGTGTTTATTTCGTACCTGACAGCCATGATAACCCCCAATAAAAAACCCGCTTGTTTGCGGGTTTATTTTACTTGGTTTTCTTCGCCTTTGGCTGCGATTCCTGCGGAGTTGCCACTTCCAGAACCTTATCATTAACCTGCCGCAACTTTGACTCAATATGCGGGGTTGATTCGTCAATGATGTCGCCAACAGCAAGCTCGCGCAGACGACCATCTTTATCCTTGACGAAGATTCCGCTGGCGATAACTTCGTATTTAGCCATGATAACCTCTGATAGTTAAAAGGGGCTTTCGCCCCTTTATTTTTACAGCGCGGTTTGTGTTCCATACGCGTTAAACACCTTGCTGCGACCGCTAAAATCCTTTTTAATTTGCAGACCCATAGCAGCCCACGTTAAAAAGTTGAAGTTAGCGTGCGGAGTGGTACGCGGCTCTGCATAGGTAGATACCGGCTGAGCGACGCGAGGGCGAATATACAGCGCATTCTTCACATAGCCGACGAAATGGTTTCCGGTCAGCTTGAAGTTGGTGCCGATAGACGCGATGCGGCCAACGTTGCCAGTTTTGCCGAATGCGAGGATGTAATCCTCAATAGTGCCGCCTTTAAAGCCTGCCGCGTTGGAATACGGTCGGCTGAATGAGCGGCGAACAGACGGGGAAACCCACAGAGTAACCGGCTCGAACACGTTCTGCGCATCCAGAACCGCCTGGAAATCCTGGTTGAAGAACTCAACGATTTCATCAGGGGTCGCAGTTTGCAGGTCGATGTTCAGCGCGCCAGTGCCGGAGGCGCTCAGGTTTAGCTGCACGGTGTTCGGGTGGTTGGTGATACCGTAAGCAGTATAAACGCCGTTTACGTTCAGGCTTGCATCGCCGACCAGCAGGTAATCAGCCATGTCTGCGCGCAGGTTGAAAGTGGTGCTTTCCTGGTCATCAATCAGCGGGTCGAAACCTTCAGACTGCATACCCAGCAACTCGCGCCACTCGCGGCCATAACCGGTTTTGAAAATCGGGATTACATCGCCGCTGTAGGAGTAACGGGTTTTATCCAGGTCTTCAGGCTCCTGACCGGAGATGGTGCGCACAACCTTGCCAGCGTCGGAAGCCATGCGGCTGATTGCCACGGTCTTACCGATATTGATGTTGGTCGCCAGCGTCATCAGGTCGGCCATCATATCCATGCCAGACTCATTGCGGAATACGCGGGTGGTCACGTCATCCACTTCGCGCCAGTAATCTTTCGTTACCAGTGCGGTAGCGTTCACGCCGTATTCTTTCGCCAGAGCGTTTTCACCATTGATGAAAACCTTGCGGTCAACGGTCAGGTGACGCCACTGCTCTTTAACCACCTGCGAGTTGGTGATTAAGCCTTTAGTAAAGATAATCTTTTCCATTGTTCGGCTCCTTACGCCGCAGGCATTGCAGCATTGCCGGCGCGACGAACTGCAACGAGTTCAGCGCCATCAGATGCTACGGTGTAGGCTTCATAAGCATAAAACAGGATATTTTCGCCTGCTTCAGCTACTTTTAACGCGCCGGAGCCATTGCTTGCCAGCGGAGTACCTTTTACCAGTGCGGAGGACGCCGCAACCAGAGCGTGATACGTTACGCCAAATTCGCATTGTACTGCCATGCCAGTAGCATTTGCCGGTACAGCTTCGCTCACGTCGCCGCCGCCAACATAGTTGTGTTGCAGAACATAAGGGAAACCCTGACCGCCAGCAGTCGCATGCGCGATGATTTTGTCAGAGGAGTTGAAGTCTACCAGCGCGCCCGGTTGCAGCGAGACGTTCATCAGGCCTTCGCGCAGCTGCGGGTCGTTTTTGCGGGCCGGGCCGCCGATGATGGTGCCATAACGGATAGTAGCCATTATTCAGGTGCCTCCATATCAAAATCTTCTTCGGCACGGTTCGGCTGGAACCCGCCGGAAATAGGAGCCGCTTTGCTGGTCAGCGCATAGGTTTCACGCAGTGCTTCGCCAGTCAGCGCATTAACAGCAGATTCCGGCAACTTCAGCTCAGCCATAATGGCGGCGCGCATTGCGGTTTCTTCCTGTGCGGCATTGGCTTGCAGTTGTTCGCGCAGAGTTTTGTTTTGCGCCTCCACATCGGCCAGTTTCTGGTTGACTGCGGTCAACGATTCCTGAACCGGTTTGAGGGCGTCGGCCAGTACAGCCTGTAGTTCCTCGTTAGTCATTGAGATTTCCCCTTGAGTTGCTTTTACCGGTTCAAGCTCTGTCTTATAAACAGCCTTAACCCGTTCACCAACTAATTCTACCATATCCTCACGGACGATGTAGGACTGCATATAAATGGTGCCGTCAATCTCAACGCCGAAGTAATTATCATAAACGGCGATGATGTAAGGCCACGATTCACCTGGCATCTCAGCCTTAATAATATTCTGGAGTTGCCCGGTAATATCCATGAACGATAACTGATTGCCAGTCAGGCGATTGATGGCGCGCTGCCACCATTTGATTTTGTTTGCACTTTCGTCTGGCATTGCCGATTCCTCAAGATTAACCACAATGCGCTCAATGTCTTCGCCATTAGCGGCAAAGATACCAACACCATCAGCAGGGCCGCCAGCGCCAGGAATGCCGGGAGGAAGAATAGCGAGGTGATCCCACTCCATATTTCTGGCAATCCATGAATATTTTTTACCCTTAGAAGTTCCTGATGCCTGCTCGCGGTTGAGCAACAGGCCCGTGGATACTTGCACAGGTTCAGCATCGGTGCTGTTAACTTTAAGACCATCAATGCGCGACAGCAATTCCCGGCCCTTATCAGAGCGCTCAGCCACCACCTTATTAATATAAAGGTCTACCAGCGCTTTGCTGCCGTCATGAGATGAGTTTTCAATCCATGCGCCAACGCTGAACTGGTTAGCAGCCCGCGTCATATTGGCCGATACATATTTGCCATCAATCTTAGGATGGTCATATGGCGCCGGTTTACCATCAAGGCCATGAAATGATTTTTTAATCTCATCGCCAGGATACAGACCGCCATTCATAACAATGTCATCAACTACCGGCACAACATTCTTGATGACGTAGTGCGGGTCGCCGTCAATGATTTTTTCACTGATGTTGCTGGCTGAGTTGATGGTGTACAGGATGTTAACCTGTAGTTTATTATTCATATGCTTGAATGCCTCCACCTCAGCAAGGCGTTTTTTTGCCGCCTCTTCGGTGTCGTACTCGCCAAACTGGTGCGAGCCATCCTTAGATTTAACGACCCACTTGTCGCCAATTTTGACAATCATGACCTTTCTCCGCGCTTACTTTATGCCCGGATTATAACACACCATGAATATGCACCACGAAACGGACGCGAGAAGGTAAAGCGGGGACGCGGTAAAAGCGAAAAGAGTAGCAAAGAATGATATCAGTATGATTGGCATGGCTGCTACCTCCTGAATGCAAGGTAACAGCCAATGATGAAGATTTATTGAGGACTATTCTTATTTAGCATTCCGCAGTTAATTTTTGCGCGGTTAACGGCCTCCATAAATTTCCAGACAGGCATCATTTTGCGGATTTCAGCCAGAATGGCGCCATGCAACATTCTTTCTTCGCCGTAATAGAGCTTATCAAGGCGAGTGCGAACCAGTGCGCGGGTGCGCTGCATGTGTCCCTTTGCCTTCATGGCCTTCTCTTTCCATACCCTGCCTGCATCATGATTCCCGGAAAGCTGACGCTCAATGGCCTCGATTTCAAAGGCAAGCATCATGTCGATATCTTCCAGTTCACTGACTGTTGCCTCCATGATTTCACTGAGTTGTAGTTTCATTTATTCACCCTTTATTTTCAGACCCGCGGAGCGGATTGACTTTGCGCATTCTGCGACAGTGTTTTTATGCAGCTCACAAAACATTTTCGCTGCGCTCGGGCCTAGTGGGTGCACTTCTATTGTTGTTGGCAATTCAATCTCAATAGCTTCGCGCGATGCAGTCCAATATTCCCATAAATCAGAAGTTATCCAGTTAATGTAATCACCACCATCATTAACTGCCAGATAATCGTCACCGTATTCGTGCTGGATTTTCTGCTCAAACTGCTCTCTACTTGTCATCTTTACTTCTTCCACTATCCACCCCATCTCTCTGCGATTACTGGCCGTGCGTTCACAGTTGGTGACAAACAGCACGGCTCCTGATTTATGCTTTACCGCCCACATGACTGGCGCGCCCCGGCAAGCAGCTTTTCAAACATCATCCTGTCACGACTCATGCCAAACGGAATGACCTCCTGCCAGTAATATTTCCACGCACCACCGGGAAGCATTTCACGGTCAACCTGACCAATGCTCGACAGGTAACGCATGCGTGCCTTGAGGATGGTGTAGTTAACGCCGACAGCCTCTGCTATCTGCTTACTTTTGCGTCCCGGATTCGCCTCAAGATACGTTTGAATTGCCAGGTCAAGAGCAGTGTTATCGGGATTGAGGAAATACTTGAAGCAGCGACGACCATGACTGGTGCTTTCCTCTTTAATAATAAATCCCATGCTCTCCATTTCGAGAAGATAGAGATTTATCCGTGCACGGTCAGTGATTCCGGTCTGATTGCGTATCATGGCGTTTGTTGCCCCGCCGCAGCGCTCTATCACTGTAATGATTTGAGTCTTAAAGTCCATGTTTGCGTTCCTCAGCGTCCTGTTTGTAGTCGTCTGCGGTGTAGAGGTGGCCACCCCTTGTATTCCATCTGTTGCGCATCAACTCGTCATTTCTATATTCCGCCGTTCTAATCTCACATTCGCCGCATTCAATGTATCTCCACCCATCATCATCAGTACCAATATTTATATCCATTGAGCCGCAGTGAGCACACTCAAGCAGCCCATCATCATTCATCATTGGTTTCATTTTTTCAGCCCATTAATAATAAAGAATTTCATCTGGATATCACAAAGTTTACGCAAAACCCTGTCCCTGCGATAATCGCGTTTTATGCCAGGCCGCCTGCACTTGGTATGCAGCATCTGTTTCAATGTTCTTCTGTCAGGCTGGTTTTTCTGCCAGCCAGCTCTTGCATTGTCTTCTCTGATATCAGCCATGATTAACTGAAGCAGTGTGCTGGGCTTACTCATTTCGCCACCCATTCACCAATATTGCTGAAATGCGGCCGCCCTTCGCGCCACTCGATAATCTCGCGGTTAACATGCCGTTGCATGCGGTTGCGAACCTCGCGCAATTCTCCTTCCACCCATGCGCGAGTGCGATCAAGTTCTTCCAGCTTGTTCAGCAACTCTTTTTCATACACCTGATCAGTAGTCATTTTTTCTCTCCATCAGCACTTTGTAGTGAACGCCATAATATTTGAGTACCTGACTATGGTTGTGCAGATACCCGTCATCATCTTCAATCGGTAGCCTTACCACGATGTAAAACGCCCGGTAGAGTTCTGTCCATCCATGACAACATTTGCGCTTCCTCGGCTTCATGAGCTGCCTCCATAGCAGCCAGGTCAATGCGCTGCTCGATAGATTTAATGATTGACTCTGGCACATTAAGCATTTGCAGAGTCTCCCGGCAATCGCGCTTATGAACCGCCGTTACCTCCTGCCACTTCTTCATTCCACACCAACCCTCATTACTGTGATACAATCTACACCAGTAAGTATTGACTGGATGACGTAGATTAGTCAATAATATTTTCACAGGAGAGCGACAATGGCGAGACAACGCAAAGAACCACTGGAAGTACTGACTGAGATTATCGCTAAACGCCAGCCGTTAAGCCTGCGAGATGTCAGATATTACGCGCACTGCTATGTAGCAATGCGGGAATGGAGCGCTGAAGAAATGTATGCGTTTGTGCGCGAGCACTTCAGCGTGGATGAGAAAAACAAGGTTACATTGAGGGTGGAGTGATGAGGAAATACAAGCATACGAAAGGCAATGAGGGCCACTTCTATGGCGCTCCTGAAGAAGCAACAATGCTTGTCATTGATAACAACAAGAGAAAATATTTCGTGGAAATCTCCCCAACTCCCGGCGCCAGATATTGGGGTGTATATGGCGGATCTGTAATTTGGGGTGAGGGCGTATACCGCAGTCAATTCTTATGCATGGCCAAGCGGTACATTGTGGATATTGAGGAGCAAGCCCCGAAGGAATTCACCGACCCAACAGAAGCCCTCATCACCGAGCGCGGCAGCCGTTATGGCAAATTCAAAGACGGCGCAGAAATCATGCAGCCACTGAAGGACACCATGCGCGACGTTGACGGCTGGAACAACCTGACGGCAAGCCAGAAGGAAGCGCTCGACATGATTCAGCATAAAATCGGTCGCATCCTGAATGGCGACCCGACATACGACGATAGCTGGAAAGACATTGCTGGCTATGCAACATTAATTGTTAATGAACTGAATGGAGAAGTGAAGTAATGACAGCATATGACCCCATGCCACGCATTGAAATTGATATGATGGAACTTCATGAGCCAGCCACGCGAGATTATCATATCCCGAGGTTAAGCGAGCCAGCAGCCTACATCATCACCAGCAATCGTGGCCGCCGCTATCTGGCTTTTGCTGGTAGCGTTGAGCATCAGAATGCGCAGATGTTTGGATACAAAATGGAGGCGCTTTATGCGTGACGTTGGCTACGGAGAAGGTTAAAACAAAGCCCCTTTCGGTGCTTTTTTATTTCACAATGATACTTGACGCAGATTCACCCAGGAGGGTAACATTACTTCGCTATAGTAACGACAACGTGAACTTCAGTACATGTTTTCGGGCAGCAATCAGCGAGTGCGAATCGCTGACTCATAATAAAAGCCCCTTTACGGGGCTTTTTTATTACGTAGGGAATTGTATTGCGCCTGACAAGTCAATCCTGCTTCTCTTCCCTCACGCCGTTGCAAGCAAAATCTCCATGAATATCACTCCTAGCGCGTTCTATAGCCATAGATGCTGATTCAATTGATATGTGCCTGCCAAGCCATACGGTTTTTTGATTTATCTTTATTTGAGCACACCATTTATTATTCCTTTTATCCCAGCTAACGCCCTTGATTCCTGATGTGTTTGTTGCTGGCTTGATAGTGTTCATTCCATTTTGAGATCTACTTGCAGGCCTTAGATTGCAAATCCTGTTGTCATCCCTAATTCCATTAATGTGATCAACCTCAACATGCGGCATTTCGCCATAAACGTAAAGCCAAGCCAATCTGTGGAGGTAAAACTTTCTGCGCTCAATTTCTATTTGTAGATACCCATTGCTCTTGCGGCTGCCCGCCACTTTCCCATCTATCCTCCTGCCTGGCTTATTCCAGTAAAATAAACCACTTGATGGCGAGTAATGCAGTATCTGCTTTATGTATTCTTGATTAAGCATCATTGAATCCTCGGTTAAAGGTGGTTTGAAGTGATGCAGCAGGCGATAACCAATCGCTTTTCATCTGGCCGGACTAGCTGCACTATGATTATATCACTTAATTAGTGATTCGTACTGTTTTTGACATGTCAGTCCAGCGTTGTAATATCCATCAGCTTCTTCCGCTGCTCGTCTATAAGCGTCATTGCTCTCGTCAAGCAATTTGGTGAGCATAACGATGACCTTTTTGGTTGGTACGCTTGCTGGCTGAGTTCCGGTATAACGCTCTGCGAGCTTGCGGATACGTTCTGTTTCTGCGCGCAGCTCGCCAGACTTAACAGCAGCAGCGGAAGCATCAGCGCGCGCGGCATCAATGCGCTGTTGCGCTTCCTGCTCAATGGTCTTTTTGTCTCGCTCATGTTGCTCACTCGCCTCTTTGTCTTTGACCTTCTGCGCCTCTGTGGCGGCTAGATATCCAGAGCTATACCTCTCCTTGCCGTAATTGACCCACTTTCCGTAGATAATCAGCGCCAGGAGTGCGACGCCGATGATGGTCGCAGTAACCTTCCAGTTACCCTTGAGGATTTGCAGAATCATTTTTCAGCGCCTTGTTTTCCTTCCTCATGCCGTGCATCTTGCCCAGCATGGAGGCCACGAGAATGCTGTAACTTATTGCCTTCACTGCAACCGGCGGGATGGCAGACTTGAGGTCTTCCGGCATAAAGGCCCACACGTGAACCATCGCATCAGGCCAGAACTGAATCAGAGAGCAGAATGATATCCACGCACCGATGAACCAGTTAGTTAGCCGCCTCATGACATGTAGACCTGACGTTCTGCCGCGCGTCGCTTGGTGAGTCCATTCATTACCTTGCCATTAGCGCGATTCCATACCCTGAACTGGTCAGCGGCGCAGGTGTAGCAGCGGGCGTTATGCTTTTTCAGCAGAGTTGACTTGCCAAAGTTGCCAAGGCCAATGTTATAGGCAAGCGACACCATTGCATCGAACTGCCCCTGAGTTGTCGGCGCAGTAATGAGTGATGAAACGCCGCTTTCAAACTTTGCTACGTCGTCACGCAGCATCTTTTCCGCTTGCTCTGCGGTGATAATCATACCAGGCTTAACGCCATTGGTTGTGCCATAACCGATAGTCCACGGCGCTCCGCCGGTTGCCGGGTCTGGGTATGCCTTCGAACTGTAGCCTTCGAATTGTTTAATTAAATCAATGCCGCGCTGCGATAGTTTCATTTGTCACCTCCGATGCAGATTATTTTATCATAATCCTATTGACGTAGATTGAATCGTAGGCGATGATGTAGATACACAAACACAGGAGAGTAAAAATGAAAAAATTAATCGCAGTAGCAATTATCGCAATGTCTTCATTTGGCGCGTCCGCTGGAGAAGTGTGTAACAAAGTTGGTGAGGTTGGGTTCGCCGCGGCAGATGCTCGTGATTCTGGCGTGCCTCAGAGCGTGGCAATGGCAGTGGCGCAAAGTCCTGAGTACGGCGTGGATGCCAACAAAGTGCTTGGCGCAACAGTGAATATGGCCTACTCAATGCCGAACAAGACACCAAAAGAAATCAGGGCAATCACAATTGCTCTTTGCGTATCAAGTATGGGTGACTTGTAATGTGCCCGCGCCTGATGTTTAAGGCCCGCAATCGCTACGTTAAATTAGTGATGCGCGGCATGGATGAGCATGCAGCATGGGCGAGTGTGATGGGTGAACTGAAAAGCATTTATAACGGAGAGAAGAAATGAAGCTGATTGATATTTTGGTCGAAGAGTTGCCGAAGCGTGGTGGCTGGCCGGATGGTGCTGATCATGCATGGTGCGATCCTGATGGCGAAATAAGATTCCGAAATGGCGGATGCGAACCTGACTTTTACCCCGAGTCAGACGTGGACATTGAATGCCGAGTTCCAAACCCCTATTATGAAGATGAATCGCGTTACATCATCACCAGAGAACAGTACGAAGCCGCGCTGTCCGCCAAAAATGAAGGCTGGATTGAGTGGGGTGGAGGTGAATGCCCGATTGAAAATGGATTTCTTGTTGATGTCAATCTAAGGAATGGTCGCACGGAATATGCGCAGAAAGCGCATTTCGCAGGTGGTTATGCATCATATCCATTCTGGAGAAGTGATAACGCAGGAGGAGACATCATCGCCTACCGCCTGCACCAGCCGCAGGAAGCGGAACAAACCGAAGCGGATGACGAAGCCGATCTTAACGAGTGCATCGGTCAGGATGCTGTGCCGGTTTGGAATGGCGAAGGCGCGATACCTCCAGTTGGCTATGTGTGCGAGCGCTCATGGGCTGGAGATGAATGGCTGTCGTGCGAAATACTCTTCGCAAGCAATCAAATTGTTGTCGTCAAGCTCAAGGAAAGCGGCATAGAGGATGCATATAATATTGGGGACGTCACATTCCGCCCCATCTGTTCAGAAGCTGATCGGAAGCGCGATGAGTCACTGCGAGTTATTTATGAAATTCTGTATGCTGGCACATCAACGAAGCAGGACGCAGCAGACATCTACAACGCCATCGCAGCTGGAGAAATCCCCGGCGTGAAGCTGGAGGATTAATGATTATTATCTGCGTAGCATGCAAGTACGAACATCACAACCGCGACAGGCTTGAAAAGACGGGCATTCGATATACGATGTGCCCAAAGTGTGGTTGTGGTGGGTTCATTAAAAAACGTTAACAGAAGCCGCCATCAGGCGGCTTTTTTGTGTGTATCCTGCCATGCTTCACGCTGCTTATCGAGCCTTTCCTGAGTCTTTTCAAGTATCACAGGCTTGCCATCCATCACCAGTGCCGGAGTCTGTGCGCAGTGACAGTTGCGGCGGTTTGCGCCCTCGCTATAGAACTCATCAATCTCTTCCGGGGTGTAATACCTCCCATGACGCGCGGCATGAGTGACGCGGGTTGTCTTCATCAGCGCCGACTGCCATAGCATGATGGTATCCATACCCAACGTAACCTGCGCCTCCTTAACTTCGCGCCTGTTAGCCTCGCGCAGGGTATTAGTGATTTCAGTCTGAGCAATCGACCGCGCGTAGCTCCTTGATACGTCCATGCGGTTAACGATATTTTGCTCAACCACTCCCGGAGCATCACCATTTGCAATGCCAGCGGTGATGACCTCTGCCACCTGCTGCCTTGTGTAATCAGAGAGTCCTCCCCAATCGTTATACGTGCGAGTGTACGCAAGCTGAAGCCTGTCTAGGTATGGCTGAGAGTACAGGATTTCAGCAAGCGGCCTGCTGTCTTTGTATGCCGACGACAGGTCGCCAAGGTCTGAGTTTGCCTTCTGCGTACCGGCATACATGGCGTCACTAACATAGGATGATGCCCACAACCTTCCATGCGTGAAATCATCACCCTCCAGCAGCTGACCATCAAGAATGCGCTGAAGCTCATCAAAGAATGTCGATGCGCGGTAGGCGGAGAAATCATAATAATAATTTCCAGCCTCGGCGTTGCCGGTCGCCACAGGAATCGTGCGAAACAGTTCGGCAACCTGCGACTTTAGCGTTACATATCTGGCGTCAACATCGCGCACCATCTTATTGACGCGACCCACTGCGCCGAGTGGGTCTGTCAGGCTCATGCTTAATTTTGGCTGCGGAAGCCTGGCGTTAATTTTGAGGAGGCGCATCGGTCTGGCCCTGTTGCTGGTCTTGCTGTTGCTGCAGGCCTTCCTGCAATCCTTCAGGAAGCTGCTCTTTCAGAGGCTCCATACCGACAATTCCGCGCATCTCATCGGCTGTCATCAGGGCCATCTGGCCTGCGTCGAATACGGATTTATTCGCGGTAGCAAGCTTAACCAGCAGGTCTGCCTTGTTCAACTCGGAAGGAGCAAGCAGGTCATCCCATTTGCAGTAATAACCGCTCTCTGGTGCCTTATCCAGAATCCCAAAGGAAATCATCCGGTCGATGAACACCGAAATGATGTAATCCAGCCAGTCCTCGCGGCGTTGTTTGGCACTCATTGCGTCGTCGGTTTTATCCTCATCGGATGCAAGGCGGCCAGTCTGCTGACCAAACAGAATAGTGAACGGCTTCTTGATGGATGCTGCAAACTGGTTAGCTGCAATGGTCCATGTCGGCCCCGGGTCTGCTGGCGTCACTGAGAGCACCTTGACATCCGCGCCCATCGTGAACATCGCCGCGTCAATCGCCTCATTCAGGCGCGCCACATCCTCATTGAGCACTTCCGGCAGTTCCTCCAGAGTGACGCCCATTTGTTGCGCCAGAGACTGAGCGGAAACGTTGTCTTTAGAATAGTTAACATTTAGCTGTCGGCTTGCATTCTTCAGGAAGCCCTCAGCACTTGAGCCGGTGACTTTCGCCATGTCGATGAGGTGGTTATACCCGGCACGCAGGAGCGGGACACCAGAGTAAATGGAGCCATCCATTGCACCCTCGGCAAATACGATGACTCGGTCAGGGTGAATGCTCAGGGAGCGCGTTGGTTTGCCGTCGCTGTTGCAGGCACCGACTACCGACTCCTGATATTCGTACATCTTCGGCTGACCATAGTCTTCGCTGGATTCGTCATTTTCCCATTCACTGACGTGGAGCTGCTCTTCCCATGCCGGAATGTAGCGGACAATGGCAGCATCCTTGATGCGTTTTGTTTTCGTGGTGTCTACCGGCTCATTCCACTGCTTTCCATCACGGATTTGCAGGATGAGGCCGGAATAGCGGTTGATGAGGTTTCTGCGGTCAGCATCCTTAATGAACGGCACAGCGCGCTTAAACAGCTTATTGGCTGCCTTCTCCCATGGGGTGCTTGCTTTATCATCTGCGCCTTCCTGAAGGATTTGCGGCGGAGTCTGCCAGCACTTATCGAGTACGCGATTGACGCCAGCTGTTGCTGGTGCATAGCGCTCATAGGCATAGCGGAACATCTCGGCGGTGATTTCTTCAGGATAGCCACATTCGACCCAAAGACGATCGTGTTTGTGGTCGATGTTCTTCCCGCCGAACTCCCGGCGCTGACGCTCGATGAGCCTGTTATTGTTCGCCACTCGCTGCTGAATATAGGCGTTTACCGCCTCTAACTTTGACATTTCGTCACCATAAAAAATCCCATCGCTGGATGGGATTATAGCATGGTATCAGTCACCAAAGGCTCTCTCTTGAAGAGCCTGGTCATTGTTATGGAATATAGCAAGCTCTATTCTATCCCCAAGAACCAAACCGCGACATTTGGCGTACAATTTATAGCGCTTTCCACTGAATCCAGGCTTAAACCATATCTCCTCAATCCACTTCCTGCAACCAACCGCCACATCATGAATCTGTTTTCTTGTCATCACTTCACCTCTACGCATTGTAAACTGTCAACATCTGGACTTACATCATGCCACGTCCGCTTTTCCTCGGCGATTTTCATTGCCGTAACGGCCGCCCGGCACTGCTCCATGCTTTGCATCGGTACCACCTGCATATTGGAAGTATTGCTTGTGATTACGAATATCAGGAAGAAATACGACATCACTTTATCTCCAGGCGCCAGACGGCCTGACCAATTCGGCTCTCGTGCGGACATTTGGATACCAGGCCTTCCTTCGCCAACTCCATCAGCTCTTTGCGCAGGTCAGCGCTTTTCCACTCCACTCCGGGGAATTTGCGCTCCATCGCGCAACGGATATTCCAGGTAGCCATGCGAAATGGGTATTCACCATGAGCCCATCGCCTTTGGTCGTCAGCGCCCTCTATCATCACCTGCATTATTTTTTCTTTGACACTGCTCATCATTCCACCTTTTCGAATTTGTCAAAGATAACAGAATATCCGCTACCGCCTTTTGAGTTAATGTATTGAACTTGCTTGTCGTAAGCAGCATCAAAGCCCTTTACGGCATCAGAGGCCGTTACAGTCCCGCAGAAGTTACCAACATTTCTCCCGGATGCCGGTTCCTCGATGTGACCACGATAAAAGTAAATGCTCATCACTCAATCTCCTCGCCATCAACCCAGCGTTGCAGCACTTCGATAAGCTGTGCGGCTTGTCGCCTGTCGATGACTGCCACATCACCACTTTGATTAATGCTCATAGACTTCTGACTGATGCCAGTAATTGATATATCCTCAAAAATTTCACCTTCAATAATCATTTCATCCCCTCGCCATGCTTAAATTTATATGTCTTAACATTCGAGTCAGTGAAAGCATCAAGAACTGATGCAGTAATTACCGCCTGTTCAGCGGTCTGACCCAAATACATCGCTGTCATGGCAAAGTCGCGCCCACAACCAGCGGCAAGCGGAGGAATGACTGCGTAAACGGCAGGGTATTTATTGTCAGGTATTTTCTGGATGGCAAAACAGTTACCTTTATCCGTGAATACCCACTGAGTAAAGTCAAGTTCTTCTGGCATCTCCATAATGTCATCAACAGACCGTCGCATGAACTGCTTCGCGTATCGCTCATCACCAGCCGAGCCACTACCAACAATCAACACAGCCCGCTCTCCACAAATAAAAAATGCATCACCATCATCGAGCAAAAAAGACTTCTGCTGGTTGGCCATAATCAGGCTTCCGGCAGTGGCCTGGCTGTCGTGCGCAATCGTAATCCCATCCCATGCAATTGTTGTCATTTCATCACCTCAATCATAGATACGACACCCTTCATAAATCACCTTCCTCACCGTTATTTAGCTCAACATTCCGAAAAAAATCGTTAACTGTCTTTAGCCCACTGAACCCACGACGCCTCTGCAACTCACACAGCACTTCATCATACATGCGCAGCAGAATGGCCTCATCCACATCGTACCTTTCGCATAGTGCCTCATCAGACACACCAGCCCTTGCGAGTGAGTATATTTTCTCCTTCTGCTCCCACGAAAAAGATGAATATGCCTTCATGATGCCCCGGTGATGTAGTTATGTCAATGCGCCTTGACGTAGATTCTAGCATGGCGTAGATTAAAATGAAACCTCTCGGAGAAATCTTATGAAATGTGTCATTTTCGAGCTTGATGGAGTGCTACGTGATGCGGAAGGCAATGCTATCACTGGCAACGTTGCACTGGCTAAGTCGCTCTACTCTGCCGGTCACGACGTCATAATCATGAGAGCAAAGCATGCGTATGAATGGCTGCATGCTAACGATGTTTTTTATGATGACATCATGGCTTCGCACCAGCAGATTGACGCTGGAAGAGTGGCAATGGCGGTTGTATCTGATGATGTGATTTATGCTGCCATGCGGAATGCAGGGATTCATTGCTGGCTTTACAAATAATTTATTATAAATGTTGACGTGGGTTCGTGGTTGACGTAGATTGTAGTCATTGAGGCTGCAATGGTTCCGCGAATGAATGAGGATAAAATAATGAACACATACGACATGACCACTAAAAACGTACCAGCTTTCGAAGTTGTAGAGAACGGCCAAGACTCCACAGACTACGTTGTTGCAACCGTGAAGGGTGAGGCTGCTGCCCGCCTGCGCGCTTCATCTTTTCAGGAGAGAAATGCTTATCTTGGATATGGGTATACCATTCGCCAAGTCGCGGCATAAAGACAAATTGAGCCCAGATTTCGGGGCTTTTTCTTATCTCCTGCTCCTTCTAATCCATCCAGAGCCTCGCTGCACAATGTGATCGCCAAGGCCATAGCGCAAACTATCTGTGGCGTGGTTGTGCTTGTCGATGATGTCGGGAAGTATATTTCCAGTGAGCTTGTCTACCTTGTAGCTATAAAGCGTGAACTCCTCAATGACAGTCTTACATCTTTCGTGAACAAAAATCCTGTCACAACCCCTGAGCCATGTGATTCCGTCCTCAATACTGCCAGGCCACTTTGCGCACGGATGGATATCAAATCCTGAGCGCTTTATATGGCTTATTGTTTCTGGCCTTGCGCAGTCGCCATACCATCTGTATTTTTCTGAGCCAGGGAATGCCAGTCGCATAGCCTCTGGCGTATCAGTTATCTCAAGCCCAACCTTTGCGAAGTCGCGGTAGATATACAGGTTTCTTCTTCCGCCGCCCAAATCCTCGACATAAGATTCAGTTGCTGCCGTAGCATCCTGCGAGAAACCAAAGTCAATACCATAGTAAGGCCCGCCCCAACCTGGCGACGGCTCAAAATCAAGAGTCTGCCATTTACCCCCAAGCACAGCTTCATCTGAACGCCGGTTGAATAACCCCTCATAAACCCACAGATAGCGGTCATAATCAACCGCCTTCATCTGGTTCATGTGCTGTTTAAGTTCTTCCGTGAACCACGGGTTGTGGACGTAGTTAACATTAACAACAACAATGTCATCATCCTGATATATGCCATCAACCATCTTGTCGATGTAAGGATCAACAAAGTTAGTCCACGTCGGGTCCGTCTCTTTATTTGGGTTAAAAACAATAATAATTTCAGAGCCAGCGGCGCGGACTGTTGGGATTAACGTATCCCATGAAACCTGACTGATGTTTTCGGATTCTTCGCAGAACACATCTGTAAGGCCAGCCATGCCCTTGATTGCGGTTATGTTTCGCCAAAGGCCACGAAAAACAAACTTTGATCTCGTTGTGTGGTGTGTTATCTCGCCATCCACGCAACGATATTCCTGAGTGTGCCCCTTCCTGTTTATCTCATCGACCAGCTCGGCATAGCTTGATTCTTTGATTGAGTTCTGTATCTCACGGAAGCATCCGACGCGGCTGTTGCGGAATCTCGCCTTTTCTATCAGGTAAGACACGACGTTAGCCGTCTTCCCGCTGCCCCTACCACCATAGAACACTTTGAAGCGACGAGGATAAAGTAATAGCTCCATTCGCTTTGGTATCAGAATTGTTGGCTCTTCGTTTGTTTCCGAGACACCTGTTGCTGTCATTTTCAGGCGCTTTATAACATTAGGCGTGCCATCGGCAAGAAGTTTATCAACAATGCCAAACACAGCAGACTCAGGTTTTGCAGTTGAGTTTCCAACCGCCTCCTCCAGCTTTTCGATTGCCAGTGCCGAGAGGCGTTTACGAGCCATGGCGCGAAGTTCCAACAATAGTAATTATTGTTGCCGTCAACATGAACATGATGCCCCATATATCAAATGCAATCTCAGTTGACTTATCGCCCATGGGGAACATGAACATGGCGCAGACCATTAGTGACAATGATAGTTTAAACATTCTGCTGCTCCAGTAACTTCTCTAGTCGCTCAAGGCGCGCCGCAAGCTCTGTTACTTCCGCAACGTCAAGGCCAGTCTTAATAACTTCGGCAAACATCTTACCGATGTCGGCCGGGATAATGCCTGATGCAATGCCACGAATGACTGCGTCAATCTTCTCTACCGGAGTTCCATCATCCGGGAAGTCAACCTCAAACACAGGGGCTACTGGTTTTGGTAGCGGGCTAAATCTCACTATAAGCTCTTTCATCATTGCGGTGTCGCGTTGATTGATAGCCATATCAACGATAGTGTCGTAAAGCGTCTCCTCGGTAAACCCTTTTCGCTCTAGCGCCTCAATAAGCAGCTTGCGTTTGTCTTTTCCGCGCTTATTTGGTGGTTGATTTTCGCTACTGAATAGTTTTTTAGCCATAGATAAAACCTATCAATATTTCGCTATTTTTCCGTTATTCGATATTGTATCAGATTCTACACCATGTCGCATTAGGCAAAAAAAGAACCCGCCGAAGCGGGTTAAAGGGTGGTGGGTGATGATTGATGAGATGATTGTACATCAGTTTTCGCATAACACCAAACATTACAGTTATTGCTTTGAACGTGAACCACCTCAATAGCATCAGGGAAGGCTTTTGCGATTGCTGCTATGAAGTGGTCAACACATTCCAGCCGTGCGGAATGCCACACCTCCTGCTTTGATTTTTGCGGCATCACTGATACCTCGTCGTTGAGTACATATGCTGAAGCATGCTGTTATGTTCAACCACCATCATCATGCTGCCAATCTGAATTACGGCATGATGCTTTCCGGTTTCCTCATAAAGAAAGTCAGCCTCTTCGCATGCTGCCTGAATGTCGCTCCACAGCATGATTCACCTCACGATAAAGTAGACGGCTAGTGCAACAAAAATCCAGAATGCCAGAAGTGATGCGGCAATCAGTCTTCGGATGATGTAGGGTTTCATGGCTTACCTCCGTTGAGCATGGCGGCGCGGCAGGCGTTCCAGGCGTCCATTGCAGCTCCAGCATCTTGCCTTCCAGTTTCTTTGCAAAACTTCACGGCATCAGCAATAGTCCATTCCTCCGGCACTACCGGCGCTGGCTGCGCGTGGCGATAGAGCGGGGTGACTTCACGCAATGGGTCTGCGTATGCATTCCCGCTGTCAAATACGACAACATTTTTCGCACCACCACCTGACGGCAGCCACGCCACCGGCTCGGCAGATATTGGTTCCGGTCGAGGGTCGGCATACAGGGGCATTGGCTCGCTGTATTCGGCGAGCTTCGGGTCGCCTGCGTGCAGGAGATATCCTTTGTACGTCATGTACGCCACCGGCTCGCTGTCCATTGCGGCCAGCCTGAATGCAGCCAGCTCCCTGACGATTAGATTACCAAAAACAATTCCCACAACAGCCTCACCGCTACTGATTCTCTGAAGCAGATCTCTGTTGTCGATGCTAAATTTGCTGGTCATTGGTTGGCTCCCCGTGAAATTTTGTGTCCAGGCGCATAGCAGCGCTGACGGTCTTTACTGATGCGCCAGCCAGCTTTGCGCGCCTGCTGAGAAATGTCGGTCATATTCCGGCCAATAAAATCAGCCCACCCCTGCGGATAGATTTTCCCTGACTGGCAACCTTCACAGTCGCAGTAGAGGTCCGCGCAGAATCCTTCAGTGATAGCCATTACTCAGCCTCCACCTTGATGCCGGCGGAACATAACGCGGGCGGCGTAATGCCATTAACCTGATCACCTTCCGTTACCAGGCGGATGAGCATTGCCAGCAACTGGACAATCTCACCCTCTACCTGACCCCACTCCATTCTGTTTTCAGCATAATGAACGCCAGCCTGCACGACCTCACCCGCCTCCTCAGCGACTTTAAGGAGAACGTAATTGGGCTGTGGAAACTTCCGTATCGCCTTATCTGCTGACACACGCGCCATTGCAACCAAGTAGGCGAAATAGTCGTTTTGCGCTTCAAGTTCTGCGTTGCGCTGCTGCGCCTTCTCCAGCGCCTCTACCATCCCTGCGTTATCATCAGCCAGCTCCACGCACAGCTTTGCCACTTTGAGGTATTTTTCTTCTTTGATTGAGAGTTCACCATTGTTCTCAAGTGACTCAATCATCTCTTTTACTTCGTTGATTCCAATATCCATAAATCCTCACTTAACAGCCTGTAAACGCTCAAGCTCACGCATCAGTGCAGATACGCGACGTTTCCGCAATTCCTCTACATGCTCTTTTGCTTGTTGTTCATCAAGCCAGTATTCACCACGTTTAAAGTAAACATCTCCAACTACAGCCACCTGACCATCAGCAAACAACTGTGCGCTTTCGTACTTCTGAATGCCACGGGTAAGCGCGTACTTCGTAACCCATATAGTCTCAGCGCTTGCTGCGTTAGCGATAACCAGTAACACCACTGCCAGTAATTTATTCATCACCGTGCCGCACCAGATGACACGATGACCTGCTCAAGCACTCTCTGCTTTCCTTCGCCACTAAAAACGCGACAGACGCGATTACCGTTGCTATATGCAACCATTGCCTGCGCCATCATAAAGTTTTGAGCTTTCACTGCGCCCATTTCTGGTTCCAGTTGAGCGCGCGTGTAGATTGCTTTGGTCATTTCTGCCCTTCCTTTAACTCAACTTCGAGCTGGTATGTTTTTGAATCTGCGTTGCACTCAATATAAAATTCAGCATCTTTAGTTTCAGATGCAGTACTTCCAGAAAACTCCATGCAATATCCAACCGTCACATCACCATAAGATGGTATTTTAATCATCATCTCAAGTGCTTTCATCTCATCACCTCTTTGTTGTTGGTGTGGTAACTATACGATGGCGTTCAATCTACGTCAATATGATTGGGAAAATAAATATAATACTGTGCATACATACAGCGTTCCCGCAGTTCCCAGCCGTTCCCGTGAGAGTTCCCGCAATTTATCGTTATATATCAACGAGTTCCCGAGTTCCCAACTTTTTCCTTAGAAATTAATTTTCCAAAAATGAGAAATTATATTTTTACTAATAAAAACAACAGCATATATTAAAGGTATATATTACTTTTTTACTAGAGGAATTCCCCGGGAACTCGGTAACTCCTCTGCAAGCCTTGCCACGCGCGGCCTGCGAGTTCCCAAATTAACGGGAACTCTTGGGAACTGGTTAAAAAATGACCATCTGGCGTATTGTAGTGACGTGTGTGGATTATGTTGATTAAAAGGTTTGCGCGAGTGCATATTGTTCAGTACAATTTGCACAATACAAAAAGGAGGGAGCAATGCACGCAGAAGGCTCAAAGATGAAGTTCGTTTATGACCACCTTGCCGCCATGAATAGCGGGGAGGTGATATCAGTCCATTTCGAAAATGATTTATCAGATTCATTGGTCATGGGTTACAAAGAGGAGTGCAGGTTATTTGATATCCCGCCAGAGTACCGCATGAACAGAAACATGTTCCGCTCTTATGCGGCAAAGATTGCCATTGCGCATAACATGAACATCAAGACCAAAAATGGACCAATGGGTAAATTCCTGTACATCTGGAAGGTTTGCTGATGAATACATACGAAATTATCGCCATGAAAAAATCCGTCGGTAAAGCTGACGCATCAACAGACCCGCTCGATGAGGCTGACATTCCTGAGTTCAGGGAAAAATACAAGATTCCACCAGGATCACTTGGTGAGTTCATACAGGAGATAGAGAAGAACTTCGAGCGCCGTGATGATGGCGAAAAATATCGACTGGTTGGCGCGCTTGGTCTTACTCAGATAATGGCTGGTAGATTTATTATTGGCCCCACTGGAAGTAAGTGCTCGACTGGCATTTTCCTCGTGGCACGGTCTGGAGCTGGTAAGCAAGCTCCGGTAAATTTCATAAAGCAATATGCCGAAGCCCTGATGATAAGCGACCGCCTTTGCACTACTACCGCGACATCACTAAAGCAGATACAGACCAGTATGATTGAAGGTGATGGCTCTCTGCTTTACGTCGTGAACGATGACAAGCAGCATATTGACTCATGGAATGACCCGAGAAGCGCATATCTTGGAGGAACCGCGCCGTGGTATCGCGGTTTGACTGATGAAGGTGGGTGGGTACCGACCAGGACGATAATCAGGGATATAGAGGAGAATATGGCTAAAGCCATGAACCCAAAGACGATAGTTAGTGTTGCTATGGCGGAAGGCTGGATTGTTCCTCGCATTGGCGGGGCGCAGGATGGGATGATTGACTATAAAAGGTTGTCTCAGATGGATCACAGTGTCGGCAGGAACCTGAAAAAAGTGATGGCAGAGCATGAATTATGCACGCGCGATGGAGGTATTGAGAACGCACGATTTATTCCGCTCATCACTGTAACGCCAGTTCAGGGTATTGATGCGGTCAGGTCATGGCAGAAGGACGGTGGCATGGGCAGGACGTTGTTTATTCTTGGTCATGGCGATGACGAGGAAATGCCATTACTCAAAAGAGAGCAGCCGACAGGTGAGGTAAACAGGAGAATAGTAAATGAATGGAAGCAAAGAATCCTCCGCTCAATAACCCGCGTTGAATTTGAAAGTGAAAAGGTAAACGACAGGCGTTATGAGCTTACGTGCCACCTTGAGAAATGTCTTGGAAATGTAGATGGTGTAATTGGCGATGTTGTCCCGCGTGCCGGGCAGATGATTGTAGACCTTGCCTCGATATGCGCATTTGCAGACCTTTCAAGTCGCAATGGAATGACGCCTGTTTTGCGCGATCAGCATCTTGAATGGGCTTATATGACAGTGATTAACCACCTGCGCTCACTTCGTGATTATATAGAAGGTGATGTTGCATTCAGTGGCCTTGAGGAGGATGAGTGGGAGAACATCATAGCAAAAATGAGAAAGGTGATGGCAGGGAAGAAATTCATCAATAAGCCTTATACTTCCGTGCTGAAAAGCGGATTGTGCCGTGGTCGAATTGAGACGATCATCAAGGCTGCAAACTCAAATCATCTACAGGTTACGCCTGACAGATTCATTTCTGAGGTTCTTGTTTCCATTACAGAAAACAGACACTCACCAATCGACATTGAGGTTTCTGCTATTAATGGCGGTTCAAAAATCATCTTCAGGGATGAGGGGTCATGGTCTGGTCTGCGAATGAATGCCTCAGTAAGAAACATGCTTTCGGCTGCCGTTAACAGGATGAAGTTCATGAGAGGGCTGAAATGAAAGCATCTTGAGCAATAAAAAACCCTCCATCAGGAGGGTTTGTTTTTTAGTGCTTCAAATAGTTCTTCTGGTTTATACAGCCTTTTTCTGATGGCTCCGCTGTAACGGATATCCTGACCATCATCAGTAATCAGTATCGGAAGGTCTGCATTCTCGGCGGCGCATACTTCATCGAAATTATTATTAATGATGCAGCGTAGTTTTTCTCGCTGCTCATCGCTAACATTACGAACAATTTCCCACATGTTTTCAGGCGACCAGCAACACCAGACATGAGCACCAGTAAGCCTATGCGCTCGCCATGCATCGAAGTAATTTGACACAAGGTATGTCCACTCTGTTTTTCCACCAATCGGCGTCACTGCGCCGCGTGTAAGTCTTCCTCGAGTGTACTCATGGCTGAACCCCGCGCGAAATGACACGCTTTCATCATCTGCCAGAAAAGCCACATTGCACGGCGTCATGGTGCCTGCCATATAGAGCGGTATCGCTACCAGTTCGCCACTTTTACCGGTTATGGTGTCATTGCCTGCTTTTTTCATGATTGCCTCAACTTCTGCCACTGTCAGATAGTCAGAAATATGGTTGACCTTCGGCAGTTGCTTTTTAATAGCCTCAAGTTTTTCGCGTGGGTGCATGTTCAGAAATCCGGCCAGCGCCTCCATTGACTCTGGAAACGTCATTCCTGACAGTTTCATTAACCAGGTGATTCCGCTTCCGTTTCCGCACTGGTTGCAGATGGCGCCGCCGTCACCTTTGTAATCAAGGTGGTCATCAAATCTAAACCTGTCCGTGCCGGCGCAACTTGGGCATGGCTGATGCTTGCCATTAAAAATTCGCATATCGACATTGACTATCGACATGATGGCAGCCTGCCAGTTTCCTACCATTAAAGGCTCTATATCCTTCCAGTCGTATCGCATAATTTAACCTTGATTATTGCCGTAGATTCAGTCTACTATTGTGACGTAGATTGAGCAACACAAAGGTGGATGAAGTGCAAAAAATTGATGCAATGATTGCTGAGCTGGATATGGATAAGCTGCGGGCCAGCATAAAAACCGGGGAAATTGAACCGCGACCCTATCAGTGGCTGGTATATGAAAAGACAGCGGAGGTTATCCGCAAGTTTGGTAAGCAACCAAAGCCAAGCTATGTAACTGCTTCGGTTGGCGCTGGCAAGACCATTATGATAGCCATGATTGCTCGCCGGTTTCAGGATATGGGTTGGGAAGGATTGGTTATAGCGCGACAAGGTGAAATTATTGAGCAAGATGCTCAGGAGCTTTGGAACCTGAGCGTAAAAAACTCACTTTTTAGCGCGTCCCTTGGGCGCAAAGCATATGCCTATCCGCTCATCGCCGGAACAGAGGGAACAATAATAAATGGTATCTTTGATAAGACGGCAGACGATGGCATGGTGACAAAATCTTTGCTTTCGGACTTTACCCCTCGTTACATCCTTGTCGACGAATGCCACCAGGTTAACTGGCAGGACATCATCTCAGAGCATCCAGAGACGCAGTACGGCGTCATAATGAATGAACTTAACCGGCGCTGTAAAGCCAAGTACGGGCATGAGGTGATTGTCATTGGCTACACCGGCAGCCCATTTCGTGGCGTAGAGTCCATCAAGGGGGCTTACTGGAAGCATGAAATCGTCAACATCAGCACAAAATACCTTGTTGATTTAGGGTTCCTGGTGCCAACTATCTTCGGTGGTCAGGATATCGAAGACCTGCAATACGATCTGCATGAATTTGCCAGTAGTGACGTTGACGGCGTGCAGGACTTCACTGATAGCCAGCTAAAAGAGATGCAGGAAGAAATCCTCAAGCAGGGTACATTGACGCAAAAAATAATGCTCAAGGTCATGGAGCTTACGCGCGACAGACTCGGTGTGCTCATTACCTGCGCCGGTAAGAAACATTGCAAGGAGGCGGCAAAATACTTACCAGAAGATAGTTATTCCATTGTTACCGAGGATATGGGGCAGAAAGCCAGACGCAAAGCACTGAAAGATGCAGCAACCGGGCGTAAAAAATACACGTTGCAAATAGGTTGCCTGACGACTGGCGTTAATATTCCATATTGGGATACCTCTGTTATCCTGCGAAAAATCATGTCCCTGACGCTTCTGACGCAGTTGCTTGGACGACCAATGCGCCTGTTGAAGCCTGACCAGATTGCCGCAGGCCTGGTGAAAGAAAACCATCTTTGCCTTGACTTCACCGGAACCATGTTCGAGCTTGGCGGTATGTATGAAGACCCTATTCTTGAGGAAGCAGAAGCGCAGCGCGCCAAGCGTAGCGGAGAGCAGGTTCCATGCCCTAAATGCCAGACGATGAACAGCCCATATGCACGGCGCTGCATCGGTAAAGACTCAACGTCTCCAGATGGCCGATGCGAAGAGTTTTTCAGCTTCATTCGCTGTGGTTTCGACAAGCACGGCATCCGTATTTTTGATGATGGCTGTGGAGCAAAGAACGACCCGACAGCTCGTTATTGCCGTCAATGCGATCACGTTTTGCGCGACCCTAATGCGGCGCTTAATGAGCGAGCCTACACGGATAAAGAATGGACAGATGTGCAAGATTTTAAAGTCGAGTTGACTAAAGACGCTGATGGGGTTCTTTATCGTTATCTGGTGGTAAAAGCTGATGGAAAGACCGGCTGGGCAAATGAGGTGTTTTATCCGTTCGGAGGCAAGCCAAAGCATCTGCGCGATATGTTTAAAATGAAGGCTCTGCTTCCGCACCTGGAAGATAAATCAATGATGAAGAAAATGATGGACTGCCATGATGCGAAGACTTTCATGCATTACGCAGGGTTAATCCGAGCGCCTAAGCGCATCACGCATAGTTTTAACGATAAAGGCCGCGATATCATCCACCGCAAGGATTTCATAGGAGAACAAATTGAAGCAGCTTGATAGTGGAATATTGGTATTTGATAGCGGTTATCGCGGGGAGTGTCCAAGGGAGGAAACTGACCAGATGGCGTATGGTCTGTGGATGCAATACCGATTTCCTGAAGTCCTGTGGTTTCATGTGCCTAACGAGACAGGAACAAAGAGCGGCCCTCAATTCGTCGAAAAACGCCGCAAAATGGGCGTCAGGAGCGGCGTAAGCGACAACGTGATACTAACCAACGGTGTTAATCATAAATGCGGCCTGATTGAACTGAAGAGGCGTGATAAGACAAAATCAAAAGTATCGCCATCGCAGATTGAGGTTCTGGAGTGCGCCATTGCAGATGGTCACTTTGGCGCCATTGCTTATGGCCTTGAGGAGCTAAAAATAGCGACGTTATTCTATTTTGGGCTTGATGAATGACGTGGTTTGATGTAGATTCATTTGACAATAACAAGTGAGGTGATGAAGATGAAATTATTCTGTGCAAGTTCAACTAGCGGCAGATTTACAGAGGGTGAAATGTATGATGCCTATTTTAACGGATTGCAGTTTCACATTAATGATAACGATGGAAACCCCTGCTCCGGACTGTACGAAGATGAATCTGGTTTTATTGTGGTAAGCATGATTGGTGGTGATTTCGTGGAGTTTGAGTGATGAAAGTCTACCTCAACAACGAACTCAGTAATGACCAGTATCATGCTAACAAAGAGCATATCAATGGCTCTGGTTTATGGAATCTATATGATAGATGCCCGGCAGCATGGCGTTACAAGGATGAGGAAGATGAGCAATCAAAAGCTCTTGTTTTCGGCACGGGTAGCCATACCGCACTGCTTGAACCTGAAAGGTTTGATGCAGAATATGCACGCATGCCGACGAAAGAAGATTTCGGAGATAACCTCCTTGTAACCGTGAGCGACATGAACTCATGGGCAAAAGAGCGCGGCATCAAAGGTCTTTCTGGCAAGACTAAAGCCGAAGTGATTAAAATCATTCAGGCCACTGGCGAGACAGTGCAGATTTACGATGTTATCCGTGAAGAAGCAGAGAAGGCCGCTACTGGCAAATCAATGCTGGAGGGCAATGATTATGACGCCATCATGCAGATGCGCGCTGTAATCCACGCAAATAGCTATTACAGCAGCTTGCTGGCTGGAGCTTACTCTGAGGTATCAATTCTCGGTGAGTTGCTTGGAGAGCCATCCAAGGTGCGATTTGACTGCCTTACTCGCGGCGGAGACATCATCGACTACAAAACAGCGGTTAGCGCCAAGCCTGATGAATTTTTCCGCCACGCTGCGCTTCTCGGCTACTTCATGAAAATGGCGATGCAACACGATATGTTTGTTGAGGCTTACGGTCATGCGCCGCGCTCGGTAAATCTTCTTGTGCAGGAGAAGAAATCGCCATTCATCCCTGCGTTGATTCGTCTGACTGATGAACAGTTGCGCATTGGTCGCATTCAACTGCGCAGCGCGATGGAAATCTATAAGGCATGCAAAAAAGCAAATTCATGGCCCGGTTACTCAATGGGTAATCCTGTAATCGAAATGGAAACGCCTGAGTGGTTCAAAAAGCAATTTAACCTGTAATTTATAGTAAATGAGGTGAAGTGATGAAATTTTCAGAACAAAAAGCAAACCTGATTAAGGCTCTGGTAGAGGCACGAAAGGTGATGAGCAGCAGCGCTAAAAAGAACGCGCAAAACCCGCACCTTAAAAGCAACTATGCTAACCTTGAGTCATTCCTGAATGCCATCAGGCCAGCGCTTGAGGCTAACGGTCTTATCATCATCCAGAACGCCATTGAGAGCGATACGGTTGATGTTTTGAAGCTGGAGACAACAATCATGCATGAGTCTGGTGAATACATGTCTTCAGTCATGCCAATGCCGGTTGCCAAGAAAGATGCTCAGGGTTATGGCTCCGCAATGACGTATGCGAGACGATACTCTATTGCGTCTATGTTCGGTATTGCGCAGGCTGATGACGATGGCAATGCCGCGCGGAAGTCTCCTAAAGATGCAGCCGCACTCATTCGTTCAGCAGCAAACATGGATGAGCTTACTGCTATTTATGGTGAAGAATACAAATCATTCCGTGGTGA
>ERZ1026880.107-NODE-107-length-46969-cov-45.796351_pt1 | contig 46969 bp, 38 predicted proteins | sample MGYA00380170_ERZ1026880 | MGnify/ENA primary metagenome ERZ1026880 (study PRJEB33269, sample SAMEA4719806) | human gut metagenome | biome: human-associated habitat; feature: organic feature; material: feces | place: Cameroon | collected 2013-10 ...
CCGCAGCCGCCGAAGCGGTGCTTAAGCCGCTAGGCGGGAATTGTGCGGTGTTGCCATAGGGAAAAAATGAAGCAAACCGTATGCTTATAAAGCAAACGCCATTGCATCTCCTGGCGCAAGCCCCCCTGTCACTCACTTTTCCACCGCCATTGCGATCTGCTCGCGGGTGATGGGCAGCTCATAAAAGCGTTTGTGGGTGGCGTGGTAGATGGCATCGGCCACGGCGGGCAGCGGGGTGTTGATGACGACCTCACCGATGGACTTTGCGCCAAACGGGCCGGTGCCCTCGTAGCTGCTCTCAAAACTTACGTCAATATGTCCAATATCGGTGCGGCAGGGGATCTTGTACTGCATCAGGGAGCTTTCGCGCGGCATGCCGCGGTCATTGTAGGTCACATTCTCGGTCAGCGCCATGCCGATGCCCTGCAAAATGCCGCCCTCGGCCTGCACGCGGGCCAGGTTCGGGTTTACAGGGGTACCGCAGTCGACCGCGGCCACATAGTTCACCACCTGGGCTTCGCCGGTTTCCAGGTCAACTTCCACTTCGGCGGCGCCAACCATAAACGGCGGGGGCGAAATCTCCGAGCTGTGGGTCACGGTGGCTTCCAGCGCCACCGTGTTGCCGCACTGGGATGCCGCTGCAATGCTGGCCAACGGCACGCGCTGGGTGCCATCCTCGCTCGTCACGGCATCGCCGGTAAACAGCACGGCGGCTTTGTCCAGCCCAAGCAGCTGTGCCCCCAGGGTGCAGATCTTATCTTTCAGTTCCAGCGCACACTTTTCCACGGCCTTGCCGGTCACATAGGTTGTGCTGGACGCATAGGAACCGGAATCATAGGGGGAAGAATCGGTATCTGCGCCCAAAACCGCAATGTTTTCCAGCGGGCATTCCAGCATTTCGGCAGCAATCTGCGCCAGGATCGTATCGCAGCCTGTGCCCATATCCGCTGCGCCGATGGAGAGGGTATAGAACCCGTCGTCGTTAATTTTCAGCGTGGCACTGCCCACGTCCACATGGTCGATGCCGGAGCCCTGCATGGCCATGCCCATGCCAACAGCACGCACCTTGCCGTTGCCAATCTCGCGCACGGGGTACTTATGGTCCCAATCCATCCTGTCATGCACGGTTTTCAGGCAGCGGTCCAGCGCACAGCTGGTGTTGACCTGGCCATAGTAGGCGGGCATAACATCGCCCTCATGGATGATGTTGCGCTGCCGGAGCTCGAACGGGTCCATCCCCAATTTGTCGGCCAGCTCATTCACGGCGGATTCCACCGCAAACAGACCCTGGGTTGCGCCGTACCCGCGGTACGCACCCGATGACATGTGGTTGGTGTAAACAACATCGCTGACAAAGCGGAACGCTTCGGCCTTGCCGTACAGCGGGATGGACTTGTGGCCCGAAAGCCCCACCGTTGTGGGGCCGTGCTCACCGTAAGCGCCGGTGTTGGAAAGGGTGTGCAGGTCAATGCCCTTGATGATGCCGTCCTTTGTTGCGCCCAGCCGCACGTGCATCTCCATCTCATGGCGCGGGGTTGAAGCCGTCTGGCTTTCAAAGCGGGTATAGATGATCTTGCTGGGCTTCTTCGTTTTCCAGGTAACAAAGGCAGGGTAAACCTCGCACACTGACGTCTGTTTTGCGCCGAACCCACCGCCGATGCGCGGCTTGGCAACGCGGATCATGGATTTGGGGATGTGCAGGGCGTTTGCCAAAATGCGGCGGCAATGGAACACGATCTGCGTTGAGCTGAGCACATTCAGCCGCCCGTAAGCATCAATGCTGCAATAAGTGCGGAAGGTTTCCATCATGGCCTGCTGGCAGGCGCGGGTGTGGTAGGTATGGTCAATGACCACATCGCACCCAGCCAACACCGCCTCAATATCACCCTCGCCGGATTCATCGTGGGCGCAGAGGTTGCGGTTCTTGTCAGCTCCGATGCCGGGAACAAGGGCTTCCCAGTTATCCTCCGGGTGCACAAGAGTAGGGTTATCGAGCGCTGTGTGGAAATCCAGCACCGCGGGCAGAACTTCATATTCCACCTTAATCAGTTTCATCGCCTTATCGACGCATGTTTCGTCTTTGCCCGCAAGGATCGCAACAACATCCCCGGCAAAGCGGACATGGCGGTCGATCACAAGGCGGTCGTAAGGGCTCATTTCGGGGTAGGTCTGGCCCGCCTGGGTGTAGCGGCGGGCGTTCTGGTCTACATCTTTCCAGGTGTAAATCACCTCCATGCCGGGCACAAGCATGGCGCGGGAGGTATCAATATTTTTGACGATCGCATTGGCGTGGGGGGAGCGCAGCAGCTTGACGATGAGACAGTCCTGCGGGATAACATCATCCATGTACACAGGCTGGCCGGTTACAAGCTGCATGGCGTCCTTCTTGCGCACAGGCTGGTTCACAGTTTTCATTGGGCAGCCTCCTTTGATTTTTTCCACGCCAAAAAGTTTTGGATCCCGCGCAGCTGGCCTTCGTACCCGGAGCAGCGGCAAAGGTTGCCCGCAAGGTATTCCTTGATCTCCTCCTCATTGGGGTCGGGTTTTTCGCGGAAAAGGGCCAGCGCATTCATGATAAAGCCGGGGTTGCAGAAGCCGCACTGCTCGGCCCCCTGGTCAGCGATGAACGCGCCGAACTCAGCGGCTTCCTCCTGCAGGCCCTCCAGCGTGGTAACGCTGCGGCCATCCACCCGCGCCGCCAGTACAGAGCAGGAAAGCACCGGCTTTTCGTCCAAAAACACGGTGCACAGCCCGCAGTTGGCGGTTTCGCACCCGCGCTTGACGCTTTTGCAGCCTAAAGAGCGCACCAGATCAATCAGCAGGGTATCGGGGGCGATCTCAGCAGCTGTTTTTTTATGGTTCAACGTAAAATGAATTTGCATCAGAGCACCTCCAGGTTCCCCAGTGCCTGTACGGCACGCTTGACAAGCACCCCCACCAGATGGGTGCGGTAGGCGGCACTGCCGCGCAGGTTGCTGCCGGTGGGCACCGCAGCCTGTACGGCGGCGGGCAGCTCATCCGGGGCGGCCGTGGGGCAGACAAGCATGGCTTTCATGGGGCGTGCACCGATGGCAAAGCGGTAGGCTCCATCCGCCGTGCGTGCAGCAGCGCAGGTCAAAATCGGGAAGTCCGTCTGGGTGGCCCGCACAGACTGGTAATGCACTGCAAGCCCCGGCGTCTTTTTTATGTAAACATGGGTCAAAATATCACGGTCATAGGGCAGGGCGGCAAACTGTGCAATGGGCATCCGGCCTGCTTTGTACAGCTCCACATCGCAGTCCAGCGCCAGCAGCAGCGTTAATACGTCTGAAAAGCCAAACCGCCCGTACACGCTGCCGCCCACGGTGGCGCAGTTGCGGAACTGCACCCCCACAATATGGCGCACGGCCTCCCGCATGGCGCCGTTGGTGGCCGCGTTCAGCGCGGCGTGGGTTTCCAGGCTGCGCAGCGTTGCCATGGCGCCAATGGCAAATTCGGTATTGGTTTCTTCAATGGTATCCAACCCCAGCGCAGATAGGTCAATGGCTGTGCCAACGCTGATTTTTTCCATTTTCAGCCACAGCATCCCTCCCAGCACCCGGTTCGGGCGCTTCTGGTTCAGCTGCCATGCTTCTTCCAGTGTGGCGGGGCGGGCATATTCTCGAATCGTTATCATAGAATGCTCTCCGTTTTTGGGTAAAATCATACTTTTGTGTAGTACCACTTTTATTTTACCACAAATTCTGCTATAATTCCGTTGTTGTTTGAAAAACACAACGGAATATTGGTTTTAGAAGGAAGTAAGAAACATGAAAATGACCAAAATGACCGCCCTGCTGCTGGCCGCCGCTATGGCACTGACAGCCTGCGGCAGCACCGCTGCTGCCAGCAGTACCGCAGCCAGCGAGGCTGCTTCCGTAGAGGCTACCGCAGCCCCGGAAGCCACTGCTGCACCGGAAGAACCTGCCGCCGAAACGGCGGTTACCTACCCGCTGACCGTTACCGACCAGCTGGGCCGCGAAGTTACCATTGAGGAAGAACCCAAAACCCTTGCCAGCGGCTACTACATTTCCACCAGCCTGCTGATTGCGCTGGGCGTGCAGAACGAGCTGGTTGGCGTGGAAGCCAAAGCCGACAAACGCAACATCTACAGCCTGTCCGCCCCGGAGATCCAGTCCCTGCCCAGCATTGGCACCGCCAAAGAGTTTGACCTGGAAGGCTGCGCTGCGCTGGCCCCGGATCTTGTCATCGTGCCCGCCAAGCTCAAGGATTCCATCCCCCAGATGGAGGAAATGGGCCTGACCGTGCTGGCTGTTAAGCCGGAAAACCAGGCCGGCCTGTTCGGCGCGATCGAGCTGCTGGCACAGGCAACCAACACCACCGCCCGCGGCGAGGAGCTGGAAATGGCCATTGACAGCAACCTGGCCGCCCTGGCCGAAGCCGTTGCCGGCACCGATGCCCCCAGCGTTTACCTGGCAGGCAACAGCTCCGTGTTGGAAACCGCAGGCCCCGCCATGTATCAGAACACGATGATCGAAAACGCCAACGGCACAAACGCCGCCGCCAGCGTGGAAGATACCTACTGGGCCGAAGTTTCCTATGAGCAGATCCTGGATTGGAACCCCGATTATATCATTCTGGCATCCGATGCTGAATATGACGTTGATTCTGTTCTGAACGATGCCGCCCTGGCGGACTGCACCGCCGTCAAGGAGAGCCATGTTTACCAGCTGCCCCACGCTGTTGAGGCTGTGGATTCCCCCGTGCCGGCCAGCTTCCTTGGCAGTGTTTATCTTGCCAGCGTGCTGCACCCGGAGCAGGTGACCGAGGAGTATTACCACGCCGCTGCCGATGAATTCTATGGTAGCTTCTATGGCTTTACCCCCGAATCTTATGAATAATAACCGCAAACGCACGGCGCTGTGCCTTCTGGGCGCAACGCTCTGCGTTTTTATGGCCTTTGGTGCGGCACTTTATTTCGGCCGTTATCCCATAACCCTGCAGGCACTGCTGGCGGGGGACGCTATGGCAGTGCGCACCTTTACGGTACTGCGCCTGCCCCGTGCCGTGATGGCGCTGGCGGGCGGGTTCGGTCTTGGCGTGGCGGGCTTTGTGTACCAGACTGTTTTCCGCAATCCACTGGCAAGCCCGGATATCATTGGGGTATCGTCGGGGGCCAGCGTTGGCGCGGCATTTGCCATCTTGTTTGTCTCTTCGGGCACGCTGGGCACCACGGTATGCGCCTTTGCGGGCGGGCTGGCAGCGGTGGTTCTCTCGCTTGGCTTGGCGGCCGCCGCGCCGGGGCGCAGCAAGATGAACCTGGTGCTGGCGGGCATTGCCGTACATGCGCTGGCGCAAACTCTTTTGATGCTGCTAAAGCTGACCGCTGACCCGGAAAAAGAGCTGGCCAGCATTGAATATTGGATCATGGGCAGCCTGGCGGGGGTAACGCAAAGCCGGGTGTGGTTCCCCGTTCCAATGGTTATTTCCTGCTGCGCCGTAATTTTTGCTTTGCACCGTCAGGCGATGCTTTTATCCGTGGAAGAGGATGAAGCGCGGCTGCTGGGGGTTCCGGTGGGGCGGATGCGTTTTCTGCTGCTGACATTGGCAACGCTGGTGGTGGCCGCGGTTGTCAGCGTGACTGGGCTGATCAGCTTTGTCGGGCTGCTGGCCCCCCACTGTGCGCGGCTGCTGGCGGGGCACAACCGCCGCTCCACCAGCCTGCTCAGCGGGCTGGTGGGCAGCACGCTGCTGCTGGCGGCGGATACCATTGCCAAAACGGTGGCGGCAACCGAACTGCCGGTCAGTATCTTCACCTCGCTGCTGGGTGTTCCGTTTTTGCTCTACCTTATTATAAAGCCGGGGAGGGAGACGCGGTAATGTTCACTGTGGAGAATCTGGCCGTCCGTCTTGGCGATAAGAACATCCTGCAAAATGTTCATTTTACGATAGATACCCCCGGCCAGCTGGTGGGAATATTGGGGGTGAACGGCAGCGGAAAAACCACCCTGCTGCGCGCAGTGGCCGGGCTTTTGCCCCATACGGGGTGCTGCCTGATGGATGGTGTGCCGCTGGAAAGCCTTTCTACCAGGTGTCTGGCACAAACGGTCAGTTACATCCCGCAGCAAAGCGGAATTTCGGTGTCCATGTCTGCACGGGAAGTTGTGCTGATGGGCTGCAACCCCCGCCTTGGCGTGCTGCAAAGCCCCACCGCTGCCATGTGTGCGGCAGCGGAAGAAGCCCTGCGCACGGTAGGCCTGGCGGATAAAGCCGAGCAGGACTACCTGACGCTGAGCGGCGGCGAACGCCAGCTCTGTATTCTGGCACGTACCTTTGTGGAGGATGCGCCTTTGCTGCTACTGGATGAACCGGACAGCGCCCTGGACCTTGCCAACCGCAGCCATATGGCGGCGCTGCTGGCAGAATTTGTGCATGCAAGCGGCAAAACAGCGCTGATCTGCCTGCATGACCCCATGCTGATGCTGGACTGGTGCGATACGCTGATCGTGCTGCAAAACGGGCAGGTTGGAGCCATGCTGTACCCCAGAACCGACCCGGTTGAAGCGCTGCAATCCGCGCTGGCAGCAGTATACGGCCCGCTGGAACTGGCGCCCGTGACCGACCGCACGGGCCGGGTGCGGCTGGCGCTGCTGCCGTTGTGAGGAAAGAAGAATGAAACCGAAGATTCATGTGATGCTCTGCGATGATATCGGCGAGCGCTTTTTTGGCGAAGGCCCCTGCCGCCTGCTGCACCGGATTGAAGAGACCGGCTCACTGCGGGCGGCGGCACAGGCCATGGGGCTTTCTTACTCCAAAGCGCTGCGCATGGTCAAGCGGGCGGAAAAAGAATTGGGCTTTGCGCTGACCCGCAAAACCATTGGCGGGCGCGGCGGCGGGGGCAGCACCCTGACGGATGAAGCCCGCAATTTTATGGAAAGGTATGAGGCTTACCGTGATGCCTGTGTACAGACTGACCGCGAGCTCTATGATAAGTTCTTTCCGGGTGAGCGGTAAGCGCCACCTGCTGTTGACCGGCGGGCGCGGTACGGGAAAAACCACCCTGCTGCGTGCGCTGGTGCCATTGCTTTGCCCCGGGGCACAGGAAATTACCACAGCAGCGTACCCTGCGGACCGTGTGGAAATTCGGGAAAGTGTGGGCGGAAAAATAGCGGTGATCGGCCGCTTTGACCCGGCACTGCCCCCAGGCGAAAACCGGATGCGCTCCGTGGCGGACGGCTTTTTTCTGCTGGGAGTACCCGCCCTGCACCGCATGGCGGCAGGGGGGAGCGAATGGGCGGTGCTGGATGAACTCGGTTACCTGGAAAATAGCTGCCCCGAATTCCGGCAGGCAGTGGAAGCGCTGCTGGATGCAAAGCGCGTTCTCGCTGTTGTGCGTAAGCAGGATACCCCATTTTTAACCGCACTGTGCGCCCGGCAGGATGCCTTTGTGGTGGATTTGGACGATCCCGCGCCCGCTCTCGGCTGCGTGGTCATGGCGTCCGGGCTGGGGCGGCGGTTCGGCGGAAACAAGCTGATGGCGGATTTTTGCGGTGCACCGCTGATCGCCAATGCGCTGGCTCTAGCCGCCCTGCCGCTGCCGGCCTGCCGCATTGTCGTGACCCGCTCGGAAGAGGTTGAGGCGCTCTGTAACGCGCAGGGCGTCCCCGTTCTGCGCCACGCGCAGCCCTACCGCAGCGATACGGTCCGGCTGGGGCTGGCGGCATTGCTGGGAAAAGAGCCCGCTTTGCGCGGCTGCCTGTTTCTGCCGGGGGACCAGCCGCTGCTCACGCAGCAAAGTGTGGAAGCACTGGCGCTGGCAGCGGCCCCCGATGCCATTGTGCGGCTGTGCGCTGCCGATGGCACCCCCGGCAGCCCAGTGCTGTTCGGCGCGGATTATTTTTCGGAGCTGCTTCACCTGCCGGATGGCCGCGGCGGCAATGCCGTTGCGCGGGCCCACCCCGGTTCCGTCTGCCTTGTGTCCGCCCGGAACGATGCCGAACTGAGGGATGTGGATACGCGGGAGGACCTGAACCAGCTGCGCCAGCTGACAAACAGATAAAAATACCGTGCAGTTCAAAAAAAGCTGCACGGTATTTTTTATTTCATCACCTATTATATGATTGTAAACTGGCAGGCCCGCATGGCATCCAGCGCGGTCTGGTGGCTCTGGGGCGTTACCCCGGCGCAGCAGTCCGACAAAACTTCGATCTCTGTTTCCGGGAAAGCTGCACGCAGTACCATGGCGTTGCTAATCACGCAGATATCGGTGCAGTAGCCGTAAATAACAATTTTTTCAATATCTTCAACAGCCTTGTTGTGTGCCATCAGTTCATCCAGAATCTCACTGGGCAGCATATAACTGCCGAACGTGGGTTTGTCCACAATGTGGCACACTTCCGGCTCAGTGTCCGCCATGACGTTTTCCAGTTCGGGCGCAAAATTCCAGCCATCCTCACCCTCAATGCAGTGCTCGATCGGCAGGCTGCGGCCCTCCCGCGTGGCCAGGTAGTTGTCCTGGTGGGTATCACGGGTAAAGAACATCCAGTGCCCGGCCTGCGCGTGTGCCCGCGCGGTCTCTGCCAGGTGCGCCACATTGGCCTGCGCCTGTGTGTTGGCCAGTGCCCCAGTAATAAAATCTTTCTGCACATCGATCACAAGATCAAGGGTGATTTTTTCGTCATTCATAGCATTTGCTCCCTGTCCACAGTATTTTCTCCAAGGTGTCTTTACACCTTAGTATACAGCATTTCTTTGCCGCCGTAAAGATTTTCGTTCTTGTTAAAGCAGCAGAATTATACGGCAAAACGGGAACCGAAAGGTGAGCGCTGCATGATCTCTGATACATCGTCCGCGTTGTCCAGCCGCCCACTGCATCCACTGCAGGGTCCATCAAAAGCATAATGCTGATGGTGACGAAGCCAGCGCAGCCTGTGCAGCGGCGCACGCAAGCTTTTTTGGCGGCATTCTGGCAGACGGCATTGACCTGCGCGATATGAACCGGAAACGCAAAGCCAGATTGACGCCACAAAAGTAATGATCCAGCAGACTTCCGATCGTATTGTACAGTATCAAAATGAGATGAAAATCTTGATACTGTACGGTGCTATTGGTTCGATGGCGACAGTGGATTCTGCGCTTTTTAGTAGTAGTGCAATTCGTGCGATAAAGATGATTGTTCTGTCTCCCCTCTATATTTCGCTAAACCGGGCTTTAGCGAAATTACATGTCTGGCTTAAACATTCTGCCCATCGCCCCATTCCTATCTCTAAATCTCCTTAAATCGCTTAAAAAACATCCCTTGCACTTCGCACCATGTGCGGCAATGCCTTCAGGCTGCTTATAACTTTATAACCGTTGCACTTCATGGCAGCGCTTTTGTGACGGTGTTCAACATTCTGCTGTGGACCGTGGGTTACGGCATGGTTTCCGGCAGCCATTCTTTCGTGGTGCTGCTCTTTGTCGCTGCACTAGCTTTGACGAACCCAATGAAATCATTCTATCACACTATAAATGAATATGCCATCCATTTTGCACCGAGGGAACGGTAATTTTTCTGCAATATGCAGCCCCCCCCTGCGGTATAGGGAAAGCAGAACGCCCCGCAAATCTGTACTGCCGCAGCACAGGCCGGCTGTTTTCTATCTGATACGGAAATACCAAAACTCCCCCCGAACAGGTGCGGGAATCGGGGATGCAGAGCAAAAATGTTTTTGAATAGAGGACATATCGGGAAAGATTCTGCACCTTCTGACTTTGCAGCGCCTGCCGCCATCCTGCCTTCCTGTGCCACGGAAAGCCGATTTTTACGCTTTTATCATCGGAGGGACCCTTACTGTTATACTGTATATATATTCAATCTTTTGCATTATATATACAGTTTTGGCGGGCTTGCATACGCCGTTTCCACGCCCTGTACTTTGTGTATTCCGTTCAAGGACAGATAGTTTGCTCTGTTGTTCCTCACCTCTACTATTTTGCTGCGTTTCCATTGCCTTTTTGCGTTTTGGTCTGTGTTTCAGCCATCTCGCTGTGGCCGTTATGCTTTTTCGCGCCGTGTTTCACTTGATGAGTTGGGCATCCCTTTGGGCTTATGTATGTTCTCCGTCCGCCTCCATTCGTCTCACTTTTCCTTTTTCCGCACATAAACAGTCCACCACATCCCCTTGTACGCTGCTTGTTCCCCTGCCATTCCGCAGTGATCCCACGATTTTGCGCCGGAAGCGCTTTCCCACGTTCCAGCGGCAGAGCATTGCGCTTTGTTTCAACCATCACAGCTATTCACTGGAGCTTTAAACCGTTAAACCACCCATACAAAGCCCGCCCCGCTGGAATTTCCAACTTTCCGGGTCGGCAATACTGCATTCATTCCCATATTTTCTCTTTTTTTGTTCTCATCACAAGGACACATTTGCTTTGCTTATCGCTTTTTTCCTCATAATCTATGGTCTTATTCTACACATTTTTTCACCGTCGCTGTTTGTTTTGTATGTAAATCGGATATTTTTATAAGGGTAAAAAAAATATGAATAAAAATTGATGACAACCGCAAGCGGCCGCTATATAATAAGATAATTATAAGGCGGCTGGATTGTCAGTCTGTACCGCCGCCAGGAACAACGCATGTGCACACTATGGCCACAGAGCAGCCGTCGGGGCGCCATTCCCTGTGCGGCGGCCGTGCACACGAAAGAAGGAAAACGTAATGGTTAAATTTATCCTGAAGCGCATCGGAACCATGATCATTGCCATGTTCATGATCATTCTGATCACCTTCACCCTGATGCACTCCATTCCCGGTGGCCCGTTCACCAACACCAAGGGCGTGCCGGAAGAGGTTACCCAGGCCATGGAAGCCAAGTACGGCCTGGACCAGCCCATGCCGGTGCAGTTTGTCAAATATCTGGGCAGCCTGCTGCATGGCGATTTCGGCCCTTCCTATAAATATACCGGCAAAACCGTCAACGATTTTATTGCCACCGGTGCGCCGGTATCCGCCAAGCTGGGCCTTGTCACCCTGGTGTTTGTGCTGCTTACCTCCATCCCCATGGGCATATTAGCGGCGCTGAAAAACGGCAAATGGCAGGATATGCTGCTGATGGCCATTGCCACCATCGGCGTTACCATTCCGTCTTTCGTGATCGCCTCCATGCTGATCTATGTATTCTCCTTTAAGCTGAACGTATTGCCTACCTTCGGCCTGGACAGCTGGAAGAGCTACATCCTGCCCGTCATCGCCATGGGCGGCTATTCCGTCAGCTACCTGGCCCGCCTGATGCGCTCCAGCCTGCTGGAAGTTATGGGCCAGGATTACATCCGCACCGCCCGCGCCAAGGGCCTGACCGAGTTCGCTGTTGTTACCAAGCATGCCCTGCGCAATGCGCTGATCCCCGTCATCACGGTGCTTGGCCCCACGGTGGCTGGCCTTTTGACCGGCAGCTTTGTTGTAGAAAAGATCTTCGCCATTCCCGGCATTGGCTATTACTTTGTAAACAGCGTAACCCAGCGCGACTACACCACCATCATGGGCGTTACCATCTTCTTTGCTGCGTTCCTGATGGCAATGGTGCTTTTGGTCGATATCTTCTACTGCCTGATCGACCCCAGAATCAAGTTTGACGCGTAATTGTTGAGGAAAGGTGAAAACACTTATGGCAGATTTAACCGCACAGAACAAGTGGGAACCGCTTGCTACCGATAACAGCGACCGTGAAAAAATCTGGTCCAAAAGCCGCACCTTTGCAGGTGACGTCTGGTTCCGTTTCCGCCGCAAGCCGACGGCCATCGCCGGTTTTGTGATTATTATCGCCCTGATGCTTTTTGCATTGGTCGGCCCCCTGTTTACCCCGTATGATTACTCCGTGCAGAATCTGGAAGTTGTCAACGTTCCGCCGGTCATGAAGGTTTACCAGATCCCCAACGGCGACTACCTGTACATTACCACCGCCCTGAAAGTCATCTCCGTTACCCCGGACGGCAAACTGAGCGGCCAGTTGCGCAAGGTGCGCGATGAATCCGATAAATCCATGACCATCTTTGATGCCGACGGCACCGAGGTTGCCCTGTATTACGGCGGCAGCCCCTATGTCATTGCTGATGAAACCACCGGCAGCATCTACCCGTCCAAGACGATGTGGAACAAATCCTACATCCTTGGCACTGACGCCCTGGGCCGCGATGTGCTGACCCGCCTGATGTACGGCACCCGCATTTCCATGCTGGTTGCCTTGATGGCTGCGTTCGTCAACCTTATCATCGGCATTCTGTACGGCGGTATTTCCGGTTACCTGGGCGGCACCGTGGATATGATCATGATGCGTATTGTGGATATTATCTCCACCATTCCCCTGACGCTGTATGTTATCCTGATCATGCAGGTGCTGGGTGCCGGTATCCAGAGCATCATTGTTGCCTTGGGCAGCGTGTACTGGGTGGATATGGCCCGTGTTGTGCGCGGCCAGATCCTGAGCCTGAAGCAGCAGGAATTCGTTCTTGCCGCCAAGACCATTGGTTCCTCTGCCACAACGATTCTGTTTGACCACCTGATTCCCAACGCGCTCGGCTCCATCCTTGTTACCATTACCATGCTCATCCCCTCTGCCATCTTTATGGAGGCTTTCCTGGGTTATTTGGGCATCGGCCTGCAGCCCCCGCTGGCCAGCCTTGGCACCATGTGCAACGATGCATCTGCCAACCTGCGCACCAGCCCGCACGAGCTGTTGATCCCTGCTTTGATGATTTGTGTGATCATGTTTGCCTTTAACTTTGTCGGCGATGGTTTGCGTGATGCACTGGACCCGAAGCTGAAGAAGTAAGGAGAGCAAAATGAGCGAGACGATTTTGAAGGTAGAGGATCTGAAGACCTCCTTTATGACTTCCTCCGGCGAAGTGCAGGCTGTGCGCGGCGTCAGCTTTGAAGTGCATAAGGGCGAGATCCTTGGTATCGTTGGTGAATCCGGCAGCGGCAAAAGCGTTACTTCCATGTCCATCCTGCGCCTGCTGGCCGATACTGCCCGCATTAAAAACGGCAAAATTGAATTTGAAGGCACCGACCTGACCAAAGTCAGCGATAAGCAGATGCGCGAAATCCGCGGCCAGAAGATCGCCATGGTGTTTCAGGACCCCATGTCCAGCCTGAATCCGCTGATTCCCGTTGGCAAACAGGTTGCCGAAATGATCCATGTACACCACCCGGAGATGAAGCGCGACGAGCTGCAGGCTGCCACGCTGGAGCTGTTCCGCGAAGTACGTATTCCCGAAGCCGAAAAGCGGCTGAAATCCTACCCGCATGAATTTTCCGGCGGTATGCGCCAGCGTGTGATGATCGCCATGGCGCTGGCCAACCACCCCGACCTGCTGATTGCGGACGAGCCCACCACCGCCCTGGATGTGACCATCCAGCACCAGATTTTGAAACAGATGCGCTCCCTGCAGGAGGAATACGGCACCAGCATCATCTTTATCACCCATGACCTGGGCGTTGTGGCTGAGCTGTGCGACCGCGTTGTTGTTCTGTACGGCGGCCTTGTGATGGAGGAAGCGGAGATCAACGATCTGTTTGAAAACCCGCTGCACCCCTACACCATGGGCCTGCTGGCCTCCATCCCCGGCCTGACCAAGGATAAGAGCGAGCGTTTGCAGTCCATCCCCGGCAGCCCGCCGGATATGACCAAGCCCCCCAAGGGCTGCCCGTTTGCTTCCCGCTGCCAGTTTGCGCGCAACATCTGCGCAGCCGAGTGCCCGCCGTTTGTCCAGGTTGGCAGCCGTCAGGCACGCTGCTGGCTGCTGCAGCCGGACGCCCCGGCCGAGGGCAATCCTCTGCATGAAAAACTGGCAGAAGCCGAAAGGAAGGCACACTAATGGAACAGCCCATTCTTCAGGTAGAGCACCTGACAAAATTCTTTTCTGTCGGCCCGCACGCGGAAGTTCATGCAGTAGATGACGTCAACTTTACGCTGCGCCGCGGCCGCACCTTTGGCCTGGTTGGCGAGTCTGGCTGCGGCAAAAGCAGCTGCGCCCGCACCATCATCCGCATTTATGAGCCTTCGCAGGGCAAGATCATCTTCAACGGGCAGGATATCGCCCACCTCAAGCCCCGCCAGATGCAGCCGGTGCGCCGCAACATGCAGATGATCTTCCAGGATCCGTATGCTTCGCTGAACGCCCGCATGACGGTGCGCGATATCATTGCCGAGCCGCTGAAAGCCCACCATGTTTGCAAAAGCAAGCAGGAAGTTGACGAAAAAGTCTTTGCCATGCTGAACCGCGTTGGCCTGACGGCAGAACACGCCGGACGGTATGCCCACGAGTTTTCCGGCGGCCAGCGCCAGCGCGTCGGCATTGCCCGCGCCCTGGTGCTGAACCCCGCGCTGGTCATCTGTGATGAGCCCATCTCCGCACTGGACGTTTCCATTCAGGCGCAGGTCGTCAACCTGCTGCGTGACTACCAGCAGGCCGAAGGTACCTCTTACCTGTTTATCGCCCACGACCTTTCGATGGTGCGTTACGTTTCGGATGATATCGGCGTGATGTACCTGGGCCAGCTGGTGGAAAGCAGCGATTCCGAAGAGATCTACAAAAACCCGCTGCACCCCTACACCAAGGGCTTGCTGAGCTGCATTCCCATCGCGGACCCCAAGCTGGCCCGCGCCCATGCGAGCGCCGGTGTGGAGGGCGATCTGCCCAGCCCGGTCAACCCGAAACCCGGCTGCCGGTTCTGTGGCCGCTGCCCCTATGCAAAGCCCATTTGCAGTGAGCAGACCCCGGCCATGAAGGAAGCCGCACCCGGCCATTTTGTGGCCTGCCACCTGTATTAAGCCTTTTTATTCTGGTTTCTCCGCTTCTTGTTCCGGCAGCCTGCCGCAAACGGGTACCGGCAGCCAAAGCGGGATATGCAACATGGTGTTGTTCCGTTTTGGCTCCCCTGCCCGGTTTACTGCGCCCTGCCGGTGCAAAGGAACGGCAAACATACATTATTTTCTTTTCGAGGGGGATACACATGAAAAAGAAAGTCATCAGTGCCGCTCTTGCCGGCACGCTGGCGGTCTCCTTGCTCAGCGCCTGCGGCGCTTCCAATGAGCCCCAGAACATCTCCGATGTTTCTTCTGCTGCCAGCAGCGAAGCAACTTCCACCACCGCTTCCTCCGAGTCTACCGGTGATGCCGCCCAGGAACTGACCTTTGTTCTGAGCAACATTCCCGACGGCCTGGATCCGAGCGTGACCAACAACTCCTTCGCACAGTATGTTCTGATCAACTGCTTCGAAGGCCTTGTTACCTATGACAGCACCGGCACCCTGGTTCCCGGCAACGCTGAAAGCTGGGATATCAGCGACGACGGCCTGACCTACACCTTCCACCTGCGCGACGGCCTGAAGTGGAGCGATGGCAGCGACCTGACCGCTGAAGATTACGTTTACACCATTCAGCGCGTTCTGACCCCGGCCACCGCCGCACAGTACGTCAGCATGGCTACCGATTACATCAAGAATGCTCAGGAGTATTACGACGGCACCGCCACCGCTGACGACCTGGGCGTGAAGGCTCTGGACGACAAGACCCTGGAGATCACCCTGATCCAGCCCACCTCCTATTTCATCGACATCCTGAGCATGTGGACCTTCTCCCCTGTTCAGAAAGCCACCGTTGAAGCCAACGGCGACAAGTGGTCCACCGAAGCAGATACCTATATCTGCAACGGCCCCTTCAAGATCGCCAGCATGAGCATGAACGAAAACGTCATTCTGGAAAAGAACGAGAACTACTGGGATGCTGAGAATGTCTCCCTGCAGAAGGTCACCTTCCGCTACGTTCTGGATCAGGCAACCGCTCTGACCGCTTACGAGTCCGGCGAGGTTGACGGCGTTGACAGCATTCCTTCCTCTGACTTTGCCCGCCTGAAGGCCGAGAATGCCGGTGTGCAGACCAGCCCCAGCTACGGCACGGTTTACTATGACTTCAACTGCTCTGCCGAGCCTGTGAACAACGTTCTGGTCCGCAAGGCAATCTGCCTGGCCATCGACCGTCAGTCCATCATCGACAACGTTGTGCAGGTCGATGCACAGCCCGCTTACAGCTTCCTGGCTCCCGGCTACTCTGTTGATGGCAAGGATATCACCGAAGGCCGCGAAAGCTTTGGCCTGTCCGCTACCGCTGACGTTGAGGGCGCCCAGGCTGCCTTGGCAGAGGCTGGCTACCCCAACGGCGAAGGCTTCCCCACTCTGACCCTGAGCTACTACGACAACGACACCGTCAAGAAGGTCGTTGAAGCTATGGCTGAAATGCTGAAGAACAACCTGAACATCAATGTTGAAGTTTCCTCCAACGAGTGGAGCATCTTCTATGACGATGTTCAGAAAGGCAACTATCAGGTTGCTGCCATGGGCTGGAGCGCTGACTACGTGAACCCCATGAGCTTCCTGCCCCTGTGCAAGACCGGCGATTCTTCCAACAACCTGTTCTATTCCAACGCCGATTATGACGCTCTGGTTGAGCAGGTCAAGGCTGAGAACGATCCGGCCAAGGCTGCTGAGCTGACCCTGCAGGCTGACGCTATCGTTTCCAACGATTACGCTGTTCTGCCCCTGTACTACAAGTCCAACAACTACCTGATGCATGACAACATCAGCGGTTTCTACATGACTGCTTCCGGCAACCTGTTCTTCAAGGATGTGAAGGTCGGCTAATGCGCTGCACGATTGAAACCAGGGACTTTGGTACTATGGTTTTTACGCTGTACCCGGAATATGCCCCCCTCACCGTGGCAAACTTTGTGAAAACTGCACGCAGCGGTTTTTATGATGGTTTGTGTTGGTGCCGCATTGTTAAGGATTATGTCATTCAGGGCGGTTCGCCGGACAATGACATCATGACGGACAGTGATTGGCATATTAAGGGCGAGTTTACGGAAAATGGCGTCAACAACCCGCTCAAGCATATCCGCGGTGCCCTTTCTATGGCGCGCGATGATGACTTTGATACCGCCGGCACGCAGTTCTTTGTTGTTCACAAGGATGCTGCCAAGCTGGACGGCCGTTACGCCGCCTTTGGCGAAATGGAGAGCGGTTTTGATGTGCTGGACGCCATTGCCAACCAGCCCACTTACGGCCCTGAAACCTGGAACAAGCCCAAACAGATGCCTGTCATCACCAAAATCACGATCGAAGATTGATGGTTTTGGCTGACCGGCTGAACTGAACCACAACACCCCCTGCACCGGAAAGCATTGTGCTTTTGGTGCAGGGGGTGCTTTTGTGCTGTCTGTTGTTCGGTTGCCGTTCGCCATCATTTGTACATGAATTTCCGGAATATTTTTCGTCCGTGCGTTCTCTATAAAATTTTTTCCAGCTATATTCCCGCTTTCATCCAGAACGGGAACCAGATGAAACTCATCGTGCCGGTATTTCAGATAGTCGATGGCACTCCCATAATTGGCATGCGTCGCAGACGACTTTCAAATTCGATACGGTGTAAATTATGTGCCGAAGGCTGTCCCGTCTTTTATGCGGGGCAGCCTATTTTATTACAGATTCCGCATGGCAAACCACGAGAAGGAAGCTTTGCTATCGCTTATCGCTCCATTTGCGCTGGCGTACATGCCTACCGTGCATCCGGTGAAGCCTCCCGCAGACTCTGTGCTGTAGGGACGTAGGTCGATAGCATCGGCCAGGCAGGCAGTGCTGCCGCCCACCACATAATACACAGCCATATGCAACCTGTGGGCAATCAGCCGCAGAATCAGCGGCCCGTCGGGGATGGACTGCTCGGCCAAAATTTTATCTTTGTCGTTTTCACGGGTCGTCAAGCGCAATGCAAAGCCATCGTCTGTAAGCACTTTTTCTGCGCGCAGATGGGAAAAACTACTCTGCACATAGGCAAGGCCCGCAGTCTCAAATTGTGTGCGTGGCGTGAAGTCCAACTGCGTCTCTGCCTGCCAATCCACTCCACAGACGCGCAACGCCGCGTAGGCGGGCGTGTGCAGGTCATGTAGGGCGGCAGGCAAAAGCGGCAGCAGAAGGCGTCCGTCGGCCTGCCACGGCACAGGCCCGCGCAGCGTTAGAAACTCCGGCGGCAACTCCGGCGTAGGGAAGGTGTATACCAAGGGCATCTCTGCAGTGCGTTCTTCCGGCAGGGGCACCGGGAATGTTTCCTCCAACTTTCCGACGCCCGGATTCACAACAGGCCAGCCGTTTTGCCACTCCACGCGGGCTAAGAATGTTTCGCGGCCCATAAGGGTATGGCCGCCGCAGGGGCGCATTCCCAGCATAACCATATACCAGTTTCCCTCCGCATCGGCGGCAAGGTCACCATGTCCAACACAGGTCACGGGGTACTGTGAGCCCAAGTGGCGGTGGGTCAGAATAGGATTGTTCGGATTGCCGGCATACGGGCCAAAAACGTGTTTGCTGCGTGCTACCGACACACTGTGGTTCGGCCCGGTGCCGCCCTCAGCGATCATCAAGTAATACATCCCGTCCTTTTTATAGAGGTGTGGACCTTCGGGCCAGATGACGTCCCGCAGCGCACCTTTCCACAAAGCATGGCTCTCCCCCGTCAGCCGCATCGTGGTCAAGTCCAATTCCTGTGCCCAAATTTCCCAATCGCCTCCGTATTGCTCGCCTGCGGGATTAGGGCGGTTTCCCACATAATAGCAGCGGCCATCGTCGTCAAACAGCAGGCTTGGGTCGATACCTTGGGCGACGTCGCCCAGCCAATACGGCTCCGACCACGGGCCTGCGGGGTCCTGGGCGGTCACAATGAAGTTTCCACCACCAGAAATATTCGTTGTTATGAGATAAAATGTGCCGTCATGGTAGCGGAGTGTCGGCGCATAGATGCCACGGGAGTGGCGGCAGCCGTCCAACGGCAGCTGCGAGGGGCGCGTCAGCACATTACCGATCTGGCGCCAGTGTGCCAGGTCGCGGCTGTGGAAAATCGGCACGCCGGGGAAATAGGCGAACGTCGAGTTCACCAGATAAAAATTGCGCCCCACCGCGCAGATTGATGGATCCGGATAGAATCCGGGTAGGATAGGATTGTGTACAATCGTCATACCAAATTTTCCTCTTTTTCTTTATAGTCCCACCACGTGCCGCACACGCCTTCCAGCACGCTGCCGCAAGCCCAGGGCATCAGCGCAAACCATGTGCTGGCAAGACTGCCGTCGGGGTAGGTCTGCACCAGCAGGCCCTCGCAGTGGCAGAACCGCTCGGACATCCAGCCCGCGCGGCCGTAGTCGTACTCGCGGTCAAAGGTGTTGAAGGTCTGCAGCGACCAGCCCACCGTATCCTTTAAACGGGATTCAATATAGGCATCGGGGCGGCAGCGCAGATAGTAGAACATCTCGTCGGCAACTGTGCAGGACATGGGGTGAATGTGCGGGTTGGCCACCGAAGTGATGCTGCCGCCGCAGCTCGACCAGCCGAGGCGGGACAGCGGCGGGACCTGTACGGGCACATTGTAGCAGAACTTAAAGCTGTACTCATAGCACAGTGCGTCCCGCAGGTGGTCGAGGTAGACGGCCTTGCCCGTCAACTCGTGCAGCAGCCGCGCAACGCGGATGTAGGCCAGCACACCCTCGCTGTCCACGGCTTTGCTGGTATCCGGCGGGCCGCCGTAACACTCAGCACGACGGATAAAGGCGTCGTAGTAGTGTACCTCGCTGCGCTCCATGGCGGGCAGGTCGGCGGTGTCGCCCGTCAGCTGCATCAGCGCAGCCTCAGCGGCCAAGCACCAGGCGCTGCCCAGGGAATCGTATTCCAACCCTGCGCCCGTTTGCTCCGACAGGGTAAACGGGTACTCGCCGTCGCCGTTGCGTGCTGCCGCCAGCCGTGGCACTACGCCCTGCACAAAGGCGAGCCAGTCGGGGTGGTCGATGCCGCGGGCAGCTTCGAGCCGATAGGCCTTTAGGATATAATAAAGCGTCTGTCCGACCAGATAGCCGGAATGCCCGCCCGTGTACATGCCGTCGAACCACCAGCCCCGACAGCTCCAGCCGTTTTCGGCGTCCCAGGTCTCGTTGGGCAGGCCGCAGCGCGGGTCCAAAGAGTTCTGCACAATATTATCGATGCAGGCAAGAGCCGCAGCGCGGATTGTCTCATCCCCCAGGCGGTGCGCCGCCTGCAGGCAGGGCACGGCGGCGGACAGGCCGTTGGTCCAGCTGATGGAGAAGATCTTGTTCTGCTCATAGCTGCCGTCCGAGCGCTCTTTGGTGATGCCGACATAGTTTTTATCGTCGGGCAGCCAAGCGTCGCGGGTAACGGCCCCGGCCAGCAGCTCTGCCGCGCGGGAGGGGGGCGTGCCGGGGCGCGGCGGCGTGTGCCACAGCCCATAGACGGCCTCCAGCGCCGCGTACAGCGTGCGCTCGCCATCCACTGCGACAAAATCATAGAGGTACAGCGGGAAGGCAACGCTCTCCCCCGCCGCCAGCGTCAAGCAGTTTTCACCCATTGGGGCGCGGGGCTTGATGTTGTGGGACTGCACAAACAGCCAGGGCGCGTTTTCGTACCCCAGCGTGTAGCCGACACTGCCCGTGTCCAGCGAGCAGGTAAAGCCTGCAAACTGTGCGAACGTCCCCGCCCTGCCGGGCTGCCAGGGTTGCAGCACGCCGTTTTGGCGCACGAAATATGGCGCAGCCGAGAGCCCATACCACCGTCCGCCGTCCAGCAGGAAGGCTGCGGGGTGGCTGAGGCGATCAGCGCGGACCATCCACCAAGGCGATGCGGGAAACTCCGGCGTACCTGCCCGCAGCCTTGGGTAGCGGTTGTCAACGCGGATCGGGGCCTCGCCGCGATTGCGGCCATAGAGGAATCCTGGCAAGAAAAAGCGCGGTGCATCGTGAGCAACGCAGTGTTCCAGCTTAACAACGCCGCGCCATGGGGCGTCGGCGTTGTTGGTCAGCGTCACCTGCCAGACCGCCGGATCGGCCAAAGTCGAAACGCCGTGGTCATAGGCAAAGTCCAGCGTCAGCGGCGTTTCAGCCAGCGGGCGGTAGTCCTCATCGTCCGCAGTCCGGGCCGTGCAGGCAAATTGCAGCATCATAGGATTCTCCTTTTTTACTATATCAGAACGCCTTACAGCGGCCAAATGCGGTATCGGCCGCTGAGGGCCAGCAGGGCAAAGAAGTACAGGCAGTTGTCGTAATAGCGGCGTGGGCCATCCCGCAGGGGCGTGTTCCAGAAACGGCGCACGCAAACCTCGGCGTTGGGGCCGCCCGCCGCCAGGCTCGCCTGGGCGTTGGTGGCCGTGATGGCCACGGGGTGCAGGGCCTCCCCGGGCAGCGGTGTGCCATCGATCTCCCAGATGCCGTTTGTGCGGCCGCACAGCGTCTCGCAGAAAAATTTTTGCAGCCGCTCGGCGTTTTCGGCCTGCCACGGGTCGGCCCCGAACCAGGCGTAGTCCAGCGCCATGTTGGCGATGGTGCGGTAGGCATCGCTGTAATACAGGTCGTGGCGCTGGTCACGGTCCGAGCGGTTGTGGGGCGTACCGTCGTAGAGGGAATACTCGGCGCAGAGACCCGTGACCGGGTGGCACGCTTTATGGAGAAATGCGCGGCTAGCCCGGGCAGCCTCGGCCCAGAACGGGCGATCCGCCTCGTCGGCCCACAGCGAGAACAGTGTATAGAAGTGGGGCAGATGGTAGGACGGATCGGTAAAATCACACTCGGTGATAAATTTGATAAGGTGGTTTTCGGGGTCCCACATCGGGCGGCCCGTGCCGGGCTTTTCGCCCTTATGCAGGCAGCTGTGCAGGATGCGTCGGGCCATGGCGGCGTAATCATAGATTCCGCTGCCGCAGCCCCAGCGCCCCGCCGCAAAAAAGAGCGCCATGGCAAAATATTCCTCGCCGTCGGGGGCTGGGCCATTGGCGTTTGGGGTGCCATCGGGTTGGCATGACCAGGCAAAGTACCCCGCGTTGGGGCCGTCCTGCATGTACATATAGTGCATGACCCAACTCCACAGTGCGTCAAATTCGGCCTTGTGATCAGTCTGTACGCAGAGCATCATGCCGTAGCTCATGCCCTCGGTACGGACGTCGTGGTTGCCCGTGTCCTCGATGTAGGCAAGGCCCGGCCCGGTGGGGTGGTAGAAGCGGTGGGCCTCGTCCCCGTAAAAAATGGTATGAAACGTATTTTCAATGCGTGCGTCGATCTCCGCCTGCGCATAGCCCAGCTCCGCAAAAACGTTGCGATAGTGTGTGGGCAGGGTAACTGCTGCCATAAATCGGCCCCTTTCGTTGTTCGGTTTTGGCTCAATATAGCAGGTTGCGGCGGCAAAATCAAGAGGGTACCGGGCTCGATTTTCAACAGGGCAACATAAATACAGCACCCCCTGCATTCCACTTATAACGCAGTGTAACCGTGGAATTTAGCGCAAAAAATGACGTATTTTGCAAGAAAGGCCCCGGCGTTTTCGGGACTTTCGACTTTTGCAATGCTTATTTTGTGCTATTTTTCAGGCCATGCAAATATTGGCGGTGCCGAACAAGCGCAGCAAGTAGGAAAAATTCGCGGCACAGTATGCACTATTTATCCATAATGATGACACGAAAGTTACAATTCGTTTCTCGAATCGCACAAAAACTATGTTTTTCTTTCTAGCACATTGCACAAAAAACAATCGACAAGCCTGTAAAAACAGCAAATATTGATAAGATACATAGCAAAAAATGAGAAGCATGCATTCTCGGAATGCGGTATAATAACGACAGATGATATGTTTGGCCTGTGAATGAGCCCACCAAACATAAGACACAGACAATTCAGAAAAGAGTGAAGCAAACGGTGTTGGACAAGATCGCACCCAAGGACCCAACGGCCAAGCGCCCGGGATTTTATGTGCTGCTGGACAAGCCGGTCGGCGGCCTGCCGAGCAATGACGGCGTAGGCCGCCACCCCGTTTATATCAATGGTGACCGCCTTGTAACTTTCGCCAAGATGGTTGGCGGCATTGACGATGAGAACATTCTGGAAATGCTCCGCACGGCCAAGGGCTTCCGCAAGCTCGTGCACAGCGTCGGCGTCAGCATCGTCGGCGACCTGCCCGACAAGGTCGTGACCTTCACCCTCGGCTTCTCCGGGGAACTGGGCAGCGGCGGCAGCCGCAACAGCATGAAGATTACCACCGATGGCACCGAGCACATCATGGTCATGGATGAGCAGCAGTGGTCCGACAGCGACGAGACGCCGCAGGAGTTTCTGTTTGAGCTCGTCAAACCGAAGGACATCGCCACGGCCACCGTCAAGCTCTACTTGAACGACGGCTACACTGTCCCCGAGGTTGACCCCGACCCGCCCGTAGCTTTCGATACGCCCGCCTACGGCGAGATGATCGCCCGCAGCTGCCTGAGCACCGGCAACAACATCCGTATCAAGCGTGTGTTGCAGCAGCTCCGCGATGGCAAGCCCACGACGATCGCCTTCCTGGGCGGCTCCATCACACAGGGCGCGGGTGCGGTTCCCTCGCAGGAAATGTGCTACGCGCGCAAGACCTATGAGGCCATCTGCGAAAAGTACACACCCGACCACGGCGCACATGTCCGCTACATCAAAGCGGGCGTCGGCGGCACGCCCTGCCAGCTCGGCATCATCCGCTATGACCGCGACATCACCCGCGACGGCGCGGTGCAGCCCGATCTGGTCATCGTCGAGTTCGCCGTCAACGACGAGGCTGACGAGACGAAGGGCCTGATGCACGAGAGCCTGATCCAAAAGATCTGGTCAGCCCCCAATGAGCCCGCCGTTGTGATGCTGTTCAGCGTTTTTGCCAACGACTGGAACCTGAAGGATCGCTTGGCTCCCATCGGCTGGCGGCATGAGCTGCCGATGGTCAATGTGCTGGACGCCGTCAGCCCGCAGTTCCGCGTTGGTGTCGGTGAGCGCAGCGTCATCACCCGCCGCCAGTACTTCTACGATGTGTTCCATCCCTCCAACAGCGGGCACCGCATCATGCGGGACTGCCTCATGTATATGCTGGATCGGCTGGACAAGCAGCAGGAAGGGCCTGCCCCGAAAGAGCTCGCCCCTTACTACGGTTTCGACTTTGCCGAGACGAAGCTGCTGGACCGCAGTGTGAACCCCTTTGACGCGGTCATCGACCCCGGCTGCTTCACCGAGACGGACACCGATTTACAGAGCGTGCCCTTCGACTTCGAGGATGTCAATACCCCCGAGTTCCCCCACAACTGGAAGAAGGGCGCGGGCGACAAACCGTTCACGATGGACATCACCTGCCGCAGCATCCAGCTCGTTTTTAAGGATTCGGGCAGCAAGGAGTTCGGCGCGGCAGTCGTCACGGTAGATGGCAAAGAGGTCGCGGCCTACGACCCGCGGCAGGCCGGTTGGACCCACTGCCATGCGGCCATTATCTTAAAGGAAGAAACCGCGCAGCGGCACCACATCGAAATTAAGATGCAGGAGCCGGGCACGGACAAAGTATTCACCATTTTAGGCTTCGGCGTTCTGTAAAGGACACGGAAGAACAGGAGAAAGCACTATGAAGAGAACCAAGAATCCCGCTAAAGAGGCTGAGTACCGCAAGCGTGCGACCGACCTCGTTGCGCAGATGACCCTGCACGAGAAGGTCAGCCAGATGCTGAGCTGGGCTCCCGCGATCGAGCGTCTGGGCATCCCCGCTTACAACTGGTGGAGCGAGGGCATCCACGGTATCGGCCGCGCGGGCACTGCCACCGTCTTCCCCCAGGCCATCGGCATGGCCGCCGCCTTTGACGAGGACATGATGGAGCAGGTCGGCAACGCCGTTGGCGTTGAGGCTCGCGGCAAGTACAATATGTGCCGCGCCCACGGCGACCGCGACATCTTCAAGGGTCTGACCGTCTGGGCCCCCAACATCAACATCTTCCGCGATCCCCGCTGGGGCCGTGGCCACGAAACTTACGGCGAGGATCCGTTCCTGACGGGCCGCCTCGGCGTCCGCTTTGTTGAGGGTATGCAGGGCGATGATCCCGATTACCTGCAGGCCGCCGCCTGCGCCAAGCATTTCGCCGTACACTCTGGCCCCGAAAGCGACCGCCACCACTTTAACGCCATCGTCTCCAAGCAGGACCTGTGGGAGACTTACCTGCCCGCCTTCCGCGCACTGGTCAAGGAAGCCGGTGTCGAGGCCGTCATGGGTGCGTACAACCGCACGAATGGCGAGCCCTGCTGCGGCAGCAAGACCCTGCTAAAGGATATCCTGCGTGACAAGTGGCATTTCGACGGCCACGTTACCTCCGACTGCTGGGCCATCAAGGACTTCCACACCGGCCACATGGTCACGGACGGCCCTGTGGAGTCCGTCGCACTGGCCGTTAACAACGGCTGCGACCTGAACTGCGGTGACCTCTACGTTTACCTTGAGCAGGCCGTTGCCGAGGGCAAGCTTTCCGAAGAGAAGATTGACGAGAGCCTGACCCGCCTGTATGTGACCCGCATGCGTTTGGGTATGTTTGACGCCGAGGATCAGGTTCCTTATAATAAGGTTGGCTACGACGTTGTCGACAGCGCCGAGATGAAGGCCCTGAACCTGAAAGTCGCCGACAATATCATGACGCTGCTGAAGAACGACGGCACGCTGCCGCTGGACAAGTCCAAGCTGCACACCGTCGGCGTCATCGGCCCCAATGCCGACAATCGCAAGGCGCTGCTGGGCAACTATGAGGGCACTGCCTCCCGCTACACCACCGTGCTGGAGGGCATTGAAGATTACCTCGGCGACGATGTGAAAGTCCGCTACTCGCAGGGCTGCCACCTCTACGCCGACAACATCCACGGCTTGGCCGAGTCCAATGAGCTGATGAGCGAGGTCAAGGGCGTCTGCGAGGAGAGCGATGTCGTCATTGCAGTCCTTGGTCTGGATGCCGGCCTTGAGGGTGAAGAGGGCGACAAGGGCAACCAGTTCGCCAGCGGCGACAAGCCGAACCTGAAGCTCCCCGGCCATCAGGAGGAAATCCTGAAAGCCTGCGTTGAGAGCGGCAAGCCTGTTGTTCTGGTTCTGCTGGGCGGCAGTGCATTGGCTGTCAACTATGCAGATGAGCACGCAAACGCCATTCTCGAAGCCTGGTATCCCGGTGCCCGTGGCGGCGAGGCTGTGGCCCGCGCTCTGTTCGGTGAGACGAACCCGCAGGGCAAACTGCCCGTCACCTTCTACCACAGCGACCGCGACCTGCCGGAGTTTACCGACTACGCCATGAAGGGCCGCACCTACCGCTACATGGAGAAGGAAGCCCTTTACCCCTTCGGCTACGGCCTGTCCTACACGAAGTTCGGCTTCAAGAACGCTGCTGTCAGCGCGAATGAGGCGGGCTCCGACGGCCTCGATGTGACGGTGGACGTCACGAACGAGGGTTCCGTTGCGGGCCGCGAGAGCGTGGAGGTTTACGTCAAGGCCGAGCGCGAGAACACCCCGAACGCCCAGCTGAAAGGCCTTGCCAAGGTTGAGCTGCAGCCCGGTGAGACGAAGCAGGTCAAAATTCACCTGCCGCTGGCCGCCTTCGCCCTCTGCAATGAGGAAGGCACGCCGATCGTTGAGGCAGGCAGCTACAGCGTTTATGTCGGTGCTTCCCAGCCTGATGCCCGCAGCGTAGCGCTGATGGGTCAGGCCCCCGCAAAGCTGACCGTCACCCAGTCCGCAACGCAGGCCCTTGACCTGTGATTGATATTAGGAAGGAGAAACAGAACCATGCCCAAGACTGCACAAAAAGACGCTTCTGTGGCCACTGTCAAGAAGCAGGGTGCCGCGCTGAAGCACATTAAAAAGTACTGGCAATGGTACGCAATGATGTTCATTCCCATTGTGTACTACATCGTGTTCCGCTACATCCCGATGTTCGGCAATATCATTGCGTTCCGCCGCTACCGCGCCGGCAGCAGCATCTTCGGCGATGAATGGAGCGGCCTGAAGTACTTCAACCAGTTCATGAAGGATCAGAACTTCTGGCGTGCGTTCAAGAACACACTGCTGTTGAACTTCAAGTATCTGATCATCAGCTTCCCGCTGACGCTGATCTTCGCCCTGTTGCTGAACGAGGTCAAGAATGTTCACTTCAAGAAGATTGTGCAGACGATCTCTTACCTGCCCCACTTCATCTCGATGGTCATCGTTGCGGGCATGGTCCGCGAGATTCTGTCCACCAGCGGTCCCATCAACAACCTCATCACCAAGCTGGGCGGCGAGGCCATCACCTTCATCTCCCTGCCCGAGTGGTTCACAACGATCTTTGTTACCACGGGCGTATGGCAGGGCCTCGGCTGGGGCACCATCCTTTACTTGGCTGCCATGTCCGGCATCAACACTGAACTGTACGAGGCCGCTGAGCTGGACGGCGCAAACCGCTTCCAGCAGTGCCTGCACGTTACCATCCCCGCCATCCTGCCCACCATCTCCACCCTGTTGGTTCTGAACATCGGCAGCCTGTGCGGTTCCGCCGCTTTCGAGAAGGTCTTCCTGCTGTACACCCCCACCACCTATGAGACGGCCGACATCATCGCCACCTATGTCTACCGCATGGGCCTTGGCTCCGGCAACTACAGCTACGCAACGGCCGTCGGCCTGTTCCAAGGTGTCATCAACCTGGTCCTGCTCACGGTTGCCAACAAGGTCTCCTCTTGGCTGACCGGCAGCGGTTTGTGGTAATTAGGAGGATAAAATAATGGCAAAAGCAACTACTATGGGCCCCATGAAGATCAAGGAATCCGGCGGTTACCGCGTGTTCAAGGTCTTTAACGCCATCATCCTGACGCTGATCAGCGTTGCGATGCTCTACCCGTTCCTGTACTTGGTCGCCCAGTCCTTCTCCTCTACGCAGGCGATCGTTGCAGGCGAAGTCGGCCTGATCCCGAAGGACTTCAACATCTCCACATATAAATACGTCATCACCGACGGCAAGTTCATCCCCTATTACGGCAACACCGTTGTGTACTCCATCATTGGCACGGTCTGCGCTCTGCTGTTCAGCGCCCTGTTGGCCTATCCCCTTTCCAAGGCGGAGCTGTACGGCGGCAAGGCCATCAACAAGTTCATCATTTTCACGATGTACTTTGGCGGCGGCATGATCCCCAACTACATTTTGATGGTTTCCTTGGGTCTGCGCGATACCGTGGCATCCTTCATCCTGCCCGGCATGATCTCCACCTACTACGTCATCCTGATGCGTTCCTTCTTCCTCTCTCTCCCCCGTGAGCTGGAAGAAGCCGGCGAGATCGACGGCCTGGACAAGTGGGGCGTGTTCTGGCGCATCGCCATCCCCCTGTCCAAGCCCATCATTGCCACCATGGCACTGTTCTACGTCGTCCAGTACTGGAACGACTGGTTTGATGCTTTCCTCTACTTGGATACGACCACGAAATGGCCCGTTGCCTACTATCTGCGCCAGCTCATCAGCAGCGCTTCCGGCACAAGTGCCGATGCAGGCGACGCCATGCAGATCGCTTCCAACATCAAGTCCTGCGCCATGGTGCTGACGTCCGCTCCCATCATCTGCGTCTACCCCTTCATCCAGAAGTACTTCGTGCAGGGCATGATGCTGGGCGGCGTTAAGGGCTAACGTTATCGCGTTAGTGCGCTGCGTCCCGTTTTTCCACTGTCTTAAAACCGACGCCGACTCCGGCGCCGGATGAAAGAAAACGCCTGTTTTCCCGGGGCCTTCCGGGGAGCAGGAAAAAACGTAATGGAGGTTACGAAACATGAAAAAGCTCACATCCCTCGTGCTGGCTACCGGCATGGTGCTGTCTCTGGCTGCCTGCGGCGGCTCCGGCAGCTCCACGGCTGCAAGCACCACCAACACCGATGGCAGCACTGCTACCACCGACACCGCTGCTGCAGACGAGTCGAACCTCGGCTATGAGTACGGCGAACACTTCCACTCTGACGAGCCTGTCACCTACACGATGTTCTTCAACGACAACCCCGCCTATCCCATGAACGACAAGTGGATCAACGAGGGCGTCTTTAAGGCCATCGAGGATGCCACCAACGTCCATCTGGAACTGACCATCGTTGACAACTCCAACTACACCGATAAGGTTTCCTTGGCCGTTTCTTCCGGCACTTCCCCCTACATCATCCCCAAGATCTACTCTGAAACTGCGTATGTCACCGGCGGCGGCGTTGTCCCCGTCTCCGACTATGTCCAGTATATGCCCAACTACTCCACGTTCGTCGAGGAGTACAACATGCAGGACGACTTGGCCACCATCACGCAGGCCGACGGCAAGTACTACCGCCTGCCCGGCCTGAAGGAGACCTCTCTGCAGGATTACACCTTCCTCATCCGCAAGGACATCTTTGACGCTGCCGGCTACGATGTCACCGAGCTGGAAAAGGATTGGACCTGGGACAAGTTCGCCGACGTGCTGATCGGCGTCAAGCAGTACATGGTCGAGCAGGGCATGTGCGGCGAGAATGACTACATCTGGTCCGATATGTGGTGCGGCCAGACCTCCGGTTACGGTCAGGGCGGCAACCTGCTGAAGCTGCTGGGTGCCTCCTACGATATCAACACCGGCTGGGCCATCACCACCAACTACGGTCTGGTCTATGATCCCAACAGCGATTCCTTCGTTGACGGCTCTGTCTCCGACAATTACAAGCAGGCCTACACTGTCCTGCAGAAGCTCGTCCAGAACAAGGTTCTTGACCCCGAGACCTGGACCCAGGATGACGACACCGCGCTGAACAAGTTCTACCGCGGCGAGACCGCCATCATGTCCACCAACCGTGCCCAGTACGCCACCCAGGACTCCAAGATCAAGGAGCAGCTGGGCGAAGGCAACTACGAGCTGTACCGTACCCTCGTTCCCATCGGCACATCCGACTATCAGGCCGAGAACCAGCGCCTTGAGTGCGGTGTCATGATCTCTTCCAACGCTCTGAAAGAGCTGGGCGAGGACGAGTTCATCAAGATGATGCGCTTTGTTGACTGGCTGTGGTACTCTGACGAGGGCCTGACCCTGACCAAGTGGGGCAAAGAGGGCGAGACCTACACCGTCACCGATGGCACCTACAGCCTGACCCCCGGTTACTACTGCAACGGCCTGTCCATCGCACAGACCTCCGACGATCAGATCGACCTGCGTGAAGAGCTGGGCTATGCCTGCGGCAACTTCATGTATTCCGGCAACACCGACCTGCTGACCAGCAACTTCAGCGAGGATCTGCGTGACTTCTACGACCGTCAGGGCCAGTACCGCAAGCTGCGCCCGCTGGATCCCACCGTCACCTTCGACGAGGACCAGATGGAGATGCTGAACCTGTGGGGCACCCCCATGACCGATACCGTCAACGCTTGGACCTGCAAGTTTGCCATGAATCAGGCCGACATCAACAAAGATTGGGATACCTACGTTGCTGAGGTCGAAGCCCAGAACATGCAGAACATCGTTGATATGTACAACGACACCTACAACGCAAGCAAGTAATTTGTTTGGAAACTGACTGTCCCTGCGACAGTGATGCAACTGCCGGGGGCAGCCTCACGTAACAACATGGGGCTGCCCCCGGTTTGCTGTTTATGGTATGCAAGTACCGCGCCCCGGTGACGGGGCGCACCGTGTGTGCCCGACACGACCATGTCGGACCTGCACGGCACTTCCCGTCACATCCCCTTACCCTTATTAAAAGGAGCTGTTCCTTATGAAACGCACCGATTTCAGCGTCGACTGGCTGTTTGCCGCCTGCGCGCCGGATACCGAGCTGCTGCCTTGGGACGCGCAGTTCACCCCCGTCGACCTGCCCCACGATTGGCAGATTCGCCACGCGGACGATCTGTACCGCGATGGCACGCTGTTCTACCGCAAATATTTCTTTGTCACCGATGTACCCGGCATCCGCCGCATGCTTTGGTTCGGCGGGGCCTACATGGATACGACCGTTTTCGTCAACGGCACCGAAGTCGGCCAATGGAAGTACGGCTACACGTCGTTCTGGTTCGACATCACCGATGCGCTGCATGAGGGCCAGAACGAGGTTCTTGTCCGCTGCAATCTGCGCCACCCCAACTCCCGCTGGTACTCCGGTGCGGGCCTGTACCGCAATGTGGAACTGTGGGAGGCTCCCGACCTCCACTTGATGCCCGATGGACTGTATGTAGCTGCTAAAGAGGGCGACAACGGCGCTTGGACCGTGGCCGTCACTGCCGAGGCGGGTTCCGTCACCGCTGCCAGCGCGGGCCGCACGCTGACGCTGCATCTGACCGATGACAACGGCAGCCTTCTTGGCACTGCCGCCATCCCTGCCGATGCATGGGCTGCTCTCCCCTCCCCCGATGGCTGGCGCACGGGCAAGGAAACCGCGATTTACAAAGCCTCGCACACCTTCACGCTGCAAGACCCCGCATTGTGGGACTTGGACGCGCCGAGCTTCTACCACATCACGGCAGAGCTAACCGGCGCCGATGGCGTTACCGACACACTAACCACCCGCTTTGGCTGCCGCACCATCGAAGCCACACCCGACTGCGGGCTGCTGGTGAATCACAAGCGCGTTTTGATCAGGGGCGTCTGCATCCACCACGATTTCGGCTGTCTCGGTTCGGCGTTTGAGTACAGCGCCGCCAAGCGTCAGCTTGAAATCCTCAAGTCCATGGGGGTTAACAGCATCCGCACGGGTCACACACCGCCCGCGCCGCAGTTCATGGATCTGGCCGACGAGATGGGCATTTTGATGGATGTCGAGAGCTTCGACTGCTGGCGCAGCGGCAAGAACCCTTACGACTACGGCCGCTTCTTTGACAAGTGGCAGGAAAAGGATGTTGCTGCCTGGATCCGCCGCGACCGCAACCACCCAAGCCTGCTGTTCTGGTGCATCGGCAACGAGATCTACGACACCCACGCGGGTTCCGAGGGCGCGGACACAATGCGGATGCTGCTGGCCGAGGTCGCCGCGCACGACCCTGCGCGCAACGGCATCCCAACGCTCGGTTCCAACTACATGCCGTGGGAAAATACACAGCACTGTGCCGATATCATCAAGGTCGCGGGCTATAATTACGGCGAGCGCCTCTACGCCGCCCACCACGAGAAGCACCCCGACTGGGTCATCTACGGCAGTGAGACGTCGTCCATCGTGCAGAGCCGCGGCATCTACCACTTCCCGCTTTCGCAAAGCCTGCTGTCTGATGATGACCTGCAGTGCTCAAGCCTGGGCAACAGCCGCACGAGTTGGGGCGCGGAGAGCTGGGATGTCTGCCTGCAGAGCGAGCAGCGCTGGCCGTTCACGCTGGGGCAGTACCTTTGGACCGGGTGGGATTACATCGGCGAGCCGACACCTTACCACACGCGCAGCAGCTATTTCGGCACGATTGACACGGCAGGCTTCCCGAAGGACGCTTACTACGTCGTGCAGGCCGCGTGGCTTGACCCCAAAACACACCCAATGGTACACCTGTTCCCCTACTGGGACTTCAACGACGGGCAGTTGATTGACCTCTGCGCTTGCACCAACGCCCACAGCGTAGAACTGTTTGTGAACGGCGAGAGCCTTGGCCGCAAGGTGCTGGACTCCGCCAAGGGCCGTACCGCCAGCTGGCAGGCAGCCTACCGCCCCGGCAGCGTCAAGGTCGTAGCCTACGATGAAAACGGCAAGGTCGTGGCAACCGACGAGCAGAATTCCTTCGATGACAGCGCTATGGTCTGCCTGCAGGCTGACCGCAAGACGATTTCCGGCGATGGCCGTGAGCTTGCGTTTATCACAATCACAACCCGCGACAGGAACGGCAACCCTGTGCGCAACGCGAACGACTGCATGACAGTCCGCGTAAATGGCGCGGGTGTGCTGGTGGGCCTTGACAACGGCGACAGCGCCGACCCCGACGAGTACCAGACCGACAGCCGCCGCCTTTTCAGCGGCATGCTGCTGGCCGTTGTGGCGGGCAATGGCCGCACCGGCACGATTACCGTGGATGTCACGGCCCCCGGCCTGCGCCCTGCAGTGCTGACGCTGAACGCCGCTCCGTTTGAAGGCCCCGTCCGCCGCCGTCTGCCGCCGCTGACCTTTGGCGGCAGCACGCAGGAAATCCCTGTGCGCAAGCTGACCCTGACCGCCGAGCGCACAGCGCTGGACAAGGAGCACCCCGTAACGCACATTACCGCCGCACGCCGGCCTGCAGCAGCAACCTTCACCGACATTGAGTGGCAGTTGACCGACGACAAGGGTGTACCCGCCGTGAACGCGGCCATGCAGCCAGACGGTGACGTGCTGACGGTGACCGCCCTGGGCGATGGCACACTGCGGGTTCGCGCCCTGGTGCGCAACGGCCACGATGCGCCGCAGCTGATCTCCCAATTGGAGTTGTCCATCTCTGGCGTCGGTCAGCTGCACAAGAACCCTTACGAATTTATCTCGGCCAGCCGTTTTGATGCGTCCTTCGGCGACATCGGCAACGGCAACGAGCGCGGCGTTTCCACCTCCCGCACGGGCCGCAGCTGGGTGTTGTTCGATGATATCGACTTTGGCCCCGATGGTGCGGATACGGTGGAGCTGCCAATCTTTGCGCTGGATGGCGAACCGACGACCTTCCGCTTCTGGGACGGCGAGCCCTACGCCGAGGGCAGTACAATGATCGGCGAGCGTGTCTACCACAAGCCCAAGCAGTGGAACGTCTACCAGCCCGACACCTTCAAGCTGGACAAGCTCCTGCGCGGCATCGGCAGGTTTGCCGTGGAGCTGAACGTGAAGGTCCACATCAAGGGCTTTACCTTCACCCGTCATTCTCGCGCATGGGATACCCTGGCTGCGGGCGCGTGCGATGCCGTCTATGGCGATTCCTTTACCCGCGACGGGTCGCGTGTGCTGGGCATCGGCAACAATGTCTCGCTGCTGTTTGACCGCATGGACTTTGGCGAGACCGGTTGCTGTGGCATCCGCATTACGGGCCGCAGCCCGTTGCCCGCCAACACGGTGCATCTGATGTTTGCCGCTGCAGACGGCGGTGAGACCGAGCGCCGTGTGGTCGAGTTTGGCCCACAGGCCGATTGGGGCGAGCAAACCTTCACGTTTGAGCCCGTCACGGGGGCGCGGCAGGTCACGTTCCTCTTCCTGCCCGGCACGCAGTTTGACTTTGATTCCTTTACATTTATTTGAGGCAACTACCTATGAACCACGAAATTTATGCGGACCATGCCGCCACCGCGCCCATTGAGCCGCTGGCGCTGGAGGCCATGTATACTGCATACCAAGAGTACGCGAACCCCGCCGCACTCTACCGCAGCGCCCTGCACACCAAGCAGACCGTGGAAAAAGCACGGCTGACCGTGGCGGAAAATCTGGGCTGCACCCCCGACCATATATTTTTCACCTCTGGCGGCAGCGAGAGCAACACCTGGGCCATCCGTGGCACGGTGCCGCAGGGCGGCCATGTGGTCACAACGCCCATCGAGCACCACTCGGTTCTGAACGCCTGCGCGTCAATCCGGGACGACGGCGGCCGCATGACAACGCTGGAGGTTGACGGGTTCGGCCGCGTTGTACCTGAGAGCTTGACCCGCGCCCTGGCGGCCCACCCCAACCTGGTCAGCTTGCAGTATGCCAACAACGAGGTAGGCGTTGTACAGAACATCCCCGCGCTGGCAGCGCTCTGCCGTGAGGCGGATGTACTGCTGCACGTTGACGCTGTGCAGGCTGCGGGACACCTGGCCATCCCGCTGGACGGCATCGATTTTCTGTCGGCGTCGGCCCACAAGTTCGGCGGGCCGAAGGGCATCGGCTTCTTGTATGTGCGCGAGCCTCGCAAACTGCGCCCGCTGATTTACGGCGGCAGTCAACAGTACGGCCTGCGCCCCGGCACTGAGCCCGCAGCGCTGATTGCAGGCTTGGCCGCAGCGTTCAAGGTCACCTGCGCCGAGCGCCGCCAGCGCACTGCCAAAAAGCGTGCCCTGGCCGAGGAGTTTTGGCAGACGCTGCATGCTGCCCGGCCCGAAGCACGGCTGCACACCCCTGCGGACGGCCTGCCGGGCCTGCTGAGCGTTGGCCTACCCGGCCGCAGCGGCCAGCGGCTGACCTACCAGCTGGATGTAGCAGGGGTCAGTGTCTCCCCCGGCGCAGCGTGCGACAACCGCGGTGTGCAGGAACCCTCCCACGTTTTGATGGCTCTGGGCGGCACTGCGGCCGAGGATGCGCTGTCGACCTTACGTTTCAGCTTCGGCAGTGCGAACCGCCCCGGCGACGGCAAAGAAGCTGCGGAACGGCTGATAAAAATTCTGGAACAACAATAATTTTATTCACATATTAGGAGGCTTTACCATGGCATTTACCAAGTGCTGGCTGGCATACCCGGAGATTAAGGGCTGCCGTTGCGACGCGATTTCTCTGCATACCGAGCTGACGGGCGAAACCATCGACCGCGCCAAGACAGAACTGGCCGAGGGCTTCAAGGGTCTGTACGGCGCAGCGCTGACCGAGGGCGACGACATCACCCTGGCGCTGGACATGGCCCTGGACCCTGAGGGTTACCGCTTGAAGGCCGCCGACGGCCATTGCACCATCGAGGGCGGCAGCGAAGTAGGCGTTTTGTACGGCGTTTTTGCACTGCTGCGCAATCTGCAGACTGCAGGCAAGGCGTGGGCGCAGTTCACCGCCGATGAGGAGAAGGCACCATCCAACCGCCTGCGCATGCTGAACCACTGGGACAACATGGACGGCAGCATTGAGCGCGGCTACTCCGGCGATTCCTTCTTTTTCAAAGATTCCGAAATTCTAATCGATGTACCGCGTTTGACGGCTTACGCCCGTATGCTCGCGTCCGTGGGCATCAACGGCATCACAATCAATAACGTCAACGTCAAGGACGCCGCCAGCTGGCTCATCACCGACCGCTACTTCGGCGCCCTGCAGGAGTATCTGAAAATCTTCACCCCCTACGGCGTTAAGCTGTATTTGAGCATCAACTTTGCTGCCCCGATGGAGCTGGGCGGCATGGACTCCGCCGACCCCTGCGACCCCGCCGTGGCCAAGTGGTGGGCGGATAAGGCCCAGGAGGTCTGGGCAAACCTGCCCGGCCTGGGTGGTTTCCTGGTAAAGGCCGACTCCGAGGGCCGCCCCGGCCCCTTCACCTACGGTCGCAACCAGGCCGACGGCGCAAACATGCTGGCCGATGCCGTGGCCCCCTGCGGCGGTCACATTGTCTGGCGTTGTTTCGTCTACAACTGCCAGCAGGATTGGCGCAATACCAAGATTGACCGCGCCCGCGCAGGCTACGACTATTTTATGCCGCTGGACGGCACCTTCCGCGACAACGTCACGCTGCAAATCAAGAACGGCCCCATGGACTTCCAGGTGCGCGAACCGGTCTCCCCGCTGATTGGCGGCCTGCAGCACACCCACATTGCCGTGGAGTTCCAAATTGCGCAGGAGTACACGGGCCAGCAGCGCCACGTCTGCTACTTGATGCCCTGGTTCCGCCAGATTTTGGACTTCGACATGCACACCCGCCCGAACGGCGACGCCCATGTGCGTGCGCTGATCCAAGGCGCGGGCAACGGAATGGTGGCCGTGACCAACACCGGCAACGATGAAAACTGGACCGGCCACGATCTGGCCGCTGCGAACCTCTACGGATTCGGCCGCTTGAGCTATGACACCACGCTGGACCCCGCCGTGATTGCCGGCGAGTGGCTGCGGCTGACCTTCGGCAACAATGAGCCTGTGGAAAAGACGCTGCACCGCATTTTGATGCAGTCCTGGCCCACCTATGAAAAATACAACGCCCCCCTGGGCGTGGGCTGGATGGTCAACCCCAACTACCACTACGGCCCCAACGTTGACGGTTATGAGTACAGCCGCTGGGGCTGCTACCACCGCGCCTCCTTCGACGGCATTGGCATTGACCGCTCGCCCACGGGCAGCGACTACTGCCACCAGTACGCCCCCGAACTGGCCGAAATGTACGCCAATGTGGAGACCTGCCCCGAAGAGCTGCTGCTCTTCTTCCACCACATGCCGTACAACTATGTGCTCAAGAGCGGCAAAACGATCCTGCAGCACATCTACGACACCCACTTCGAGGGTGCCGAGGACGCCGCGCGGTTCTACGACGAGGTTGTGACGCTGAAGCCTTACCTGGATCCTGCCGTGTACGCCCGCCTGGAGGCACGCTTTGCCCACCAGAAGGAGCACGCCTGTGAGTGGCGCGATGTCATCAACACCTACTTTTACCGCAAAACGGGCATCGGCGATGCCCACGGCCGCAAAATTTACGAGTAATTAAAAAGTGCGCCGCCGCGTGGAACTTTCACGCGGCGGCGCTTTTTTATTCGTGGGAGGCCATCTGGCGGTACTCGGTAGGGGTATAGCCTATCTGCGCCTTGAACAGGCGGTTGAAGGTTGCGATCGAGTTGAAGCCCGACCGCATAGCGATCTCGGTGATGGGGATCGTATCGTCCACCAGCAGTGCTTTGGCATAGATGATGCGGCGCGCCACCAGGTAATTGTGGCAGGTCATGCCCGTGTTTTCCTTGAACAGGCGCGAAAAATGGTAGACACTAAACCCCGCGCGGGAGGCCAGATCCTCGACCGAGAGACGCTCGGTGCAGTGGTTGTTGATGTAGGCGCACAGCTCTGCAAAGCGGCGCATGTGGTCCTGCTGCTTGGGGTAATCCAGCACCTGCTCGCTGTTCTGGCGGTGCTCATACCGCCCGAAGATCGAGAAAAAGTGCAGCATCAAGGCCATGATCTCGCTCTCACGGTAGACGTTCGTGCTGAAATACTCGCCCTCTATCTGCGCCAGCACCGCAAACAGCTGGTCGGCCAGTTCGGGGTCCTCCTGCCGGGTGACAAGGCGGAAGGGGTAGAACGTGTTGAATAACTCGGCCATGTCCTGTATCTGATGAAAGTACGATACGCTGTAGTTCATGATGTATCGCTCCCCCGTTTTGGGTGCGCGAATGCTGTGCAGCTCGCCCGATGCGATAATCAGCACATCATGGGGCTGCAGCGTCACGGTCTTGCCCGCAATCGTAACCGTGTAGGTACCCTCGATGGGGGAAATGATCTCGCCAGGGGCATGCCAGTGCAGTGGAAAATCGGCGTCCTCCATGTTGTGGTAAAAGCGGATCACCGTTGAAAAGCGGAAATCGACAGTTTCAGTCGTGCCGTCCAGATTCTCTATTTCGCCGGGGCGCACACTGCCGTATTTTTTGAGCAGTTCTACTTCCATAGTTTGTTTTCCTCGTGGCCTGCTGCCGTAAAAAGGTCGTTTCTTTTATTGTATCGCGGTTTTCCGCCCCAGTCAACAGGTATGGAGATGGAGTTTCCCCGCTAGAGTTTTATAATAAACGCAAAGCTCCAAAAACAGAGCTTTAGCACAAAAAGTACAAATATTGTCTATGATGTGATAAACATTTCCTCTTCCGGGATATCCGTGCGGATGCTGCCATCAACTTTTGCCCGCTCATACATTCCATGAAACAGGAGCTGCATGGGTTTGAGTACATCCAGCTGTTCCCGGAGCTGCTCATTCTCCATATTTCCGTGGCGGTTCATATAGGTTTTATATTCACTGCTGAATCGCAGCACTTCCGGACGGTTCTTGTACAAAGCAATCATCCTATCGGCGTAAAACTCAATGCCCTGATAAGCAGTAAAATGCTCAAAGTGATTGGTTCCGGGGTCTCCCAGAGCCTCCTGCCATACTTCATCCCACACCTTTGCACTGATGGCGATGAGCAATTTTTCTTTCGTCAGAAAATATTTGTACATCGTTGCAGGGCTGACATTTGCAGCGTCTGCCACTTTTTGCAGGCTGACAGTTTCGATTCCGTTCTGAGAGAACAGTCGGAATCCCGCTTCGATCAACTGATTTTTCCGTCGGTCAGCTTCGCGCTTATCACGTTCAATGTTTCTTGGCATCTCATCACTCCGGTTTTATTACACTGCTCTCATTCGTAGAGTGACACTCTACTTGTTAGTGATTATACTCGCGGAATAAACCAGATGCTCTACCGGGGTATGTCCCTCATCATAAGAATGGCGGCAGGCTTCTAGAATGTTATAGAAGCCAATCAAGTTTGCTTCCACATAGGCATCAGGGTTCGTAATGGAATAGCGGACACCCGCCTGCGCACCGAGGTTCACTACGATTTCCGGCTTATACTGCTCAAAGATAGATTCGATCACAGCCTTGTCTGCCAGATTGCCTTTTACGAAACTGAAATTTTCAAACTGCTCCAGTTCGTTCAAACGAGCTTCCTTCAGACGCACGTCATAGTAGTGGTTCATGTTGTCCAGACCCACGACCTTGACACCCTCTACGGTAGAGAGCAGTCTCTTTGCAAGGTTAGAGCCGATAAAACCAGCTACACCCGTGATGAAAACGCTCTTGTTTCTCAGATTGATTTTCGTTTTATTTCCGTCATTCATGTACATTCTGCACTCCTCACTTTTTCTATATAAACAGCAACAAACCCACGGCGGGTCGCACAAAGGCAATCCACCGTAGGCTTGAACTCTCCTTCAATCTTTATTTGCTGCTCCTTTTTGTGGGTCAAAACAGAGCTTCCAAAAGCCACCTACATATAACCCTCAGGATTTCCCGCTTCTTGCAGTTTTTCAACAAATAAAACATTTGAAGGACAACTCAAGCCGTCAAAACCCTTTAGTTATCGTAGGTTTTCTTGGTTGACCCTATGCGGTTGTCAAGTAAGGAACAAAAATTTTTGCAAAAAAATAAGCCTTTCCGAGCCGAAACCGATACGGTTTCAAACTCAGAAAGGCTTCTCTTGTTATTTTTCGATTTGAGCTTTTCTCTCCTTCTTGACGTGTGATAGCATTTGTGCTATCATATAAATAGAAAATCACATTGCCACTTTGGAGACAATATTCTAATGTATGAGATTGAATTTTACGAAACAGAAGATGGAAAGTGTCCTATCTGGGATTTTCTTGAAGCATTACGCCTCAAGGCTCCTACCAATAAAGATGCACGGATACAGCACAAACAGGCAAGCCTCTACATTGAGCTACTTCAGCAAAATGGAACCCACATGAATGCAGAGATTACGAAGCATCTTGACGATGGCATTTGGGAGCTTCGGCCTGGAAACAATCGTGTATTCTACTTTTTCTATCAAAACGATACTTATGTACTACTTCATCAGTTTCGAAAGAAATCTCAAAAAACGCCTAAGCGCGAAATTGAGAAAGCAAAAGCAGAGCGCAACGACTATCTTCGCAGAAAGGAGACTGCTAAATTATGAAAACATGGAATGATTACAAAGAATACGTTCGTACTGTAGACCCTGAAACAGCAAAGGACATCAAAGAAACAGAGGAAGTGGCTGCAATTGTCACTGCCATGATTGAGCAGCGGAATGCTCTTGGTCTAAGCCAACGCGAACTTGCTGCCATGTGCGGTCTGCCGCAATCCTCTGTTGCAAGAATCGAGTCCTGCAAAACAACGCCTAATCTCGGAACCCTCTTGAATATTTTCCAGCACCTCGGATTAACGCTTACTGTTTCTCCCGTCAATCCCACTGTGTAATTTCTTATCACGGAGTCTGCTTCATTCAGCAGGCTCCTTTTTCTTTGTCTGTACTAACATTCACTTTCATCTTTTCGAGTGAAATTATAACAGCATTTTTCTCCACGTCATATCATCCCTTAAATTGGCATTTTCCCTTGCCACCAATCATTTGCCTTCAATAGTTTTCAGTTCTTCAAGGTAATAGTCACCATGATAGAATTTAGAAACATCCATATCAAGAGCTTCAATTACTCGACACGCCAAGCCAAAAGAACAGGTCAAAATACTTCTTTCCCCAGATTCCAACCTTTGATATTGACGCAAGGTTATTTTTGCGCGATCAGCAATCTCTTGTTGCGTCAGCCTTAACATTTGTCGTTTTTTCAATAAGACGGCTGCCGCTGTTGGAATTATCGTTTGAAAGCCATCTAAAATTCCGGCACGCATAATATCGGCTCCCTTCATCACGTCCATTTGGACGTATTATACGACCAAGTGGACGTGATGTCAAGTTGTACATCTTTGGGACGAGAAAGTGCTTTATTCACCTTTTTCAAGCGAAATGATAACTGCATTTTTCTCAGCATCATACCGCCCCTTAAATTGATGGTCCTTTCCTGCCGCCAGACCATTTGCCTCCAGCAGTGCCTGAATAAACTGTATTCCGTTAATCATCATCCGGCACTGCCCATCGGTCAGCAACCTGTCCGGGACTTTAAAGGACATGGGATGTTCAGCAGTACATGGCGCAATCGCAATAGACTTCCGATCTTTCCTCTGCAAAACACAAATATAGGTCGGACTCCCAAGAACACGAATAACATCCTTTCCCACATTCATTCTTCGGCTTTCTGCCGGAATCGTCACCAGCAGATTCATAATTCGTCCAGAACTCATGTCAGCATTCCTTTCTCAACAACCTCACTGCCCGGTCGTTGTACATTTTTAGGCTGTTCCGGCAAATCTGGCAAAGGTATATTTTCAGATTCTTCACATTGCAGTATCGGTACTGAAATAGCATCTGTTTTCTGTTCAGGTTCAGGCTCATCCAATACAACAGAGCCCTGATACCCAATAAAATCCTCGAACAGATTCATCTGATGACCAGCGATGTAATCATTATAAGATTTTCCAATCCGATCCTTATAGACATCCGGGAAGAACTTTATCTGTTTTTTCTTCATTTCGCCAGTAAGCGGGTCCGTATATTCCTGTGGCTTCGGTGTGAACATGATTGCTTCTTCCAAATCGAACAACATACAAAGGCCCTGATCAGAATTAGCCACCCGTCCAAGCACTTTATAACGACATTCTCGGTTCCAGTTCATGAGTTTGAAGATATTTTCCACAAATTCCAAAGAGGTAATATCCTTATTCACCCAGTTTTCGTCCTTCTGCCGTGCCCATTCAACAGACGCGCTGTCCTCTTCCGGGCACATAATCAACGCAAGCCGCTTCTTGTTTGGGTGCAGAATCGGAAGAACATACTTGATTCCTTCAAAAAGCCGGATGCAGGCCATATTAAATTTCATAACGCCATACTTTATGCTCACTGCCGGCTTATTCAGCATGGAAAATTGTGTACGCGGCGGCAACTCATAGCCATCAAATTTTTCGTACTCCAGTTCTCTTTTATGTTCTTTTCGTATCTGCGTCAACTCACGAATCAAGGAGATTTCACGAACGTTCAGTTCCTGCTCCCTACTTCTTTCTTCCATTTCACAACTCCTCCTACATCGACATTAAAAGGTCATCCAGTTCACGTTGGACTTCATTTCTGCTTGGAATTGCACCAATCATGGGGTTTTCTACGACTTGGCCGGATTCCATCACATCACTGGCCGCAATGCTCTGAACCCACTTGCTCCGATACAGTCGGCATTTCAGGTTCATTGAACGATCCTCAATCTGTTCATACTGATTTTTTCTAATCAAAATCCGGGACTCATCCAATTCAAAAATTAGGAACTTTGCATTTTCCTCTCCACGGCAGATACCACGACACTGGTAACGACAACTCCACTTCCAGTTCATTGCTTCAAATATCACCCCTGAAAATGCCCTGGATGAAAAGCTGCTGCAAATCTTATCCTTATTTTCCCAATGTATCGCTGTTGAAGCGTCAGGATTACTTTTTCGCAGGATCACGACTTGCAGAATCGGATGATAGAGCAGTTCCACATGCTCGCAGTCGTCCAAGCGGGTATGGCAAGCCTTGCTGAAACGGATTCCATTTTTAGAAACCGTCATAACCGGGCTGCTCTGGTTGATAAAGCAAGTGCCTGAAACCGTCAGATAATCAGATAACAATGCCATATCCGACTTCTTTCCAGACCGCATTTCCGTCATATCGTTCAGTTCGACCACTTCTTCCGGCAGATAGGCATTCAGGCAAAGGCTGCGAATGCTTTCGGCATTGATGCCACTCCAGTTCGGATGGATGCCCACGAATCCTTTCAATGCTCCCTGCTGGATTACTACAATATCCTGCACCCCGCACTTCTTTTTGCTGGACGCCACAAGATGTGCAGCCCGTGCAATTTCCGGCGAAACAATCGCTTCGTGATGTTCTGGAACGTAGGCAGAGCAGCGATTTCCGTTATTCTTTGTGACCTTGCCCAACTTGTAGTCCACCACAATGCTCTTCCGAGCTTCCAGATCACCCCAGCGACGTTCGTTTTTCATGATGTTAGCCACCATCATGCCATTCCACTCCTGCCTGCCGCGCAGGGTGCTGCGCTTCTTCTGTGTCAGGATCATTGCAATCTGTTCGTAATCATAGCCCTGAATAAATGCCAGGAAGATAAAACGTACCGTCTTTGCTTCTTCCGGCTCAATCACAAGCTGTCCATCCTTCGTATGCCGATACCCCATCAGGTCGGCCACCGGGTACTGGCCTGTCATAATACGCTGGTCATACGAAAGGATCATCCGGCGACTCTTGTTGCCCGATTCCCAATCTGCCAGAAGTGCCTGTATATCGAGGTTGTACTGGCTATTCGGGTTGAGTGTATAGATATTTTCGGTTTCAAAGTACACTCCGATGGGATGTGCCGGGTGCATGGTTTTCAATGCTGCGATCTGCGTCATACAATCAGAAAAATTCCGGGCAAACCGCGAAATGCTGGCACAGATAATCAAATCCATCTTCTGGTCTTTGGCATCTCGCATCATGCGCTTAAACGCATCCCGTTTCCGCAGTGAAGTACCTGATTTTCCTTCGTCACTGTAAATATCTTCCAGACTCCAATTCTCTGTTTCCGCTATTTTTTGAGTATAATAGAGAGTTTGGTTCTCAATAGAGGAAATCTGCTCCTCGCTGGATGTACTGACACGGGCATAAACCGCCACACGCTTCAGGTCGCTGTCGTAAATTGACGGTGTCGGTTTTGCCGGACGAAAGTAATCTTTTGCCGTTTTCTGACCCTGTTCTGTCTGCTTATGGATTCTATCACGAATCTCTGTTTTTCGCCTTTCAGATTCCAGATGTCGGCTCTGCCAGTCTGCTCTACACGGCAGCACTTCAAGGTTTTCTACCGGAATACACTCTACGTCTTTTGGATTATACTGTCCTTCCACGTTCATTTTTTTCAGCCTTTGTCATTTCATGTTCCAGTCGGATTCTCCACTCAAGATAATCTTTCCTTCGGATCGATGTATATTTTTCAGCCAAATCTTTCAGGCTCTGCCGCTGGTTATCAACATCAAGAATCGTGTCAATTCTCTGGTCATCATCGTCTGTAACAATATCCACTCGCATCGGCAAGTCAAACAGATATTTCAGCAAAAAACAGAAATCACAGGTATTTGCTGCAAGATAGGCCCTTGTCTGCGAGAAAATCAGATTTACGGAACCATTTTTGCAATCTTTGAGCAGATGCACCATTTCCGGGCGTTTATAAATTTCCTTATTCCCTGTGATGTCAATATAGACACCAACCAGCCTTTTATCTGCATCATCCCTGAATTTTTCAGCATAATAGGAACTATGATAGGCCACCGCTGCATCCTTAGAGCGTTCCCACAGTTTTGCAAGTTTCACATAGCCGCCAACCTTATACTTGCGATACCACAGCCACCGTACATCCGTTGACTGAACTTCGCTATACAGTGTCAGCAGCCGTTCCATTTCGTTTTCCCCACTTTATTTTGCAGTTTGATTTCATGCTTTTATTATACGCTTATCAGATGATTTTTTCTGTGAACCAGCAGTTCACTTGTTCCTCAAAATGTGAACTGCTGGTTCACATTTTGGTCTCAGAAGCCATCTCCGCTAGAGGGAAAAAATAAGAATTCTGACTTCTATGTAAATTGCCTCTTTGGTTTCTCTTGATTCATTTCTCCATAAGTCAAATAATTAAAGTATCTTATGCGGGCATTTGAAAGGAAGATCACTATATGTCCGTAAATCGTACTTCTCTAGGAAAACGAATCAGCTTCTACCGTTCAAAATCGAATCTGACGCAAGAAGTTCTTGCCGCAAAAGTCAACTGCAGTCGTGAATACATTGTCCAAATCGAAAATGGCACAAAGGTTCCAAGCCTTTCTGTTCTTGTCAAAATTGCCAACACGTTATCCGTTTCCGCAGATGAGCTTTTGCTCGACTGTCTTGAATATTCATCTTCCTCTGCAAACTCTGAAATTCATCGCTTGCTGTTGGACTGTAATGAAACTGAACAGACTGTCATTATCCGCATGGCAAAAGAATTAAAGGCCACTCTTGTCAGCCTTGGAATTTAACATTTTTTCGCAGTAAAAACACAAAACAAAACGGCCCGCATAAGCTGCAGACGCACCCTCGAATCTTCCTGGGTGCTGTCTGTGGTTTATGCGAGCCTTTGTTTTTTGATTGTCAGAACGCTGTATTTACCTTAAATCAGGAAATCACTGCACTCACTTTTCCTCATAACCGTTCAATGTATAGCCATCGACCTTTTCAGCGTTTGCTCTGACACACGCTGCAATATCACCACCATCTGCCAACACATACAGTTCTTCCCTATCAATACTGTTCTGTATCATCTCATCAGATGGGTGGATTCCTTTCTTCCAATGTGGAAATGACGGATCATTTTGCTCCTGATCAATCAAGTTCCAGTACAGGGATCTTATTTTGTAAAAATCTTCTTTTTCTGCCTTACGGAATATCATTTTGTCCCCCTTTACTCGTGCAGTTCCAGCGGCAGTCCGTCCGGGTCATGGAAGAAAGTCATCTTCTTGCCGGTATAATCATCCACACGAATCGGCTCACATTCAATCCCTACCTCCGCCAGCTCATTCACTGTCTGCTCCACGCTATCAACGCAAAACGCAAGATGACGCAGCCCACAGGCTTCCGGGCGGTTCACACGCTTCGGAGGATTTTCCTCAGCAAAAATCTCCAACTCTGTGTATTCATTGACACGCAGATCCAGTTTCCAGTCCTTACGCTCCGGGCGATAGTTTTCCCTGATGACAGAGAAGCCCAGCTTGTTCACATAGAAATCCTTTGCGGCTTCGTAGTCAGATACGATGATTGCAATATGATGTATATAATGTAAGAATTCTTTTTTCTACCTTGTCCGCCATCGTCTTTCCTTCCTATTTGCAGTCTTTTCCTACCTCTATTATAAAGCATTCGTTGCGTTTTGACTGCTACCCATCAGGTAGCATGAGTTGCCTTTTGCTACCCAGTAGGTAGCAAAACAGCCTAAGACCACAGAGCAGCTAGCAGTGTGTCCCTTTGCGGTCTTAGAACCTTTGATATAGAGTTGCTCTGCCTACCATCATGCGAGATAATTGTACTGCCTTATGCGGGGAATCATAAGGAGAAAAGCACATGGCTACTGATTATAAAGCTTTGGGCAAGCGCATTTCAAATGCCCGAAAACAAGCTGGTATCACGCAAGAGGCCCTTGGAGAGCAGCTTAACATGACACGAAAACATATTAGCGTAATCGAATCCGCTATCAAACGCCCAAGTCTTGATGCACTGGTTGATATTGCCAATGCTCTTGACGTATCGACTGATGATTTGCTGGTAGATAGTTTGATGCACTCGACTTCAACCTCAAATTCCGAAATTCACCGTCTTCTCTTGGACTGCAATGAAATCGAACAGGAAATTCTCACTCGGATGGTAAGAGAGATGAAAGCCATACTGTACGGTTTGGGAATCTGATTTTGTAGCCCGCTGATCATATAACAAAAAAGCCCGCATAAGACACAGCTGCACTTCGGATTACACCGGGGTGCTGTCTGTGGCTTATGCGGTCAAAGTCATTCCTACGGAATGAAATGCCCGCCTGATCGAGAAGATGCCAGCGCATTGAGAATACGCTGGATATTGCCAGCCGGATCACTGCCAAGTTCAATCGTATAACTGCTCTGCCGCTTGATGGTCAGCTTGAATGTCTGGGCGAACGCATCAAACCGGGAACTGATTGCAAAACCTCCCAAATCTGCGATTTGCCCCTCTGTCTTAGCGATCTTCATTGCGGCACAGGCTGCAAGAATCAACGACACTGCGATTCCCAATCCGCAGCCCCTTTGGGGTGCGGATTTCATGT
>ERZ1026880.108-NODE-108-length-46097-cov-50.766518_pt1 | contig 46097 bp, 43 predicted proteins | sample MGYA00380170_ERZ1026880 | MGnify/ENA primary metagenome ERZ1026880 (study PRJEB33269, sample SAMEA4719806) | human gut metagenome | biome: human-associated habitat; feature: organic feature; material: feces | place: Cameroon | collected 2013-10 ...
TGCCGGAGCGGTGCTTAAGCCGCAAGGCGGGAATTGTGCGGTGTTGCCTAAAGAATAAAAATAAAAAAGCCCCGCCTGCCGGGCAGAACATTCTGCATCTGGCAGGTGGGGCTTTTGGTTGTTGCAAATAGATAAATGAAAATTTACTGCCTTTTCTGCATCCGCAGCAGGCTGTACGGCATCAAGGGCGTGGCACAGGGAATGGTATACTGCATCATCGGGTGCGGGGTGGCATCTACCGCTTCCCCTTCCGCGTTTTTGATCCATTCAGGGGTTACGGGCACGACCGAACCATCTGGCTGCAAAATTTCCAGCGAATCTCCCAGGCAGAACTTGCTGCGCTGGGTGCAATGGGCAACGCCGTCTTCCCACGAATCCACAGTGCCGATGAAATCCCAATCTCGCACATAAGTATGGCTGGGCGTCTGCAGGGCTTTCTCTTTGCCAAAATAGAAACCGGGTGAATAATGGCGGTGGCTGGTACGGTTCAGCTCATCCAGCACGGAATCCGGTAAATCAAACGTATCACTGGCGGGGTTTGCCAGGTACTGGTCCAGCGCTTTGCGGTAAGCGGCGGTAACGGACGCAACGTAATAGAACGTTTTGGCGCGCCCCTCAATTTTCAGAGAATCCACACCAGCCTTGCAGATCAGGTCCAAAAACGGTGCGGTGCATAGGTCGTTGGCGTTCAGGATGTAGCTGCCGTCCTCATTTTCGCCAATGGGCATATACTGGCCGGGGCGGTTTTCTTCCACAAGATAGTATTTCCAGCGGCAGGGCTGGGCACATTCGCCGCGGTTGCCGCTGCGTCCGGTCATATAGCTGGAAAGTAGGCACCGACCAGAAACGCTCATGCACATGGCGCCGTGCACAAAGGCTTCCAGTTCCAGCTCCGGCGGGGTGTTATCGCGGATCTGGGCAATATCGGTCAGGGTCAGCTCGCGCGCCAGCACCACACGCTTGGCGCCCAGGTTGTAGGCCATGGTTGCAGCAGCATAATTGGTGATGCCTGCCTGGGTGGAAAAATGCACATCCACATCCGGAGCATACTGTTTGGCAAGGCTCAGTACGCCAAGGTCCGCAATGATAAAGGCATCCACCCCGGCTTCGGCCGCGTCCTTGATATACTGCGGCAGCTCGGAAAGCTCATCGTTGGTGGGCAGGTTGTTCAGGGTCAGGTATACTTTTTTGCCGCGAGCATGGGCAAAAATGCAGCCATCATGAAGCTCGCCAATGGTCAGGTTGACCGGTGCGGCGCGCATACCAAAGCGCGGCAGTGCGCAGTATACGGCATCGGCACCATACATGACGGCATATTTCAGGGCTTCAAGGCTGCCGGCAGGCGACAGCAGTTCCGGACAGGACAACATAAGATAACGGCTCCTTTGTTCAGTGAAATTCAGCTTTTATCAGCCCCAACCGGCGATGATGCAGTTCTGATGGTGTTCGTCTGCCGTTTTGGCATAGAAATATTCGCCAGGGTGGTCGCCGTTCGGGTTGCCGGTAACAAAGAAATAATAGCCTTCGTCCAGATATTCCTGGTCGGGATTCAGCACGGCGGCAATGGCATCAATACCGGGATTGGTGATAGCACCGGCAGGCAGGCCGCTGATGCGGTAGGTGTCGTAATGAGCAAGCACATCATCCGGAATAGCACCCTGTTCCGGCCAGCCGTAATAAACGGCGGTGGGCGAATTCCACAGGTAGTTATTGTCGCTATCGTTCATGATATAGCTGCTGGCATTGGATTCCAGCTTATGCTCTGCCCACTGCGGGTCATCGGATTCCAAACGATTGTGGAAGCAGGCGGAAACCTTGGCGTCTTCTGCGGGCATACCGGCTTCTTCCTGAATAAAGCTGGCCAGAATGACAACATCATTCATTGTGGTGCCCTTTTCGTTGATGGTATCCCACAGGTCGGAAGTTTTGGCATCGAATTCCTTATAGAAGGTGTTGACGTAATTATAGACCGAGTCATCGGTGAAGAACTCGTAAGTGTCCGGGAACAGGTAGCCCTCGCACTTCATCAGGCGGCCTTCGGTATCCGGGATGGCATTCCAGAAATCATACTGGCTGAAATCGGAACCATCCTCGCCGTTGGCGCAGGCAAGGAAATCATCCACCGAGCACAAGCCATTTTCTTCCATCTTCTGGGCAATAGCAACGGCTGTGTAGCCTTCGGGGAATGTGATGGTAATGGTCTTGCGCTTGACCTGCTGCACGCTGAGGGTTTTCAGGATCGTGTTATAATCCATGCCGGAGCGCAGGGTGAAATCGCCATACTGCAAACCGGAAGCGCGGCCGCTGTATTTGGCATACAGCTTGAACAGCCAGTCATACTGGATGACGCCATCCTCTTTCAAAACGTTTGTGATGTCTGCAACAGTGGAACCCTGTTCAATGGTAACGGTCTGCTCCGGGCCGAGTTCGCCGTTGCCGGCAACTTCGCCGTAGAACTGGAACACTTTCCAGCCGCCGATGCCGACGATAGCCAAAATGACAACAAGAACCACAAGCCCAATGGGAAAACGGCGGCGGACGGGTTCATCATCGTCATCCTCTGCGTACTCGTCTGGACCTTCGGCGTCTTTGTACAGGTCCTGCGGGTCAGGATCAGGCTGTACCGGGCGCTTTGGTGCGGGGGCTGGCGCAGCATGATAAGCCTGGCGCGACTGCGAGCCCTTGTCCTGGGAATCACCACGATTGATTTTCATTCCAAATCTCCTTTACCAGGCAGCAGAACTGCCCTGTTTCACGTATGCACGGTCTTACAGCAACAGGCGGAAATAAACGTCCGTAACGGGGAACGGCTGCCCAAGGTAACAAATCATGCCGTAACCACAGCGCTTACCCTCGCCCAGGTACAAAAACTGATTTTCCGCCAGCAGCAGCCGTGCTTTGGTCAGACCGGTATGTTCCCGCGCGGCCTGCAGCAGAATATCAGCCGAATGGTCGTTATCGGCCTGCAGCTCCATAAAAAGCAGCTCGTCCTTTTCCTGGCAATAGAGGCCGTAACCGCGCTGGTTGGAAACAATGGTCATACCGCGGCGGTAGAGCCGGGTGATCATGGTGTTCATGCTGCTTTCCGGCAGGGCGATGCAGGCGGGCTGGTAGCGCATGCGGGTGTCGATCAATTTGCGGACTGTCAGGTTATCAAACTCTGCTCGTGCCCACAAATTGTGTTCAATGGGCTTGCGGATGATGCGCAGCGGGAAGCGCCCCTGAAAATTCAGCCGGGAAAACGCTTTTGCGGCCCGCGTGCTTTGCGGTGCCGCCACAGCGAAATCACACCCTTTGGCGGAAAAGGCGCGCAGGCAGGTTGCCAGCAGTTTGGGCATCAGCCCGCGCCCCTGCAGGGACGGGTCCGTTGCCATGCAGCAGAGCCATACGCCGTGGTGGTGCCCGCATTCCACTGGAACCGCACCAATCATGGCGGCTGGGATGGGCTTTGCACCGGGGGCCGGGTCCCGGGCAAGGATCAGGATATTATCCAACCCCACAATTCCACAAAGCCAGTCCAAAGCATCCTGGCGGGTTCCGCCATACGTTTTGCGGCGAAACGCAACCATCTGCTCCAAATCAGCTTCCGTTGCTTTGCAAAGCATGTTCTATCCCCTCCTTGCCGTATTCAACGTGTGGTTTTTGCTGCCAACGGTTTTAGCTCAAAATCCGCTCCAGGTATGCCATCACTTCGGACTGAATATCCTCCGGCGTGCGGATGGTTTTCTGGCCGTCTACCGTTGTGGTACACTCAATGCGGTGCCAGCCCAGCTTGCGTGCGCAGTATTCAGCGGCGGCGCGGGAACGGGCCAGGTATTCGGTATCGCGTTCCTGAATATCTTTTTTGCTTTCATCGCCGTGGTAGCGCTGCGCAATCAGGCGCTGGCTGACATCGGGATCAACCGCAAGGTATACAACCGCATCCGGCGCAGGCAGGCCGAGCTTTTTGTACTCGAACTCAAACAGCCACTCCAGAAAACCATCCCAGTGCATCGGCGGCAGTTTGGAACATTGGTGAACAGCGTTGGAGGTGGTGTAACGGTCAGAGATGATTAGCCCATTCTGGCGGTAGACATTGCCCCACCTGGTTTTGTAGCTGGCAAAGCGGTCAACAGCATAAAACGTTGAAGCTGCATAAGCGTTCACGTCATCCGGGCGCTGGCCGAACTCGCCGGAAAGATACATCTTGACCAGTGCGGAGGACGGACTGTCATAATCTGGGAAGCTGATTTTCAGCGGGTCATACCCTTTGCTATGCAAATTCTGGCAGGCAAGTTCTGCCTGTGTGCCCTTGCCGGAACCATCCAGGCCTTCAAAAATAATCAGTTTACCCATGGTTTTCAGCCTCCTGTTTCAGTGTTGCATATTTATCACGCACGGCGTTCTGCTTGCCGCAGCACATACCGCCCTCCGGGCAGGGACCCGCCAGGCAGCGGGGACCAGCTGCGGCAAAAACATGCGGCGCAAGCGGGTATACAAGGCGCAGCATTTCATTGGCAACGGCGCGGATCTCCCACTGGGCACGGTTGCAGCAGCGCAGGTTGAAAAAGTTGTTCAGGCTGCGGCAGTTCATGGTCATTACCATTTTTGTCTCGCAGGCGTTGGGCAATACAAAGCGGGCATCCTCGTTTGCCATTTTGCTGGCTTTGGCGCGGGCGGCCTTTTCCGGCATGCCCTGCTCCATCAAGGTGTGGGTATGCTTTTCTTCCAGTGCTTTGACCAGCTCCAGGTAGTGTTTGGCATCGGCGTTCATCGCATCAATAAAAGCCGCTTTGGCCGCAGGGTCAGCCTCAATTTCCGGGGGAATCACATAACGGAAATCTTCCAGCCGCACATAGCGCTGGCTCTGCACACTGAAACTTGCAATGCGGTGGCGGGTGACCTGTGCCAGAAAGGTGCGGGAAACGCCCTCAATGCCAAAGGTAAAGCTGGCATGTTCAATGGGGCTGGCGTGGCCGAAGTCATTCAGCTTTTGCAAAAAGGCTGCGGTCTTTTCCGGTGTTAGGCCATCCAGCAGGGTTTCGATATGTGCATCAGAATAGCACAGCTTGGCGGCTGCGGCAATGGTCTTTTCGGGGTCATTGGTGTGGGCGATCAATGTTACAAGCATGGACCCGTTCCCTCTTTTCCTTTTTTATCAGTGGTTTATTCTTCGCTGGTCAGCTTGGTCAGCGGGGCGTAATTGGCCATTGTTTTTTTGATGCCAACGCGGTCAAACTGGATTTCTACAATACAGTCCCCCGCAACCGGCGTTACTTTCAGCACCTTGCCGCGGCCAAACACCTTGTGGTCCACAAGGTCCCCGGCTGCAAAGTTGGCGGCCTTTTTGCGTGCGGGTGCGGCGGGCGCAGTGGTAACGCCACCACCCGCCGGAGCAACCGGAGCACCGGAATGATGGTTGACGCGGCTGCTGCCATACCCGGCACCAAAGCTACTGCTTTGGACCGTGTGGCGGCCGCCGGGGTAGTTCGGGCTTTCGTGCCCGCCGGAAGCAAACCCACTTTGGAAGCCGCCGGCATACTTGCTGCCAAAGCCGCCGCGGTTGTATTCACTGTTCAGATACCCGCGGGAAGCCCCGGAGTATCCACTGCGCCCGCCGGGAACATTGGTGCTGTAGCTGCCGTACCCGGCGCCAAAACCGCTGCTGTAAGCAAGCTCTGGGCTTTCGGTTTCGTCCATCACATTGGGGTCAATCTCATCCAAAAAGCAGGAAGGCGGGTTGCGGCGCGTCTGGCCGAAAATCATACGGCTGCGGGAGGAAGAAAGATACAGCTCTTTCTTGGCGCGGGTAATACCGACATAGCACAGGCGGCGCTCCTCTTCCATTTCTTCCTCGCTGTAGCGAGCAAGGTCACCGGGGAAAACGCCATCCTCCATACCAATGATAAACACATACGGGAATTCAAGGCCCTTGGCGCTGTGCATCGTCATCAGGGTAACGGAATCAGCATCTTCATCATAGGAATCAAGGTCTGCAATCAGGGCAACTTCTTCCAAGAAGCCGGAAAGGGTTGCGTCTTCCCCGTTCTGCTCCGCATAAGTCTTTACGGAAGAAATCAACTGGCCCAAGTTTTCCAGCCGGGTCTCGCCCTCTTCTTTCTGCGCTTTCAGCATGGCTTCGTATCCGGTCTTGCGGATCACTTCACCGGCAAATTCATCCAGCGGAAGGGTGACGGAAAGATCACACAGTTCACGGTACATGGAGTAAAACGCGTTCAGCGCGCTGGCGGCACGGCCCAGTGCGGGATAAGAAGAAGCCTCCCGGATGATCTCCATCATCGGCACGCCGTTGGCGGCGGCCAGTTCCCCGATCTTATCAATGGTGGTGGCACCAATCTTTCGTGCAGGTTCATTGATGATGCGGCGCAGGCGCACGTCGTCCCGCGGGTTGACCACAACAGCCATGTAAGAGTTGATATCCTTGACTTCCTTGCGGTCAAAGAAGCGTTGGCCACCCACAATGCGGTACGGGATACCGGCACGGGCAAAATAAGTTTCGATGGGGTTGGACTGCGCATTCATGCGGTACAAAACGGCATGGTCTTTTAAGGAAGCACCGTTTTTCAGGTTCTGGCCAATAACCTCGGCCACATGGCTGGCCTCATCCTGCTCCGAAGCAGCCGTATAATGGTGAACTTTGTCACCATCGCCGTTCTGGGTCCACAGGGTCTTGCCCTTGCGGCCGTTGTTGTTTTTGATAACGCTGTTGGCCGCGTTCAGAATGTTGGAGGTAGAACGGTAATTCTGCTCCAGGCGGATGGTTTTAGCCCCGGCAAAAACTTTTTCAAAGTTCAGGATGTTTTCAATGGTAGCGCCGCGGAACTTGTAAATACTCTGGTCGTCATCGCCAACAACGCATACATTGTTGGAACCACCGGCCAGCAGGCGCACCAGGTGGAACTGGGCCACGCTGGTATCCTGGTATTCGTCCACCACGACATAGCGGAACTTCTGCTGATAATATTCCCGCGCTTCGGCATCGGTTTTCAGCATCTGCACGGTATGGAAAATCAGGTCGTCAAAGTCCATGGCACCAGCCGTGCGCAGCCGGTTGGAATAGGCGGTATAGATTTTGGAAATCAGAGCAGCCTTGGTATCGCGCGGCGCTTCGGCGGCAACGTCTTTGGCGGAAAGAAGTTTATCTTTGTAACCGCTGATCTGGGAGATGGCTGATTTGACCGGCAGGAACTTGTCATCAATCATCAGTTCTTTGTAGATCTGCTTGATGACACGCTGCTGGTCGTCGGAATCGTAAATCGTAAAGCTTTTGGGGAAGCCAATGCGTTCGGCATCGCGGCGCAGGATCCGTACACAGGCAGAATGAAAGGTGGAGGCAAATACATCCCCGCCCATTGTGTCGCCCAGCATGGCTTTCAGGCGCTCTTTCAGCTCCCCGGCGGCTTTGTTGGTAAAGGTAATGGCCAGCACGTTCCACGGGCGGGCCGGGGCAACGCTCATCAGCGGCATCAGGGACTGCGGAACCGGCTGGCCGCACATGATGGCGGTGCGCAGCTGCTCCAGATCACTCTGCGCAACCGGGCGGCTGACCTCTTTGGAGCCATAGGCGCGGCCAAAACGGATGATATTGGCAATGCGGTTGACCAGAACGGTGGTTTTGCCGGAGCCTGCACCTGCCAGGATCAGCAGCGGGCCTTCGGTGGTAAACACAGCCTGCTGCTGCACCGGGTTCAGCTTAGTAAAGCAGGAAGCGATATAGCGGTCCCGCAGGGCCAGAAATTCAGTGGTAATGGTATCGGGCATAATGAACCTGTCCTTATATTATATGGCAGAACCAGCCCGGAACCATGCAGGGCTGGGAATTTTGGCAAACGCTGTATAGTATAGCACACTTTTGCCGGATAGAAAAGTAGGCTGGCGGAGGTATCCGCAGAAAATCATACTTTTTACAACCTGCACAAAAGCTGCGCTTTAATTGGAAAAACCTTCTGGGGATTGCAGTCGGTTATGCCACGCTCTGGGGGTGGCATCGCGGAAACCGGCTGTCAGGTATTGGCCCAGCGTTAAGCTGGCTGCGGTTCCGCGTGCCACACAGTTGATGGGGTCTGGTGCGATGGCAACATCCACATGCAGCTCCCCGGCAATATAACCAGCCAGGCCACGCAGCATGGAGCCGCCGCCAGTCAGCAGAATGCCGTTCTTGGCAACATCAGCGGCCAGTTCCGGCGGGGTGCTTTCCAATACATTGCGGGCAGTGGTGGCAATGCGGGCGGCCAGTTCCTGCACGGGCAGGTACAGGTCCCGCGTATAGACAAGGCGGCGGGCGGGCAGGTTGGTCTCCCAGGAATGACCACGGATCTCCATTACGCCCTCAAACTCGCTTTTGGTGCAGCAGGCAACCTGCTTTTTCAGCGCTTCGGCGGTTAGAGGGCCGATGGCAATGTTGAATTTTTCCTGAACATACTGGGCAATGCACTGGTCAAAAGCGTTGCCGGCGACCGGCAGGCTGGCGGCGCGCACCCGCCCACCCATGCTGATCACGGCGATATCCGTGGAGCCGCCGCCGATATCAATCACCATGCAGCCCATGGGTTTGCGGATATCCAGCCCTGCGCCAAGGGCGGCGGCGACAGGCTCATCCACAAGGAAAACCTGCCGTGCCCCGGCTGCCATGACGGCTTCTACCACGGCGTCAGCTTCAATGCCGGTAATGGCTGCCGGAACGCAGACCGATACGCGCGGCTTGATGATGCGCGAACGGCATACCTCATTGATAAACCGCACGATTAGTTCGTTTGTCATGCGGTGGTCCTGAATAATACCGTCCCGCAAAGGGCGGATGATATCAATATAAGAAGGCACCCGCCCCACCATGCGCAGGGCTTTGTCCCCCACTGCCAGAATGGTGCTGCTGCGGGTATCAACAGCACCAATGCTGGGCTGATGGAACACAACTCCCTGTTCCTGTGTGGCAATGATAATGGAAGTTGTGCCAAGATCAAGGCCGATATCATATTGCTTCATGTTTATCTGGTACTCCTTGCTGCCAGAAGCAGCACTTTGTTATCTATTGTGAATTGCCATCAACCATCCGGCAGATAAAAGTTATTTGCTTTCTTTTGGTGTTCCGGCGGCACCGTGGCTTTTGGGCATCAGTTCCGTCGCTGCAACACACACGCCGTCCACACTCACAGCGCCACCCTCCAATAGCGCTTTGGCGCAGGCAGAGATGGTGGCACCAGTGGTGATCACATCATCCAGCAACAGCAGCCGCATTCCGGAAAGGTCAACCCCAGTACGGCAGGCGTAAGCATCCTTGACATTGGCAAAGCGCTTTTGCTGGTCCAGCGATTTTTGCGGTAAAACCTGCCGGGTCAGGCACAGCGGCTGGATGACCGGAATGTGCAGGATGCGCCCAAGGCGCTGCGCTAGCAAAAGGGGCATATTTTCCGCGCGGTTCTTCTTTACGCGCGGCGGCACCGGAACAATGGCGCTGTACAGCGAAATGCCGGATAGATTCTCGTATACCGGGCGGTACCCTGGGGCACGGGCGGGCTGTGCCCCAAAAATCAGCACAGCCATCAAATCCGCCAGTTCTCGCGCATACCAAGGGTTGCCGTTCTCCTTGCAAAGCAGGATAGCATGGCGCACACTGTCTGCATAGTAAAAGGCAGCTGCGCAGGTGTTGACAGCGTAAAAGGCGTGCTCCGTTACAGGCAGACGCGGTGGAAGATGCCGCAGACGCTCGGCTTCCGGTATACAGGAACGGCACACGGCGGCTTTCCAGGCGCTTTGCTCAAGTACCGTGCCGCACAGCGGGCAGTGCCGCGGATAGGCAAGGGCCAGCAGCGGTTCCAGAGCCGTTCGCCCACGGTCCAGCCAATCCAGAGATATGCGTTTTCTCTGTTTCATCTGCGTTTTTCAGCCGGAGTGACTGCCTCGCGCAGCAGGTAGCGCAGCCCGCTGTAACGCATGTTCTGGCGCACATTATCCACCATGGCCTGCTCGGTGCGCCGGGTTCCCGCCAGAATGCACAGGCGGCGTGCGCGGGTAACCCCGGTGTACAACAAGTTGCGGTAACAAAGGCGTGCGGGTACATCTGCCACAGGCATAATGACGGCCGGAAATTCAGAACCCTGGCTTTTGTGCACTGTTACAGCGTAAGCGGGTTCCAGCTCGGCAAGCTGGTCAGCACCGTAAATATACTTTCGGTCATCCATCTGTACCGTCACAGCACGGCTTTCGGGGTCAACGGCAGTAATAATACCCATATCCCCGTTATAGGCACCCACACCGGCTTCGGCACCGTCCCGCTCATAGGGAATGTCATAATCGTTTTTGATCTGCATTACCTTGTCGCCACAGCGCAGCACACGGCCGCTTTGCTCCCAAATGATCTGCGGCTTATCCGGTGCAGGCGGGTTCAAAATGGCCTGCAGGCGGCGGTTCAGTTCTACGCTCCCGGTGGGGCCAACCTTGGTGGGGCAAAGCACCTGGATGTCCCGCACGGGGTCATAGCCATAACTTTTGGGCAGCCGGGTACTGACCAGGTCGCAGATCAGCCTCTGGCAGGCAAGACCGGTGGATTCGATCATGAAAAAGTCATCATCCCGCCCGCCTTTTATGGGCATCTGCCCTTCCACAATGCGGTGGGCGTTCTGTACAATCATGCTTTTCTGCGCCTGGCGGAAGATCTCATTCAGCCGTACGGTGGGCAGAACGTCTGCCTGCAAGATCTCCCCCAGCACACTGCCGGGGCCAACGCTGGGCAGCTGGTCGGCATCACCTACCATAATAATGCGGCAGTGGTAACGCGCGGCGGCCAACAACGCCTGGAACAGCTTGGCATCTACCATACTCATCTCATCCAGAATGATAACGTCAAACGGGAGAAGATTCTTTTCGTTATGAATAAAACGCACGCTGCCGGTAGAATAGTCCACTTCCAGCAATCGGTGGATGGTGGAAGCGCTGTGGCCGGTCAGCTCGGTCAGCCGCTTGGCGGCGCGGCCGGTGGGGGCACACAGGGCAACCCGGTCATAAATACCTTCATACAAATTCAGAATCGCTTTGACCGTTGTGGTTTTGCCGGTACCGGGACCGCCGGTCAAAACCATTACGCGGGAAGAGAGTGCTAAGCGGATTGCTTCCCGCTGCAAAGGGGCATATTCAAAACCTTGGGTCAATTCCAAAACGCGGATATCGCTTTCCAGCGTTTTGGGGCTTTCTGTCGGGAATGTGGCAAGCTCCCCCAGCCGCGCAGCAATATCCTGCTCTGCGCTGAGCAGATCTGGCAGGTAAATATATTTCGTTCCGTCAAAGGTGCAGGCGCGCATTTCGTCATGCTCCAACAGGCTTTGCAGCCCGGCCTTTACGGCATCCGGCTCCACCCGGATAAAGCGCGCAGTGCTTTCGATCAGCTTATCTGCGGGCAGGCAGGTGTGGCCGTTGTTGGCGTTGTGGCGCAAAGCGTACAAAAGCCCGGCGGCAATGCGCAGGTCGCTGCCCTGTCCTACCTGCAGCTGGGCGGCAATACCATCAACCTGGCTGAATTTCAGGTCCAGCGGCTCCCCGCACAGCATGTAGGGGTTCTTTTTCAAAGCTTCCACGGTGGCAGGGCCAAACGCGCGGTAGGCAGTAACAGCCATCTGGGCGGAAAGCCCAAACTTGGCCATCCAGGCAATCACTTCCCGCACACCGTACATACGGCGGAACTCGTTGGAGATGGCGGCGGCCTTTTGCGGGGTGATACCTTTTAGCTCACAGAGTTTGTCCGGCGTTTCGGAGATGACGTTCAATGTATCCGCCCCAAATTTTGCCACAATCTTTTTTGCTGTGGAAGGCCCGATATAGGGCAATACCCCACTGGAAAGGTAGCTCAGCAAAGCCGCGGTATCCTGCGGCAGGCTGGCCTCACAGGTTTCGGCACGGAACTGTTCGCCATAGCTGGGGTGGTTGACCATATAGCCATACGCCGTAATGGACATACCGTTATCCACGCTGCCCACGTTGCCTGCCACCACAATATCGGTGCCACCGGCATCCACTTCAAACACGGCATAACCGGTATCCGGGTTTTCGTATATCACATGCTCAACAACGCCCTCTAATTTGAGCATCTCAGCAGTTTGTGTTGTACTATTTGTCTGTAAAGTATCCGTGCTTGCCACCTCCTTTCTGGCATAAATAGAGATCAATCAAATTCAGTGCATAATTATTTATTTTATATTATAGCCTATTTGAGTCTCTTTGGCAATTTTTTTGACAACTTCCCCTTGTAGCTGATATAATAAATGTCCTTTTGCGGTTTTGAAGTGAGTGCAAAAAGAAGGCGCTGGGCAAGGAGGCGAAGCTGGAATAAAATTGCATGGATCGAATTCTCTGGCAGCGGCAAGTCCACAGTGGCGCGGACGCTGAGGTAGGAACACGCGGTGTAAATGCCTTGCAGCTTGACTGCGTACAGCATATACCGGGCAGGCAGGTACGCCCGCCGGAAGAAAAGCGGACAGCCGTACCCGCAGGCAAACTGAAAAAATCGCCAGGTTTTTGCGCAGTGCCCGAGGAAGTGCGTGTGATCAAAAAGCAGGGAGAATTGGATGAATTTTACCGGGAAACGGGAATGCGGACAGAGCAGACTTTGCAGCAAAAGCGTTAACATATGTTTGCACAGGAGCAAACAACAGGAAAAATAAGAGCGATTTATACATCAATGGTAAAAAATGTTTTGAGAAATTGTTATCACTTGCGGAAGGGATGCAAACAAAATTGTGTATTTTGCCAAAAATCAAGACATTTCGATGTACGGTTGAAACACACCTGAATTTGTGCTAAAATCATATTAGCTATCTGTGGCCAAATTGCCGTAAAGCACAACTACTTTACATAAATATGCGTGCTAAGATTTTGCATGTGGGGCAGCTGCGGGCCCCAATTGTAAGAATGGTGCTTTACGTCAAAAAGCCGACCGAAGCGGCAGACCTGGCCAACCATCTTTGACTGGAAAACAGGAATTAAGAGATTAGAGAGGTGCCTTTTGTGGATAATGAAGAAAATGAAGTAATTGACCTAACAGAGATTTTAAGTGCGGTTCGCCAGCATCTTCTTGAACTGATTTTTGTAACTTTGGCTGCTGCGCTGGTTGGCTTTACGGCGTCTAAGTTTTTGATGACCCCAAAGTATGATTCTTCTGCCCTGATGATTGTCAATACCCGGCAGGATGTCAACGCCAATGTTACCAGTGACCAGATCAATTCTGCAACCAAGCTGGTTTCTACTTACAGCATTATTATCAAGAGTGATACGGTTCTGCAGCAGGTTATTGATAACCTGGGCCTGAACCTGACTTATGCTCAGCTGAACAAGCGCGTTACCGTAGCAGCTGTGGACGATACCCAGGTTATGAAGATCACTGTGCAGAGCGATAGCCCAGAGTGGGCACGGCAGGTGTGTGAACAGATCATTACAGTGGCTCCGGATGTGATCAAAGAGGCTGTTGAAGCGGGTTCCGTCAAAGTGATCTCCAATGCTTCTTTGGCAACGGAACCGGTTTCCCCCAACATTAAGAAGAACACGATGTTGGCCGCAGCGGTTGGTTTTGTTCTGGTGATTGGTATTATTGTGCTACAGGTTTTGCTGGACAATAAGATCAACACGGAGGAAGATGTTACCAAGTATCTGGATATGACTGTTCTGGGCGTGATCCCGCAGTATGATCAGGGAGGTAAAAAGGAATGAGTAAAAAGCGTGAACATCATAAGCTGTTTATGGTTGGCTCAGATGCACCGTTCCAGTTTACAGAAGCTTACAAGTCTCTGCGTACCAACCTGGAGTTCCTTGCCGCAACCAGCGATTGCAAGACTATCCTGATTACCTCCTCTGTCCCCGGCGAAGGGAAGAGCAACGTCGCAGTAAACCTTGCGATTACCCTGGCAGACAGTGGCAAGCGTGTGGTGCTGGTTGACTGCGATATGCGTAAGTCTACCATCTCTCGCTACCTGCATATTCCGCGTGATCATATCGGCATTACCAACACCATTACGGGCAAGGACCGTACCCAACTGGCCAATGCACTGGTCAACTTCAAAGACCTGGGCATTGTGGTGCTGCCTGTTGGCACCATCCCCCCGAACCCATCGGAACTGTTGGCAACCAAGGCAATGGAAAGCACCTTTGCTGCACTGAAGCAGGTATATGACTACATTATTGTGGATACGCCGCCGGTTTCTGTTGTTACGGATGCTGCTGTTCTTTGCAAATATGCAGATGGCGCCGTTCTGGTTGTACGCCCGGGTGTTACCACCATTGAAGGTGCCCAGCTGAGCAAGAAAAACCTGGAAGCCGTGAATGCCCGCATCCTTGGCGTAGTAATGAACGGATACGATGTTAAAAAGGCCGGTAAGAAAGATGGTTACTACTATTCTTATTCTTACGGGTACAGCAATGACGACGCAGCTGGAAAGAAGAGCCGGAGTAAGGCATAATGAGTTCGCAACTGGTTGATCTCCATTGTCATATTTTGCCTGGCATTGATGACGGTGCCAAAAACCTGGATGTTTCCATGTCCTTGATCCAGAAAGAAATGGAAGACGGGGTTGTTGGCATTGTATTCACACCGCACTTCCATTATGAGCGCATTACGCTGGATGCTTTTGTGCAGCAGCGCAAAATGGCTTATCGCAGCGTTGTGGCGCAGCTGGCAGAACGCAAACTTCCCCTTGCCGTCAAATTGGGTGCAGAGGTCTATTTTACCACAGCTTTGGCCAGCCTGGATCTTTCCAAATTGGCATTTGCAGGGTCGCGGTATATCTTGATTGAATTCCCGACCAGCTTCCATCCCGGTGGAATTGAGGATACCCTGTTTGCAGTGCAAAACCGTGGGTATACTCCCATTTTGGCCCATGTGGAGCGCTACCCCTATGTTACCGAGGATCCTACCCTGCTGTACCGCTGGGTCAGCTCCGGCGCATTGGCGCAGATCAATGCTTCGGGTTTGGTGCGCGGTGGACATACGGCCAAATGGCTGCACAAACTGCTGGATTGGAACTTAGTTCATCTGATGTGTTCTGACTGCCATTCTGTTACAACCCGCCCGCCAAACCTGAAAGACGGGATGGCACAGATAAGCAGTTCAACGGCAAAACTTTTACAGAAAAATGCCATTGATGTCTACCTGAACAAAGAAATTTCCATCAAAGAACCAATTGAGCCAAAATTCCGCTTTGGACGCTGGGTATAATAGGCTTGCAAGTTACGGTTTGCTGCCCTACTATATTCCGGGGCCATCATGCGTGGCAGAAAGCCCGTTTCACATGCCGCAAAGGGAACGGTCTTTCTTCGTGCTTTTGCGGCTTTTAATTGTATCATGAACCATTCTACATCAAAAATACTGCATATTCTGGATGCTTTTCTGGACTTTTTCCTGCTGTTGGGAGCGTATGAGGTTTCCAGCCTGCTACGTATGCACAGCCCTTGGGGTGAAGCGTTCTGGTGGGTCGATGTTGCCCGCTTCCGCCCACTGGCCCTTGTGTATGCGGCCGCAATCATTGCGATTTATATTGCACAGGGTGAATACCGCACTTTTAAGCGGCGCGGCTTCGTGAGAGAACTGGCAAAAACCCTTTTGGGAAACCTGGGCGGCTTTGCGCTGGCAGCAACCATTTTGTATGTGTTCCAGCTTTCACAGTTCTCCCGCCTGCTTCTGGTATACTATTATCTGCTGTCCAGCGTGGTCATTACGATCAAGCGGTTATTGCTGCACCGGGTCAGCCTTTGGTATGCAAAGCAGCGCCATATTATAGCCCGCGTTTTGCTGGTCGGCAATGGCAACCTGGCATTACGCTATTATAATGATGTTGTAAAGGGCAAGGATGTATCGGCAGAGTATGCCGGCTATGCAGCGCAGAATCCGGTAGTGGAACTGCCGAATTACCTTGGCACAGTAGCCGATCTGCATAAGATTCTGGGAAGTACCCGGATTACCCATATTGTGATTGCGGAGGAAACCCAGAACCGCAGCGAGTTGCTGCATATCACCGCGATTGCAGAAAATTACGGCATTAAGGTCAGTGTAATTCCGGTCTATTCGGACTTTCTCTCTTCCCGCACGATGGATAATACCGTGAACGGCTTGCATGTGATCGACCTGAAAATGCAGGAAACCTGCGACATCATGGGCGTGAACATTGTGGTAACGGACATGGACAAAACCATGACGCTGCTGGAAAGCCAGCTGGAACAATGGCGTGGAAAATATATCTGCGTGGCCAATGTACATACCACCGTAACGGCGCACGAGGATGCCGAGTACCGCTATATTCAGAACCATGCGGTCATGGCGCTGCCGGACGGCGGTCCCCTTTCGCAGTTTAGCCGCAAACAGGGGTACGCCGCAGCGCAGCGCGTTACGGGACCGGATTTGATGAAGCAGGTTTTGGCGGTCAGTGCAGAAAAAGGCTGGCGGCACTATTTCTATGGTTCTACCCCGGAAACGTTGCAGTTGCTGCGCAAAAAGGTGGAAGAGTGCTACCCCGGCGTTGTGATTGCCGGTATGATGTCACCACCGTTCCGCGAGATGACCCCGCAAGAGGACGCTCAGGCAGTAGCGGAAATCAACGCAACAAAGCCGGACTTTGTGTGGGTTGGCCTTGGTGCCCCCAAACAGGAACGCTGGATGGCCGCCCATGAGGATCGCGTACAGGCCTTGATGATCGGCGTTGGTGCGGCGTTTGACTATGAGGCGGGCAACATTAAGCGCGCGCCCATGTGGATGCAGAAGCACAACTTGGAATGGCTTTACCGATTGATGCAGGACCCGAAGCGCCTGTTCCACCGCTACCTGAACACAAATGTAAAATATCTTTTGTGGACCTGGCGCAGCGGCGAATAACGGAAACGATAAAACAATAGTAAAAATACCATGCTGTACATCGGAAGGAGGAACCGGCCCCGGTTCCCTGCCCGATGTGCGGCATTTTTTATGGCTTTGGGGCGCCGACCGACAATCTGATTCTATGCAGAATAAGCGAACAGATTCCGGCTGTGCGACAAATCAGAATCGAAGAATCTCGACTTTTTTCTCAAGCCCCCTACCTATTTGCCGGGAGCTATGGTATAATATCTGTATATGCTGTTATATATGCAAATTTAGATGTTTGGGAAGGAGCTACCACATGCAGCAGGAAACTGTCATTGTGTTGGACTTTGGTGGCCAGTATAACCAGCTGATCGCCCGCCGTGTCCGTGAATGCAACGTTTATTGCGAAATTTATTCTTACCGTACTGACCTGGCCAAAATCAAGGCCAAAAATCCGAAGGGCATTATCTTTACCGGTGGTCCCAACAGCGCTTACCTGCCGGATTCCCCTACCATTGATCCCGAAATATATACTTGGGGTGTTCCGGTGCTGGGCATCTGCTATGGCAGCCAGCTGATGATGCATATGCTGGGCGGTAAGGTTTGCAAGGCTCCGGAACGCGAATATGGCAAGACGGTTGTGGATCTGGATACCACCAGCCCGCTGTTTGACGGCCTGCCGAACCAGAATGTTTGCTGGATGAGCCATAATGACTATATTGAGCAGGCTGCCCCCGGCTTTGATATTGTTGCCCACACCCCAAACTGCCCAGTTGCCGCTGCACAGGATGCTGCCCGCGGCCTGTACTGTGTGCAGTTCCACCCGGAAGTACTGCATACCGAAAACGGTACCAAGATTCTGCATAACTTTGTTTACAAAGTTTGCGGCTGTGCCGGTACCTGGAAGATGGACTCCTTTGTGGAGCATAGCGTGAACGCCCTGCGCGAGAAGATCGGCAATGGCAAGGTGCTGTGCGCTCTTTCCGGTGGTGTGGATTCCAGCGTATGTGCTGCCATGCTGGCAAAGGCCATTGGTAAGCAGTTGACCTGCGTGTTTGTTGACCACGGCCTGCTGCGCAAGAACGAACGTGAGCAGGTTTGCGAAGTGTTCGGCGAGGGCGGCCAGTTCGACATCAACTTTGTCTGCGTGGACGCCCGCGAACGTTTTTACAGCAAGCTGGCCGGTGTTACCGAGCCGGAGCGCAAGCGTAAAATCATTGGCGAAGAGTTCATCCGTGTGTTTGAGGACGAGGCCAAGAAGATCGGTGCTGTAGACTTTTTGGCACAGGGCACCATCTACCCGGACGTTGTGGAAAGCGGCCTGGGCGGTGAATCTGCTACCATCAAGAGCCACCACAATGTTGGCGGCTTGCCGGATTATGTAGACTTTAAGGAAATTGTGGAGCCGCTGCGCGACCTGTTCAAGGATGAAGTCCGCCAGGCTGGCCGTGAACTGGGCTTGCCTGAATATCTGGTCGCCCGCCAGCCGTTCCCCGGCCCCGGCCTTGCCATCCGCATTATCGGCGATATCACCCAGGAAAAGGTTGCCATTGTACAGGATGCTGATGCAATCTGGCGCGAGGAAGTGGATAAGCTGCCCGCCGCTCAGCGCCCCAGCCAGTATTTTGCCGCGCTGACCAACATGCGCAGCGTTGGTGTTATGGGTGATGAACGCACCTATGATTACGCCATCGCCCTGCGCGCTGTGACCACGACCGACTTTATGACCGCGGAAGTTACCCTGCTGCCCACCGAAACCATTACCACCGCAGCAAACCGCATCGTAAACGAAGTAAAGCATATCAACCGTGTTCTGTTCGACTATACCACCAAGCCGCCAGCAACGATCGAGTTTGAATAAGCAAAAAGTGGATATGAGGGCCCGCAAAGGCGCATAAACACTGGGTTTTTGATTTTCAAATTCCCCATTTGATAGCAGATTGATAGCACTCGTCAAATCCCTATTTATTGAGTTTGAAAAGAAAAATCGGGTGGCTTGCGAGTAGCTTAAAAATCCTCATCTTTTTATTCATAAGTAAAAGGTCTAACTGATTTTTGTTGATCAGTTAGACCTTTTTTATTTTGCTCTCATTTATCTGATTTGTGCAACAACCGGCCTTTCCCGTGGTCTACAAGTGAGAGGGTTAGATCAGCCCCTCCGGCGGCACCTTGGCGCGGATCTGGCTGCTGTCGTACTCCGGGTAATGGTAACGCCAGCGGTCGTACTCCTCCTGAGAGATCTCTCCGGCCTCCAACTTGGCGACCTGTTCCCGCCAGGTCCAGAGCATCTCGCGCAGCCGGGCAGCATCCTTGTTCTTCCGAACATCGACCTTCAAGCAGATCTCTCCGTCCATCTCACTGATCTTGAGTCCATAGTTGTCCTCCAAGGTAAACAGCGTGTGCATCAGCCCTACATAGGAGTCTATGTCCGGAACAGAGAGTGCATGGGGTGAGACATCCAGCACCTCAGCCAAAGCGGCGGTCAGGTCTGCCTTTGGGGTTCTTGATCCTGTTTCGTACTGTGCAAGGCGCACATCAGCAGACTTCTCCGGGAAGCCCAGTGACATGCCGAGATATTTCTGTGTCATCCCCCGCAGGAGACGGAAAAAGTGAATTCGTTCACCAATTGCCATGTAACCAACTCCAATCTATGATTGTTCTTATTCGAAACATAGCATATTTGCTTAGTTTTGTCAAGGTAATCTAAGCAAATTTATTTAACAATATTTCTTTTAAAACGCTTGAGCTAAGCTTATATGTATAGTATCATAAGAACACTAAGCAAATAAGCTTGGATAAAGAAGCACAAAAAATATTACGCCAGCTTTTTAGTTATACAACAGAGAAAAAAGTGGCAGTAGCAAGTGAGGAGGTCTTTATGAAAAACAAAATTGGCAGGCAGAAACGATCAACAAAGAAAGGAAGGTATTTATTATGGCTAATCAGATTTTTATGCGTGTCAACGAAGTGGCAGAGGAGTTGGGGATCTCCATCCCCTTTGCCTATAGGATCATTCGACAGATGAATGAGGAACTGGCTAAAACCGGCTGCATCACCATTGCCGGGCGAATTGACCGAAAGTTTTTCCACGAGAAATTCTATGGTACAAGATCTGAGACAGAAAGGAAGGAAAAATAATTATGGCAGCGTTCAAAAATAAGGACAATGGCACCTGGTATGTTCAATTTCGCTACACCGATTGGAAGGGTGAACGCCAGCAGAAGCTCAAGCGCGGCTTTGCCACCAAGCGAGAAGCGTTGGAATGGGAACGGGAGTTCCTGATGGAAAAACAGGCTGATGTGAACATGACCTTTGAGCGTTTTGTTGCTCTCTACGAGAAGGACATTAAACCCAAGCTGAAACTCAATACCTGGCTTACCAAGGAGAGTATCATCAAGAAAAAGATCCTCCCCTATTTTGCAAATCGAAAACTTTCGGAGATCACGGCAAAGGACATTATCCGTTGGCAAAATGAAATCCGGGAGTTGAGGGACTGCCATGGTAAACCACTGTCTAAAACCTACCTGAAGACAGTTCACAATCAGCTTAGCGCAATTTTCAACCATGCTGCCCGATTTTACGGTCTGAATATCAACCCAGCCCGGCAGGCAGGAAACATGGGAGCGGAGGAACGAAAGGAGATGCTGTTCTGGACCCGAGAGGAGTACACCAGATTTTCCAAAGCCATGATGGACAAGCCGTTGTCCTTCTACGCCTTTGAGGTATTGTACTGGTGCGGTGTCCGTGAGGGAGAGCTGCTGGCCCTGACCCCAGCAGATTTTGACTTTGAAAAGCGCACCGTCACCGTCAATAAGTCTTACCAGCGGCTCAATAAGCAGGATGTAATCACTACACCTAAAACACCCAAGAGTAACCGCGTGATCCAGATGCCGCAGTTCCTCTGTGATGAGTTGCAGGACTACCTCAAACAGCTCTACGGCGTGGAACCGGACAGCCGGATGTTCCCCATCAGCAAAAGCTATCTCCACCGAGAAATGGACCGTGGCTGTAAGCAAACCGGGGTAAAACGCATTCGCATACACGATTTGAGGCACAGCCACATCAGTTTGTTGATCGACATGGGCTTTACCGCCCTGGCTATTGCAGAGCGTGTGGGGCATGAGAGTATCGACATCACCTACCGATACGCCCATCTGTTCCCCACCCGACAGGTGGAGATGGCTGACAAGTTGGATTCATTGAAAAATGAGAAGGGAGTGTAAGAAGATGTCCAAGAAGAACTATGACAACCACAACCGCTGGAGAAACAAGACGGTGGCTTTCCGAGTATCGGCGGAAGAGGATCTCCAACTGGAAACCCTGGTGAAACTCACCGGCCTGACCAAGCAGGATTACATTATCCGGCGGCTATTGGAGCGAGATGTGGTGGTGCAGGGCAACCCAAAGGTTTACAAAGCCCTGCGGGATCAGTTGTCTGCCGTGCTGGACGAGCTGCGCCGGATTGAAGCCGGGCAAGGCGTGAACGACGAGCTGCTGGACACGATCCAAATGATTACAACCATTATGAACGGGATGCAGGAGGAATTCGCCTATGACCGATGAGAAAAAGAAAATGACCGCCCAGGGTTCATCTGTTGGCGCAGATGATGGGCAGTCAATCTCAAAAAACTCTGAAAATAGTATACCCACTTCCGGGCAAAAAAGCAACGATGAAATTGTAAACTTCCAGGACAGTCTGGAAGAAATGTACCGCAAGATACAGCGTATGACAGACCCCCGATACCTGCATACACTCACCATGACAGAGCTGTTCCAAACCACCTATAAGAGTAGGCCTCCGGTGGTGGAAGGCCTGCTTTACGCAGGGGCATATATCCTTGCCGGCGCACCCAAAATCGGCAAGTCCTTCCTGGTGGCTCAGATTGCCTACCATGTCAGTACCGGGCAGGATTTGTGGGGATATAAAGTCCATCAGGGGACGGTACTTTACCTTGCGCTGGAAGATGATTTTCAGCGTATCCAGAGCCGGATGTTTATGATGTACGGTGTGAACGACACCCCCAACCTCCACTTCGCCACCGCCGCTGGAAAGATTGGAAATGGGTTGGATGAACAGCTGAAGAATTTCGTGCAGGAGCACCCGGACACCAATCTCATCATCATTGACACTATGCAGAAGATCCGTGAGGTAGGCGGCGAAGCGTACAGCTATGCCAGCGACTATGAGATTATCGGCAGAATCAAGCAGTTTGCTGATCAGCACGGGATCTGTGTTCTGACCGTCCATCACACCCGGAAGCAGCAGGCAGACGATTCCTTTGAGACGATTTCTGGCACCACCGGGCTGCTGGGCTGTGCAGATGGTTCGCTGCTGATGCAGAAGAAAAAACGCACGGAGCTGGACGCTACCATCAAGGTGGTGGGGCGGGATCAGCCGGATCAGATCCTCTACTTGAAGAAGGACCCGCAGACCCAGATCTGGAATCTGGAACGCATGGAAAACGAGCTGTATAAAGAACCGCCGGACCCAGTGCTGGATGCAGTTGCAAAGTTGGTTTCCGCCGAGTGCCGGGAGTGGATTGGCTCTCCATCCGAACTGGCTGAAGCCATCCAAACGGGAATGGTCTCCAACGCCCTCACTAAGTACCTGAATGTCAAGGCAGGCTGCGGGAGGAATACCATGTTGGCTATGAAAATAAGGCCAAACACTTCGGTCGGCAAGTGAAATTGACCTATATGCTGATGAAATCAACCGCCTGTGAAGTAACCGAAGAATAAGGGGCGCGACGGTTGCGACGATAGCGACGGTGTTTTTGACGGTATCATTTTCACCGTCGCGACCGTCGCTATCGTCGCAACCGTCGCGGAAAGGAAATGAATATGAAAAGTGTACAAATTTCCTATGACCTTTTTGTAGCTTTGGTGGAGTATCATCTGGCCTATGACGATGATTATGCGGAGGAAATTCATCGGGGGTTAGAGCAAAAGTTGGATGCGATGGTGCGGCATGAACTATATGTAAAATATAAGACTGCGCCCACCGCAGAAGAACGGGAGCAGGCTCGGCAGGAGTATCTGGACAAGCGTGGAGTGTTCCCGGATTTTCGATGGTAATAGGTGCTTACTTTCATACTAATCTCGCAGATGAAATTAGCACCAAAGTCAATCTTCTCCCTGTTGGCTTGAACAGGAGCGTGACACGCTCCTGTTTTTTTCTGGCAAAAGGAATGGCTGACGGCAGTTTGGGGAAAGAAATTCAGCTAAAAAGTATCTCGGATGAGGTGGTGTTTTGCCACCCCATTATCCCAAAGGGGCCCCATTTTAGAGTACCCCAAAATCACCATAGGATGTCGCATTTCACGACACACCATGCAAAAAAAACAGAACACAGGATGCGGAGTAAAAGAGAACGATAGGTAGGCATTTCGCTTACACATCAAGCGAGGGCTACTATGTTTTACGGCAGCCATCAGGCAATAAGGGGGGCGATTTGTTCCAGGGCATCTGAAAGGGAACGGTGCTTTGGCGTACCATTTCAAAGCGTTCGCAGAACGCGCAGCCACAGAATGAAATTCTGTGTTCAAAAGGGGCTTGGGGGCGCTGCCCTCAACAAGCAGACGGCAGGAAATGTGAGTGTGTATTAACACACGCATTGCTTGCCAGATTCTAAAATTAACGAAACAGACCTTGTGCCGCTGTGGAAAATCAACCGAAATTTAAGCATTAGGAGGTAATTACTATGAGAAAGATTTTGTCCTGTGAGTTCAACCTGGACACTGCCTGCGTGGAGATGTACATGGAGGACGGGACGATGCTTTCCATTGACGGCGTCGCTGTGGAAAATGAGGTGGCAAACAGCATGTACCAGCGGTCAGAATTGGACTGGCTGATCTATAATGATCCGCTGGCCTATGCGGAGCTGATTTTGGATGGCGACATCGCCAACTACCTAAAAAGCGTCAGCTATGTGAACGACAGAAGTTAAGCACATCAGGAATTGTTATTTTATGACCATGACAATTTCTATTGTTGACAAATTCGACTGGTTAGCATATAATGAGAGTAGCTCGAGAGAGAAATTTTTTAAAATGAACTTGTTATTTATAGACCGTGACAAAAGAGGTGGAAGAATGAAATTGCAAGACCTTGCGAGTGTTCGTAGCGGCCTAGTCTTGTCGAGAAAGCAGGCCAAAGAGCCAAGTGAGTATCGATATCCCTTGATGAATCTGCGGTGTATCCAGCAGGAAGGGACAATTCAATTGAAAGAGGCTGATATCTATGAAGCAAAAGAACCGCTGAAAGAAGAATACCTCTCACAGAGCGGAGATATCATTGTCCGCCTTACAGCTCCCTATACAGCAGTTCTGATTGATGAAACTACATCTGGAATGGTGGTTTCCTCAAACTTTGTAGTGATTCGAGTTGAAGATAAGAGCCTGTTGCCAGAGTATCTTTTTTGGTTGCTGAATACAGAAAAGATAAAACGAAAAATTTATGAGAATGCAACCAGTAATATGCTTGGCGCAGTTAACGCAAGATTTTTCGCTGACTTTGAATTGACCCTTCTTTCCGTGGAGGATCAGCGTAAAATCTCCCAGTTCAATCTGTTGGCCAAAAGGGAACGCCAATTACTTAGGATGTTGGCAGATGAAAAAGAAAAGTATTATGCGGGTGTACTGAATCAGGCGTACAAAAGAGCAAAGAAAGGGAAATGAAGATGACAAACAGAAAAAATATTGAACAGGTCCTGTGGAACGCCTGTGATAGTTTCCGCGGCAAGATCGACAGTTCCCGCTATAAAGACTACATCCTCTCCATGCTGTTCGTGAAATACCTCAGCGATGTTTCTAAAGAGAGGCGCGAGGAGTACATCAAACAGTATGACGGGGATATGCGCCGAGTGGAACGGGCTATGAGCCGGGAACGCTTTGCAATGGACGAGCAGTCCACTTTCGACTATCTCTATGCCAACCGGAACGACGCTGAAATCGGCCAGAAAATCAATGTGGCACTGAACCACATCGAAGAACACAACAGCGGAAAGCTGCGCAATGTATTCCGGGCCATTGACTTTAACTCCCAAGTGGATTTTGGTGAACCCAAAGAGAAGAACGCTACCCTGCGTAACTTGCTAGAGGATTTCAACAGTCTGGACCTACGCCCCAGTCAGCTAGGTTCTGCCGATATCATCGGAGATGCCTACGAGTACATGATTGCCATGTTTGCCTCTGATGCCGGAAAGAAGGGCGGCGAGTTCTTCACCCCAAGCCAGGTCTCTGAGTTGGTGGCCTCTCTTGTGCAGCCCAAGGAGAACGACCGGATCTACGACCCTACCTGCGGCAGCGGAGGTTTGTTGCTGAAAGCCTATAAAAAAGTACCCAGTGGCAAGGTGGCTATCTATGGCCAGGAGCTCAACGCTCAGACTTGGGCTCTCTGCACTATGAATATGTTCCTGCACGGTGTGGATGATGCTAGAATTTGGCAGGGCGATACCCTCTCCAATCCTCAGAACGTTGAGGATGATAATTTGATGAAGTTCCAGGTTGTGGTGGCAAATCCGCCGTTCAGTCTGGATAAGTGGGACAGTGGATTTCTCTCAGAGGCCGAAGCGGACAGCAAGGGCAAGAAGAAAATGTCTGCTGAACTGGATCAATACCACCGTTTCGATTGGGGTGTGCCTCCTACTTCCAAAGGCGACTACGCCTTTGTGCTGCACATGCTCTCCAGCTTGGATGCGGAAAACGGCCGCATGGCAGTGGTGCTGCCCCATGGTGTTCTGTTCCGTGGAGCCAGCGAGGGAAAAATTCGCCGTCAGCTGGTGGAAATGAATCTGCTGGATGCAGTCATTGGCCTCCCTGCTAACCTGTTTTACGGCACCGGTATCCCTGCCTGTATTCTGGTATTCAAGAAGAACCGGACATGCAGGGATGTGCTGTTCATCGACGCCTCTGGGGACGGGAACTTTGAAAAGAGTAAGAATCAAAATATCCTGCGGGACAGTGACATTGCCCGTATTGTCAATGCCTATCAAGCACGACAGAACGAGGATAAGTACAGTTATGTGGCATCCTTTGATGAGATTAAAGAGAACGACTTCAACCTGAATATCCCACGGTATGTGGATACCTTTGAGGAAGAAGAACTGGTGGATATTGAGGAGGTGCAGCGGAATATTGCCACCATCGAGGCGGAATTGGCCGAGGTGCAGGCGCAGATGAAAGGCTATTTGAAGGAGCTGGGATTATGAGTAATGAGGTAGAGAACACTGGAAAAATCCTGATTTATCAAAATGAAAAGGGAGACACAAGAATTGATGTCTATTTTGAGTCAGACACCATTTGGATGACTCAAAAAGCGATGTGTGAGCTTTACCAGGTAGCTAAGTCTTCTGTCAGTGAGCACATAAGTAATATTTTTAAAGACGGCGAATTGGAGCCGGAAGCAACTGTTCGGAAATTCCGAACAGTTCAGATTGAAGGCACCCGGCAAGTAACCAGAGAGCGAGACTACTACAATCTAGACATGATTTTGGCCGTTGGTTACCGGGTGCGTAGCAATGTGGGTATACACTTCCGCCGGTGGGCCAGTAGCGTTCTGACCGAGTATATGAAGAAGGGCTTTGCCCTCAATGACGAGCGGTTGCGCAATCCCCGTGAGTTTGGCGCTGACTACTTTGATGAATTACTGGAGCGTATTCGGGATATTCGTGCCAGTGAGAAGCGGGTGTATCAGAAGGTTAAGGAGATATTCGCCCTCTCGGTCGACTACGACAGCAAAAGTCAGGTCGCTCAAACTTCTTCAAATCGGTTCAGAACAAGTTGGAATATGCTGCCACGGGCCACACTGCGCCGGAACTCATTGTCAATCGGGCCGATGCTTTCAAGGATAACATGGGACTCACTTCTTTTAAGGGAGTCAAAGTGCGCCGGGGCGATGTGACGGTAGCGAAAAACTACATGACCCATGAGGAGATCAGCACGCTGAATCTCATTGTGAATATGTATCTGGACTATGCGGAGCTGCAGGCCAAAGGACACAACCCCATGCACATGGCGGACTGGGAAAGCAAGTTGGGCGATTTTCTGCGTTTCAATGGTAGGGAAGTTTTGGAGAATTTCGGAACTGTGAAGCGAGAGGTTGCGGAAAAACTGGCGCTGGAGCAATATGAGCAGTACGATGCCAAGCGCCGGGTGCTGGAAGCGTCGGACGATGTGGACGAGCTCACCACAGATGTGAATCGGCTGAAACGATAAAATAAATTAAAGGACGGAGTGTACCAAATGACATTTGAGGAAATCAGCGCAAAGATCGAAGCATGTGGTTCAGTATCGATTACTGAAATCAAAGAAATCCAGTATGGAAAATGTATCTGCCTCAGCAATGGTGGGAAGATTAACTGTTACAACTCAGGAAAATATAGTGTACAAGGAAAGTCGCAGGATCAGGTTAAAGCCATTCTGGAAGGTTCCGCTGAGACGAATAACCGAAAGATTTTTGTTGTTTATGGGCATGACGAAATTGCCCGTACACAGTTAGAGGCATTGCTACGCCGGTGGGACCTGGAGCCCATTATTCTGGATCAACAGGCATCTGGCGGCCAAACGATTATCGAAAAGCTTGAAGAATATGGCTCCAATGTGGGGTATGCGATTGTTTTGGCAACACCTGACGATGACGGAAAGGCCAAATCAGAAACTGCATACAAATCCAGAGTTCGTCAAAATGTCGTGTTGGAACTGGGTATGTTCCTTGCCAAATTAGGAAGAGAACGGGTTGCGATTCTGTTGAAAGAAGCTGCTGATTTTGAAAAGCCTTCGGATATTCAAGGGCTTGTTTATATCCCCTTCCAGAACAAAGTGGATGAGGTGGCCCTCAGTTTGATTCGAGAATTGAGCCGACAGGGATATAAAATTGATACCACAAGAATTTGAACAGGTGATACTATGACACCAGAAATCAAACACAGAATAGAGCAAATCCGGCACGGAAATGTTCCAGATGGATATAAAAAAACAAAAGCAGACATTCTCCCTGCTGATTGGGATGTGTATATGCTTGGAGATTGCCTCAGCCGTGTGGAGAGACCGGTGGAGGTTAAGCCTAACGAATTGTACACGCAAATCGGTATCCGTTCCCACGGAAAGGGGCTTTTCTATAAAGAACCCGTTACAGGTGCAGCACTGGGAAACAAGGCGGTCTTTTGGATCGAGCCGGACTGCTTTATAGTAAATATTGTTTTCGCATGGGAACAGGCAATCGGGAAGACCACACAATCTGAAGTAGGAATGATTGGTTCCCACCGTTTTCCGATGTACCGTCCTGTAAACGATAGAGTTGATATTGATTACCTGATTTCTTATTTTTTGACAAAGCGGGGAACCGATATTCTGGAGGCAGCATCTCCTGGAGGAGCAGGGCGAAACAAAACTCTGGGGCAAGATCGTTTTTTGAAAAGCAAAATCATACTTCCACCAATTGAAGAACAACGAAAAATTGCCACCATCCTCACCACCCAGGACAAAGTGATTGAACTGAAAGAAAAGCGCCTTGCCGAGAAGCAGTGGCAGAAAAAGTATCTCATGCATCGTTTTTTTGTAGATGCCAACGGTAAAAAAATCAGGCTTGGTCAAATCGCAAATGTAATTATGGGACAATCACCATCTTCCACAAGTTATAATGAACAAATGGAAGGTATGCCCCTAATTCAAGGAAATGGAGATATTGAAGGCCGCAATACGCATCCGAGAATGTATACTACACAGCCGACAAAAATATGCAAAAAAGGAGATATTTTGATATCTGTGCGTGCGCCAGTTGGTAGCGTATCCCGTAGTAGCATGAACGCTTGCATAGGTAGAGGCATGTGTGCAGTTGACGCCGGAATCTACCAAAACTATGTATATCAATATTTAATCTATTTTGAAGACAAATGGGGAAAAGTGTCTCAAGGTAGTACATTTGAATCCATATCTGGTGATGAAATTCGAAAATTAAAAACTTTAATTCCAGATAATATGCAACATATAGAGAAGATATTATCCACCGCTGACCGTGAAATCGACCTGCTGCGTCAGGATATCGAACAGGAAAAACAAAAGAAAAAAGCCCTGATGCAGCTGTTACTGACGGGCATTGTGAGGGTGAAAACATGACGGAAAAAGAAATACAGGAACATCTCTGCAAAGAACTGCTAAAGAAGATTGTAGACAATGGGCAGAACTACACGGAAAAAATGAAGTCTGATCTGAAAGAAATCATTGACCTCGGCAAATCTCCTGAGGAGATTTGTGAAGCAACTCTTGCCTATTTTGCTATGTGCAGATGGCAGTGAAAGGAGGTGAAAACGCATGGCAACCAATCCTCCCAGCGACGACGGACATAGAAACGGTGCGGTAAAAGACCGTTCTCAGGCTTTCAACCCTGTTACAAAACAATGGGTAAAGCGAGACAGTGACACCGGTCGTTTTATGGATGTCAAAAAGGATGGCACTCCTTTTAAGGGAGTCCGTAAAGAAAAGTAAATCCAGAGACAGGAGAGCGAGGCGGGATTTCCCGCCCCGCTAATCCTGCGTTTACTGATATTTCCGAAAGGAGGCAACCATGGACAAATCCCTATATTTAGAAAAGAATATCAGCCAGCAGCCGGCCATTGATCTGCTGCGGTCCATGGGCTATACCTACATATCCCCGGAGGACTGTGAAGTACAGAGAGGTAGCCGATACCATGTGCTGCTGAAAGACATCCTCCGGGGTCAGCTGCGGCGGCTCAACCGCTACGCCTTCGCCGGTGCGGAAAACGAGTTCTCCGCCGCCAATATTGAGCGGGCTATGGATGATCTGGACGAGCCTTTAACTGATGGTCTGGTCCGCTCCAGTGAAAAAATCTATGATACCCTGTTGCTGGGCAAAAGCTATCCTGAGACCGTGGGCGAGGGAAAAACCCTCAGTTTCAATTTGAAATACATCGACTGGGAGCATCCGGAGAACAACCTGTTCCATGTTACCGAGGAGTTTACAGTAGACAGTCGGGACAAGCTTCACAACGCCCGGCCGGATATCGTGCTGTTTATCAACGGTATTCCCTTCGCTGTCATTGAGTGTAAAACGCCCCAGATCAGCGTAGAACAGGCCGTGGAGCAGAATATCCGCAACCAGCAAAAGGAGTATATCCCACAGCTTTACAAGTTTGCCCAGATTGTGATGGCGACCAATAAAAACGCCGTGAAGTATGCCACCACCGGAACGCCCAAAAAATTCTGGAATGTGTGGAAGGAACAGAATACCGCTTTTCTGGAAGGGGCGCTGGCCCAGTATGTGACTGACCGCACTCCCACTGAGCAGGATCGGAATTTGATTTCTCTGTTCAGCAAAGAACGGGTTATAGAACTGATCCGATACTTTGTGCTCTTTGACGCCAATGTAAAGAAGATTTGCCGGTATCAGCAGTATTTCGCCATCAAAGAGATTATCAAGGCCATTCAGCAGTCGGACGAAAAGGGTAACCGTCAAAGCGGCGTTATCTGGCACACCCAGGGCAGCGGCAAGAGCCTGACCATGGTTATGCTGGCAAAGTATATCTTAATGGAACTGTCCGACTGCAACCCGAAAGTGGTCGTTGTCACTGATCGCAAGGAACTGGATCGGCAGATCGCAGCTACATTTGCACACACCCGGCTCAATCCGGCCAGAGCCACCAGTGGACGGAATCTGGTGGAGCTGCTGAATAGCGGCAAGGCGGATGTGGTCACTACCATCATCAATAAGTTCAACACTGCTGAAAAAATGGAGCACAAGAATTTTTCGCGGGATGTGTTTCTGCTGGTGGATGAAAGCCACCGCTCCAACTATGGTCTGCTGGCCACCAAAATGAGGGCGGTGTTCCCCAATGCCTGTTACATCGGCTTTACCGGTACTCCTTTGATGAAAAAAGAGAAGAACACCATGGCGAAATTCGGTAAGTTGATCCACAAATATACTATTAAGGACGGTGTGGATGACGGAGCCATTGTGCCGCTCATTTACGAAGGCCGTTTTGTGGAACAGAATGTGGATGAGGCTAATATAGATCTCTGGTTCAAACAGACTACCAAACGGCTCACGGAAGCGCAGCGGGATGACCTTTCACGGAAATGGAGCAGTATCCGCCGCCTAACCTCCACCGATGCTCGTATCAAGCGGATTGCTCTGGACATCAATGAGCACTTCATTGAAGGGTACAAAGATACCGGATTTAAGGCTATGCTGGCCACTAACTACAAGCGGGATGCGATTCGGTATCTGGAGTGTTTTGAGCAATTTGGGGATTTGAACTGTGCCGTGGTGATCTCACCGCCTGATCTGCGGGAAAGTGTAGACGATATAGACGAGGGTGCCGACGATAAGGTCATTGCCTACTGGAATAAAATGATGAACCGCTACGGTGACGCAGATGCCTACGAAGAGGCAATGAAGAACCAGTTCTGCGCAGGAGACATCGATATTCTTATTGTGTGCAGTAAGCTGCTTACCGGTTTTGATGCTCCCATCTGCCAGGTGCTCTACATCGATAAAGAGTTGAAAGAACACGGTCTGCTCCAAGCTATAGCCCGCACCAATCGGCTGTATGAAGGCAAGGACTACGGCCTTATTGTGGACTACCGTGGACTGATTGAAAAGCTGGATACCGCTATGGATCTGTACAGTGGCGCCGGGCTGGAGAACTTTGACAGTGGAGACCTGAAGGGTGTCGTAGTGGATGTCATGTCGTCTGTGGCTGGCCTGCGGGAAGCCTATACCCGGTTGGCGGAACTGTTTGTAGACTTGAAAAATCCACGCGACACCGAAGAAGTGGAAGTGTTTCTTGCTGACGATAAGAAGCGAGAGAACTTTTATAATCTCCTCTGTGCTCTTGGCAAAGCGTTGAATATAGTGCTGAATGCGGAACAGACGTATGCAGCCGTTCCGAAAGATGAATTGAAGCAGTATCAAAACACTTTTATCTTTTTCTCTAAGGTGCGCCGCAGCGTGAAAATCCGTTACTGTGATGCCATTGATAACCGGGAATATGAACCGCTGATGCAAAATCTTCTTGATACACACCTTTCAGTAGCTGGTCTGAAACAAATTACAAACCCCATCGATATTCTGAACAAGGATGACTTTGAACGGGAATTGGAGGAATTGGGATCTCTTCGAGCAAAGGCAGATGCTATTACCAGCAAATTGACCCGCAGCATCAGCGAAAAGTATCACGAGAATCCTGCCTATTACGACAGCTTCTCCAAGCGGATTAAGGATGCATTGGATCAGTACAAGGAAAAGGTGATCTCCGAGGCGGAATATCTGGCAAAGATGCGTACCATCATGGAAGATTATCACGCCGGAAAGAGCAGCGTAACCTATCCGGAATCCATTAAGAATAATGTTCATGCCCAAGCATTTTACGGTGTTCTTTCTGCGGTGTTTGACGAAGCAAAAGAAGCGGAAGTTTCTCCTGATTTTGTTGCAGAGATTGCGGAAGAGATTACAAAAATTGTGGCCGACCACAGTCAGGTAGACTGGACCAACAACAAAACAATCCACGACCGAATCTCGCAGGATATTGATGATCTTTTTTATGACTACGAGAAAGAGCGGGGATTAAAACTGTCTTTTGACACCATCGATAAAATCATTGAAAATGTCAAAACAGTGGCGCTTCGGAGGTTTTGACCGCAATGGTACAGGAAAGAACTGTTTTATACGAAAATAACGAGATTCACTATCTTCTGGAACAGAAGCCGGTGAAAAATCTGAATTTGCGGGTTCATAAGGATTGTAAGGTTTATGTTTCGGCTAATTCAGATATCCCTACTGAAAAAGTTGACGATTTTGTAGTGAACAAAGGAGCCTATATCCGCTCAGCGCAAAGAAAGTTTCGTGAGATGGCACAGTATGCCCCTCAACCTAAGAAATATGTCAGCGGAGAGACTTTTTATCTGCTGGGCAGAGGCGTCCGCCTGAAAGTGGAGAAAAATGTGCAAGATGCCATTTCCTCTGACGGGATATATCTTCATCTTCGTGTGAAAGACACGGAGGATTTTAAGAAAAAGCAAAAGATGGTAAGCCGTTACCTGGATGAGCAATGTCGAACTGTTTTTGGAGAGATTATTTCGGAAATCTATCCAGTATTCCAAAAATATGGAGTACCTATGCCGACATTACGGATTCGTGACATGGAGACATGGTGGGGATCTTGCTTGGGAAAAAAAGGGGTTATTACACTGAACAAGCGTTTACTTGAAGCCCCTCGAAACTGTATTGAATATGTCGTAATGCATGAGTTCTGTCATTTTATCCACCCAAATCATTCAAAGCACTTTTATAGTTTCTTGGCCATGCTAATGCCTGATTGGAAGGAACGTAAGACAGTTTTAGATCGTAGTGCAACATTTTGGCTATGAGCAATAGGGAGGAAAAAATAATGCCGATGTGGTTATGCCGCGCCGGGCGATACGGCGAATTTGAAAATAAATTTCTTGAAGATGGTAAGGTGTACTGCACCTGGGACAATCTCTCTGAATCAATCATGCAGTTCCACACCAAGCAGGACTTACAGCAATACTTTGTGGACAACAACCCAGATGTCAAGGTAAAAACAGCGATGAACTGGGCGAGCCAGGTATGGCCGTTTGCCCATGAGATGAAAAAGGGAGAGATCGTTGTCCTGCCCAGCAAGATCAAACCTGTAATTCATTTCGGCAAGATTACGGGGGATTATGAATTCTTGCCTAACAACGACAATCCCTATTATCATACCCATCAAGTAGATTGGTTTGCCTGCGACATCCCCCGTACGGCTTTTGACCAGGACATCTTATACTCCTTTGGGGCATTTATGACCATTTGCCGTATTAAGCAGGAAGAACGCATAAAAGCAGTGATCCATGCCCAGAAGCAGGGAAAGAAAGCGCCCCAAATTACTCCGCAAGAGCCACAGAATGATGAAGAAGCACGAGATATTGAAAATGAAGCCTTGGGGGTTATCACAAACCTGATAATCCAAAAGACTAAAGGGCATGGTTTAGCAAAAATTGTAGATGCCATTCTTCGGGCAAAGGGATTCACTACATACGTTAGCCCGGCCGGACCGGATAAAGGTGTGGATATTCTGGCTTCAGCGGGCACACTTGGTTTTGGAAGCCCCAAAATCTGTGTTCAGGTTAAGTCCACAGACGCGCCAGTGGATCGGATTGTTTTGGATCAATTGGGCGGCGTGATGAAAAACTTTGGTGCCGAATATGGCCTGTTAGTGTCATGGAGTGGGTTCAAATCTTCGGTCATCAATGAGACGGCTAAACAGTTCTTTGAAATCCGACTTTGGACCCACAAAGAAATTATCGAGGAGTTCCTGCGTTACTACGATCAGATGGATGATGAAATCAAAGAGCTGATCCCTCTCAAAAAGATTTGGGTTGTAAATAACAGTGAGGAATAGATGTGACTGCTGAAGGGGCAAGAAATAATTTGAAGAAAACGTCGAATCGTGCTATAATACAACTAAGCCACCCAATCGTTCATCTCAAGCAAAACCCGTGATAGGATGGCTTAGATAGATTTTTGATAGCAAAAGTCCAAATAGACCTTAGGATAAGGATAATCTGTATCAAATAAAACCACGACGAATCAAATCCTCTATACAAAAAAGTTTAGAAGTGGATTTAACTCGGCGAGTTCGAATAATTTGAAATGCTTTAAAAATCCAGTGTTTATGCGGGTTTGAGGCACTTCAAGAAGTCTTTTGATAACAATTTGATAACGGTTGCATGAGAGCTATTATTCTTGTAAGCCAGTGGTTTTGGGGTTAGAGAATGATTGACAGGTGGTTGTGCAACAAATAAATCCATATTATTTATTTAGAAAGCCCTTAGCTGTGGGTAAAAACTCATAGCTAAGGGCTTTTTGTCGTCTTTATTTATCTGGTTTGAGCTGGTCTTGGAACATCAGACCAGCGCGTCGCTAAGTGCCTGCGATGGTACTTTCACCCAGATTTGCGTGGTATCAAACTCCGGGTAATGGTAACGCCACTCATCGTATTTGTCTTTACTGATTTCCTCGGAAGATAGCTTGTCAGCCTGCTCTTTCCAGGCATACAGCATTTTCTGGAGTTCGTGAGCGGTCTTTGCCTTTGGAAGTATCGACTTTCAGACAGATTTCTCCGTCTGATTTACTAACAGTCAGACCGTACAAATCTTCAAGGGTATGTGCTGACCAATGCGCTGCAAGCCCGCGGCGCGGCGACGGAATCCCTAATCGTCAATATCTCCCGTCAGGGGCTGATCTACATTCCGTCTATGTTTATCCTTGGGGCGATCTTTCACGAAACAGGACTGATCTGGGCATAGCCTGTGGCGGATGTCTTGTCTCTGCTGTTGGCTATTGGGCTGTATTTCCGCATGTCGGGTAGGTAAAGGGAACGATTAAGTTCAAAAGGGTTTGGGACTATCCCAAAAGTCATAATTCCCGGCTAAGCCGGAGGCTTGAGTAAGCCCTAGAAGGGCTTTATACCGGCACGCATCTCAAGATGCACCGAAAAATCCTTCACTTGCATCACTCGTACCGCTGCCCACAAGTGGGCAAAACTACATTTACTGCATGCTACAGCAAATCCGACTTTTAATCACAGTTCGCTTCGCTCATTGCTGTAAATGCTAAAGCTTACAATAAAAAGTTCCTGAAACCATACAGCAACCTGCTGCGATTTCAGGAACTTCTTATTTGTGATTTATTCGGCCGGGAGCGGATTAATCAAAACTGAGCACGCGCAGCAACATTGCTGCGCACCAAAGCACGTTTCAAGCGGGCCTGGGCAAGTTCCAGCTCACGGGCATCCAGGTTTTTCTGGGCCAGCAATTCCTCGGCGCGGGCTTTGCTGCGCTCAGCACGTTCTTTGTCAATGGAATCGGCCCATTCAAAGGTGGTGGCCAGCAGGCGGCATTCGCCGCCAAACATGCTCAACATACCGCCCATACAGGCGGCGCTGCGCTGGGTGCCATCCTCCAATGTGATGTGGGCCTCCCCCATGCCAAGGGCAGTGCAATAATCGATGTGGCGGGCCATCAACTGAACCTGCCCGGTGATGGTCCGGCAGGACACCGACTGTACCTGCCCATCAAAAGCAGTGCCGTCCGGCGTCATGATTTTAAGTGGGAAACTGGACATGGTCCTGCCTCCTTACTGCTGCTTGGCCTTAGCCAGAACGTCATCAATCGTACCGGCAAACAGGAAGCAGCTTTCGGGGATGGAATCACATTCGCCGTTCAAAATCATCTTGAAGCCGCGCAGGGTTTCTTTCAACGGCACATACTGGCCGGGCATACCGGTAAACTGCTCCGCAACATGGAACGACTGTGAAAGGAAACGCTGTACCTTACGGGCGCGGTTGACGGTGATCTTATCGTCCTCCGAAAGTTCATCCATGCCCATGATGGCAATGATATCCTGCAGTTCCTTATAGCGCTGTAAAACCTGCTGCACGGCGCGGGCAATTTGGTAATGCTCCTGCCCGACAACTTCCGGGGCCAGAATGCGGGAAGTAGAATCCAGCGGGTCGACAGCCGGATAAATGCCCTGAGAAGCAATATCACGGCTCAGAACCGTGGTAGCATCCAGATGGGTGAAGGTCGTGGCGGGGGCCGGGTCGGTCAAGTCGTCCGCAGGTACATAAACAGCCTGAACAGAAGTGATAGAACCCTTGCGGGTGGAAGTAATACGTTCCTGCAGTGCACCCATTTCCGTTGCCAGCGTGGGCTGATAGCCAACGGCAGAGGGCATACGACCCAGCAGTGCCGAAACTTCGGAGCCGGCCTGGGTAAAGCGGAAGATGTTATCAATGAACAGCAGAACGTCCTGATGCTTGACATCGCGGAAGTACTCCGCCATAGTCAGACCGGACAGCGCCACGCGCATACGAGCTCCCGGCGGTTCATTCATCTGGCCATAGACCAGCGCAGTCTTGCTCAAAACGCCGCTTTCGGCCATTTCGCCGTAAAGATCGTTGCCCTCACGGGTGCGTTCGCCAACGCCGGTAAAAACAGAATAGCCGTTATGGGCGGTAGCGATGTTATAAATCAGTTCCTGAATCAGCACGGTTTTGCCGACACCGGCACCACCGAACAGACCGATTTTGCCGCCCTTTGCATAGGGGCAGATCAGGTCAACGACCTTGATGCCGGTTTCCAGCAGTTCAGTCGAAGATTCCTGTTCATCGAAAGCAGGGGCCGGGCGGTGGATGGGCCAATGCTCTACCCCGGTGGGGGCAGGCTGTTCATCAACCGGTTCACCCAGCAGGTTGAACACACGGCCAAGGCACGCATCGCCAACGGGAACCTTGATCGGCCCGCCGGTATCCACGGCTTCGGCACCGCGCACAAGGCCATCGGTGGCGGCCATAGCAATGCAGCGCACCACGTTATCGCCAATATGCTGGGCAACTTCTACAATCAGCGGTTTGCCGTTGTTCTGCAGTTCAATCGCATTCAGCAGTTCCGGCAGCTCGCCGTCGGCAAAGCGGATATCCAAAACAGGTCCCATGACCTGCACGACCTTACCGATGTGTTTTTCTGGCATTGCACACACTCCTTTGAGTGAATTTTTAGCGTGCTGTCGGGCTTGTTTCCGGGTGTGTCTGAAAAAACTCTCAGCACTGTTGCATCAGATATTGCCCAAAGGCATACCTGAAGGCAAAGAAATTGGATAAAATTTCGGCTTTTCTGGTGCGCCCTAGCTTTCAGCATCTGCACCGGCCACTATTTCGGTGATTTCCTGCGTGATTGCTGCCTGACGGGCGCGGTTATAATAAAGGTTCAAATGCTCGATCATTTCGCCAGCGTTCTTGGTGGCAGAGTCCATGGCGGTGCGGCGTGCACCCTGTTCACTGGCAACACTTTCACACAAAGCGCCATACACAACCCCGGCCAAGTATTCCGGGATAATGGCATCAAACACGGCGGCGCTGTCTGGCTCATAGAGCATCAGACTTTGATGCTCGTGGCCCGGCTCCGGCGGTTCGGCATCAAACGGGAGAACCGGCAGAATGATTGCAGTTTGGGTCAGCATGGAAATAAACTGGGTAAAGGCAATGCGAATTTCATCAAAAGCGCCTTCCAGAAACTTCTGGCACACAAGGCGGGAAATTTCAAAGCAGTCGCTGACCGAAATATCCCCTGCGATGGCAAAAGAATCCGTCAGAATCCGGATCTTGTGGCGCTCAAAGTATTCCACTGCCTTTTTGCCGATGGGCAGCACACAATATTCCCGCCCTTCAGCATCCGCTTCCACGGCTTTTAAGATGTTGCTGTTATAGCCGCCCGCAAGGCCGCGATCACCTGCAATTACAATGTACAGGCAGCACTTTTTCTCGCATTTGGCCAGATATGGGCTACTGAACTCAGAATCCGCAGCCGCAATATCAAACAGCGTGGCATAAAGCGTTTCGAAATAGGGACGGCTGTTTTCTACCCGTTCCTTGGCGCGCCGCAGCTTGCTGGACGCTACCAGCTCCATGGCTTTGGTAATCTGCATGGTGCTTTCCACGCTTTTGATGCGCAGTTTGATTTCTTTCATGGAACCAGCCACCGGCAGCACCCCCTTTGGCGTATTTTGTGATTATCCGGCATTTTTGATAAAGTCTGCCGTGAATGCGGCGAGCACATCTTTCATCTGCTGTTCGGTATCCTGCTTCATATCGCCTGTGGTGCGGATGGCTTCCATCACACCGCCAGCGGTTACATTTTCATCAAGGTACTGATACAGCGCGCTTTCGTACGCGGCGATATCCTTTACGGCAATGTCTTTCAGGTAGCCGTGGACTGTTGCATACAAAATGGCAACCTGCTTTTCTACCGGGATTGGGCTGTTGCGGTCCTGCTTCAGGATTTCCACAATGCGCTCGCCCTGTGCCAGACGAGATTTGGTGTCGGCATCCAGGTCGGAGCCAAACTGGGCAAAGCCCTGCAGCTCGCGGTACTGGGAGTAAACCAGTTTTAAGGTACCGGCAACCTTTTTCATCGCCTTGATCTGCGCATTGCCGCCGACACGGGAAACAGAAATGCCGGGGTTGACAGCCGGGCGGATGCCGGAATGGAACAGCTCGGTTTCCAGGAAGATCTGGCCGTCGGTAATGGAGATGACGTTGGTTGGAATATAAGCGGAAACGTCACCAGCCTGCGTTTCAATAATGGGCAGAGCTGTCAGCGAGCCGCCGCCCTTTGCATCGCTCAATTTGGCGGCACGTTCCAACAAACGGCTGTGCAGGTAGAAAACATCGCCGGGGTATGCTTCGCGTCCCGGCGGACGACGAATCAGCAGCGACAGAGCACGGTAGGCAACCGCATGTTTGGAAAGGTCATCATAGATAATAAGCACATGCTTACCCTGATACATAAAGTATTCGCCCATGGCGCAGCCGGCATAAGGCGCAATATACTGCAGGGGCGAAAGTTCCGAAGCTGTGGCGCACACTACAGTGGTGTAAGCCATGGCTCCGTTTTTCTCGAGGTTTTCAACCAGAGAGGCCACAGTAGAACGCTTTTGGCCAATAGCAACATAGATGCAAAGGACATCTTTGCCTTTTTGGTTGATGATCGTATCCGTAGCAATCACGGTCTTACCGGTCTGGCGGTCGCCGATAATCAGCTCACGCTGGCCGCGGCCAATGGGAATCATTGAGTCAATGGCCTTGATGCCGGTCTGCAAAGGCTGCTTGACGGGCTGACGGTCCAGGATGCCGGGTGCCGGGGATTCAATGGCGCGATAGTCGGCAGCATCAATCGGGCCTTTGTCATCAATAGGCTGGCCCAGGGCGTTGACAACGCGGCCAATCAGAGCATCACCGACCGGAACCGACACAACTTTGCCGGTGCGGCGGATGGTACCGCCTTCTTTAATGCCGCTGTCATCGCCAAGCAAAACGATTGATACGCTGTTTTCTTCCAGATTCTGCGCCATACCATAGGTTCCGCTATCAAACTGCACCAGCTCACCGGCCATACAGTTATCAAGGCCGGCGGCGCGGGCAATGCCATCGCCTACCATCGTAACAGTACCGGTCTCCGTCTGCTCAATGGCATTCTGGTAGTATTTGATCTGGGAACGAATAATGCGGGAAATCTGTTCAGGTTCCAGTTGCACTGTTTGGTTCACCACACAATCTATAAAATGAAGGTGGAATCCGGCGGCAGGTACAAATCAAATCACCACACCGCTGATTTCATTGCGCAGACGTTCCAGCCGGCCCTGCACAGTGCCGTCCAGGCGGGTTCCGCCAAGATCCAGCCGCAGACCGCCCAGAACACTGGGGTCCACTTTTTCCGTCAGGGTAATGGTTTTGCCGGTTACACGCTGCAATTTTTCCTGCAGTCTGCTGCGGGCACTTTCGTCCAGTGCAACAGCAGATACTGCCGTAACTTCCAAAATGTTATGGTCCTGGTTGTATCGGTCACGGTAAGCTCTTGCGCAGGCAGGCAGTTCTGGCAGAATGCCTGCTTCGCACAAAATCTTTAAGAAGTTGACAAGATACGGATGCGCCTGCGCAAACGCCTGATCCAGCAACACACAGCGCTCTTTTTTGGGGACACTGGGCGTCATCAACAAGCGCAGATAGCCAGGCTCCTGCATTGCGTTGACAGCAACATCCAGCTCCGCCAGAATCCGTTCGGTCAGGCCCTCTTCCGCAGCCAGTTCATACAAACTTGTGCCATAACGCTTTCCGGTTTCGGTCATGAGGCATCCCCCACATTCCGGATAAATTCATCGATCAGGGCCTTGTGGTCCGTCTCGTTGATTTCGCGCTCAACTACCTTGCCTGCAATATCTACAGCAATGCCGCCAATTTCATTTTTTAGGTCGTTGACTGCTTTCTTGCGTTCCTGTGCAATATCAGCTTCAGCAACGGCGCGCAGGGCGGCTGCTTCGGCACGGGCCTCGCCAACAATTTCTTCTTCGCGCTTCTGGGCGCGGGCGGTTGCCTCACGCAAAAGCGTATCGCGTTCATCCCGGATGCTTTGCAGGTGCTGCTGGTATTCCTGTTCCAACTCGGCAGCCTTCTGTTTGGCTGCATCCGCATCGGCGTACATGGTATCAATTTCCGCCTGGCGGTCGTCGATCATCTTTTTGACCGGTTTGAACAGGAACTTTTTGAGCACCGCAAAGGTGATCATCATATTGCAGAAAGTGAACAGCGCTGTCCACGGGTCGATGCCAACAAAGCTTTCAAAGCCCGTCACGAGCCATTCCTCCTTTCCTTTTCGGCTATCGTATCCATCAGAAGACGAACAGTAACAACAGGGCGATAACCAGCGAATAAATGCCGGTGGATTCGGTAATGGCGCAGCCAAGGATCATGTTGGTACGCAGCAGGTTTGCCATTTCCGGCTGGCGGGCCATGCCTTCCAGCGCTTTGCCAACGGCATTACCTTCGCCAACTGCAGGGCCGATAGCGCCAAACCCGATTGCGATACCTGCACCGATTGCACAGGCGGCTTTTACGATTGCTGTTTCCATACGAGGTATCCTCCTAAATAAATAAAATTTTACGTTAACCTTCTTCAGGCGGCGGGCAGGCATTGCTGACATAAACCATCGTCAACAGGCTGAACACCAGGGCCTGCACCCCACCAGAAAATACATCGAAATAAAGGCTCATGATGCCGGGAATGCCGACTTCCAGATACGGCACCCCTGCCAAGCCCAGCAGGGACAGAATTCCGGTTGCGGCAAACACCGCACCAAAAATTTTGTAAGCCAACTTTTTCTTGCGCACACCCAAAACCAGCAGCGCCACACCACCCAAAAGAATCAAGATTCCGATCGCGATGCTTTTGCCAACCAAGCCCAAAAGAGCGGCGGAAGCCGTTGCCAGAGCGGAATAAACCAGGCTGGTCAGAACGTTGCCGCCCGCAATGTTGCCAAAGTGACGGAATGCCATTGAGATGGGCTGCGCGATTTCGGAAACAAGGTTCATCGGCGTCATAACGACAACCGGTTCAGTAAAGCCTTTCAGCCAACCGAGCACACCGTTTGCTTTAATGGAGCAAGCCCAGCAGATCACGCTTGTCATTAAGGCCCAGGTAACGGTGGTAGAAAGATCCGCTGTGGAAGAGCGGAAAATACCGGTCATTCCGATGTAGGAACCGAAAATGGAAGACAGGAACAATGCCCCGATATAAGGTGTCCAATAGGAATTATGCTTGCCCATGGTGTCTTCTACCATGCCGTACAGCATAGTAACACCTTTTTCTACCAGTACCTGGCGGCGGCTGGGACGCTTTTGCAGGTTGCTGCCCAGCACAATACCGGCAATACAAAGCAGCAACATAACCGCAAACGAAGAAACCGTTGTCTGCGTGATGGGAATTCCACCAAACAAAGGGATCGTGAAATAAATCTTAGGCCCGTTCATGGCACTGCATCACCGCCTTTGGAATCTTTGCGGAAGAATTCAATCAGCTTAATGGCAGCCTGTGCAAACAGCAGCGGCAACAATGCTGCCAGCGGATCACAAACTTTGGCATGGAACAGCAGAACATAAATGACTGCCAGAATTGCCGTGCGCACAACGCTGGAACTTTGAATGCTCATGCACGCTTTTACGGAATTATCCCCTGCCGCGGCACGGTCCAACGCGTTAGAAACGGTAATGCTTAATGCCAGAAAGTTGCCTACAGCAATCACAGTGCCCAGCAGGCCACCCAGCAATACCGCTGTGGTAAACCGCCCAACCACTGCATAGATGGCCAGCATAATGGCGGAACAACCGGCGGTTGCCAAAGCCATGCGCCCAACCTGCTGCAGAATGTCCTGATGCTTTTGCATGGATACAGGCTCCTTCCATAACAATTAGTGTTGATTGAACGAGATAGGCGGCGGCTCCTGCTTTTTTTTCGGGGCCCTGCCCTGCCGCTCAATTGTCTTTAATGAACTGCGCAGGCTGCCGATGGCAGCCACCATGCCGAGCGCGAACCCAACCAAGATGACCCAGCCGCCAAGGCCGAATTGTTTGCGTAGCCAGACAGCCCCCAAAAGAAACAGCACCGGCGGAAGCACAACCGATAAACCAAACTGTGTCAGCCAGACAAGGTGCCGTGCGGCATCATAAAGATCCTTCATATGATTTACTGTTCCCATTCTTTCGCTTTGTATCCGCGATGATCTTAGTATAAACTCTTTCTGCAACAATTTCAACATAAATTTTACATGTTTTTATATAAATTTTGTAGTCAAATAAGCAAAAAACAGACAATGTTTTTCAAAATTGCAGGTTCCCCCTATGATGGAAGCAAAAAAGCTCTGCCAACAGCAAAGCTTAAAATGTGTATAATAAAAGCGCAATCGAACAAATCTGATATTTTGACCAATTAGAACGGCTATCTTTATCCAATCGGGCATTAAGTGGCTCGACCGGGATTTTCCCCAAGGCAAGAAGGCGTGTCAGACACGCACCGCCCAGAGAACAGCCATCCGGACTCATTGCTTCTCTTTGAAATTCCGTTGCTTTTTCGACATGATCGCACCTCTTTGATGCGTGCCAAATCGGCTTCCGCCTGCTGTGCCGGGGCATCGGGCGCAGAGCACCTTCTTTTGCCGTGGGGATATAGCTGTGGTCGTGGGAATCCGTAAAATAAGAGCGAAGGGTATAGTGATTTTCGCCGGTTTTCCGCAAAAGCTCTGCAGACCAACGGTTTCGATTTCATGAACCCCAAGTTTCCCATAAACCACGAGCATTCCTGCTTGATACTGTGCCATATTGCTCCTCTTTCATCCAGATGGAACAGCCTGTACAAAACAGTCTTTCCAGCGTACTTTTGCGCTCCACCTTATTGTGCCACGGCTGGGCGACTGGTTTCCAAGGGCATCTTCCACGAAGTTTTCCTCGTGCAATCTGCGCAGAATGCCCCGTACAATTCTTGTGCAAAACTGCCTTTGCAAATTCCCGGTAGGCAGGCTATAATAATTTCGTACAACGAGTAGCACTCATGCGTAAAACCGGTTGCATGAGGGCTGCCCGTTGTTTTTTTGTCCTCAAAATGGAAAGGTAAGGTGAATCCCATGGAAAGTTCCAATCAATTTCTCGGCACGGAACGCATCGGCAAGCTGATGCAAAAGTATGCGATCCCGTGCATTATTTCGCTGCTGGTCGGCGCACTGTATAACATCGTGGATCAGATCTTTATTGCAAACGCCAGCTATCTGGGCTCCTACGGCAACGCCGCCAACACCGTCGTGTTCCCCCTGACGGTGGTAGCGCTGGCCATTGCCGTGATGATCGGTGACGGCTGCTGCGCCTTCGTCAGCATCAGCCTTGGGCAGAACGAGGTTCCCAAGGCAAAGCGGAGCGTCGGCAATGCGGTGGTGATGTGTCTGGTCAGCAGCATTGTGCTGGCCGCGCTCTATCTGATTTTTGCGGACACCATTCTTGCCATGTTCGGCGGAACGGTGAACGCCGAGACCTACCACCACTCCCAGGAGTATTTCTTTTATATCACGCTGGGTGTGCCGTTTTATATGTTTGGGCAGGCCATGAATCCCATCATCCGTGCCGACGGCAATCCTCGGTTTGCCATGGTGTCCACCCTTGCGGGTGCGGCGCTGAACATCATTCTGGACCCCATCTTCATTTTCGGCTTCCGCTGGGGTATGATGGGCGCAGCGGTGGCTACCGTCATCGGTCAGCTGGTCACGGCAGCGCTGGCAGTGTGGTATCTGCTGCACATGAAGATCATTCGCCCTGAAAAGGGTGACTACCGGCTGAAGGGCTCCATCTGCGGCCGTACCCTGACCCTTGGCATGACCAGCTTTCTGTCTCAGATCAGTCTTGTGGCGGCTATGGCAGCCATCAACAACATGATCCGCAAATACGGCGCACTGGATGCCGTGTTCGGGCAGGAGCAGTACGCTCAGATCCCTATGGCGGTGGTGGGCATCGTGATGAAGTTCTTCCAGATCGTCATCTCCATCGTGGTGGGCATGGCGGCTGGCTGCATCCCCGTGGTGGGCTTCAACATGGGCGCCAAAAAGCCCACCCGTGTGAAGGAGCTGTTCACGAAACTGCTGCTGGCAGAAGCCACCGTGGGTGCCGTTGCACTGGTGCTGGTGGAGCTGCTTCCCCGGCAGCTGATTGCCCTGTTTGGTGCAGCCAACGAGAGCGTTTACTACACCGATTTTGCCGTGAAGTCCTTCCGCATCTACCTGTGCATGATCATTCTGGCCTGTGTCAACAAGGCGTGCTTCATCTTTTTGCAGGCCATGGGCAAGGCGGCGGAATCCACCGCCCTGTCCATGGTGCGTGAGGTGGTGTTCGGCGTGGGCTTTGCCCTGCTACTGCCCCGGTTCTTCGGGCTGGACGGCGTGCTGTACTCCATGCCCATATCGGATATCCTCACCTTCCTGATTGCAGGCTATCTGATCTGCAAGACCTACCGTGAACTGAGCACGAAAGGAGAAGTCTAATGGAAAAACGCATCATCACCATCAGCCGCGAGTTTGGCAGCGGCGGCAGAACCATCGGCAAACTGGTGGCAGAGCATCTGGGCATCCGGTGCTACGACGCCGAACTGATCCAGAAACTGGCTGCCGAAAGCGGCTTTGACGAAAACTACGTCAAGGAGGCCGGAGAGTACACTCCCGGCGGCTTCCTCGCCTCTGCCTTCACTGACCGCAGCTTCGGTCCCACTAACGAGGACCTGCTCTGGAAGCTGCAATACCGGATCATCCGGGAGCTGGCAGAAAAAGAGCCCCGCGTCATCGTAGGACGCTGCGCCGATTTTATCCTGCAGGACCGCACCGACTGCCTGAAGGTCTTTGTCCACGCGGACATGAAGTTCCGGGCTGACCGCATCGTGCGGGTCTATGGGGAACGGGAGAAATCTCCCGAAGCCCGGCTGAAGGAGAAGGATAAGCGCCGCGCTGCTTATTACCGCTTTTATACCGATATGAAGTGGGGCGATGCCGCCAACTATCATGTCGCGCTGGACAGCGGGGTAATTGGAATTGAAAAATGTGCCAAAGTCATTGAAAGCCTAGGGCAACACCGCACAATTCCCGCCTTGCGGCTTAAGCACCGCTCCGGCAGTTGCGGCACGGCATCTGCGTTGCCAAAATGCTCGATAATGTCGGGTTGCGGTACCCGCATCGTGCTTCGGGGGCAAAAGCCCCTCGCACTCTGCGACCGCTGCCCCTGCTTCGGTTCGCTGTTTCCGCCACTGGCGGCGCTCACCTTTGCAGCATCCAGTATTATCTGCGCTTTTGGCTTGGCATCTGCCGCACCTCGCTCGCCGTATCGGCACTTAGAATTATGCGGTATTGCCCTAGC
>ERZ1026880.110-NODE-110-length-45686-cov-40.982205_pt1 | contig 45686 bp, 37 predicted proteins | sample MGYA00380170_ERZ1026880 | MGnify/ENA primary metagenome ERZ1026880 (study PRJEB33269, sample SAMEA4719806) | human gut metagenome | biome: human-associated habitat; feature: organic feature; material: feces | place: Cameroon | collected 2013-10 ...
AACAAAGGTTAAAAATATCTTGTATGGAACGATGATAATAAATCTGCTCCTCCGGCTGCCCTTCGATCGCTATATCCTAACGTAGCTTTCTCGTTACCATAAACAACAACAGACTCATTCTTTAGAGCTCCAGTAACCGCACACACTAAAACAAACAAATATAAAAGTGTTCTCACCGTTATATCAATTTTCAAAAATTCTCGATACTCAATATTGTCAATTGCTGCCAATGAAAACATACCCCAAAACAAGACGGTCCATGAGTCCGCTGTAAAAAAAGCTATTAAAAAAATTGCACCAACTACGCCCCCAAGTTTAACTGTTTTTACAGAAGCACTTCTTCTTCGAAAAATAGAAATCAGTAATAATATAATCGCAGTAACTTTTATTCCTCGTGTAAAAGCACCACCGCCAAATACATTCTTAAATTGACTCTGCTCAAAAAGCACATAATTGATTATATATATTATCCACGCACTATAAAATGTACATTTTTTCAGTTGTACTTTCATGGTCACTCTCTCACTCATTTAGCTACTGCCGAATATATTTTTTCAAAAGACTCTATTTGTTTTTCAATGTCAAACGCTTCAATGTTGTCTTCGATGCTTCCATAGAACTGATTAATATACTCTCTATTCGTGTATAGTTGCATCAATTTTGTCAATGCATCAACATCTTCACAGTCGCACAAATCACCGCCATGTGTCACTGCATGAATTTCCGGAATACCTCCGCAATCGCCTGCAATCACCGGCATTCCATACATATTACCCTCAATAAAAACTCGACCAAACGGCTCCGGCCATACTGACGGGAACAAGAGAACATCGCATTCTTGATACTGCTTTGCAAGTTCTTCACTATTCAGTTTTCCATGATAGATAATTCTGGAATCTTTTTGTGCCTGTTCCTTTACATATTTCACCATATCGCCCGTTCCGCAAATATGTAATTCACAGTTTTCATTCTCTATTCTGGAAAACGCCTCCAACATCTGACGGATGCCCTTCAAGTAAATCAACCTACCCGCATACATAAATTTTATATGCGGTGATATTCTCGCTTTCCGTTCTTCCACCATTCGATGAAGCAGATCATAGTCAATCTGCACGCTATTGAAAACACATTCCTTGACCTTAGATTTATCAAACGCCCCCGTAGCCAAAGAAGTTCTAAGGGTATACTCCGATGGTGCTGTTACCGCATCCACATATTTCGATACATTACACATATATTTTTGATGTGCTTTCACAACCAGTGGGCTGACCTTGTGTCCGTGCTGCACTGGAGAAAGAATTGCAGTATCCCGAATCGTATGAATCACAGCAATTCCCTTTTTATGGGCTGCCTTCCATACGGAGCAAGGTATTCCATAAAGCGTATTTGTATGAATAACATCTGGCTTGAACTTGTCACAAATCTCCTCAAAATCCTTCACACAATCCGGATTATAGTAGCATCTCAATTTTTGTGTCACTTTTTCGAGTGCGCTAACACTATTTTTCTTATAACTATATTTATAAAGATCAAACTTTCCGGTTGTGCAGCGATAAACTGTAACGCCATTGATTTCTTCGACTGTCTTTTTTCCATCCTTTGCATCGGCACAGTAAATAGCCACTGTGTTTCCGTGCTTCAGAAGATTTTCTGCAAGCAGTTTGACGCTTTGTTCTGCGCCGCCTTGCATATTAGGATACAAGCAAAAAATATGCTTCTGCAATCTCTTTTTTAACTGAACCCAATGCTGGGTATCTATTAGTAAGCACTTCAATGTGTTTATAAATTTCAGTTTTCATTCTTTCCTCTCAACTTCTTAATTGTTGCTGGAACTCCTACCGCAAGTGAATTTTCAGGAACGCTATGCGTAACAACAGCATTTGCACCGATAATAGAATTATCTCCAATAGTGATATTCCCCAAAATTACAGCACCCGCACCAATCATTACATTATTTCCAATGCGAGGAGCTTCGCCCAAGCAACTTGCTTTAGACCATTTGCTTCCGATTGTTACACTCTGAAAGATTTTACAATCTTCACCAATAACAGCTTTTGGATGTACCACGCAACCAATTCCTCTATGATAAAAAACCGTTCTATCACCAATTTCAGCATCAATAGATACCGAGCAAGCGCAGATCAGATGATTCATCAATTCGAGAAGTCTTGAAATTTTGCGTGGTACCCCCCCCCATTTTGGATAGGTGATTTCCAAGTCTCCATAATTTATTCATTCATATTTTCTCCTTACACCAAGGAATGTATAAATTCAGCTATCGAACTAACGGTCATTGTTTGTCCATAATTTTCATCACTGTTGCTCAAAAGAACAGTCTTGCATCCAGCATTGATACCCGCTTTAACATCGTTTTCTCCATCGCCAATCATCCATGACTGTGCCAAATCAATGTTAAAATCTTCTGCCGCTTTGAATAACATTCCGGGCTTCGGTTTACGGCAATCACATTCAATCTTCAGTTCCGGACGTTCTCCTTCGTATCCCTTATGAGGATGATGTGGACAGTAATAAATCGCATCAAGATATGCACCCTCTTTTCCAAGAAGTGTTTCCATCTTATTGTGAATTTCTTCCAGCTCTTCAAAGGAAACTTCTCCACGAGCAATAACCGGCTGATTTGTTACAACAATAGCAAGATAACCAGATTCATTGATCTTGCGGATTGCTGCTGCCACACCATCAATCAGCTCGAACTCATCTATGTTTCTGAGGAATCCAACATACTTATTGATTGTTCCATCCCTGTCAAGGAAGATTGCTTTTTGCTTATGTTTTAGATTTTTTGCCGAAATTCTCCCTTCCTTGCAGTCTTTACATACGGAGTAGTACCGATCTGGAGTGCCCATATCTTTGACATACTCAGGACTGTCGTAGCAAAACATCTTTCCTGTTCCTGCCAGAGGTTTTAACAACTGTCGGTCCAAATCGACCTTTACAGGCTTACCATCCACGACGATTTTCCCTACCGAGTCGGCATCAATACCGACAAGCTTCAATACTTCAGGATTGATAACATGTAATCCTGCATTTACACGATTTTTGTAGTACTGTGGCCGTGCATCTTCCTTGGCCAACCACTTTTCGACTGCACCATTTTTATCCGCGACAATCAGTCCGCTATCATATGGATGACTGTTCGGATGCGTAAAGAGCGTAACTAATCCACCGTGTTTCTTATGAAAAGCAACAAAGCGGTTGAAATCCACATCAAACATTGCATCAGCATTTAGAAGAAGAAAATCTGATGTCAACTTATCCTTAATTTTGAATAAAGCACCTGCATTGCCAAGTGGTTCTTTTTCAAAATAGTACTCAATATGTACGCCAAACGGCTTACCTGTTACCGGAGAGTTTCCAGAACCATCACCAAAGTAAGCGGAGATAGATTGCAATTTTATCATTCATTCTGAACCTCCGGCATGATTGCAAGCACTTCCTGATAGGGGTCGCTACACTTAAATTCGACCTCCACAGAATTGTCCATTCCTACATAGATTCTCTTGATAAGTTCATGCACCAGTTCTTCATCAAATTCATTTTGATTTAGAATCCCGCGCATCCGTTCCATCTGCGCATCGCAGATTTTGATTCTCTTTTCCAGTTCCAATGCGCACTGACGCTGCTTTTGCAGTTCATGTTCCAACCGCTGCTTTTCTGCTATGTAATGTTCCTTTAGCTGACTGTATTCATCTTCATCCAGAATTTCAGCCTTATAGTCCTCATATAAGCGCAACCTCCGTTCTTCGGCTTCCTGAATCCGAAACAGGATAGAGTTTTCTTTCATCTTGATGGAACGGGCAGAATCCAGATTGCTGCCGCGCATCATGTCTTTTACCAGCTTTTCTTCTTCGCACATGGTAGACACCAGATGATGAATCTGATCCATCGCCACCATCATCAGCATTTTCTCCGGCACCGCATGATAGGCGCAGGGAGTCGTGTTCTTCTTTCTTTTGCAAATGAACACTCCATAGTGCGTTTCTTTCACCGTGCCATGCACTCGCCGTTCAAACGTCATGTTGCGTCTGCAGCAGCCACAGTAAACCATTCCTGAGAGATGGTTATAACACTTTTCTCTGGTTGCCTTGGAACGAACCATCGCCCTTTCCCGTTTTTCCTTATTCTGCTCCCGCCGGGCCTGCACTTTTTCAAAATCCGATTTCAGAATGATTGCTTCATGCGCGTTTTCAACAATATGCCATTCCTTCTTTTCCACTGGATGGAGGCCAATCCCTTTGTATGATGCAGTTTGCGTTTTTCCAGATACCAGTTCTCCAATATAGGCACTGCTGTTTAAAATACGAAGAACCGTACTGGGGTGCCATTTATTATAGGTAGGGTCATCTCCCTCATGTAATTTGCGATTCAGCCGTTCGTTCGGCCTTGCTACTTCTAAAAATTCCAACCTGCGGGCAATTTCGTTTGTACTCACTCCTGCAAGATACCATTGATAGATCAGTTTGACCCACTTCGCATCCTCAGTCGCTTCAAGCTTATTTCCCTGTTGGTTCAACTGATAGCCATACGGTGTACACCACGATGTAGGGATTCCCTTTTCGCGGCGCATCTGGTAACTAAGGCTGATTTTCTTTGAAATGTCCTTAGCGTACAAGCTGTTTACCATGTTCTTGATGGGAACCGCAAGACTATCCACATCCGACTGCCGGATGTTGTCAAAATCATCGTTGATGGCGATAAAGCGAACATGGAGCATCGGGAAAATAGTTTCCAGATAGCTTCCCGTTTCGATATAGTCACGACCAAATCGAGATAAGTCCTTCACTACGATGCACTGAATTTTGCCTGTCCGTATATCCTGCATCATACGCTCAAATTCTGGTCGGTCAAAACGTGTTCCCGTAAAACCATTGTCTGCATAGGTATCGGTCAGCGTCAGTTCCGGGTTTTCCCTGATATAATTATGAATTTGCAAAATCTGTGTGTGCAGGGAATCTTCTGTTTCATGCCCGCCGTTCTCAACCGACAGCCGCGCATACGCCGCCGTGCGCAGAAGTTCTTTTTCGTTTTGCTGTACGGCCTCCTGCACAGCGGCCTGCGGCATCATATTTTTTCTACTCTTTCTTGCCATTACAATCTTCCTCTCCGCTGTTCAGCCATTCTTCCGGGAAAAATCGCTTCCACTGGCTTTCCTTGAAAATCACTTCAACCTGTTCAAATTCTTCGACCCACACGCTGTCAACCCACTTTTTAATATGTACACGTTCCAGCTTGTTGGGAATTGAAATAGCACGGAATTTCATCAACCAGGGATTCCCATGGCTAAATGCTTTTTCTATGTCATTAACGGCCAGCATTACTTTTTTAAAAGCCGCTTCCTGCTTCTGGACTGCCACCTGATACTGATGTTCATACTCCTCTACCTGTTCTAGTGAAATTGATCCCTGCTCGTATTCCCGATAAACTGCTGTTCGTTCATCGTCCTTGGCCATCAAGCGCGCAACGATCTCATTTGCTTTTTTTCTGTACTGCAACAGTCCAGCATCCATGCACTGCTTGACTTTCTCAGGATTCAAGTCCAGCACCCTATCAATATGCGCAGCTTGCATTTTTTCTTTTTCCAAAGCTGAAAGAATCTCTCGAAAGATTTTCTCGCTTTCGATGAAAGGGGCTTTTCCAGAGAAGCATCTATACCCCTTGTCAAACGAATAGACTTGCTGGCTTTCATCCTCCGATGTTCTGCACAACAGCCTTTTCCCGCTTTTCTTATCATAGATTTTTTTGAAAAGCAGGTTTGGTTTTTTACGGGGCTTTTTCCGAGAAGGAATTTTGGTGCGCTTTATTTTTTCCTGAACTTCTTGAAACTCACTTTCTGAAACAATCGGAGGAACTTCCATTTCCCGCTTGGCCTTTGCCAGCTTCAAAGTGCATTTTCCTATATAAAGAGGATTCTGCAAAATAGCACGAATTGTCGAAACTGGCCATTCGGTTTTTACACCCAGCCTTTTCTTCTGTGCCATCTGGACTTGCGGTGATGGAACGCCCTGTGCATCCAATGCTCTTGCGATTTCCTGGATTTTCATATCTTCCAGATACATCTGAAAAATCAGCTTTACAACATACGAACTTTCCGAATCCAGAATAAAACCTCTGGAATCCTCAGACAGTGTATATCCATATTTATTCTGCCGATGGGTCAATGTACCTTCTTCAAATTGATTCTGGCGATTGGTAATAAATTCCGAACGAATTTTGTCAATGGTCTTTCCATTGAAATACTCTGCAACTTCTTCGGCAGTTTTATCTGCACTACAAAAGTCATCTTCCACAACTGCAAACTGGATGCCCAGCGGATAGAATGTCCTCTGCAATGCTTCTATGGCAAACGGAAGGGTTCTTCCGCAGCGGAAGATAGAATCCACAACAACTGCATCAAATTTCCGAGCCATCCCATCCTGTACCAATTTGTCAAAGCCCTCTGTGGCTTCTGCTGTTCTCTTGCGGTCACTATACTTTTCGGATATGCTGCACCCACGCTTTTTTAGATACTGTGCAATGCGCTCATTCTGTTCTGCAATCGTATTGGATGGATTTTCTTCTCCGATCCTGCTGGAAATCGACCTTGTATAACTGACCCATTTCATTCTTCTGCCACCTCATTTCCATGATGTGCTTGATATTCCATAAATTTTTCTGTGATACTGTGCAGTTCATCCTCGAAGCAGAAATGAATTTCAATCTCTGTTTTGCTATGAACATCTATGTGGTCGATCAGTTCCACCACGACCCTGCGTTCGAGCGTTTTGATATGTTCGTACTGCTTAAATTCTTCCAACCAAGTAGGAAGCAGTGTGTCGTGCTTTAATGCCTCCTGCTTCTTTTCGCGGATTTCCTGAATCTTATCCTGTGCCTCTTTTATCTTCTGCGCAAAGCGAGTATTCATTTCTCCGTACTCTTCCCGGCTGACAACATCATCGCATAAGTCCTGATACAAACGGATTTTCAAATTACTGTACCGTTCTAATTCAGCTTCCAGCGCAGTGATCTGACTGTCCAGAATCTTTATTCCAATCTGCTCGCCACTTGCCAACTCTGCATTGGAGAGTACCTTTTCCGCTTCTACAAGTAGTGTCACCTGATGCCGAATCGCAGCCAAAACACTTTCCGTCAGCTTCTCACTGTTTATCATGTGCGGTGTGCAGCCGCCGCCATTCTTATAGGTAGAGCAGTGATAGTATTGATACTTCTTTCCGTTTTTCGTCACCGTGCGGCGAATCATATTCTGCCCGCAGTCTGCACAGCGCAGAAAGCCTGATAATGGATAAACTGTTGTCTGCGATGGTGCGGTACGAGTGTCCAGTTCCAACAACTGCTGTACCTGTTGAAACTCACCTTTGCTGATAATGGCATCATGCGCATCTTCCACCCGAATCCAGTTTTCACTTCCAACATCATGGCTCTTTTTTACTTTGTAATTGATTTTCCTGCGTTTACCCTGAATCAATGTTCCCGTATAGGATTCATTTTTCAAAATACGATTGACGGAAACCACTGTCCACTTTTGATTCAGCCCAGCCTGAAAACCGCAGGTATAGTTAAATCCATTGGCTCTCTTATACTCGTTCGGCGGCAGGACCCCAAGTTCGTTCAAGTGGCTGGCAATGTGCTGTGAACTCATTCCGTTTAATTTCTGTTTGAATATTTCCTGCACGATGCCCGCAGCGTATTCATCTATAATCAGATGATTTTTGTCTTTGGGGTCTTTGCGATACCCATACCCTGCGAAACTGCCAATGAACTGACCTTCTTTTCGTTTCACATCCAAGTGACTGCGGACGCGCAGCGAAATATCCCGGCAGTAGGTGTCATTGATAAGGTTGTTGAACGGAATCAGAATACGGCCCTTATCATCGTTTTCCTCTGCACTGTCATAATGATCGTTGATGGCGATGAAGCGCACACCCATGAACGGAAAGATTCTCTCCAGATAACGGCCCGTTTCAATGTAGTTTCTGCCGAAGCGAGATAAATCCTTGACGATAATGCAGTTGACTTTCCGCTTCTCAATATCCTGCATCATCCGCTTAAAATCCGGGCGTTCAAAATTTGTGCCGCTGTAACCATCGTCCACATACTCGTCGAACTTGTGCAATTCCGGGTGCTTACCCATGTAATCGTTCAGCAACGCTCTTTGATTTTTAATGCTGTTGCTCTCCTGCTGGTCGCCATCCGAACGCGACAATCGAAGATATGTGGCACAGTTGTATTTTTCATTTCCCTGAAAAAACATAAAAAGCCGATAACCTCCTAATCTATTTGTCGTTCAGACAATAAACCAAGAAATTATCGGCTTTATCAGCATATTCTGTTTTGACCCAAAGCCATTATCTCATATTTCACGGTTTATGTCAACGCTTTAATGCGTTAAAGTGCAAATTTTCTTCTGCTTTCTTCCTTTTTTATTTCCGATGTGTCCTTGCGCATTTTTTCAGCGTGTCCTCCAATCGGTTCTCTCCGGCAAAACTGATTTTCACGACCATTCCCCGGTCAAGATAGCAGTAGGGGTTCTTGATCTGTGAAACAAAATCGACCATCCGTTCTCGCTGCGACAGGTCTTTCTTGATTTCCACATCGTTGATGTCCACCAGTTCCTTGCGGTTCACATTACGGAGATCGGTCTGTGCCATCTGGCGCAGGCTTTCCATGGTGTGATAGGTTCGTGCAGTTGTTTCGGTCATTCACTCATTCCTTTCTGTTTTTGGGGTGGTGTGTCAGCCTCTTTCACTTATAGAATTGGAGAAAGGCCATTTCGCAAGGTATTTCAAAAATTTTTTGTCTTTTTTCAAAAACACCTTGCGAAACACGCTCTGCCCGATTCTAAAGATAGAAGAACCCGAAAAATGCGTAAGGCAACGGCTTCACCGTAAGTAGAGCAAGATTCGCCTATGGTAACTCAAAACTCACTTTCGTGATTTTTCATTCCCGGCAATCTTGATGGGGATTCCGTTCCCCATTCCCACGGTACGCACAAAATCTCAGATTTTGGCTATCTGGCTCCACATGAATGTGTTCGCAGCCGAACGCCTGCGGCTTATCGGGAATTGCTTCGCAACTATAAAATGCAGGAGGATCACACTATGGCTCGACCCAAAAAGGACGAAAGTATCAGACGGACTAATAATGTAATGGTTCGCTTTACCGATGTGGAGTACGCACTGGTTTCGTGTTCTGCAGAACAGGCTGGCTATCCCGTTGCCGTTTATGTAAGGAAGCAGGCCATAACCGAGAAACTTCACGTTCATTACAACATCGTTGCCGACATTGAGGAACTGCGAGATTTTGCAAGACAGCTTTCTCACATCGGGAACAATCTGAATCAAATCGCCGCTTTCTTTAACAGCGGCGGCATCCAATCTCGTGCCATGCTGGAAGAAATCAATCGTTGCATGACCGACCTTCGCGCTATGCGGAAAGAAATTGCAGGACTGGCAGGTGATTATCGTGGCAATCTTAAAACACGTCGCGGGTAAAAGTGCAGACTATGGCGCGGCACTCGACTATTTGAAATATGAGCATGACGAAGTTCTGAAGAAACCCCTGCTGGATGCAAACGGGAACTGGGTACTCCGCCGAGATATTCTTCTGGAGGGCATAAACTGTGAGCCGGAACTTTTTGATGTGGAGTGCGAAATGCTTAATGCACAGTACCACAAGAATCAGAATTACGACGAAATCAAGACGCACCACTACCTCATCAGCTTCGATCCTGCCGACAAAGACGAGTGTGGACTGACAGGTGAACAGGCGCAGGCCATCGGCATGGAATATGTAAAAGCCAACTTTCCGGGGCATCAGGCGTTGGTCTGCACCCACATGGACGGTCACAACGGCAGCGGCAATATCCATGTGCATATCGTAATCAACAGTCTGCGAAAGCTGGATGTTCCGCAGCAGCCCTTTATGGAACGTCCCATCGACTGTAAGGCAGGCTACAAACACCATCTGACGAAAGATTACCTAAAGCATTTACAGCAATCTCTTATGAATATCTGCTTGAGGGAAAATCTAAATCAGGTCGATTTGCTTTCCCCGTCTGTCAACAAAATCACACAGCAGGAGTATTACGCTAAACAGCGCGGGCAGATCAATCTGGACAAGTTGAACGCTGAACTTGTTGCAGAGGGTTTCACTCCCATGAAAACCAAATTTCAAACGGAGAAAGATAAGCTGCGCGATGCCATTACTGCTGCGGCGAAGAAAGCAAAATCTTTTGAAGAATTCTGCCGCCTGCTCCAAACCGAATCCAGCATTTTGGTAAAAGACCACCGTGGTCGATTTAGTTACCTTCTCCCGGACAGAGAAAAATACATCTCTGCCAGAACGCTGGGAACCAGTTTTGACCGTGAACATCTTCTGACGCTTTTTGAAAGTAACGCGATCACCGCTGCAAAAGAAAAACAACAATGGGGTGTTGCTGACCCCATTGCCGTTCTCTATATCAAGTCCAATCTTCGTCTGGTAGTGAATTTGCAGGACTGCGTAAAAGCCCAGCAAAGTCGCGCCTATGCTCAAAAAGTCAAAATTTCCAATTTGCAGCAGATGGCAAATACCATCGTCTATGTACAGCAGCATGGTTATGATAGCTATGAAGATTTGAAAAAAGCGCGCGATGAGCTGTCCGTCAAAATGTCCGATGCCCGCAACACCGCCAAATCTACCGATGCCGACTTAAAGCGGCTGAACGAGAAGATTCACTATCTGGGGCAGTATCTTTCCACAAAGGCTACATACAAAGAATTTTTGCAGGCGGGCAACAAGAAGATGTACCGTTCTGCACATCAGGATGAAATTGCCAGATACGAAGAAGCCGTTCAATTCTTGAAACGCAATTCCACGGATGGCACAATTCCCACGATGAAAGATTTACGAGCAGAAAAGGAAAAGTTGCTTTCTGCTCGAACCGCACAATATGAAAGCTATACCTATTTCAAAGATTACTACCACGAACTGCAAACCGCTTGCAGGAATGTTGATATGATTCTTGAAACGGAACACACGCAGCAGCACAGCCGTACCCAGCCCAAGCGCAGTCACGAACCATCACTCTAAGCGATGGCATGAAAAAGCCAGCCACAAGACTTCACTCTGAAAGTCCTGTGGCTGGCATCTCAATTTTTCAGTTGTTTTCAAAAAGGCTGCTTTCTGCAACCTTCTTCAATGCGGCTATCACCGTATCATACGGCACGTTTTCTTCCAATAGCTGCGTTGTCAGGCTATCATAGTCCTGTTTATATGCTTTTTCTCTTATGATTTTTTCAAGTAATTCTGGAACATCGGCTTCCGGCAATGCAGAGGGGCAAATGACCGATTGTGCGCGAACTGCTCGTACCTCTTTTACAAGTTCTCTAAAATTCTCATCCTGCGGCACAAGCGGCAGCAGCTTATAAATATCATAGAGGTGGCGAGAATGTTTTGCAACTTTTCCTTGCAAGTAATAATCGCAAATTGCAAAAACCTTGTCCGCCAGTGTTCGGTCAATTCCCTGCACTTTCATTTCAAACGGATTTAGATTATATTCTTCAATCGCATCTGGGGCTTCCTGCTCCATCATGTCGCCAATGTAGCTATGGACAGGCAGTAAAACAGTTGGAAAGGATACTGCCGTATAAGATGTCTCCAACAAAACCGCCGCTTTCAGCGCATCGCTTGCCATCGGAATGACTGAATCGTATGCGATCACATAGCGATTATAGTCACGGCGGCTTCTGGTTTCGTCCAGATTTTCAATCGTCATTCCAAGTTCTTGTGCCGAATCCACGATTGCCTGCTTTATCTTTTTCTTCTGTCCTTGTGACAGCAGCATATCAATCGTAATATCAATATCTTCAGAAAAGCGGCGAATCACTTTATGGCACTTGCTCAATGATGTGCCACCCTTAAAAACGATATACGGCATCTTCTGAGCCAAAAGCCGCAGTAACATCGTAACATAATAATCTTTTTCGATTGCCTGTACCATAACACCAGTCTGCTCATAGGCCAAGTCAATCGCATCCCGGAATTGTTCTCTATCACTGTGCAAGTATGCCATTATAAATCACCCTCGTTTCTACCAGATTTTTGTACAGCTTATCCGGGTAATAAGAAAAATACGGTTCCATTTCTGAAAGGCTCAAACTTGCATCGCTCATATATTGATATAATCGCTCCTGCAAAGGCTTTCCCGTAACTTCCGAATACACATCTACATCTTTCAGCAAATCAAGGAATTGCAGCACCTTATAATTGGATTCTGTCACTGGCACTTTCGGCTTACGAACAATCACCCGCGACTTTGCCAGAGATGTTTCCCTGTATTCGTTCGTTGCTTTATTCGATACAACTTCATACAGCATAGGAACCTGTGTCGTTAGCCCCATCTGGTTAAAGAACATCAAACCACTCACATAGCCGCATCGCTTATCCTTATCTCTCAGATATTTACATTCCAACACTTTTTCTGGTGGAAGCTGTGACCCTGATTTGAAAATCGTTTTTTTCGGCAAGAAGTAAACCCCACTATCAAACCGCTTTACCTTTCCAGCATCGGTAAGTTTTTTTATCTGCTGTCGAAGGTTGGCGCGGCTCATGCCTTCGATTTGAAGATCAGCAAGGAAAATTGGCTCATTCGGTTTGTAATTTTTCAGAAGATACTCATATAATGTTTCCATACTGCCCTCCATTCACAGTTTCGTGTTTTTTATTTTCTGTTCTGTTATTATTATACTCGTGATTTTCAAAAATATCAAGACATCTTTGTTTTCCACACAAAAAAGAGTGGCGGCTCCTTGTTATAGGAACCACCACTCTGCGTCATAACGGATTTTTAGTTTTTACGGCTTCTCTCCTGCTGCTGTTGTTGCTGGGTCTGGTCTTTCTGTTTCCGCTGTGCCTGCTTGATATGCAGCCGATCCAGCACCGACCATCTGCCACCAATGCGCCGTGGCTTTTTCGGCACATTATTCACGCAACCATCTATCATGTCGTAATTCTGCTCTGTGCCGGATTCCCGCGCACGTTCATACGTTCCGTTCGTCAAGCATTTTTCATGCTCGGTCATATCCTGCTGCTTCTTTTCAGCACGATGAACATACTCTGTAAGTATGGAGCGAACATTTTCAAAGCCGTTCGGAGCATCCGTCACAAATACGCCTTTACTGTCTACCACGACTGGAGAAACAGCATCTTTGCGCTGCTCATTGCGCATCATAAAAAAGCAAACACCCTCTACAACTTCGCTGTCATACGGAAGCCACGTTCCAGTCTTTCCATCAATCTGATAATTGGGAACCATGTAGACGACAGTGTTTCCGGCTGCATCAGCATCCATAAAGCCACCGAACTCTACCAGTTCTTCTTTATCAACGTAAAAAAACTTCCGGCCTTTTTCTTCATCCCATACGATCACATCTCCAACACCAAAGGAGCGGCCAATAAATGTGTTTGGTCGCTTTTCTTCCAACCTCTTCCGGGCTGTCATCGGCGTATCGCTGGGTGCAGGCTTTCCTTTGTACGCACTCTGATAATTCTGATGATGAATCAAAAAACCATCCTCTACCTGCTGTGCATAGGATTTTGCCCAATGCTGATGATGCACCTCTTTGATTTGGAAAACTCTATACTGGTTTATCATTTTACGTTTTCTCCTTCCGCCTCCTCCGGCCTATGCCATTCCAGTTCCAGCCCCTTGAACTGCTGCTCATTCATCTGCTGCATCTTCGGGATGGTCTGCTGCACAAGCGCGGCCATCTCTGCATCCTCTGCCACAAGCGGCTGAACTTCCATCAAGACCTGAATCGTATCCTTGAGCGTCGGCTGCTCAAACATCGCCATCAGCATCAATTCCAGTTCATTAAAACGCACATTACTCATAACTCCATCCCTTTCTTTTTCGCTTTCTTCGGCTTGTCCTGTTCCTGTGCAGGCTGCTCCTGCTTTTTGGCTTTCAGACTGCGCAGGGCATCCAGAACAGACTTTTTCGTACTGCTGCGTTCCTGCTCCTTACTCTGCTGCCGTGCTGCCATCAGCTTTTCCATATCAGAGATTGCCTGCTGCACCAGCTTATCATCCCTGAAATAGTTGATGGAATTGATGTTCTCGCGCTGGACTTTATCGTTCACGACCAACTCATACATTCCAACAAAGCCGCCATTTTCCTCGATGCAGAATCCAATGCACTTGTCAGCGTTCATCCGTTCGGACGGAATCTTGTCGTAGACTTCCAAGGCTTCTTCCATCGTCAGATGATCGTGGAACTCTCCAGCAAACGTGAACTCCAAACACTCCGCTACATAAAAGCTGAGCGTTTCTTCCGGCGCAGGTCTTTCTGCGGCGAGCTTTTCTTTCAAAACTTCTGCCTGCTGTTCAGCCACCGTATCGACCTGTTCACGCAGTTCCGCTGCGTCCATGACCTTACCTTCTGCCGCATTGCAACCAAACTCTGTCAGCAGTTCCGTCATAGCCTCCTGCACAGGCTTATCTCCATCCGTTTCAAGGATGCCGCCATCCCGTTCTGTGAAATCCTTATTATATAATGTATAGTCGAAGCCATCATCACAGGTCTGAATGTGGAAATAGGCATCCGGCAGTTCGTAGGCCACTTCCACATCCTGCACGGCTAAAGCCCCCTGCAACGGCTGCACAACATGATTTTGGATATACGGGTTATCCCAGCCCGGAACCGTTTTGTAGTCCTCCACGATGGTGTCAATGCCGTTCTTGCACTGTAAAACATCCAGTGAACCCGGCAGTGGATCAGGATTTTTCTCCACGCCCAAGGCTTTCATGTAATGGTTCGGAAGTGCCTGATACTGCGACATTGCATCGTCGAGATTTCCGAATCGCTCTATTTTCAAAGGCGCGGCCTGCAAATTTTCGACCACATAGAACTGCTTTACGAAAGGCTGTTCCTGTTCTTTCTGCGTTTCCAGTTCTTTTCTGAACATTGTTACAAAGCCATCCAGAATAGCCGGGTGGCTGTCAACCACCCAGTCTGTGCGGAAGGTCATGCGGTCTGCATTGTGTTCCGGGGTGCTGACCTGCTCTGCCCATTCCTTATTGCTGTGAGAAAAGCGGCCATCATAGCTTTTATGGTGCAGAGTGTTCGCCAGGATGTATCCCACACGCTCCATGCCGTACTGCCGCACCACCTGATTCACTGCATCATCGCCAAGGTACATCCCGTCATAATTGTCCGCAATCACTTCATGGATCGCCTGCTTGCACTCGCCGTTCAGCCGATAGGAGGTGCGGTATAAATCCACCTCGTCATTTTCTTTGGCATAGCTAAACGGCTCATAGTAGACAGGCACATCCGAATAATCCTGTGCGCTGTTGTCCGGCACAGGCGCAGCCTTTTCAATGATCTCCGATACCACATCATCCTTATTCGGCATATTCCATTTTTCAGAAAGATACTCTTTTACCGCATCCAGAAATTCATCATCGAAGCCGTTCCACAAATCCTCTGCCACCAGCTTGCCCTGCTCATTGACTGCAACACAGGCCGCCATATCGCCGTGTTCCTCATGCTCCAGCAGGAAGAACTTCTCGCCGCCGACTTCCGTTTCATCAACAGCATACCATGTGCCGATATGCCCCTCGACTGCGATGTGGTCGGAATCGCCGTGGATCAGACCACTTCTATTCTGCTGCTGTTCCTCCATAAACTCTCGCACGGTCAACTCTGCGCCCGTGAAGTTCAGCCCTTCCTCACCCAATTCCAGCCGCCCGTCTGCGCCAAGGTCAAGTTCTTCAGCCATCAGGACAGATGCCGCATGGTTCACCACCACAGTTTTCTCTACTGTGACAGGCTGGCCGGGGTCATAGTCTGAGCCGCGCAGATCATAGCGATATAAGCCCTCCGGCACTTCTTCATCTCGCAGTCGGCCATTGCTGAAAAGACCGGGCTTATCAAAGATTTCGATTTCCTGCAATTCTTCGTTCAAAAGGTTTTCTTTCTGCAACTCCATATTCCTTTCCTTGAAAAATTCCGGCAGTTCAGCAAATCCGATGCTGTCCACATAGTAGGCTTTGACCGTACTGCCATCGTTGAGCACCACCACATCGCTGACCGACAGCGAATGACCCGTAAAGTCTGCCGGACGCTGAATATTGAATCGTTCATAAATGCCATCCAGCGTATCCTTTTCCGTAAGCGGTGCGGCATAGATCAGGTCATAATCTGTACGGGTAACCGTTATGCCTTTCTTCCGCACAAAATCCAGTCCCATGAAGCGGTAGTCGTGTTCCGGGTCACGGGCAGTGATCTGGTAAATACCGAATTGCTTTTCGCTGCCATACAGCAGCATATTTTCCTGTTCTGTCATGTTCCGCTCCTGCTCCAAATCTGCTGTTGCAATCTGGAAGGTATCACTTCCGCGCTCGATTTCTGTTCGGTCAGTAACGATCACTGGCCACGGACTGATGCGGACAAGATATATCTGCTTTCCCTCGTCATACAGCCGCAGAGCCTGTTCACGATTTATTACTGCCAACTTAAAATCCGGGCGCGCATACTCATCCTCCGCATAATCTTCTCGCTGTTCCAGCAAAATTGAATTCCATGCGTCTGCCTTAATACCGAAAATGCCTTCGTGCTGTTCGATCTCGTCCTGACTTGCATAGTCACCTGCCGTGCCATCACGGAACAGCGGATAGATTCTCTCACCCAGCCGATGCCACTCTCGTGCGCCCTCTTTCGTCAGCGGCAGTACATCATCTTTCCGGTAGCCATAGTCGTGCATTTCTGCAAGACCAATCATCCCATCCGGGAGATTTTCGATTTTCTCCTGTGCATCGTACATCAGGCGGTTGACTTCTCCTTTGTCATCCTCGGCCAGTGCAACCGCCAGACCGCTCACCAGTTCTTCCGTTGCTGCCCGATCATCCAGCTTAAAAGCAAAATTTACGATGAGGTTTCGCTGCTCATCATCAAAAATTGTCTTTTTCTGTTCCTTGTCGGCAATCAGCTTTTCCGCATACTGCATTGCGGTCATGCGCTCTGCGCTCCTTTCTGCGATTGCCGCTTCCAGCTTTTCCAGAAAATCGGCAGCTGTCAAGCGAATCGTATCCATCGAATCTTTCAGCTCCTTCATCTCCTTGCCGCTGGCCCAGCTTGCCACATACGGAAATGAATAATCGGACGTATCAATGCCCAGAGCCGAGCAGACCGTGAATGCAATGCTTTCGGCTTCAGTTTCTTTCGTAAGCCGGTCTTTTTCCTCGCCGTTCTGCTTCATGAAATCGCTGTTATGCAGCATCGCATGAGCGACTTCGTGGATCATCGTCTTGATGGTCTGGCTCTCACCCATGCCGACCTGAATGCAGATTTTTTTGTCTGCATCACTGTAATATCCTTTAGCCTCCCCTTCGATTTCATCAAACCGAATCGGCACAGGCGATACCTGCTCGATTGCCGCCGTAAGCAGCGCATAGTCTTTAACGCTGGCCGTCAGTTCGTTCACTTCCAGCGACGGAATCGATTCCCCATCGGTCTGTGAAACATCAAAAACCGTTGTCACGCGAAAGCGCGGAATCACATACTCCACACGTTCCATTTCAGGCTCGCCATTTTCGTTCAGCACAGCCAGCCCCGTATCCTTGTCGATTTTCTCGCGCTCCTCGACTTCCTTGATGGGAGCCGGAGCAATGATCTGGATGCCCTTTTCGCCTTTTTTGACGTAACGGTTAAACTTATTCTTCCATGCGTTAAAACCTGCCACCAGTGTGGCATCAGGCCGCTGCATAGCGATCAGCAGCGTATTGTTGAAGCTGTAATTGTGGAATTTTGCCATCGTGCGCAGGTATGTCGTGTACATTTCCGAAGTGAAAATGTCCTTTACTCCCTGCTCCAACCGTTCCGTGATTTCTTTCATCTGCTGTTTGCGGTCAACCGCCATGCAAGCCCTCCTTTTTCTTGACCCATCGTGTTTTCATCTGGCGCGGATATTGGTCGGCCTGTTTCGGTGCTTTTGCACCGTTCCACTCTAATCCCCCGGCTCTGCCCTCACAGATATACCCGGCAGCTTTCAGGGAGCTGCCATTCTCCGTGTCCAGAATGTAGGTAATCACTTTGTTGTAGCCCATGGCCCGTGCTGCACGGTATGCCGCCGCATACAAAACACTGCAAGCGTTCGGCGTTCCATCCGTACACAGGCGATTGACTTCCAGCGTATAGCCATCGTCCAGCCGCCGCGCCACAGGTCTGCCGCAGATAGCAACGCCCACCAGCGCACCATTGTCCGATACGCCGATGGAAAATTTATGTCCTCGCGTCGGTTTATGGTGGCGGTGATACTGCTGCACAAATGCGTTTGCCATTTTCAGATTGATCGGTGTTAAAGTCAGCAAGTGTCCTCCTTTTTCAAAAACACCCCGTTAGATTCCTTGCAGAGATCTAACGGGGTTATCCTATTTACAGTTCCATATCGTGACTTTTCCGCTTCTGGGATTTTTGCGGTTCGGCGGTGCGCTCTGCCTGCTTTGCATGAAGCTGTGCCAGCACAGAGGGTTTCCGCACATTGTCCGCAGTTCGCTCTGCAACGCGGCCTGCATAGTTCACAGGCTGGCGCGGCTTATCCGCCACTTCGGTTTCGGCTGCATCCTCGTCCACGCCCAGTGCATCCTCACTGCCCTTTTCATCCATGTTGAGCAGAGAGTTCAGCTCCGCAAGGCGCGCAGATTTTTCAGCCAATTCTGCTTCCTGCGCAAAAGGACGTTTCGCCTCTTCCTTTGCCTGCGCCAACTGCTGCTCCAAGGTTTCCAGTCTGCGCTCCACCTGCGGCAATGCTCTTTCGATGCCTGCCAGCGCATTGGTAACACGCAGAATGTTGCCCTGCGGGTCTTTACCAACTTCCATAGAGTAGTTCCATGCACCCTTGATGGACAGGCGGAACACCTTATCGAAGTTGTCAAACCGGGAATGCAGTTCAAACGCACCGTAGCTGCCGATCCTTCCCTCGGTGCCAGCCGCTTTCAAAGCCTTGCAAGCCTCAATGATGGCTGCACCTGCTTCCTTACGTTCGGTGTACACCTTGCCGCTGATCTCCATAGAGAAGTGGTCTTTGTCCTGCGCCAGAAGCGGTTTTGCCGCTTCCATATCGGTTTTCAGTGCTTCGATCTGACCCTGTGCCACAGCGATTTCTCGCGGATAACGACGGGCAATATCCGATTCCAAACTATAAATCTGACTGGTGTGATTGGCTTTTAGCAGCTTCAGCTTACTGACCTGAATATCCAAGTCCATTTTTTCCTTGATGTAGGGATTGCCCGTTGCCAGTGCCTTGATTTCGGCATAGGACAGCGCGGTATCGTCCACATCATCGCAGGCACGGACAGGGGATTTGGAAGTCATGATCTGGGAAATGAACTTTTGCTTATTTTCCAGAATCTGCCACATGTACGAATCAAATGTATTTTCAGTGACGTAACGATAGATTTTCACCTGCTTATTCCGATTTCCCTGCCGGAGAATACGTCCTTCCTGCTGTTCCAGGTCAGACGGCTTCCACGGGCAGTCCAGATGATGCAGGGCAATCAACCGATCCTGAATATTGGTTCCTGCGCCAAGTTTCGGCGTAGACCCCATCAGGATACGCACCTGTCCGGCGCGCACCTTTGCAAACAGGTCTGCTTTTTTCGTTTCGGTGTTGTACTCATGAATGAACGCCACCTCTTCACGGGGAACACCTCTCGCCACCAGCTTTTCCCGCACGTCATCGTACACATTGAATGTGCCATCCGCTTTGGGTGTCGATAAATCGCAGAAAATCAACTGTGTTCCCTTGTCCGACGCAGATTCTTCCCAGACCTTGAACGCATTGTCCACACAGCGATTCACCTTGCTCTCCGGCTCGTCCGGCAGCATCTCGTTCATAAGACGCTGGTCGAGTGCCAGTTTTCGGCCATCGTTGGTGATCTTGAGCATATTATCGAATCTGGGATTCACATTACCGTTGCGTACAGCCTCGGCACGGTCTGCAAAGGAACTGACCATTTCTTCCTGTGTTTCGCTCGGTTTCAGCACTTCGTTGATGTATTCTGCTTGCGGCACAGGCAGGTTCAGCATATCCGCCGTCTGCACATCCGCCGATTCCTTGAACAGAGAAATCAGCTCCGGCAGATTGAAGAACCGGGCAAAACGTGTCTTCGCACGATAGCCGGTTCCTTCCGGGGAAAGCTCGATTGCTGTGACAGTTTCGCCAAAGGATGCCGCCCAATCATCGAAGTGGCTCAGCCCCATCTTCTGCAAGGTGTCATACTGGAGATACCGCATAATGGTGTACAGCTCCACCATCGAATTGCTGACCGGGGTTCCGGTTGCAAAGGTCACACCCTTGCCGCCTGTCAGTTCATCCAGATACTGACACTTTGCAAACATATCGCTGGACTTCTGTGCATCGGTCTGGGCGATACCTGCGATGTTCCGCATTTTCGTGTAGAGGAACATATTTTTATAGAAATGCGACTCGTCCACAAACAGACGGTCAACACCCAGTTCCTCAAATGTAACTACATCATCCTTTCTCGTCTGGTCGTTCAGCTTTTGCAGCTTTGCTTCCAGCGTTTTCTTTGTTTTTTCCATCTGCTTGACTGTAAAACTGCGGCTGTCCTCACTCCGGGCATCTGCCAGAGCCAGCGTAATGTCGTCGATCTGACGCTCTACAATGGCTTTCTGCCGTTCCGGGGAGAGCGGCACACGCTCAAACTGACTATGACCGATCACGATGGCATCATAATCGCCGGTTGCGATCCGGGAGCAGAACTGCTTACGATTGCTGGGTTCAAAGTCCTTTTTCGTTGCCACCAGTACATTGGCATTGGGATAGAGCCGCAGAAAGTCTGCGCCCCACTGCTCCGTGAGGTGGTTCGGCACCACATAGAGATTCTTCTGCGACAAGCCCAGTCTGCGGCTCTCCATGCCGGCAGCGATCATCTGGAAGGTCTTGCCTGCACCCACACAATGCGCCAGCAGCGTATTGTTGCCGTAGAGAATGTGCGCCACTGCATTTTTCTGGTGTGGCATCAGAGAGATTTCCGGTGTCATGCCTTCAAAACGAATATGACTGCCATCATATTCACGGGGACGAATCGCATTAAAAATCCGGTTATAGGTCGCACACAAATCCTCGCGGCGGTCTAAATCCTTGAAAATCCACTGCTTGAACGCTTCCCGAATGGATTCCTGCGCTTGCTGTGCAAGCATGGTTTCCTGTTTGTTCAGCACACGGTGATCGCCATCCGCATCGTGAATCATATCGTAGATTTTAGTATCGCGGAGATTCAGCGCATCTTCCAGCAGCTTATAGCCGTTGACGCGCAGGGTTCCGTAAGTGTTGGTGACAAGCGGATTTCCGCGATCCAGCGACTTGCCCGAAATGTTCCATGCACCAGAGATTTCAGAGTAGGTAGCTTTAATATCACTGCCCACATAGTAGTTCGGTGTTTTGAACACTTCTCTCATAAACTGCGTGATGTACTCCGGCTTCACCCAGTTTGCACCCAGCCGCACTTCGATTTCCGAAGCATCCAAATCCTTGGGCTGTACCCGTTTCAGGTAATCCACATTGATTTGATATTCAGCATGGTTTGCCGCAAAGGTTTCTGCAGTGGCTAGCTTTTCGCGCACATTGCCGGACAGGTATTCATCGGAGGTTTCCCACTGCTGTGTCACAGGGTTTCGGAAAATCGCACCTGCCAGTTCATCCGTGATTTCCTGTTCCGGTTTACCGCAAAGCTGCATCATAAACGGCACATCCACCTTTGCTTTCTCTCCAATGGAAAGTGCCAGGGCTTCACTGGGAGTATCCACCGAGGTAACAGGCTCCGGCTTACGGATAGTGCGCTTGGTGAAAATATCGGCCAGCCGTTTGAGGTTCTTCTCCTCATCCAGAATTTCCAGCGATGCCAGCAGACAATAGCTGCTATCCTGTCGGAAAGCCCGCTTGTTGGCAGTGCTGTTGATAAGGCCATACTGCGCCTTAAATGCGGTGTACTGCTGTTTCAGTTCATTCTGCAAAAGCTGCACTTCCGCATCCGAACCATCATGCAGCTGACAATCCAGCAGTTTTCGGGTGGTTTCCCGCAGAGCGATCATGCCCAGCACTCGCTCTGCAGTAACGGCAGGCAGTTCCACTTTGTTCATAAAAGAATTTTCACGGTAGTAAATCTGCCCGTCCACGTTCGTGAAACTGAAATTTTTCACACTTGGGTCTGCCGGAATTGGTTCTTCCTGCACATCCAGTTCATCGTCGGAGATTTCCGGCTCCGTGATGGTGGCATGGATGTTGCCGACCGCCTCTTTTAACTGCTTGGCAAGGTCTGCTCCTTCGATGGGCTTGACCGTAGTTTCCTGCTTGCCGTACTGGGTGCTTTCCGTGGTAATCTCGCCCAGCACCATTTCAGGATGCTGCGCAAAATACTGGTTGATGGAATATCCTTCCTGCGTTTCACCGAGATCCACCCAGTCAGCCCGCTCCACCGCTGCACGGTCACGCTTCTGCAGGAACAGAATGTCAGCAACCACGCTCGTGTTGGCATTGCGCTGGAACGCATTGTTCGGCAGACGAATCGCACCGACCAGATCAGCGCGGTTGGCAAGGTATTCACGGACAGAGGAATCCTTCTTATCCATCGTACCGCTGGACGTTACCACCGCTACCACGCCGCCCGGACGCACAAGGTCAAGACTTTTGGCAATAAAGTAATCGTGAATCAGAAAATTGTGGCGGTCATACCGCTTATCCGGTACTTTATAATTTCCGAATGGTACGTTACCCACAACACAGTCAAAGAAGCTGTCCGGGAACTGCATTGTTTCAAAGCCCTGCACTGCAATCTTGTTTTTCTGGTACAACTGCTGTGCAATGCGACCCGAAATGCTGTCCAGCTCCACACCATACATCCGAATCTTCTCCATGCTGTCCGGCACCAGTCCCATAAAGTTGCCGACACCACAGGACGGTTCTAGTACGTTGCCCTTGGACAAGCCCATATTGCCCAGGGCTTCATACATTGCCTTGATGACCGTAGGGGAAGTGTAAAACGCATTCAGGGTACTGGCACGAGCTTCCTTATACTCGTCTGCCGTGAGCAGAGATTCTAATTCAGCATATTCCTTTGACCAGTCCGCATTGTTTTCATCGAACGCCTGCGGAATGCCGCCCCAGCCCACATACCGGGAAAGAATCTCCTGCTCCTCTGCGGTGGCCTGCCGCTGCTCTGCATCCAGCGTTTGCAGCACCCGAATGGCCTCCACGTTGGCTTTATACTTTGTTTTCGGCCCTCCTGCACCGAGATCATCGTCCGTAATACGGAAGTTCATAGGCTCCTGTTTGGGCTGTGCAGGCAGTTCCGTTTCCGCTCCGCTATCCAGCGGAAGATTGTGCTGCCGCCGTGCATGGTTGACCTCTGCCGGGGTCATAGGCTGCTGGATCAGCGGTTCCAGGGCTTCCTCTGCCGCTGCACGGCTGATGGCATCCGTTCTGTTCTGCACATCTGCGATCAGCTGCATCTGTTCCGGCGGAAACTCAGGATTGAGCAAATCTTCCAACTCGCCGCCCGATTCTGCCACCGAATAGATCACATCCATCTGCTCCGGGGAAAAATCCTCGTAAGCCACACCAGCATTGTGCAGAGCCGTAAAGACTGTAATTTCCACAGCTTCTTCCATCGGCACATCTGCCTGTTCATACAGATGCCGAATGTACTCCAGTGGTTCCGTTCGGAAGATCGGATACCGGGCTTCTTTCACAAGGGTCATATCCTGCAAGCTGACCGTTCCCTGCTCAAAATTGACCGAATCCACGCGGAATTCCCTGTCGTCCAATTCAACGATGGTATTGACTGGCAGATATTCCTCTTTGCGGAAATACTTTGTCTGCGCATGGGTTCCATCTTCCTGCTGGCCGGACAGATAGACGCTCTCACCCTGCTTCCAGAGCTTCATTGCCTGCGAAGCCCACTGTTCACGCGGAAAACCAGATACCTCCACCTTGCCGAGTGCCGTTTCCTTTTCCAACAGCTTGCTGCCAAGAAGTTCTGAAACGCGCTTTGCATCCTCGCCGTAGAACTCAAAGTTTCCGTACTGCTCATAGCCGACCAGCGCATCCGGGTAACGCTCTTTCAGCGTGTTATACTCGTTGGCGGCATCCAGCGGCAGGGGCTGCAAAATCGGCTCAACGGTCTTTTCTTCCGCTGCATACGGAACCATCATGCCACGCACCCATTGCGGTGCGTCCTTGCTATCCTGATACAGTGCAACGGCATCCCATCTGTCCGTAATAACGTCCTGATAGGTGCGCTGGAAAATATCTTCCTGAATCCACTCTCCGAAGTGCGCCCATGTGTCGATAGCTTCGGAATAAACGGCATTTTCCACCTCGCCGGAAGCAAACAAATCCTCGATTTTCTCACGGATCAGATTTTCCGCTTCTTCCTCGGTGGTATCGCGGTCACGCAGCAGCGGATAGATTTCGCTGCGCTCTACCTTTTCCAACAGCGTGTACAGACATTCTTTATAGATGCTGCGGCTGTCTTTCTGGGTGTGATCTGCATCCAGTTTCAGGAAATCGTTCAGCGGATTCTTCGCCAGCGTTTCGCTATATGACGGTAACGGAATGACCCGGCCAGCCACCGCCGAATTTTCCATATCTTTAAGATAAACGTCATGCGCATTGGAACGCTCAATGCGGTACAGATGGTCGTTGTCCAGATACAGAAAACTGCCGTTTTCTCTGCTGTACATTTGCTTGGGCTGATTTTCGAACGATTCTACTGCTTTTGCATCTTCTCTCGTTTGACGAATGACCGCCTTTGCATCATTCAGACTGTTAAACGGCCCTGTTTCTGCTGTACCTGTTCCCGTTTCTTCGTCATAGTTATAATGGTTATAGAACTTGCCATCGGGATATTGCAGAATTGCAATATCCTCGATATATCCCTCCTGCATCATCACCGTTGACTGATACCGCGCAACGACTTTAGCCTTTCGGGGTTCCTCAACCGCTGCGGCGGTTGACTGCTCTTTCGATTGCGGCTCCTGCTCCATGAAGTCAAACATAGACATTTGCCCCTGTTCAGGACCCACAATCTCAACAGCCTGCTTCTTTTCCGGGAAGATCGTGTACGTTCCCTCGACATACTGGTGCAGGATAGAGAGGAATTCTGCCTTGCGCTCATATTCTTCGGAATCCAGCGGCACAGACAGCAGTGCAGTGTCCATCTGCTCCAGAAGTTCCGCTGCTTGTTCAGGGTCAGCCAGCTTTTCGACGAGAGCCTTTCGGCCTTCTTCATGGTAAAAGTCTTGCGGATAAGGTCGTTCCACCTCGTTCGGCAGATGGTGATAGAAGCCCATCACCCGCATTGCCATCCACTCGCGTTCATAGACAGGCATCCGGGAATAGTCCGCTGGTTTCAGATATTCACTGTCACGGATAAGCTGGTCGATCCGGCCTGTCGCCTGATTCCAGTTCAGATGAACGCTGGCATACGGGTTCCCGTATGAGCCACGCTCCAAAGCAATGCCCCTGCCATCGTGATCTTCGTGAGAATCATCTGCCCCGCAGAGTGCATGGCTGCTGCCACCGATTCCATAATGATCTTTCAGGAAGCCAGCCCGTTCTTTTTTATCCTCGTGGTTCAGGAAGAACGAATAGATTGCCAGCCGACTGTCCGAATAATTGCTGCCCCGTGTAAAATATCCATTGATTTCATCTTCCGTGATGAATCGTTTGTACTCATTCCAGTGAAAGCCATCTCTTGCGGCAAAATTCTGATAAGGCTTTGCAAACTGCTGGAACAGAGCCGCCACCTTATCCGGCTTATAAAAGTGCATCCGCATCAGGTCTTTATCTTCGACGTAGGCTTCTCCCAGCGCGGACAATCTCTCATTGAGATCGGTCAGAAAAGCTGCATCGTCCAGCAAGCCCGCTAGTCTGTCCGTCAGTTCCGGGAAACCGCCCCTGAAGATTTCTGTATCCTGAAAGACTGCTTCGGCAACGCCATCTGCCAAGTCGCGCTCCATATAAGCCAATGTCTGCGCGTGTTCCTGCAAGGCATTCTGCCGTGCAGCATCCAGAACCGCCTGCGGAGCATACTCACCCTGCCGGAGCAGTTCATGGATACGATTGCTCACATCCTCCCACGAAAGAAACGCATTGACAATCGTGCCGCCCTTTGCCGTACTGCCTACTGCAATACGCAGCCCTAAATCATCGAACCAGACCGCATACTTCGCACCGCCAATTTCAAAGCCTTTGCCACCCGTACCATATTCGTTTTTCACAAACTCTGTGTACTCTTCCGTGGTTTTCTCGACCATGAAATTGTAGATCAGTCGCAGCTGGCCCTTGCTGCGGTTGCTGCCCGTGCGCAGGATTTCATCGACCACTTCAGGATCAAGTGCAATTTCATCCGCATACCGCGCCTGGATCGGTGCTTCAATGGCGCGGATCTGCTGTTCTACGGTGGGCAGATCAGGCAAAGAAAAAGCAGAGACAATTTCTTCCTCTGCTTCGCTCAAATTCTGTTCAGTTTTCGTTTCGGTTAATTGTACACCAATTCCTTCAAGACGATTTCCTCGGCCATCGCCGTCAGGTTGTTCTGGTGCGCTGCCCATGCCAGCGGGTCCTGCTCCTTGCTCGGTGCCGGGAACTTCTCGTTCAGGCTGTCCAGCAGGGTTTCCACCCGGCTCTCCGCTGCTTCCTCGATCTGTGCCAGATGCTGGTTCAGCCTGCCACTCATCAGCATACTCTGATACCAGTTCTTGCGGTTCTCTTTCAGGTATGTTCTGCGCAGCATCCCGTACTTCCCGATGGTCTGCAGCTCGTCCTTCACGGCCAGATTCGGGAACAGATAATCTCCCTTGCGGTAATACGTCAACTCCATTTTCTTGTCCTCCTTTGGTCGTGTTTTCTTTGGTTTCGCGCTTTAATGTGTTAAAGTCCGTATTGGTATTATACAAGCTGTCAACGGATTTTTCAAGCTGCTGCGTGATTTCTTTTTTGTAAATTTTCCGCATCTCGCGGCCAATGTCAAAAAGAACCGCTTCGCACTGTTCGGAAACCGCGTTGCCAAGGAACGACAGCACCGGCAGCTTGTTGAAATCCACGATGCGGATAAAGTCATCATCGTCCAGCACATCCATAGGCTCCTGCCCGCAACGGCGGGAAAGCGTATAGAAGATACTGTTGGTCATCAGTTCCCGGAAGCGGACACGGATGTTATCTTCGTCCAGTTCTTCCAGAAAAGTGCCTTCCACCTCATAGGCCAGCCCATCCATCGCTTCATCCAGATTGTCGGCGGTCAGCTGCTGTGCCAATTCCAGCAGAGCAGCGTTCATGCTGTCTGTCTGGGATAAACCGTAGGTATCTGCCAGATGGTCTAAGATAGTCTGCTCATGCTCGTGGCTGTCCAAATTCCATAAAAGCGGTGTTCTGCCGCCGCGCACCAGATGGGTGTCAGCAATATCGAACACATACCGCAGCTTGGTACGCGGTCCGGTATCATCCAGAAGCGCGATACCTTTTGCGCCACGGTTGACCCATCGGCACATTTTCTGATTCCAGAGTTCCAGTTCTGCGCAGGCGGTTGCATCGGGCCGCTGCGCGTGGATCAGGAGTGCATCGGTGAACGAATAGCGGTACAGCCGCGCCGCCACATCCAGATAACTCATCCAGTCCTGTGGCGAGTTACTGACATACCGAGCGTTCTGCTGCGCCAATTCTCGAATATCGTTAATTTGTGGCAATGGTCAAACCTCCTTTACGTTTTCGTTTTCATCGGTGTTTTGGGAAATTCCAAACTGTACTGTGCGCGGCCATCTTCGACGCGCATCACAAGGTCAGCAGCAAACGTCTTATCTTTTTTCACGGAATAAAAGTCTTTTACATGGGTGCGGCCTTTCTTCAAAAGGTCTACTACCATCTTCTTATCCAGCGTCTTTCTCATATTGGACAAGTATCTGCTTTCTTTCCAGAGGACAAATTTGCAGCTGCGGTCTGCACAACAAAAGCTGAGTTTGCTTTCATGCACAGGGTTTCCGCAGACCGGGCAGCTTCCCACGCCTACCTTATTATAATAGGGAGCCGCCGCGACGGTAGGAATCTGCCGGAGGTCAGCCAGCATCTTATCGATCAGTCCGTGGATGCCCTGCATAAAATCGTGGGGCTTGATCTCGCCGCGCTCCATCCGCAGCAGGTCATTTTCCCATTCGGCTGTCATGCTGGCAGATTTCAGGTAGTCCGGGATGTTGCGGATCGCGGCCACACCGTCCTCCGTGGGAATCATCTGCTTGCCCTTGCGCTCAACATAGCCGGAAGATACCAGCTTTTCCAGAATTGCGGCGCGCGTTGCAGGGGTTCCCAGACCTTTCTTTTCGGTATCCTTTTCAAATTCCTTGTTGCCTGCGGTTTCCATCGCGGACAGCAGGGTATCTTCCGTGTAGACTTTCGGCGGCGAAGTAAAGCCCTGCTTTTTCTCTGCCCGTACCATCGGAAGGACAGTTCCCTGCTCCAGCTTTTTCGGAAGCGGCACATCCTTGTCCTTTTCCGGCTCCACAAACGGAACGGGCTTTGCCGTATATCCGGGCTGCAAAACATCCTTATATTTTGCCGTGAAGTTCCTGCCCTGGCAGCATACCGTCACCAGAACATCCTCATAGACGAACGGCGGCTGCACAGCCTGCACCAGTTTCCAGATGATAAGTGAAAGAATCTTCTGTTTGATTTCGGACAGCTTTTCCTTATTACACTTTGCGCCCTGCATCGTCGGCAAAATCGCATGATGGTCTGTGACCTTGCTGTTATTGATAATACAGCTTATATCCACAGTCTGACCATCCAGAGCCAGCACCAGAGATTCCACCGTTCTGCGCATATCCTCGGTCACGAACTGGCTGTCCGTTCTGGGATATGTCACCAGTTTTTCTTCATACAGCTCTTGTGCCGCCTGCAAGGTCTGGCTGGCGGTCAGGCCGTAGTAGCGGTTTGCTTCTCGCTGCAAGGTCGTCAGGTCATACAGCTTCGGGGGCTTCTTTTCTACCCTCTTGCGCTCGATGCTGCCAACCACGGCACACTGGCCATCGCAAGCGGCCTGCACGGTATCTGCATCCTGCTCCTGCGCCATCTGTTCCGATACAGCCACGACACCCGCGCCGGACAGTTCCACTTTGTAATAGGGTTCCTTTACAAAGTTCTGGATTTTGGTCTGCCGTTCGGTCAGCATCGCCAGCGTCGGAGTCTGCACCCGGCCAATGGTCTGCTTTCTGCCGTATTTTTTCGTAAAAGCGCGGGTTCCGTTCATGCCGATCAACCAGTCCGCTTTTGCTCTGCACTCGGACGCTGCAAACAGATTATCGTAGGCCGCACCATCCTTCAGGTTTTCAAAGCCCTGCTGGATGGCGGCATCTTCCATGCTGCTGATCCACAGCCGCTTGATGGGGAGTTTGCTTCCAGCAAGGGCATACACACGGCGAAAAATCGCTTCGCCCTCGCGCCCTGCATCGCAGGCGTTCACCACATAATCAAATTTCTTGCTGCGGAGCAGTCTGCGCAGGACATTGAACTGCGGCTTCTTGGTGCTATGCACCAGCAGTTTCCACTCGGCAGGGAGAATCGGCAAATCCTCAAAACGCCAGTTCTCATAGCGTTCATCGTAGTGTTCCGGGGCTGCATACTCTGCCAGATGCCCCAGACACCAGCTTACCACGCAATCCCCACCCTCCAGATACCCGTCCTCCTGCCGATATGCTCCGATCACTTTTGCAATGGACTTTGACACGCTCGGTTTTTCTGCAATCACCAGATATTTCAACGTTTTCTCCTTTTTGAAAAAAGCAGGGATAGCCTTTTGACTACCCCTGCATCCTTATGTTACGGTTTTCTTATGTGCCATTTTCGTTGTCGGATTGATTATCCTCGTTCACAGTCGCAAGGCTCTGGTCAGTTTCCAGATTTTCACTCTGCGGCGTTTCTTCTTTCGGCTTCGGCTTATAAATGTAGAAGTAGAAGAAAGCACCTGCGCCGCCCAGCGCAGCCACGAATACCAGCAGCAGAATCTTATTCATGCCGCCGCTCGACTCCTCTTTCGGTTCTTCGATTTCCACATCCGGGGTAGGTTCAGGTTTTGTTTCGGGCAGGACTACTGCAGGCGTTTCTTCTTCCTGCTGGCCGTTCCGTTCCTCATCGTCCAGAAACTCCTGCAAATCGTACTCGTCGATCATCGAGAGCATATAGACGTTTTCGCTGTTCCGCGCCCGGTCAATCACCAGAAAGAACGTATTGCCGTCCTTCGTCTTGACCGTGAAGAACTCCTTGCTGGGGTCATCCACGATGTTATCCTCCACCTCGCCGTTGCCTGCGATGGTGAACGGGATTTTTTCTTCCTCCGTTGGCTCGGCTTCCTCGACCACCTGCACAGGTTCCTCTGCCACCGCGGTGGTGTCCACAAAGGCAAACGCCGGGGTCGAAAAGCCCACCGCCATCAGCAAGGTCAGAACTGTGCTGGGGATAACAACTCCCAGCCGTTTAAGCATCTTTTTCAATCGCTTCCTCCGTTTCTGCTTCTTCCGAAGCGTTGTTTACGGCGGTCAGGAACGTCACATTGCCCGCCTGAATGTTGTCCAGCAGAGCCAGCAGTTCGCGCCCGCCCATCTTGGTGCTGCGGATGGCACGAATGATCTCGCTGTCCTCTTCCTTTTTCTGTGCTGCCCGGATGGTTTTCAGCCGTTCCTCCAGTTCCGCGATCTGCTGTTCTGTCTTTTCGGCTTCATCCAGATATTTCTGTAATTTCTTGCCCATCGGCCCTCCTCAGTTGATTCTGCCAAAGCCTAGGAAGTGGCTCTGCCAGTAGGTCGAATTGATGCTGGTGTAGGAAATGGGGTCGCCGCAGTGGATCATCATGCCATTGCCGACATAGATTCCAACGTGCGACGCGCCAGCGGTGTTATAGGTTTTCTCAAAGAAGATCAAGTCACCGGGCTGTGCATCCGCAGGAGAAACATAGCTGCATTTCCCACGCAGGCCATTGGCCGTTGTGCGTCCAACGCTCCATCCGTTCCCACAATTATTGATGACCCAGCAGACAAAGCCGGAGCAGTCAAAGCTGGTACTGGGCGAACTGCCGCCCCACACATACGGCATACCGAGGTATTTTTCAGCTTCCTTAATCATCCTTGCGAACTTTTCATCCGAAAGGGCTTCCGATGGAATATCGTACTTGAAACCACCACCGGAGCCGCCAACGCCGCCGCCCGTGCCGATACTGCCCGTTGTGCCGCCGCTGTAAGTCGGTGATCCTGCGCCAAACAGTTCGGGGCGGTTGCCGTAGGTCAGGTTATAGGCATCGTACCGTCCGGTCTGCTTCCGATTCATGTTCTTCCGCGCGATGGTATCAAAACCCTTATTTTTCAGCAGGACGTTAAGGATTTTGTACTCGTACTCCACTTCTTCCTGATAGGTATAGGTTTCCATGCTGATGTTTCCAAAAGCGTCAATCGTTGGCCGAACCCCTACTCTGGTTTCCATACGAGTGCGAATCTCAATGGTTTCCCACACTTTCAGGAGATACTGCTGCTTGAACAGTTCTTTGATAACAGGCTTGACCTGTCCTCTGGTGAACTGCTCATAAACTGCCGTCAGATGAGAAATCAGCTGATATGGGTCATGTCCGATCTCATCCAGCTGATAGCGGTATTCATCATAGCCCGGATGGGTGGACTCCATCTGCCGAATCTGCTTATCCAGTTCTTTTTCCAGTTCCAGATAATCTTCTTCTGCACCTTTCATGTCGGCATCCTTGCTGGGGTAGGTCGTTCCCACAAAGGTACTGCCCGTTCCCTGAATCGCTGCACCACAGCTTGAAAAGGCTCCCAGCATTACCATCACCAACAGGATGCCCACACCAATACCGACCCACAAAGTTTTGTGCTGCACGACGATTTCCTGCACCGCCGCTTTCGCTTTCTCCGCAATGGTATTGGTAGCCGATGCTGCCTGCTTGCTGGCAGCAGTTCCGGCTTTCTGACCGCGCTTGGCGGCTGCATAGGCATCCTTATACTGCTTTTTCTGGTAAAACTTCGCACCGACTGTTTTTGCTTCACCTCCTGCGGCAGTCGGTGGTGGCTGGGGCTGTTTCTTTTTCAGTTGCGGTTCTGCTGCTTTTTCTGCAGTGCCTCCCTCGCTCTCGGAGAATTTCAGGCGGCTGGATTTCTGATCCTCGCCACCTCTTTTCTCCGCTCTGGCAGATTTATCTTTAGGCTTTTTCCTGCCCTTGACAAAATGGTGCAAGCGTTCGGCAGCTTCTTCCGACTTATGAGCAGCTTCCACACCGGAATTGTCCTTTTCTACCTGATGTACTTTCTGATGGGCAAACCCGGTGGCGGTGTCCACTCCTTTCTTCGCCACCTTTTTAACGCCCATCCCCATGCCACGGACAAAACCGCCTTTTTCATCCTCAAAAGAAAGTCGCCCCTTCTTTGTGGGCGGCTCTGCATCCGATTCTGCAGGCGCATCCTTCGGCTTGTCCTCCTCCCGATGGGCTTTGTAGTAGTCTGCGCTCTGCTTGGCGGTGCTGTGATGCCGGGGTGTTTCCTCTTCCCCATCCACCGCATCCATACAGATTTCTTCGTCCACGGAGGGGGCTTCGTCTGCTTCCTTTTCCGCAGTTTCCTTTGCCGAATCTTCCTGTTCCGGCTTTTCTTCTGCGGTTGCGGACTTCTGCTCCCCGGTGCGGAGGTTTTCATCCACCAGACCATCTTTGGTCATTTTCTGGACGATTTTATCTCTGCCCCGAAACTTTTTGTCTGCTATGGAAATCACCTCCTTCCGGCTGAAACCGTCATGCTAGCAGGGCTGCGTGGGTTTCCCACTTATCAAGCACCTGTTCCAGCTTCCGGGCAAAGGCAATCAGACGGGCGTTCACTTCCTCACGGTCAAGATAACCGTGGGCTTCCATGTGAAAGCCGTCAGTCAGTTCATCGGCCAGTGTGCCAACGGCATAGAAATCTTCCAGCACCGTATGCACCACCGATTCTTCATCGTGGAAGTTGAGCGGCTCCACCTCATCAAAAGGCGGGCCGGAATCACTTTCGTGCGGCTCCATGTCAGAGTGATGATGAATCTTGCGGCTCAGTCGGTCAAAAATGTTCGGTGTGTTCATGCTTCTTTCTTCTCCTTGTATTTTCCCATCTCATTGGGCTTCGTGGTCATCAGGCTGTACAATTTCAGCGAAGTATCGAACTTATCCTTGAACGGGATAATCGTGTTGCCGTAGAACAGCAACCCCTCGCCCTCGTTGCTGTTCGTCACATACGACAGCTGAAACGGCGAAATATTCAGCTGCTTTGCAAGGATTTGTCGGTCGCCGGATGCCTGGTTAAGCATATAAATGAAATCGCTGTTCTCGAAGATATTCTCGATTTCCCGGCTGGCCAACAAATCCTTGATGTTCTGTGTAATTCCTGTCGGTACACCGCCCCATTTTCGGAACCGCTTCCAGATTTCGACGCTGTATGCTGCCGTCTGCTCCTCTTTCAAGAGCAAATGGAATTCATCGACATAGTATCGTGTATTTTTCTTTGCATTGCGGTTGATGGTGACACGGTTCCAGACCTGATCCTGAACGATAAGCATACCCAGCTTTTTCAGCTGTTTGCCCAACTCTTTGATGTCGAAACAGATAATACGGTTATCCAGTTCCACATTGGTCTGATGGTTGAACACCCGCAGCGAACCATTGACGTAGATTTCCAGTGCCGTGGCGATACGCTGCGCCTGCCGCTCTTTCTGCTCCCGCAGGCAGTCATACAGATCACCGAGCGTCGGCATATTCTCCGGCTTCGGGTCGTTCAGATATTTCTGATAGACCAGCGGCAGGCAGCGGTCAATGACCGACTTTTCTTCCGGCTCCATACCATCCCGTGCGCCCATAATCAGTTCACACAGGGAAAGAATAAAGTCCGATTTCATGCCCAGCGGGTTATCATCGTCCGCGTAGTTCAGGTTAATGTCCATCGGGTTTATGTAGTCCTTACTGGTGGACGAAATATGGATAACCTGACCGCCCAATGCTTCCACCAGCGGATAATACTCACCTTCCGGGTCTGCAACGATAATATCGTCCGTTGTGGTGAAGAACACGTTGGTGATTTCACGCTTTGCACTAAACGACTTACCGCTGCCCGGTGTACCGAGGATCAGACCGTTCGGGTTTTTCAGCTGTTTGCGGTCTGCCATAATCATATTGTTGGATACCGCATTCAGACCGTAATAGAGGGAATCGCCCTCCATGAAAAGTTCCTGCGTCGTAAACGGAACAAAAATCGCAGTGGAAGTGGTCGTCAGTGCGCGCTTGATGGGAACGAGATTATTTGCCAGCGGCAGGCTGCTCATAAGCCCCTGCTCCTGCAAATAATCCAGACGGTTCAGAGTGCAGTTGAACTTCTGAGCGATACCAGCAGTCTGAAACACGGCACTATCCAACTCCTGTTTAGTCTTGGCCGTATTGAGGAAAAGCACCGTAACAAGAAACATACGCTCATTACGGCTCTGCAGATCGTCCAGAATCTTCTTGGCCTCGCCACCATAAGTTGCAAGGTCGCTCGGAATAATTTCCATATCATAACCAGACCTCACAGCTTTCTTCTGTTCCTCAATTTTCATACGGTCCAGGTCGGTAATTTTGCCCTTGATAAGTTTGATGGCCTTCAACTGGTCTACCGACTGCACATGGAGACTGACCACCAGATTTTTGTCCATATCCAGAAACTCGGCCAGCACCTTATCCGTCAGTTCCGGGGCAAGGATATTCAGATAGGATGCAGCACCATAGGTGTCCCCCATCATAAAATCCTTACCGCTCTTGAACAGGAAACTGGTCGGAGCAATGAAGTCCTTGGTGGTCATGCCGCTCTGCAGGATACGGTCATAGCTGAAATCGAACTTCTGCTGTTCCTCCTGATGAAAGGTTTCGTACATGATCTGAAGCCGTTCCACACCGTTCAGCGGATAGGCTTTCACGCCCAGCACCTTGAAATTGTTGAGAATATCGGTTTCGATACGCTCCAACCGGGGCTTTGCTTCCCGGACACTCTTTGCTTCGATGCTGAATGTGATGTACTTCGTCCGAACCAGACCGTTGTTGCCCTTGGCAAGTTGCTGTTTCAGCATCTGCGCATATTCCATACGCACATCATCAAACTGGTCATGCTGCGGCTCGATCTGAATGACCTTGTTGTACTCGCTCATGTCGCTCTTATGGTTGATGAACGACAACTGAAAGCGTATACTGGCATCGAAATAATTAAGGAAATCGCACCAGCTTTCAAAGATGGTGTTCTTGTCCTCATTCTGCGCCAGCTGGTAGTTAATGTCGTAGAATCGGACAGTTTTGGAATACAGATGTTCCTCCACCCGGCAGATACCGTCGTGTCCCATTTCAAGATACGGAATGGAACGCTGTACGGTCAACCGCTGTTCCTTCTGGTTCTTTTCGGGTTTACGAAAGAACTTCTGGAAGAAGCCTCCCGGCTGCGGTTTCTTCTTCGGTTCATTTTTTACCAAGAATGCCTCCTTTCTTCTGGATTGGTGCTGCGGTTTCCAGTTCCCGCTCATACAGGTTTTCGACCTCATAGCGGCGTACCGCAGGACGTTTGAATCGGACGCTGATAAAATTCGTCAGGATGGTTTCAAGGTGCATCCCGTTTTTCTCATACAGCGCAAAGAAAAACTCCGGCAGCATCAGGAGCACCATGCCTGCCGCCGCATTGCTGGTTCCCAGCGTACCGCGCATGAGAAAATAGAACGGAACGCCGATGCCTGCCGCAAACCCCATACACACTAACTGGCGTTTCGTCAGGTTCAGAAAGACCTTATTCTTCACTTTGGAAAGGTCTTTGGGAATCGTTACATAGGCCATTTATCACCAGAACAGCCAGACCGCCGCCGGGAAACGGCGTTGTCTGCTGTCTTTTCCTTTCATTGGATTTTCCCGGATTTAGTGACTGCCAAAGATCTGTTTGGACAGACTTCCCGTTTTGAGCAGCGAGAAACAAAGAATCACCGTGTAGGCCATCGTGCCGAACAGAGCCGAGTGAATATCCGAAGATACCCGGATGCTGCCAATGAGGGCTGCATAGATTGCCACGCAGACCATCATCAGGAACGCCTGAAATGCCAGCGCGAACAGACCTCGGAAGTAGTTCGTACCCACATGACCCCATTCACGGTTACTCATGGTTGCAAATGGAATCGGAGCAAGCGAAGTGTAGAGGTATATTTCTATCATTCTGCCGTACATAATTACCGTGATAACCACCGACAGAATTTTCAGACACCAGCTTACAACAAGGGTTTCCAATGCCAGCGTCACCAGTTCGCCAATCGCCATTGTTGCCATTGCCGCCTGCATCTGCATGGAAAGAGAACTAATATCAATGGCGGTATTGCCACGGATAATGCCGGAGGAAGAATTTACCACCGACTGCCCAATGTCAAATACCGCCATTGCAATATCGAACGTATGGCTGACGAGGTAGACCGCGATCCACATCTTCACGAAATACTTGAAAAACATCCATGTGTCTGCATCGTGCAGATTGTTCCGTTCCGTCAGCATCGAGATCAGTTCGTAGCAAAGGATCAGCGTAATGATGATTCCTGCAATCGGAATCACCACCGAATCCGAAATGTTACGGATCATGCTGAAAATACTGCTGTTCCACCCTTGCGGTGTCTGCCCGACCTGAGCAGCGATCTCACTGGTCTGTTGGTTGACCGCTGTGAACATCGTACTCAGGTTGGACTCCACCATGCCGGAAAGAAGTTCCCTCATCCATTTTTCGATTGCTGCGAAAATATTATCGAACAATGGCGGGTTTTCCTCCTATCGCTTGTTGATTAGCCGAACAGACCAGAGAGCAGCGGGATCAGCTGGGTGCCGATGAGGATGACACCGCCGCCGGACATCAGCTGCTTCATGCCCTGCGACTTTGCGCCAGATAGCCATAGGTAAGTCTTTGATATAATCTCCAACTTTTCCCCGGCTCCACACCGTGCGTGCAGCTTTCACCGCACACGGCGTTCCATCGAATTCAGTTGCACAGGGCTTGCAATACAACTTACACACTTCGTAGCTTGAACAAGAAAAGATTTTTAATCAATCAAAGGCATTTCTGCCATCTCACGAAACTTATTCAGCTTTAAAATTTGCGTACTATCGAGATTGAGAAGATTCAGGTAAAACTTTATGGTAGCCATGTCAGAAGCATGGATAAGTTTGTGGACTGGAGCCGATATAAGAACGAGGTTTCCGTATTCATCTGTGCCGCCTTTCGCAATAGGTTTCCTGTGGTGACAGTGGATTTCATGGGCTTCCATGATTGAACCTGTCACTGCACATTTTCCATGCTGCGCTGCATACAGAGATATGCGATTATCTGCGTATTCTATCGACCTACCCTGCACAGGGTTTCGCATCAGCCAAAGCATCGTCTTAGTGTCGATGTTCAGATTCTTGTGAATCAGTTCCCGACCTTCTGGCGTATACTTGTTGACCGATTTCCTTTTGTGCTGGGCATTTCTGCTCTGAACATATCCAATAGGAACTACTGGCCGTCCATGCAGAAATCGCAGTTGACTGCTTTTTCCATACTTTTCTTTTATATAGCCCTTTTTCAGTTCACCTTTGCGTGTCAGGTCGTTCCGCAGACGATTGTGCATCTGCTTTTTGACCCCATAAGCCAGCTTTCCAAAGTCCTCAGAAACAGCCGTTGCAATGCAGTAATACTGGTGTATTCCTGCCACCACAGCATTGTAGGTCATCAGCTGCATGAACTGTGCCTTATCATCTGCTGAGTGTTCCAGCTTTTTCACTTCTTCCGTGAGTTTCTTTTGAACTTTCTTGTACGCTTTATCGCATAGATGCGATTGAACAACATACTTGTTGCTACGCTTTCGCACTTTCAGCTTAAAACCAAGGAATTCCGAATACTGCCGTTTCAGATTGACGATTCTCGACTTCTCCGGGCTAATATCCAGCCCCAGCCGATCTTTCAACCATTTGGCTGTTGCATGATATGCCTTTACTGCATCCGCATGGGATGAACAAAAAATCTTGAAATCGTCCGCATACCGAACCAAGTGCATTTCTTTCAGATTACTGCGCCGCAATGCCCGATAGACGTGGCTTTTTTATTTCTGCACCTGCACGATTCTGCCGTATCGTGAATTCCGTTCTGGTCGGCATATTTTCCCATTGGGATGCAATCCACCAGTCCAGTTCATTCAGCACGATATTAGCAAGTAGTGGTGAAAGGATTCCGCCCTGCGGAGTACCCTTGGTTGGGTAAATCTTTTCACCATTCGGCAGGATAACAGGGGCTTTTAGCATCTGTTTTATAATGCACAGCAGTTTCTTATCCCGAATACCAAGTGACCATATTTGCCGTATCAGCTTTGTGTGATTGATATTGTCGAAGAAGCCTTTAATGTCAAGGTCTACTACATGGTACAGGTGTTGTACCTGAATCAACCTGCAACACTGTGCAATGGCAGTTTCGGCGGAGCGATTTGGGCGGAATCCGTTAGAATTTTCACTAAATTTCGCTTCGCAGATTGGCTCCATGACTTGCAATATACATTGCTGCACGATACGGTCTGAGATTGCCGGAATCCCCAGTGGTCTGGTTTTTCCATTATCCTTTGGTATTTCCTCACGCCTTACTGGGCGAGGATGGTAATTACTGAATTTCTTCCTTACAAGGCGGACATACTCATCCTCGCTTAGTTTTGCGAGATTTCGTATTGTCTTTTTATCTACACCCGGCGTTTTACTTCCATGGTTCTTTTTGATAGTTCGGTATGCCAGTTTGATGTTTTCTTCACTCTCAATGATTTCCATAAGGTGATTGAATGTTTTGCCATTCCTGCTTTCCGCATACAACGTATCAAAGATGGATTCCATGCCGTAGTATTCCGAGTTTCGGATTTTTCCTTGCTTCTTTTCTCGCCGCTCCGAAGTCAACACAGGCATCCTCTCCTTTCGGGTTGGATTTTCTTAGTCTTACTCGAAGCTGTGTTTGTTGTATCTTGATGTTACTTTCACTGAATTCGACTTGTGGCCTTCCCTCCACCGCTTACTTTTTCACGGTTTCACAGGTACTACGCCACTACTTTCACTGAAACAAAGAATGGTTATTGCCCTCTCACGAAGGTATTCCCATCCACCATCTCACAGCCTTGCAACAGGCTAAATGTTTTCAGCTTCCTGCGTTCCGATATTTCTATCATGGGCCACCTTTAGGTTCTTCCTCTAAGCCTGTATTCAATTCTTTCCGAATCGTGCCGCCTGTAACGGCACATGGACTTTCATAACAACCATTCTTACTCATCCACGAATACCTCCATATAAGGAGTACCACCATTTCGATGGTATCAACGTTTAGACTTGTACATTCAGAAGTTCGTCAGTATTTCCATACATACTAACCATGGGCGGCTGACACCCGGCATATCTGATGCACCGTCCACCTCTGGACAGCTTTCGACTCTGACCTTGCGGCCAGAACTACGACATCTTTCTGCCGACTTCACCGAGCTTCTGACAATCGGCGGTTGCGCGCCTATGCCAGTCGGAGTATCAGTGTGGACGCTTCGGGGCGTTACTCCCTCATTTCATCCATCGAAATATCAGTTCTCCAAGATTCTGGACTTCTTTAGTCCTTCAACTTGTGCCTGACCTTTTCAGTCAGGAACGCATCGCACGGTTGTCGTTCCCGTACCCTTCCATGAGGTTCACAACGCCCCAAACACCAAGGCCTGCGCCGATGGCAACAACGAGAGTCTGCAGAACGGTAATAGCCTGATTAAAGAATTCCATAGTGTTGTTTCGCCAGATTGCAGCATTGATAAAAAACACGATTCCAAAAGAAAAACAGGCTGGCACATCTTCGGTGCTGCCTGCTTCCTGCAATTCTGGCTTCTCCTTTCATTTTCATAAAAATCAGCCTTTTGGAATCGCAAAATGTAGAGATCAGTCGGGTGAATTTCCTGCCACAGGGCCTGCCCGGACAGGCGGACGGGCGAATTTACTTCGGATAATGACCTCCTTCCTATGCTGTGCTTTCTTCGGACGCATCCACCTCGTAGCAGTCAAATTCTTCATCCATCCGCAGCCTTAGTTCGTGTTTCAGGTAGCGTTCCACATCGAAAGCGTTCTTCTTATCGAAGTCCGACAGTTCTTTGTACCGCTTATGCTTGGTAATGTCGAATTTGTCGCTCAGAAATGGCCGGACACCGCGCAGCTGCAGGATACACTTGCTGCCGTCCATGACAGAAAGCTCGTCCCGGCTCATAAGCTCTTTCCCGGTCTTTTGGTACGTTGTGCCAAAAGAAGGGCTTTGGCCGCGCGTGTCAGAAGTGTTATATAGGTCGATGGTTTCTTTTCCCAGCGTTTCAGAAATTTCTTTGAGCGTTGAGCTTTCCTTACCGCCGAGGAAGAGCATGGTATCGCAGTTGCCGATGATGGTTTCTGCTGCATCCTTGTAGATGGTTTTCAACTGGCTCTGCGACTGCAAGATGATGGATGCCGAAATCTCACGGCTGCGGATGGTGGCGATCAGCTTATCGAACTTCGGAATCAGACCGATGTTTGCAAACTCATCGAGCAGCAGCCGCACATGATACTTCAGCTGACCTCCGCATTGATCGTCCGCTCGGTCACAAAGCAGATTGAAAAGCTGGGTGTACATGATGGACACCACGAAATTGAATGTATCGTCCGTGTCGGAAATGATAACGAACAAAGCCGTGCGGCGATCTCCCAGCAAATCCAGTTCCATTTCATCGTAGGCCATAAGGTCACGCAGTTCCGCAATATCAAATGGGGCTAATCTGGCACCGCAGGAAATGAGGATAGATTTCGCCGTTTTGCCTGCCGCCAGCTTATACTTCTTATACTGGCGAACCGCAAAATGTTCCGGCTTCTTCTGTTCCAGTTCCTCAAAAAGCTCGTCCACAGGATTCTTAAATTCTTCGTCATCCTCACGGGCTTCGCTTGCGTTGATGAACTCCAGCAGCGTGGAAAAGTTCTGCTCCTCCTCCGGGGCTTCATACCAGATGTAGCCGATCAGTGCGCAGTAGAGCAGTCGTTCGGCCTTGACCCAGAAATCTTCGCCGGACTTCTCGCCATCCCCCTTTGTGTTGGCGATGATAGTATTGACCAGCTTCAGAATATCCTTTTCGCTGCGGATGTAATGGAACGGATTATAGTGCATAGATTTTCGGAAGTTGATGGTATTCAGGACTTTGATTTTATACCCGGCATCCGAGAGCATCTTTCCGCACTCGATAATGATCGTACCCTTGGGATCGGTCAGGACATAGCTGACCTTTTCGGGCATCTGCATGAGGTTCGGCTTGACGTAAAACCGTGTCTTGCCACTGCCGCTGCCGCCGATCACAATGACGTTCTTATTGCGGGCGTACTTCGGATGCTTTGGTCTACCACTCATCATCAGCCGTTCGGTCTGTGTGAGAATGACGTTGTTCTCGAATACCGGGTCAATAAAAGGTTCGATATCCTTCTGGTTGCCCCACCGGGCAGAGCCATATTCCTCGCCTTGCCGATACTTCTTCGCGTTCTTCCCTTTGAAGTAGATCACTGCTTTCAGCGCAGCTGCGCCGACCAGCCCCACCATCAGGTCGAACGGATGAAAACTAGGCAAGACACTTTTGTAGGCCAGGCCAAAGTTCATAAAAAGAACCATCAGCCTGTCCACCACGGAATCGCCATTGCAATGACGGTAAAGCCATGCAGCCTTTTCCACCATGTAAAAGGCGATGATGTACGGGAAATTCAGCAGGATCAGCTTTTTCATATCTGCTGCCTGCGCCATCCGGCTGATTTCCGCAGCCAGTTTTTTGCCCCATGCCGTGCCGCCCGTCTGGTTGGACGGTGCTTTGCGCGGACGCTGGGCAGGTGTTTTCAACTTTTTCATCGTATCGGTTCCTGCTCCCTCTTCTTTTCTTTTTTGAGCTGACGGTGATTGGAAAGTTCCTCTTTCACCTTTTCCAGCTTCTGACGTACCGATTCACGCTTCTGTTTTTTCAGCGTTTCGCTGGTGTACTCCTTAAAGGCGGCGGTCATAACATCCACGTCCTTGGCCTTGAAAAAGACCAGATACTCCGTCTTGCCCTCCTGCTCCACCTTTTTCAGACTGTAATCAACGCCATATTTCCGGGCTACCCGGTCGAAGGACTTGATATTATTGTCTGTAACCACGATGTTCGTGATCTGCGCACCGCTCTTTTGCAGGCTCTTGATGCTCTGCCGACCTGTTTTCTTACATTGGCTTTTTTCTCCTTTCCCACGCTGCTTTTTCTTGTCCATTTCTGCCAGCAGCTTTATCAGGGCTGCTTTCAAGATCTGTGCCGTAATTTTTCCTCCTTTGATGCACAGCGAAATGGTTTTCTCGTTGACTTCTTCCTGCAAGGTTGCTCACCTCCCATCTATCACCGCTGCATCAGGGGCGGACTGCCCCGGCTGCAGGCGGTGCGGTGTCACCCAGCACCGAGCGAAACTTCTTGCGGCACTGGTGCAGCAGATAGCCGCACTCCCATTTGTGGCGGCAGTGCTTGCAGGGATGGCCGCTGTCCGTTCCCGGACGCTGGCGCATCATGCGTTCAAACGGGTTGTCGGTAAAATTCATAGGCTCAACCTCCCTGTTCAGCCAGCGGCAGCACACCGCGCCGCTTCAACGTGTGGTAAAGGAACTTCCGGCCTTTCTGCGTCCATGCCGTGTGCAGTTTTTCCACCTCGGAGCCATCGCTGCGCTGGAGCCGGAACGTCAGGCTGGATGTATACCCCTTGCCGTGGTGTTCCGAATACAGCACCCACTGGCCGTTGGCCCGGTACTGGATACCGTGCAGATGCAGCAGCCGATTGAACACCTTGGCTCCACAGCCGTACTCTTTGGCGATCTGCGTGGTCGTAACCAGCGAATCCGAATCGCTCAACTGCGCTTCGTAGCTGCTCCGGCGCGGCGGCTTCTTATGCAGCAGGCCGAGCAGCGCATCCCAGTCAAACGGCTGCGGACGATACGCCGCACTGACTGCCGTGTGGTGCAGTTTGCAGAGCTTCTTTGCCATGTCCCGCGTGATACGGTAGTCTTTTACATACCGCTGGACCGTGCGCCCGCCCTCATCCTGCAGCCGGACACGAGGCATATACTCATAGTCGCGGCCCTCGATGAAACCATACTGGCACATACGAGGGAACCACTTGCGGAAGTCGCTGCAAATGTGCATCTGGTCATACAGATCACGCGCCCACAGCGTAGAGGGCAGCGTGTCCATACTCATGAATACGATGTTCATGGGGTTGTCCTCCTAATTTTTATCTGCCCTGCCGCCCCACCCAAATTCATGCCGAACCTGTGCGGAATAATAGCTGTCTACCGTCACAGGTGCATTATAGAGCGTTGCCAGCAGGTATTGCTTGATGTTCCGAATCGGAGTGCTGTTTTCTTTCAAGCACTCCAATATGTACTGGATGTGAGAGGAATCCAGCTTCATAAGGCGGCTTTTCACTACCTCTTTCGGCTTTTCTTCCCCACAGATGCGCAGGAACTTCTTTCTGCTGGTGACGGTTTCCACCAGCAGTTCCAGAATCTCATACAGGACCGCTTTATCTGCCGGATAGCCCTGTTCCAGAATTTCCAGTTCCAGAGCTTCCTTGAAATAGCGGCGGTACTGTTCTTCTTCCTGCAATTCAGCCGGATAGATAAGATCAGTTTCACTATTATCTGTCTTATTTATCTTCTCAGTATTACTTCCGTTTGATTTTAGAACTCCCGGAAGTTCGTTTTTCATACCGCCGGAAGTATGATTTTCATACTTCCAGTAGTTCGATTGCGAAAGCCCCGCATAAAGGTCTTTCACATACAGCAGATTGGGTTTGCCAAGTCCCTGCCTGCGCCGCTCGATAAGCCGAAACTCCTGTTCCAGTTCATCCAGCAGCTTGACCGCCTTTTGTCTTGCACAATGGATAGAGTCCATGACTTCCTCTATCGTGCAGATAATGTAGGCGTTGCCGTGCTTGTCCTGCCAGCCGTTCTTGATAGAAAGGCTCATACGATCCAGCAGCACAGCATACAACAGTTTGGCATCCCCGGACATCTTCTGGAACAGATCAGCCTTGACCAATGCCTTCGGCACACGGTAAAAGCTGTATCGGTCTGCTTCCAGACCTTTGAAATACGGGTATTCCATGTAAATTCATCACCCCCTGTCGGATTGGATTTGCACTATTGAAAATAACAGTACATTCCTACGGTGGAACACGTTTCCTTGCTCCACCGCAGTGTATCTGCTGTTATTTGAGTTTTGCCATTCTGCCCCAGCCCGTTCCTGCCCCATATTTCAGCGGCGTTTTCTCTGGTAAGACACGCAGGATGCACATTCATTGCCAGAAGTATCTCTCTGGGATGGCTTATTCAATTTTCAAGGTTCCGGTGAGAGGTTTTGTATTGTCCTCTCATCCTTAGAATCGGAGAAGGGTCATTTCGCAAGGTGTTTTCAAAAAATTTTTTGAACATTTTGTGAACCTTCCGATTGGGGTGGAGAATTTTTGTGTCCTCTCACTCCTAGAATCGGAAAAGTGCTATTTCGCAAGGTGTTTTGAAAAAAGTTCAAAAAATTTTTGAGCCGCCCAATTCAGCGTGTTTTCTGATTGGACGGCTCATCTTTTAATTATGTATCTGTTAGCAGCTGCACAATGCCCGGAAATGCTTTTTCTGTATCTTGTAAATTGCTGCGTTATAAATTCCGGTAAGATTCTGGCGGGTCATGCCAAGGTGTTTTGCCGCCTCTGTGAAAGACAGACCATGGAACAGGTGGATGTGAACGACCTTTCTCTGCAAATCAGTCAAAGTAGAGAGCAATTCTTCCACTCTTTCCTCACTTATCATTCTTTCCAGTGTACTGACTGCGTCATCGACTCCCTCCAGGATTTCTTCCTTATACTCCCTGTCCTCACGGGATGGCATCCACTTTCCTTGGATGATCTCATAGTTCATAAAAATCCGATCCTCGCCTTCCAGAACAAGCCGGATGTGCCACTCGTAGTCGTCAAACTCTGCTTCCTCAATGTGATGTCCCGCCCCTTCTGCTGCATCATATTTATAATGTACACAGTCGCGGAGAGAAAAAACTGTCACCCTCTTGTGCGCCCGGTAGATCACATAACCATTCTGGTAGACATTGATGCTTCCATGATTTTCCAAGACCTTTTCGGTAACCACTGGCACACCAGATACCTCAAGTGCCTTCACGGTTGGAACACGCTGTTCCTTGTACGAAGGGAGTTCAACAAGCTTTTTCAGATCCTTGAATGTCATCATAATGTCCACCTTTCTGCCTTTTGGCTGCGGGCGGTCTGAAACAAAAAATGCAGCAAAAGTTGTCCCAGACTTACCCGTTTTTTTTGAACGGGAAGTCTAAGACTTCTCCTACTGCATCGCTATTTCATGATTCACTTTTAAGGTGTGATGTTTAGTCTCTCATATATAGAATTGCTGGAAGGGCATTTCGCAAGGTGTTTTTGAAAAAAATTAAAAAAACCGGAACAGGATGAGTTACTCACAGGCGCACTACTGCACTGCATTCGCTCATTCT
>ERZ1026880.112-NODE-112-length-44633-cov-49.180470_pt1 | contig 44633 bp, 48 predicted proteins | sample MGYA00380170_ERZ1026880 | MGnify/ENA primary metagenome ERZ1026880 (study PRJEB33269, sample SAMEA4719806) | human gut metagenome | biome: human-associated habitat; feature: organic feature; material: feces | place: Cameroon | collected 2013-10 ...
TCGCGGATGTGTCAACTTCCCGCAGCTTTGCCGCCGACCTGGCTGACCGCTGTACTGCGGGCCAGCTTGACCCGCGCCAGCTGAACGATGTAATCGAGGATGCACTGGCCTTTTAGGGGCATGGCAAAAGTTTCGGGGACAAATGCGCCCAAAAATTCCCCGCTGCCTTTTCATCCGGGAAGGGGCCTCTCCGGGTGAACATACCCCCCTGCCCAATACCTGCCGTTGCCCCCGAAGTCTCGATGGCAGTGCCTATTCCTGATCAATTTTTGTGTCATAGCTTCTGCGCAAGGCTTTGTAGGCTCGTTCTACTACAAGGCCTTCTTGTTTTGCGCTCTCCTGCTCGGCCATGTCCTTCAAGATCTTAAATATAAGAAAATGCACAATGGTACAGCTGCTCAAAATCTACAACTATATCGTAAATAGGGAACCTCAGCGAATCGCTCACACGCTGGTTACGACATCGGACGATTCCAGCAAATCGTGCGTATGCACAAAATTTCTTATCAAAGAACGGCTTGCGCGAAAATGACTTTATTGGTATCCTGCAAGTCTGCAAAGGACTCTCTCTGACGGATTGCTATTGGGTCACATATCCGGATGACCAAAAGACCTTTGCAGAAGTAAATCTCTTCGATAATCGTTTTAGCCAAGTGCTTTCTCAGATTGCATTTACTGGCTATGGTAGTTCTCCGGTATCCAAATTCCGTTCTTCTCCTGAATTTACTACAAATGGTATGCTGCCTAAAGCGTGGCGCAGGAAGGTAAGGTTCTGCTCTATAAAGGCGGAACGAGCGGCTTAGCCAATACAGGTAAAGAGCCCTATTCTGAGTTCTATGCCGCACAGGTGGCAGAGGCAATGGGCATACCTCATGTCACCTATGGTCTTTCAAAATGGAAGGGGCAGCTTTGCTCCACCTGCGAACTGTTTACTAGCAAAGATGTTTCATTTGTCCCGGCATCCACACTTATCAATACTTCCAAAATTTCTAAAATCATTGATTGGTATGATGACCACGGCTGGAAAAACGACTTGGCAGATATGCTGGTTCTGGACGCCATCATTCGCAATACAGACCGTCACCTCGGCAACTTCGGCTTCTTGGTCGATAATCATACGAATCAGTTGTTGAGACCAGCACCCGTCTTTGACAATGGACTGTCCTTGTATTGCTATGTTATGGACAATGATTTAAGCAACCTCTCAGAACAGGAAAAAACATTAGCTCCTGCCCTGTATGCGAACTTCGATGAGGTTGCTCTTCATGTTATTGGACAAAAACAAAAGCAGGAACTACGACATTTGCTCACTTTCAGGCTTAAAAAGCATGGCCGCTACAATCTCAGTGATGAACGCGTTAAAATGCTGGAAAGCTCTATCCAAGAGAAAGCAAGATATTTGCTGGAATCTGCATAACTTAGTTTTCCGATATGAAATAGTTTCCCATATTTCAAGGTGAATCGTAATATCCAAACAAAATATGGTATCAAGTAAAAGAGCGCCGCCTCCACAGACTCGTGGAAGCGGCGCTTTACTGCTATCGTTGCTTTTCATTAACGATAGACGTTAGTTCTTTATGTTTTACTATTTACAGGGATTTAGCCTTCTGTTCAAGCACCGTAAAATTCATCGGCGAGGTCACTCATTGCCGTATAGAGGTCGCCGCTGCCGCCGTAAATAGCATTAAAGTCCAGCGAAATGACCTTCTTGTTCTTGATCGCGCTGATGTCCTGTAATGCCGCATTATCATACAGCGACTGGATCATTTCATCCATGTCCGGGCCACCCTCATAGTCAAACAGAACGATGACTTCGGGATCTTCTGCAATGATCGTTTCAATGCTGACCTGCGAACCATCGCAGTCCTCGTTGATGTTGTCCAGACCAATCATCGCAAAGGCTTCGTTCTGCAAACTTTCCGTAGCAGCCGAGCCAAAGACCGGCATACCGTCCTCGATCCAAGAAACCTCAGCCATCTTGGTGGTCTTGCCTGCCCAGCGCTCATCACTCTGGAGTGCTGCCACATAATCCTGATAGTAGGCTTTCAGCTCGGCAGCCTTGTCCTGCACATTGAAAATTACGCCTAAGTTGTCGATGTCGGTCAGGAAAGACTGGAAGTTAGCGCCGGTCTCGCCTACATGGGTAATATAGCTGGCAATACCTGCCGAGGCCAGTTCTTCCGTGGTGCCTACACCGTAGTCACCATCCACAAACAGGTCGCCGCGGCCAGCAACAAAATCCGGATCTACTCCCAGCACAGCCTCTTTGGAGGCGTAGCCCTCTGTAATGACGGGCACAGCATTGAACTGCTCAGCCACATCCTCCGGGGCAGGGCCATAGACTGCGGCCACGCCAACCAACTTATCGGCGAGACCCAAGCGAATCAGTAGATTGGCAGTGCCTTGGTTGTTAGCCACCACGCGCTGGGGCTCTGCCGTGTATTCTGTGGTAACGGGGGTCCATGTTGCGCCGTCAGACGAAACAGTGTAGGTATCAACGCTGACAGGGTAATAGCTGTCCTCTGCCACTTCCGGCGAAGCTGTTTCTTCGGGGGCGACCGCCTCGGAAGATGCCGATTCGGATGCAGAAGCACCGCATCCGGCCAGCAGCGCGGCACTCAGTACCAAGCAGGTGCCTGCCGTCATCATGTTTTTGAATTTCATATACATTTCCTTTCCCATTATTCAGGCTTTCGTAACATGATTGTAAGAATTTTCCTGCAAAAAACTATTTTCATTTTGCGGGAAGTATGCTATAATCTCGGTTAGTTTTAACTAATCGTCACGGTTTGTTACTATACCATACTTTCGCGGAGGTGTCAACCGGAAAATTGAAGAAAAAAACGGAAACCAAAAAACTGATTTATATTCCAGCTTTGCTTGCATTGCTGGTACTTAGCATTCTGCTTTCGGCATCCACCGGGCAGGTTGAGATACCGCTTTCGGATACCTTCAAAATTCTGATGGAGCGTCTTTTTCATGTAAAATTAGCAGGTTATGCAGAGATCCCTTCTGCCTATTTCAATGTTGTGTGGATGATTCGCTTTCCGCGCGCACTGATTGCTGCTGCCGTGGGCATCGGCCTTTCGCTGTGCGGCATTGTCATGCAGGCCGCTGTGGAAAACCCTCTGGCTGACCCCTATATTCTGGGTATTTCGTCAGGTGCAACACTGGGCGCTACTTTTGCACTGATGGTTGGTGTCGGCACCCTGCCGCTTATCGGGCAGGCAAGCGTATCGGTCTGCGCTTTTGCCGGGGCGCTGCTTGCTTCTTTTCTGGTATTGTTTTTTGCCAATATCGGCGGTCATGCCACGGGTGCCAAGCTGGTGCTGTCCGGTACGGTCATAAACTCGATGTTTTCGGCTTTTTCCAATATCATGATCTACTTTGCCAACAATGCACAGGCATTGCAGAACATTACTTTCTGGATCATGGGCAGCACGGCTTCTGCCACATGGTCAAAAGTGCCGGCTATTTTGGTGATTGTGGCGTTGACCGCCCTGTTTTTCCTGACCCAAAGCAACACCTTGAATCTGATGCTGATGGGCGAAGAAGCCGCCACCACGCTGGGCATCAACCTTACTTTCTGGCGTAGAGTCTATCTGATTATTGCCAGCCTGATCACCGGTATTCTGGTCTCCGGCTGCGGCATGATCGGCTTTGTCGGCTTGGTGATCCCCCACATTTCCAGAGCAATCTTTGGTGCCAACCATCGTGTACTGACTCCCTACACCATCCTGTTCGGCGGCATTTTTATGGTGCTCACCGACCTGCTCTCCCGGTCGCTGGTCAGCGGTTCCGAAGTGCCGGTGGGTATTATCACTGCTGCGCTTGGTGCGCCGGTGTTCCTATATATGCTGCTGAAAAAAGATTACGGCTTTGGAGGTAAATAAGTTGGAGCTTGCTGTAAAAGATGTCCATGTGACGCTGGGCAAAGCCAAGATCGTAAACGGCGTCAGCCTCCATGTAGGCGAGCGGCAGAGTGTAGGCATCATCGGGCCAAACGGCTGCGGAAAATCCACCTTGCTGAAAGCCATCTACCGGGTCAACCCCATTGATTCCGGCGAGGTTTTGCTGAACGGTCAAAATGTTACTAAGATGAGCCCCAAAGAGGCTGCCCGACACATTGCCGTTGTAGGGCAGTTCAATGAACTTGCTTTTGATTTTTCCGTGCAGGATATGGTGCTTATGGGGCGTTCGCCCCACAAAAAGATGATGGAGGGCTATTCCGAAGCCGACTACAAGTTGGTGGAGGATACGCTGCGCAAGACCGAGCTATACCCTTTGCGGCAGCGCAGTTATCTCTCGCTTTCCGGCGGCGAAAAGCAGCGGGTGATTTTGGCCCGCGCTATCGTACAGCAGCCGGAATTACTGATTCTGGATGAACCCACCAACCACCTTGATATTAAATTTCAGTTTGAAGTGTTGGATCTTGTAAAAGATTTGAACATTTCCACCCTATGTGTACTGCACAATATCGAATTGAGCGCCCGCTACTGCGACTATCTCTATGCCATGAAGCAGGGGCGCATCGTGGCAGAGGGTGCGCCCAACAAATTGATTACCAAGGAGACCATCCGCACCATTTATGACGTAGAGAGCGAAATCTACACAAATCCCATCACGCAAGATCTCGCCGTAGCTTTTCTTCCCACAAGGCGCAAATAGTAAAAACGTTGAACGCAATTTCAATGAAATTGCATTCAACGTTTTTTGTTTGTCAATTCCAAATTAGTGCATCCAGATATTATTTTCCAAATCTTTCAGTCGTGCTTTAAAATCGTGTATTTGTGCTCGGGTATTATTATTGTCAGGGAAGCTCAGCAAATATCCCTCGCCAGCCTCGTGAAAACCGATAATGCCATACAAGCCCGCCATTTGAGACACTTTCACCAACGTGTGATAGTCATAGTCATTCGCACTACCAAGATTCAAATAATGCTGTACTTCGATGCTTGTCCGGCTGGACCACAGTCCCTCGGTGATAAGCACTTTGCGAACCTTGACTGCGCTGGTTTTGCATTTTGCTGCAGTATCAGTGACAGACCTGTTATCAAGATATGTGCTAATAATTTGGTGACACATAGGCTCTGGGGAATCAGCGACAAAGGTGCTCTGGTTGGGCATGGGGTCACCTCACAGTGGTAAGATATTAGTTAGGATTGATTAGGGTACTGCTTCAATATAAGTATAACATAGTAGATTAATATGTCAACCTAACATTTTAATCTCATGAAATCAGGTTACCCTGATTATAAGGGTAACCTGATAAGTTCACATTCATTATTGTTTCAACAAAGCATAAATATAGCACAAGCCAACGTTGGCAATGTGCAAATCACAAAATTTCCAATTTCTTTCCACCGGTGGGTACGCAACAGGTAGAACAGTCCCCATGTCCCAAACAGAATCGGCACGACCATATACAAAGAGGCTGCTATCAAACAACATGCAACGCTCACAAAAAACACAACTCGCCAGTAAGCGCATCGTTCTGTTGGGTTCTTCGTATCCTCTAAACTGAAAAGTCCCCACAAAAGTAGCGGTATCATAATGTTGAACGCTATTGTTTTACCTGTCCAAGGATTGACAATCAGCCACCATTCCGGAATAATTGCTCCGCATTTTTCCGAAGCAACTACCGTCAAGAACAAATAGATGCATACACCTTCTAAGGCTTTTAGGCGATTCTCGGGAAAAAAGCTCTGCATCAAAAGGTAAATAACATAAATTGCAAACGCAATTTCAAATACTGGCATGACTGTACGGTAAATGATTGCCGGATGCACACCCGAAAGCACTGAAATCATAGCACTGTAAATAGGCCACCCTGCCACTACATACTTTTTGTCATAGAATGCCTCTTGGAAGATTCCTGACTCTGGAGCGTAGCGGTTCACTTTATCCGTATACCATGCACCCACTGCATTTGCACAGTAGGTTTGATCATCCCAGTCAGAATAGCACGCACTTCGAATCGTATGCAAAATCAAACACAACGCAATCGCGCAACATAACACCATCCAAGTTCCTTCTTCGAAATGAACCTTTTGGAATAACCGTTTTCCAACGAAGACATCTTTTCCTCGTTTTTGATAGCCAATTACCGCGATCCCACCACAAATTATGCACCAGCCTAGCGTCATCCATCGCATGCTTCCATTAATCACATGAAATGCCAACATAATGACTTCAAATACGCTAAGACTAGCAAAAAAGCCTCCGATTACAATTGTTTTAATGTTAGTTCCTGGAATCAATGCACAGCCCATTCCTGTCGGAATCAAAAAAACGACTGAAAACAGCACCACAATAATTCGAAAAATCAAAATCATGAAGTACTCTCCTTCGCCAATCGATACAAATCATATTCTTGATTATAAGGATTTGTCTCCATCGGATCACCAATCGTTAGTATTTTATCATATCCGTTGCTCTCTAAGCTTCCAGCATAATTCCCTTCATGTGCAATTACAATGTATGGATAGTCTCCAATTACTGCTCCAATCGCTACTCTTTCCAAATCAATAGGGGTTCCTTCTTCCAATGGTGTAAAAGCATAGTAAATCATCAGCGCAGCGTCTGATGATAAATCAGGGCTCCTCCACGAAAAAGGCATGATAATAGCTGGTTGATACTGGCGCACCCACAGGTTCAGTGGCATAGGAAACACCGCACGCTTTTCCTCATATGTGTCATCTTGCATGATAAAATCACACAATTGTAACACCGCCGATGGAATGTTGTACAAATTTTCTTTTGGGCCACTCCATAGAATCCGCATTTGCTGCCAATCCCCAGCATATGCCAGCACAATAATCGTTAACCCTGCGCTCACAACTATCCGTACAATATTTTTTTTTAGTTTGTCAATGAACCAAGTAATACAAATGCTTAGCGTCAGAGTCACTGGCACAAGCCAAGTAAAACGCAAAACTTGCGTTTCCTCCAGCCCACTATTCATCAAAAAATGTGTAGCCACAGGATTAACAAATGCCGCCAAAATCAGCAACGAGGGAAGGACAATTCTATCCCGTATAAGGCGCATCTCCTGAGAACGCTTTAGCCATGCTATGACAAGTACTATAGCGCAGCAAAACACAAATGCGTATGCACGAAAGGGATCTTTCATTAAATAAAACAGTAAACTACGAAATGTGACCATACCATAATTCCTTTAATGCAAATCATTTGGACAAAGTTTTTAGTTGTTCCTTAACTGCCTCACAAACTTGATGCACCTGATCCTGCTCCATGTAAGGATGTATAGGTAAACTCAAAACTTGGCTACAAAGCAGTTCTGTCACAGGGCAATCCGCCTGTGCACTGCGGGTTCCAATAAACGCCCCCTGTAAGTGCATTGGTTTTGCATAGTACACCATCGTTGGGATTCCCTGCCCTTTCAAATTGAACTGAACTGCAGCGCGATTCACATTTTCAGGCAACTGAACGGTATACTGAGCCCAACTGCTAACAAATCCCGGTAACACCCTTGGTAATACAAGACTACTGTCTGCAAGTGCCTCATTATACCATGTGGCAACCTTATTTACTTTTTCCAGTTCATAATCTTCAAAAGCTTTCAGTTTTACCTGGAGAATTGCTGCCTGCACTGTATCCAAGCGACTGTTCATCCCAATACGAACATTATTATATTTATCTTGTCCACTTTTTCCATGCACAGCTAAAGAGCACATCAAAGCTGCTAAATCATCGCTATTTGTAAAAATTGCACCCCCATCACCATAGCACCCCAAAGGTTTTGCCGGAAAGAAACTTGTTGTTGCAATATCGCCAAACGCACAAGCCTTGCATTCACCAATTCTTCCACCAAATCCTTGCGCCCCATCTTCTAGCAACAGTAAGTCATTTTCCCTACAAATAGAACAAATTTGATCATATTCTGCAGGTTGTCCAAACAGATTTACTGCCACTACCGCCTTAGGAGTTAAAACGCCCTCGTTTTTCACCTTTGCTATAGCCTGAGCCAATCTCTCCGGATCAATATTATAGGTTTCCCGCTTTACATCGACAAAAATCGGTGTAGCACCTTCATAAGCAGGACATTCGCCACTCGAAAAGAAAGTGAAATCCGGAACAAAAACCGCATCTCCAGGGCCAATTTTCCAGGCCATTAGTGCTAATGTTAACGCATCTGTACCATTACCGCATGTTATACAATGCTTAACCCCAACATACTCGGCCAGTTGTTGCTCCAACTCCTTGATCTGCGGGCCTGAAATGTAATGCGCGGTTTTCAGAACATCTTCCATCGCCTTGTCAATTTGAGGCTTTAACACTTCATATTGCTTTTTTAAATCACGGAATTCCATTCTAATACCCTCTTTTTCATCACTTTTTCGGAGGCTTTTCTCCTACTTTCTGCAAACAGCCATACTCATTGAGTCCATACTTTCTGCCACAATCTGGGCAACTTAGCGTTTCACTCAATACCTGTCCGCATTCACAGACCCATCCGATTTGACGCGCAGGCACGCCAGCCATCAATGCATATTTCGGGACATTTTGTGTTACCACCGCCCCTGCTGCGATTGTACAGTATGCGCCTAGGACATGGCCACATACAATTGTAGCATTAGCTCCAATTGTAGCATCATGCTGCACTAATGTCCTTTTGTAACCAGCATGCCCTTTTGGATAGCGAGCACGCGGCGTAAGGTCATTGGTAAACACCATTGATGGTCCACAGAAAACATAATTTTCCAGTTCAACGCCTTCATACAGCGATACATTATTCTGCACTTTAACGCCGTCACCAATATGGACTCCACTCGAAATATTCACATTTTGCCCAAAAGAGCACTGCTTTCCTATCACAGCGCCCGACTGAATATGGCAAAAATGCCAAATTTTGGTTCCTTCTCCAATTTGAACATTTTCATCCACATAACTACTTTCGTGTACATAATATTCGGCCATCAGAATGTACCTTCCATATCCGTACTTGCAAAATCTGTTAACGGCAACTTCACAGGCATTCCTGTCTTCATACTCTTATAGATAGCAAGTACAACTTCCAAAGCATTCCTGCCCGCAACCGCATCGATGTATGGCTTGCGATGATTAATGATCGCATCTATTACATCTGCATACAAGCTAGTATGCCCATTGCCGTAGACATTGCTGGTTTGTTCCTCCAAGCCCTTGTTAGCCTGGTCTTCTTCCGTTTCATCAGCAAAATCCCACACATCCAAGTTGTTCGTTGATTTTCCACCTATTTTCACAGTACCATTTTCACCGAACAAATAGAGCGTTTCCTCCAAGTTCTTCGGATAGACATTTGTTGTACCTTCTACAGTAGCTACTGCGCCATTTTTGAAAGTAATCACCGCCATTCCAACATCTTCTGCCTCCAAATAATGGTGGTACTGTTGGCGTGTCACACCATAAACTGTATCAACCTCATTTCCCATCATCCAGCGCAACAAATCAATCCCATGGATACACTGGTTCATCAGGCATCCCCCATCCTCAGCCCATGTTCCACGCCAAGGAGCCTGATCATAGTAATCTTTATTGCGGTTCCAACGCACATGGATACTTCCATGGCTAAGTTTTCCAAAACGGCCGCTTTCCAATGCTGCCCTTACTTTCTGCACTGCAACATTAAACCGATTCTGATGGCAAGCACAAACTGTCACACCTTTTTCCTCACTTAGGTGCACAATCTCATCTGCGTCTGCCATATTCATCGCAATCGGTTTTTCGATAATTACATTAATTCCGTGATTTATGCAATACTTCGCAATTTCTGCGTGCACACCACTGCTAGTTGCTATTGCCACCAATTCCAGTTCCGGATGCTCCGAAATCATTTTCTTATAATCTGTATAACGAGCAATTGACTCATCGTTTTCCAAGCCATGCTTAGCGAGCAGTACCTGAATGTTCTCTGCCACGACATCACAAGCCGCAACAAATTCCAAATCGTTATTAACAACGGCTTTAACATGGTTAGTCGCAATTCTGCCACAACCAATTAATGCATATTTCATCAGTAAAACGCTTCCTTTACTTACAGAACTTCAATATTATCACGAGGACAAACATTTTTCATTGCGTTCTTCGTGTCGAATATTGCCTTCGCATTTCGTTGTACCATTTCATAATCCACATTTGTATGGGCACAAGTCACCATAATCAAATCATAACTGGCAATCACTTCTGGCGTCAGTGCAGGGATGCTTTTACCGGATTCGCCATACATATTTTTAAATTCCGGCACCCACGGATCAAAGTACTCAACTTCGGCACCAACTGCTTTTAATTCCTTATAAACGCGGATAGCAGGGCTTTCACGGTAGTCATCAATGTCCTGTTTGTAGGACACCCCTAACATCAACACCTTTGCTCCATTGATTGCTTTTTTATGCTGATTCAGAAGGTGCATAACACGATCAACACAGTAAGCCGGCTGCCCGTCATTGATAACCATACTGTTTTCAATCAAAGTAGTATGGAATCCATATTCACGTGCTTTCCAAGTGAGGTAATACGGATCCAGTGGGATACAATGCCCACCCAAGCCAGGGCCCGGGTAAAATGCCTGGAACCCATAGGGCTTTGTCTTTGCCGCATCGATTACTTCCCATACAGAGATACCCATCTCATTGCAGAGACGTCCGAGTTCATTAACCAAACCAATGTTAATGTTGCGGTAAGTGTTTTCAAGAATTTTTTCCATTTCTGCAACTGCAGGGCTCGAAACCGTATATATTTTCCCGTCTAAAACCGTTCGGTACATTGCAGAGATAACCTCTGCTGCGTCATCTCCGATAGCGCCAACCACCTTAGGCGTATTCTTAGTCTTATAAATTAGGTTACCTGGATCTACGCGTTCCGGGCTAAATCCAAGATAAAAATCTTTGCCGCAAACAAGACCGCTTCCATTTTCCAGAATCGGCTTAATTAGTTCTTCAGTTGTGCCCGGGTAAGTCGTTGACTCAAGTACAACCATAGTTCCTGATTTCAGGTACTTAGAGACCGCCATAGCAGAGTCACGTACATAACTAATATCGGGTTCCTGATGCTTGTCCAACGGTGTTGGCACACAGATTGCGATGAAATCCACCTCTTTAATAAAGCCAAAATCTGTGGTTGCCCTCAGGGCTCCCTCTTTAACTAGTTTCTCCAAATCCGCATTGACTACATCTCCAATGTAGTTATGGCCCGCGTTTACAGCGTCTACTTTAGAAGTTTGAACATCAAAGCCTATCGTTTTGAACCCTGCTTTTGCCTTTTCAACCGCAAGAGGCAAGCCAACATAACCTAACCCTACAACGCCTGCAACAATACTACGAGATTCGATTTTTTTGAGCAGTTCTTGCTTCATATTACTTTCCATTGCTATTTCCTCCTTGTGTAGCTTTCAGAACTTTCTTTTTTATTGAGGGAATTTTTGACACAAAAACAGTGAGAATCACTCCCCCTGTTAACAACCATGATGTATAAGTAGTCGCCTGCAAAAACAAGCAACTAAACAGGCATATATATGCAATCAAACGTGCGTCCCATCGCTGTATAGCACGAAATAGCACCCATGCGGTCACAGCAATCAATATTGGACTGGCAATCACACCAATCCAGCCAAAATTAGCATATGCTGTAGAGAACAATCCATTTGATGCATTATTGTAATCTCCCACAAAGAAATATTTCGTAGAGCTTCCTATAATAACTGACGCTTCTGTATCATACGGAGCTGTAAACCACCTGCTCAAAATGCTCTGACGCAAAAACAATAATGGATTTTCACGAAAAAAATCATAATAATCATAATGTATCTCTGCAGGGAGACTAAACATGCGATAAACTAATGCTGAAAACATATTTTTATTAAACAGCCCAGAAATCATCGTTGAAATAACAATCACAGCAGAAAAGGATAATTCTATGATTTTTAGAATGTATTTTTCTAATCGAAATTTCCAAATAAAATGTATACCCAGTGCGATTATCATATAGAGCAGCACAATTTTATTGCCGCCTATACTATAACTCATAAATGTCAGCATTATTATAACTAGTGCGCTAACATACTTTTTTATTTCAAGCGACACCAGTAAACTAAATGGTATCAACAGCGATACATTCCAAGCGAAAATATAGGATAGAGCGCCATCAATCTGAGTACTACTATCTAGACGATAATTATATACATCTTCAAATCGTATAAAGAGCCTAAATCCCCCATATTTCCAAGAAAAGTACAACGATGAAACTACTAACCAAATGAACGCACATGTAAATAGTACCCGATGATTTTCCCACATGTTTTGTAGAGAAACACCCCCGTTACAAGGGAACACCTGCTTTCTTGTCATAATACGAATCGTTCCATACATGCATATCCAAAACAAGAAAATTAAAAGGAAGGCATTAGTATTCTCGTTTTTCAGTCCATATATTGCGAGCGATGGAATTGCTGATAGCCCCAGAAAGACCTTATAAAATAACGAAAGCCAGCATTTCTGCAATGTTTCACTAAAAGCCAGTAGAAGAATTGTTGCTGCCCATGCCATAAGCATCTTATAAGGGGCAATATCGAGTATTGCGCCGCAATAAGAATAAATGGGAGAATAACTAAAAATGTAGCCAAAATCAAACGCTACTGTTTCCAGTAATAGGAGCCAGAAGTCCGTATGCGCCCTCACGGGGAAATATCTTCGCACCAAAGCACTAATTTTGCACATATTTCCCTCCGATTCCCAGTAAAATTAAGAGTCGAAATACTGCTGCGATAACAGAGCTTACGCAAAAACCCCAAACACCAAACCATGACGCAGAAGTGTATCCAACTACCAAGTAGACACCACCATAAATCAACTGAATTATAAGCTGCCATCTTGTCGGCGCAAATTTGAGCACGGCGGGCTGAACCATGTTAGAAGTCACGTTTACCACTGCTGCGAGGTTAGCCACCATTATATATGGTCTTGCACCTTCAACGAGTGTCGGATAGAAAAGTCCTGTTCCAAATGGACCAGCAACAATACAAAATAGAAAGAATAGTGTCGAAAACCCAATCATTGCAGAATTGATTTTCCAGTAGCGTTTTGCCGACATTGAAAATTCCTTCTGCGCGTAGTAACTCAAAAGAACACCTGCCATTGGTGTAACAACCACTCCGAGGCTTTTTCCAAAGAAAGATGCAACAGTATACATTGACACCGCTTCACCGCCCAAAACCGGTAACAACAGCAACCGATCTAGATACAAAATCAAATTAGCAATCAAAGTTGTTACAAACAGAACCATTGCTTTCCGGGTTGTGCCCATTACCATCGGCGTCAAGCAGAGTTTTTCTCTAAATAAATCACATGCCAAAAACAAGTACATCACACCGAATAATTCACCGGTGAGAAATGGTATGGGCCATAATTCGTGGCTACCACTCATATGTACGGCCAAGATCCCTAATAGTTCACCACCACCAACTGCCATATTTAAAATCAGATTTTTTTGGTAGTTGATAACGATACGAAATGCAACTGAAGCATAGCCTCGTGCCGTTGCAAACACTGCAAACAGAACCAATAGAACCGCAGTTGACATCGATACACTGCTGAAAAGCGCCAAATATCCAACAAAAGACACCGCTGAGAATATACAGAAAAGCAGAAATAGTACTGAGAAATCTCCATTATATTGATTGTTTTCATAATCAGCATTTTGAAGCAATCGTACATTGTTTAAACTACCGCCGAATGCCCCAGAAATTGTATTGCCAACACCCATAATTGTGAGAGCAATACCATATTCCTCCGCTGTAAGATATCGGGCCAAAAAAGGATATAGTAGAACCTGCAAGACACCTGTTGAGAAAAGCGAAGCAGCCAAACTCAAAATAAAATCATTCGCTATTCGACTTTTTTTATAGTTCATTGTACTAATTTCCCAATCGTATAAATAGCACTACATCACAATTGCACTATTCTAGAATTTGCTCGGCTTGGCGCATATAGTCCAGCTTTTCGCCTGCCAAAGAAAAAACTTGTCTTCTACTTTCTTCTAATTTTTCTTGGCTTTGCGTCAATTCAGTCAACACCTGCACAAGTTGATCCTCATCAGCAGCATAGTACGCTGTATCGCCCAGCAAAGCTTTATGGCTAGTATATGGGTAAAGAACCAACGCACATCGACTACAAGCCGCATTTTGCATAGTAGCGGACTGCGTACCTGGCTGAACATAAATATCACCCGCGCACAGATACTTTGCAAGCTCACTACCAGATTTCCATCCCACATAGTGTACACGAGAATCCTGCTCTTGTGCAATCTGCAGTTTTGCTTCCAGTTCCTTATTCTCTTCGGGTACAGTTCCAATCACCACAAGATGTGCCCGTTTTTCTGGAACCTGCGAAAATGCATCTAAAAGCAGGTCTGTTTTTTTCCCTTGTGTCAATTTCCCAGAATGTATCAGTAAAACATCTGACTCTTCCAAGTTCAGCGCTTTTCTTATTTGCACGCGATTTGAATTGTAGTCTTCCTCTGAAGGAATGATTCCCCCCAATGGCAACAATTCTATTTTATCGTCTGACAATCCATAGTTTTCGATAGCAAACTGCCTGCACTCATCGGTCAATGCATAAAAATGACGCGCATATCGTGCGGCTTCACGAACATACTTCTTATAAATCAGCCGATGCAACACATACTTTGAAGCAAGATTCTTTGCGCTGTTATGCGCATCTATATGACTATCCACAACCAATCTGCTATTTGGATGGCTTCTCAAGTAAGTGCAGACCGTATCCACACTTACTGTATGTGGATCATGAATCATAATAACATCAGGCGATTCTTTCTCCAAAAGCTCCGCAAGCCCCATCGCATCTCGAAGTTTTTCCGTCAAGAATCCATTTAAAACATGTTTATAGGGCAGTCGCACTAAACGTACTCCATCTGCCATAACATAATCACATGGTTTCGTAGGAATTTCCTTACCATCCTGAAACGTCCAGCAATTTGCGACAAAAATAACATCATGTCCCAGTTTTTTCTGGCAGCGAGGCAAGAGATTGTCTTGATATGTAAAGTTTTCGTTGTAGGCTCCAGCAAACATAATTTGCAGAATTTTCATGAATGTATCCTTTATACTGATTTATTGCACAACACATCATAGGAAACACATTGTTGTTTATACGACGCACTCACAATCTTGAAGATGTCTTCAACATCGCTCCACAGGTCTAATTCTTCGATTTCCCAACTGTGCCCCCATATAATCACTTCTCCACTTGCATCATGTGTAGCTTCATACTCTAATAAGTTTCTCAAAATTTCCCAGTACGAACTTCTTATATTTTTTGCTACATGAATCGTTTGTGCAAGACTATGCATCTTCAAACCATTGACTAGAAGCGAGCGTTTTCCGCGTGGGTACATATGAAATGATGGTCTTTTAAAATCCATCTCAGAGTGAAAACACATCGTATCTGCGGTACGGATTGTCTGATATTCATTATATACTTCCTGCAAAATCTCCTTGGTATACTGACCACCTGGAAGGCAAAAATGTGGAACCTTTTCTCCTAACAAATTTTCTAGATACAGTCTATTATCCCTTACCTCTTGTTGCACACTCCTCAAGGGTATCCTAGTCAGATATACATGATGTTGTGTGTGCCCACCAAATGAAATCAATTTGCTATGATTAGCTCGGATTGCCTCTGGAGAAAGTACCTTCCTCCCCTCACTATTTTCCGTAGGAACAAAAAACATCCCAGGCAATTCATACTTCTGATGCAGCTCAAATAGTTTTTGATCTTCTAATGCACCATCATCCCAGGTAAAGCATATCCTCATTATGACTCTCCACCTTTTCATGATTAATGTAACATTTTTCCAAGCGTTTCTTTGCTCCCACCAGAGTCATATGTAATTACCGGCGTTCCGCATGCTTGTGCTTCTAAGTTGACGGTAGGGTAATTGTCCTCATAGGTAGGATTCACGAATACATCGGCTGCTGTATAAATTTCCGCCAATTCCTGTGTACTATTTGTCCTCGGAATACAGATGATTGTACATCCACCCCCACTTCGTTCGAGCTTTTTCCTATTGCCTATCCTTGTAACCGCATGGTACAAAGACTTTATATTAGGCTCAACTGCAACGCTTTCAAGCTCCCCAGTAATTTCTTCATAAGCAGTTTTCTTATATCCTACAGTTGGTGCCGTAACCTTCTTCATATCACCAGGTAAGATTTCAACTCGTTCTTCAGCGCTGTAGTTTTCCATAGAGTCACCAACTGCATAAACTGCATTTGATTCTTTAGCATTATTAACCCTTTTGGCTTTCTTTACTTTATCAGGGAAACTTCTAATCTGCTTTTCATTCAACCCAACCAATACAATTGCGTATCGATTATCCAACATCTCTGCCAGTTGGTAAAAATCAAGCAAACCTTTACGCTCGTCCCAAACATTAGCAACACCAAGAACAACAATTTTATTCTGCAGACCATACTTTTCTCTGAATTCACTCGGTGTTGGCTTAAATACATTTACATCAATCGTATTATAGTGCACTTCAACCGGATATTCTTTTAAAAAACTCTTTCTAGTCAAATCTGCTAGCCATTGACTAGGGACTACAAGAGTCAGTTTTTTCACGCCTGTAAAAGCATCCTTTTTCCGCTCGAAGTTTTTGCTTACCAAACTCACCCCATAACATGCAGGATATCTACGAAGCTGGCAACAATGTTTACACTGACTTTTCCATTGGTCACATTTTACTGCCGTAAAATGCGAGCAATGGCCTGTAAACGCCCAACAGTCATGCAACGTCCATTTCACTTCCATTTCGGGACGCGTTTTAATCCAGGCAAAAAGCATTTCGACATTTATATAATACCCATGAATATTATGTAGCCAAACCACATCTGGATCATATTTTTCTGCCCATTGCAGGAATTCTTTAGTTGCATGCTTTGAGCCAAACCCATGAAGATCAAATAATCGTGTCAACACCCCATGCACCTTGTAATCAAAACTCGTTCCTATCAGATGAGTTGTTATGTCTTCACAGTTGTTTTCCCACCTTCCGTAGGCCAACACACATTCATTTCCCTGGGCCTGTAACTTTCGGCACATATCCGCAGCAATACGGCCCGTGCTACAGCTTCCTGCAACGGTATTAATAAAAAGGTATTTCATAATATCGTCCCCATAAATACTTACTATCCTTTATGCGAGTAGATACTTTGCGAACTCCGTGGCTACTCTCAGAATCCAGTATAGACGGCTCATATCGTATTTGCGATATATGCTGTATGTAATATTCACTCGTCGCATTGCTTCCTTCAAACTTTTCTGCGTACTCATCCCACCAGTTCCAAAACTAAAGTTGCTAATAATATGATCTGTTGTGACAATTTTTTTCCCAGCCTGATGAACAGCCGTGATAAAATCAAAATCATCATACATACTTTCCAGCGGGTATGGAAACATCAGCAGTATCTTGCGGCGACTAAACATGCCTGGATGGCACCATCCAGTCGTTGTCCACAATTTCCCAATTTTAGCATGCTTAATCATATCGCCGCTCTTTTTCTTGATTCGGATACTGCCCCACGCGACATCATATCGTTCTTTCTCATATAAATCAACCATAGTTTCCACTGCATCGGCTTCGTACCAATCATCTGCATTTATTTGACCTATCAACTCGCCCTGTGCCTTTTGTGCGCCTTTATTTAAAGCATCATACATACCACGGTCCATCTCTGATACAATACGATATGTGTACCCTTTTTTGTGGAATGCATCATTATAGCTATTCGCTATAGCCACCGTGCTGTCTGTGGAGGCACCATCTAAAATCAGGTATTCGATTTTCGGATATGTCTGGTTCAATACTGACTCGATTGCACGGGCGATTGTCTTTTCCGCATTAAACGCAACCGTAATAATGGAAACTTTGATTTCTTCCATAACTCTTCCTCATTATTCCGCTGTCGTCTTTCCCTCTTCTACACCATCGGTACTTTCTGGGATAAACAGTATTTTAATGGTGGCAAATATTATGCGCAAATCTTCCACTATACTAGGATGAGCGATGTACATCAAATCCATTTGAAGCTTATCATATGGAGTCGTATTGTATTTTCCATAGACCTGCGCGTAACCTGTCAATCCAGCCTTTGCTTGCAAGCGTAGTGCAAACTCCGGCAATTCTTTTTCATACTGGGCTGCAATTTCTGGCCGTTCTGGGCGAGGGCCGACAATAGACATATCTCCCCTTAAAATATCGAGTAGCTGCGGCAATTCATCGATACGCACCTTACGGATAAAGCGACCTACTGGCGTGACGCGATCATCTTTATTACCTGTAGAAAGTCGCGCCACTCCATCCTTTTCCGCATCCACCTTCATGCTACGGAATTTGTGCACCATAAAGGTTTTCCTGTCTTTTGTTAGGCGACACTGCTTGTAAAAGACCGGTCCCCCATCATACGCCTTAATTGCAATCGCTACTACAATCATGATTGGAGAAAGTACTAGTAATGCAATGCCGGACACAACAATATCAAACAGTCGTTTAATGCAGACATATTCTGGATTTGGATCATATCTGGCTATCTGTAAGATTGGCAAATGGAACAAATGTAGTTGTTTCGCGCTGCTGATAAGTACATCTCCAATGCGCGGCAGCATGTAAACCTGTACACTATCCGCAACACATCTCTTCAAAATCAAATTTCGCTCATGGCTGTGGATACCACATAAAAACACCGTTTGCATCCCATTCAAATCTACCATATCATCTTTCAAAAAATCTTCTACCCTTATGATTTTTTCTACTTTGAACTTTTTTCGCAAACCGTACTCATCAATCAGTTCTTCCATGCCAGGGCGTCGATCATAGACAATAATAGTTTTGCGCGGCGGGAAAACATGGTAATACCACTGATGTGCGCCATAGGACCATAAGGTTGCCACAATGCATTGTATGATAAAGCACAGCAACAATGGGTAAATGAGAGGACGATCCTGGTTCAGTAGCCAAATAATAATGTACATAACCGCATCCGAAAAGAAAGCCGCCAGTGCCTGTGAGTATACCATTTCCGATATTCGATACAGCGAGATTTTGAAAGCGTCATACACACGGCCATACAAGCCATACAGTACCATAAAAATAGCTATAACAACAAAATTCCCTCTTCGATAAAAGGGCGCCTTGATTGAGTCTGCATAACATGTATACCAACACATTGCAAAAATTCCTGTGACCACGAAAATATTCAAAATCTTCACACACCGCAATACCGTGCGGTACTTCATTGTATTTTCCATGTTATCCCCTTAAAGTGGGTGCTCCTTTCACATTTTCATATCAACATTTGCCAACCGAAAAGCCATGCTTAATAAACTTTTTAAACTTGTAGCGCTTATATTATCAGCGTCACACCATGCCTACAACTTCCCCCTTATGTATACACATATCTTAAGAATATGCCGCCACCATATCTAATATTAAGTCATTCTCTTAATTCATGCGCCAAAATGTTAGATAATAATAGAACTCATACCTCCATGCCGACAATCTTCTACCGCGAAAGATATGACGAAAGGCCGGAATTTCATCTCTGAAAGCGCCCGTGTCAAACATCCTTTCTGTAGCCAACTCACATACGCGTAGACTTCAATCAAAAGCAGTAAAATCGTACGATCCAATTTCGGCCTTCAAAATGATTTTACCGTCACTTTATTGTATGCACGATGCTTTCACGGAGTTTTCACCCCACCGTGTCGGGAAAACAGCCCCACTTTCACGCACTAAAGCCCCAGCATCCACTATAATGAATGTGGCACAGTAAATTCTGTGACTAAATGTTTTATGGAGGACTCCAAAACAATAAACTATTTAGAGATCTTGAGGCTTAACCATCTCGGTTACAGCCAACGCACGATTCGAAGTTTCGCGCACTGCTCCGGCAACACTGTTCGTTCCGTTTTAGCCGAAGTCATTCGAATGTGAACTTTGTGCAAAAAAGTTACGCTAAAAGCAACTTAAGGTTGTAAATGTCTACCCGCCCAACATTCTTTATATAGACAATTATATTTTATCACATATTCGACACAATTTCAATGTATGCGATCAATAATCCCCCGTGAAGGCAAAAAATAAGAGCACCTCGAAACCGAGATGCTCAAAAAATCAAGACAGATGGCAATATTCAGGGAGCGCCGTAGACCAAGGCAATAGCGGCAGGAGTTGCTCACGAGTTGGTTCGTTTCCGAGTTTGGGAAGCTCCTGCAAAAGGAACAGAAGGTACGATCTTCATGTTGGCCTTTAAAATCCCATCGCATTCCATTTTTCTCGTAATACTCCACCAACCACTTGATATTTTCCCGGTTGACGATGTAGATCATCGCCGGGTGGTGGACTGCTGCAATCCGGGTCTTAACATCTCCAACGATGACAGAAATATCCAGCCCTTTCAGGTGGTCCCACTTTTCGATCTCTGCCGGCCATGTGTCACGGGCAACACGCAGCGGCGCAATGATGAGAACCTTGCTGACCTCGAAGGTCTCAAGCATAAGGTCTTTGATGGCAGACAGGGTGATTACAGTTTTGCCTAAGCCCATATCCAGAAAAAGAGCTGCAATCGAATGCGTCTTGATATACTCTGTGCAGTATCTCTGGTACTCATGTGGGACAAATCTCATACACCGCCTCCCTTCTCCGGAAGATTCACTTCCGGCATTTCCGGGATCTTTGCCCCAATCCCCTGTGGGATAGGCTCACCCGGTGTCCAGTGCAGAAGTGCGTCCACCGCAGGCTGGATCTGCTCCAAGCGGTCAACGCAAAATACCGGGAAGCCCAAGGCTTCGAGCTGCTGTCTGCGCTTTCGCTGGAGGATACGCATCTGTCTGCCGGGTGCTTTCAGCTCCACGAATGCGCACTTTCCGCCGAGCAACAAGACGAGACGATCTGGCACGCCATTCATGGTCTGACTGGTAAATTTAAATGCCTGTCCTCCAGCAGCCTTTACCGCAGCCACGAACTGTTTTTCTACTTCACTTTCTCTCATACGGATGCCTTTCTCTTTTTACAATCCCGGAGGTATTTTTTCTTTGCCGCGTAATACTCCGCTCCAAACCAGAAGTTACCGCTCTCAGAACCTTCCGTTTTGATAATCACACCCTCAGAAGGGTCAAGCTTGGAGTATACCTCAATGACTTTACGCTTAAGTACAGGAACAGTTTTTCGCTTAGGAGGTTCGTCTGCGTTCTTCTTCGGCTGCATATTGCTCTCGACAAAAGCCATATCCTTCTTGAGTTCCTTAGCCGTTCCAATGAAATAGAATGCCGATTCCGACCCGATATGAAGGATCGTATCATTACCAAACCAGCTGAGAATATCTTTCAGTTCCGGACGGTTTCCGGCTTTAAAGAGACGGTCAAATTCTAGCTGCTTTGGAGGAAGCAGTTCTTTTAACATCTTCTCTTTTCGCCGTTCTTCCCTCATCACATTCCCGATAGCCTCATTTGCAGTCGGATCAGAATGACTGCGGTTATTCCGGCATTCCGGCACCTTTTCTTCTTTATGATCGACCCAATGGATAACCTGTGTTTCTTTCTGCATGATGATTACCTCCCCATTACTGATTGATCTGCTTCCACTGTTGCGGCTCCATCGTGGCGACCTGCCAGCCGATGCCCTCCAGTGTAGTGGCACGGTCGTAGGAAACGACATCCTGCGATGTGCGGGTAACTGCGTTGGACAGACCGTACAGAGACAGGTCACCGCCTTCGATAAGGTACTTGAGGATACCTTCTTGTTCTTCGGCGTTGATACCATAGTTCTGGGCGGTCAGCTGAACCACATCCTGTACCTTACCGGTGATCGGCACTGCCATAGATTCCTGCAGGCGACCGACCACCTGAGAAAAGCGAGCCTCATCGATGGCAGCCATCGTGGTATCGCGGAGTTTCAACAGGAATGCCTTGTCTTCCGCTTCCATCGTTTCATCCGAATACAGTGCGAAGCTGTCCTCCACCGCCTTTGCCTGACGGCCCACATGATGACGGCGTTCGCCCATGTCATTGACCACCATACCGTTGGTGCAGACCAGACGGTATACCAGCGGCTGAATCGACACAGCTCCCAGACCGACCTCGGAGTTGGAGATTATCACGCCAGCCTGGACGATATCGCCCCTGCGGACTTCCATCTCCAGACGGTGATTGACCACCTTGAGGTACAGACGATTCTCCGTCACCTCGCAGGACATGACCTCGTACTGGTCGTTGCCTGCAAACAGCGGCAGGACAGCTGTGGCAATCTCCATGTTGTCGATACGGCGATAGCGTTCCGACAGCAGCGCACGGGCTACCTGTCCGGCACCGTAATCCATAGAGCGGACCATGTAAGAGCTGGGCTTGTCCGCAAACCAGCTGTTCACGTTCTCGGCCAGAAGCTCCGGCTTCTGCGCCTGCATGAGATCATAATATTTTGCCGGGATACCCAGTGCTGATGCCACCTGACGATGGAACAGCGCGGTCGTACCGAAGACCTCCTGCTGGCTGGTTGTAAGGTGGTTGATCTCAAAGGTGTGTCCATCTTCCCGGAGGTGCATTCCCTGCGCCGGACTGATAAAGTCCTGCTTTGCCTTGTTCTGGCGGTTCAGTTCGACCAGGACTTCCTGCAAATCCCTCAAAATAGTTAGTCGTGACTAATTGCAAAACAAAAAGAAAAGCAGCCGCATAGCACACACTATACGACTGCTCATAAGACATTATTCTATTCTGCCAAACCGAGAACTCTATATTTTTGTTCCCTAATGGGCTTGTAAGCCCATTATAACATACATGTCAAGTATCTTCAAGATACAACTTGTAAACAAAGATTTTCCAGTTCTTCTTGTGTGAAATTTTGATATCCTTCGACCATTTCAGCTGTTACTTCTTCTTGAAGTTCCAAAATATATTCACCCAATTCTTCAAGAAAGGCCACATTAATTCTCTTCAAATTGTTTTTTCGGAACTTGGGCCAAAGTAAATCACAAATAGCACCGATTTCATCCTTAATTGCATCGCCTTGCTCGTTCATGCAATCAATCAATGCAAGGAGCATACTATTTTGTGATTTTCCATTTTGGCTGGTAAAGAACTCTGCGAAAAACATTCTTATATCCCCTGCTGCCATATCAGTGCTCACAATTTTCTGAAGGTATTCACTCAAATCAGCAGCAGTATAAGTATAGGGCATCCATTTTCCTTGAAATATGTTCTACTGTCCGATGACAGCCATTCTCCAGACGGATTCAATTTAATGTACGTAGCAGCATCAATCAGTTCAATCCATGCTTCTTGCTTTAGAATATAGCGGAGATTGTGAGGTCTGCTTCCTATGGGGATAACTTCTATCTCCGACCAGCCTAGGTTCTCAAGACCTATACGGAAAAGTTCTGATTTGTCTGTCATCTCGACTATGGTTTCTGCCAGAATGTACTCTTTTTCAGTCATTCTGTAATCAGACAACTTGGGGCCACCTGCCATTTTATCAGCCTCTTTTCGCTTTTACCCCTTAATCATTCTTACCATAGTATCCCTCATGGCTATACTCAGCCCATTTCAGGTACATTTCCTGATAGTTCTGTTTTATAAACTCCTGAATTTTTCGGATTTCTCTATCGTTCAAGATTCCTCGATTCTGAACCAGCGTATCTCCATTCTCTTTTACAAAAAATTTCGCCGAACCCGCTTCCGTAAGTCGGCGGTCACTGGCATGAACATGCATACACTCAATCACACAGTAAGATGTAAAGTAAAGATAGTAGCCAGCGATTTTATATCCATCACCTTTTTATAAATGGTAGCTGCCGGGACTTTCAGATTCTTTCCGTTTTCCTTGTGTGCGCGGCAGTAACGGCAATAGAAAAGTTCTTCCCCTGTTCTCTTATCCTTGTGCCAGCAGAGTGCGTGGCCGCAAGTGCAGACAATGTGTTTTGCCAGCGGGTTCGGTTTTTTGTAGCTTTTCCGAATGGAGATTTTGTTCTCCCCCTCCCTCATATTGCAAGGGAAAGCATAGAACTGTTCTTTGGTTATGTATCCCCAGGTTTCCATTCGCTGCTATATTCGCGGCTGATAATAGTTTTTGGCAAATCATTCCCGTTTTCATCCTTGCCAAACTCAAACCACTTATGCTCGATGATTCGCGTCCAAGGTGTTTCACGATCTGTGTAGTTGACTGCAGCATTGCCTTGGAAACTGGGCTTATCGAGAATCTCATTTTCAAAGCGAACAGAGCGGTAGCAATAGACAATCCAACATAACCCCCTGATGTCAAGATAGGGACAACAATTTTTTCAAAAAAAGCAAAAAAATAAGCCGCATAAAGTTTCCCATTGGGTTAAAACCATTGGGAAGCCCTATGCGGCTTATTCGTACTTATTTTAATTATTAGACAATTTCAAATTCAATATCATGAACTTTCGGTTCAATATATTCCGAACACATCAGTGAAACGCTTACTTTGAATTTTCCTTTTCTAGCCGGAACAATATATATCCCATCAAACTCGGTATCATCTTTATGTGGCAACTGATTGCATTCAGCAAATATTGAGTTATCTCGTATAGATATTGATTCAAACACAGAAGAATTGGAGTTGTTAAAAATTGCCGGGTCTATAATCGGCAAGCTTCGAGCTGAGTAGAATGGCTGCATTCCGTCCATACTATTTTTCAACAAGCCATATACTGGATTTAAGTCGCTCATAAAACGTTCCTCTGCCTTTTCAATAGGATTCGGTGGAAGTTTTGGTGCTTTCGGCTCCTTCATTTTTTCGATATCATCAATGTCATATACAAAAATATCTTTTGGAAATACGATTGAGATTCTAATGTCGGTTGCTTTCGCTGTTCCCTTATTAAGCACTCTTAGCTTGAGCGCAACACCACCGTTTGTTATTGTCTTATATACACTCATCTTGTGTGCATAATCATTTATTTCTTCTTCAGACGGTAGTGCTGCATTGTAAGCCTGCAAGTCCTTTTCTTTTACATACTTTTTTAAATGTGATTCAACGCAACTTAAATCAAGTGGTTCATACTTGTTTTTGTAGCATTCTCCATCATTATGATATAACTGGATCTTGATTGCATTATCTGAGCTATCAATAAGCAATTTTCCATGTGTTTTAAGACCTTTTCCGTCCACTTCTTCATCATCCTGTTGATCCAGCACAACTGCGGCCATCAACTCAGGAACCCGCTTTACAATCTGTGATTTCAACTCAGCATTTTCCTGCTCAAGTTCTCTTATCTTTTTATTCAAACTGAGAATTTCTGCATGACTTGCTTCAATATCAAAGGCATCTCCTCTTATCCACCCTGGACGCTTTTTTCGATCCATTTGCTGATGTAAAGATTCTGAAACCTCTCTAGCAAGTTCGTCAATATTAGTCCACCACTGTACCGTTCGTCCTTTTTTAGCTTCTGTCTTGAAATCAGCCAGCTTTTTTATACTTTCTGGATCTTTTTCTATAAATTCCGGCTTAATTGCCACATCATCATCAATTATGAATACCAGAACAGGAATTTTCTTCTCTCTCGCATAGCGAAATTCCTTTTCCGTATAGCTAATTCCAGCATCCGATCCAGATTCTATTACAGAGCCATATCGCTGTCCCAAAATCAAAACATAATAATCCGAACTATCAATCGTCTCTTGTATGATTTCCCACTGTTCTTCGTCAGCAGCGTTAAACATCTCCATACCAACTGGGAAATGCATCATCGATAGGATGGCATCCCTTACTTTGCTACGGGCTTCTATCAAATCTTTATACGTTGACGAAATAAAAATCTGGTATTTCTTTTCCATGTTATATCACTTCCTTACAAGCTAGTGGTTCATTCCATAACCCATCAATTATTGTAGCGCATATAATTCTACTAATTCCTGAAGAATCTGTTCTTTCGTTCGTCCCACAAGCCCCAACTGTTTAACATCAACCGTTTCATTTTCCATTCGATCAACAAACTTCTGCATATCCTCATACACGCCACTAGGAGTGACAATCTTAACCGTAGGGTCAAGCAGTTCAGTCAAACGAAAAACATCATTTTTATGTTTCTTAATGTTTTTACTATCAACGTGTTCTCCGGCTGCTTTGCGATCCGTCAAATCCATCCATGCTTTCGCCTTGAACGGAATCAAATATGCAGCGTCCAAAACCGTTACTCCATCAACAGTCACTTTCCCCTGCTTCAAGAACTCATAGTAATCATCATCCAAAAGGATTGCAGACAAGCTCGATATATCCTCATCCATTGGCAGCGGTGTCAATACTGCATCATCTGGAAGTTGAATTGCATCCAGTTTTCTAGTGAACAGTTCGATCATTGCTGGATAACGGTTTGAAGTCGGGTGACTGAACCGATAAAACTGCGGCATACCAGAGCTTTTATTACGATGTTCGTATCCAGCCTGTTTTACATAGTCCCAGAATTTTCTTCCAAAAGCCGCATCCACGGCTTCAATAATTAGAACAAGGTCAATGTCTTTTGTTGCACGGAAGTCTAAGCCTTCTTCTGTCATCAAGATGTCACACGCAGTTCCACCGATAATTGCATACTGGCTTTCGTTACCCTTGAACCATTCCTTAAAGCTTTCAATCCCTGTTACCATCTATCTTCCTCCACAGATTATTTAACATTTCTTCTACTGCTTCTTCTACCCGTTCATCTGCATCTTCCCTGAGCGATAATGCCAGAGAAAGTCCATCGACCATTTTTCCCTTCGATAATTTTCGTGGGTCATATCTCCACATTTCAACAGCCACCTGTGAATTTGAGTCCTGTAAATCCTTGGTCATACAGTCATTCCACTGAGATATTTTTTCTGAAGCATAGCACCGAACACTAGGCGCATTGAGCATCGAATACTCCGCCAATGCGAAATATCCGCTCTCCAACAATTCACTCTTTACTTCCTTGCATGGAACATAGACCGTCCTTTTCACAGGATTGAGCAGAACTTTCTCTGTTTTGTAAAATAACTCTTTGGCAGAGTTTTCCGAAAGCAGTATCTTCTGCACTCCATTTTTTCTTGATCGCAGAAATCCCATTCCTTCAAGTTGTTTAGAAGCTCTGGAAATAGACGTTGGTGTCAAATCCAAATCTTTTGCAGCTTGACTTGTAGACAGCTCCTTTGCTCCCTCATAAATATAGTAAAGCAACAGCATCTGCGCCGATGGCAAGATTTCTTCTCTGTCACTCTTTTCTGCATCACAGCGTTCCTGCAAATACGCTGCCATAAAGGGCAGATAAATTTGCTTTCCATCCACAATAAATGCTATTTTCTCTCGAAGCAAATACTCTTTCTGCCGTGCAGTGATCTGTTCCAATACTAAAATCACCGGACAATCCGCAACCTTTTTCACACGTTCCAGATGCTTTTTTAATGTTTCCACCTGCTCCAATTCGGTTTTAGGATACAAAAAAACAGCTTTTTGACCACTCAGAGATACTTTCTGTGAATCATACCTTGTACTGATGAAGTTTGGCAAATGCTCTAAAGCTTTATTTTCATATAGCACTTCAATTCCTAAAACTCGCTTAAGGTATTCCACTCTATCGCCTCCATTCACAACTCTTTTTCTGTATTATAACTCATTTTAAGTTAAGATACAATATAAAAGTTATGATCATCCAAATCCAGCTATTGAAACACCAATATTTTCCAAACAATTTTGCTTTCATTTCACTTCTTGATACCCCTCCCTTACCGTGCTATCATATTTAAATCCAGCATATAATCGCCTCCTATTATCCACATATTGATAATCAATCATTGGTTGTTCCTTAAATTCTCCCGATATTTCACGATTAGAAATTCCTAATTTTTTCCCAAACGACTCCATTCTTGATTTATTTTCACGATTATAATAGTAAACGTTTTTATGAAAATATAAAGAATATAATAAACCATGATAAGAAGCCGTAAATACTGTATTTGCATGTAAACAATTTAACACAGATTTGTCCATATTGGAATTTCTCACATTATGCCATCCATTAAATCGATAGCTTTTTCCTACTTCTAAATCCTTTGCCTCTCGTTGTCTTCAGCTCTTCTTCAAGATAATAGTCACCATGATAGAATTTAGAAACATCCATATCAAGAGCTTCAATTACCCGACAGGCCAAGCCAAAAGAAGAAGTCAAAATATTTCTTTCCCCAGATTCCAGCCTTTGATATTGACGTAAAGTTATATTGGCTCGATCAGCAACCTCTTGTTGCGTCATCCTTAACATTTGTCGTCTTTCCGATAAGACAGCCGCTGCTGTTGGAATTATCGTTTGAAAACTATCTAAAATTCCACCACTCATAAGAATCGCCCCTTCCATTACGTCCATTTGGTCACATTGTACGACCAATCGGACGTAATGTCAAGTCAAATACTTTTAGAGGCTCAAGCCTATTTTCGATTGACGTTCGTTCTCAAATTCATTTTCTTCAAGCGAAATAACAACCGCATTTTTCTCAGCATCATACCGTCCTTTAAATTGATGGTCTTTTCCTACAGCTAGACCATTTGTTTCCAGAAGTGCATGGATGAACTGTATTCCGTTAATCATCATCCGGCACTGGCCATCGGTCAGCAGCCTATCAGGAACCTTAAAGGACATGGGATGTTCAGCGGTGCACGGAGTAATCACAATAGATTTCCGATCTTTTCTCTGCAAAACACAAGGAAATGCTTAATCCAGTAGACAGCTTTCTGTTGCTCGGTATCAAATTCAGGTTCGGTGTCCGGCTGTTGTTTTTCAAAGAGCTGTGGCCTACATTCAAGCCACTGAAAACCACTTTCGGCAGAAATAGAGAAACGGATGTCTTCTGCCGTAGGCGCAAGACTGTTTTTGATTTGATGTACGATTCTTATATCAGGGTTCTCTGTATCTCGCTCCACCTGCAGGACGCTTCGTGCTGCTGCCACAACATCAATGCTGCCAAGGCTGCGGTACAGCCCTTTGGAGCCTTCTTTTTTATTGAGGTGCCCAATCAGAACAATAGCGCAGTCGTAGCCAGCAGCCCACATTCCAAGGCGGCGCATAAGTTTCCGTGCCCTGCCTGCGATCTGCAAATCTGAATCACTGCCAAGATAGGCCTGAATTGGGTCGATCACGACCAAGCGCGGCCGGAATTCAATGATTGCCTGACGGATGCGCTCATCGTCCAATGTAAGGCCGTTATAGACTTCTTCATTGATGAAAGCGATCTTCCCGCAATCTGCTCCGCAGCGTTCCAGACGGGGCTTTATCGTGTCTGAAACGCCATCCTCGGAGCACTGATAAATCACCTTTTGCGGCGCACCGATCTTACAGCCATCCGGGGGCTTACCTCCTGTTGAAAGTTCCGCAATCAGATTCATCATCATGCTAGACTTTCCATCGCCGGGATCACCCTGCAGCAGTGTGATTTTCCCGATTGCAATAAAGGGATACCACAGCCACCGTACATCCGTTGACTGAACTTCGCTATACAGTGTCAGCAGCCGTTCCATTTCGTTTTCCCCACTTTATTTTGCAGTTTGATTTCATGCTTTTATTATACGCTTATCAGATGATTTTTTCTGTGAACCAGCAGTTCACTTGTTCCTCAAAATGTGAACTGCTGGTTCACATTTTGGTCTCAGAAGCCATCTCCGCTAGAGGGAAAAAATAAGAATTCTGACTTCTATGTAAATTGCCTCTTTGGTTTCTCTTGATTCATTTCTCCATAAGTCAAATAATTAAAGTATCTTATGCGGGCATTTGAAAGGAAGATCACTATATGTCCGTAAATCGTACTTCTCTAGGAAAACGAATCAGCTTCTACCGTTCAAAATCGAATCTGACGCAAGAAGTTCTTGCCGCAAAAGTCAACTGCAGTCGTGAATACATTGTCCAAATCGAAAATGGCACAAAGGTTCCAAGTCTTTCTGTTCTTGTTGAAATTGCCAACACATTATCCGTTTCCGCAGATGAGCTTTTGCTCGACTGTCTTGAACATTCTTCTTCCTCTGCAAACTCCGAATTTCACCGCTTACTGCTGGACTGCAATGAAACTGAACAGACTGTCATTATTCGCATGGCAAAAGAGTTAAAGGCCGCTCTTGTCAGCCTTGGAATTTAGCACCTATCCGTATTAAAATCGCAAAATAAAAAAGCCCGCATAAGCTGCAGACGCACCCTCGAATCCTCCTGGGTGCCGTCTGTGGCTTATGCAGGCTTCGCTTTATAACTCTTTTTCTGCGTTTTAACTTATTTTAAGTTATAATACAAAATTCAAGTTAAGCTTTGCTGTGAATCACTTTTTCTTTACCATGCAGCGTTTTTTAAAGAACGAAATACCGTAGCAAAGGATTTGATCGTAGTCATCCTCATACTCTTTTGCATACATCCGATCATCAATTTGCTGCAACGCTGTATCGCACTCACTCTCCAGATTTTCCAAAACCTTCGTATACTTCGCCTCAAAGATTGCAACGCGGGCATTGATGGAATCGTAGACGACCACATCGCTTCGTCCTTCGCCATGTTCCTTATTGGAATCCACCATGTATCCTGCACCTGTGAAGATGCCCGCAAGGAATGCGTGGTAGAAGTCCTCCCGATAGTCATGGTAGCTAATGGTGCGCCGGAGCAGAGCATTCATTTCCTTGGTAATGCCTTCGCTGTCACCGTTCCAGACTGCATCAAACAAAGCATTTCGATTCCACTTCTTCGTACTGTCATCGAACCATTTGATGACTGTTGTTTCAAAAATCTCTTTGATTTCTGCATTAGGAATCATAAGGGCAACCATGCCATCCGACAATTCGCCTTTATAATCGCCTTCACGAGCTTTGGTCAAGTACCCTGTCAGATACAGCGTACTCCAGAGATTATCTTCTGAGGAATGCAGGTAGTCATAGGTCAGGTTTTCATCCACACGCTGAACAATGTAGCCGCCAGCCATCAGGGTTTCAAGTTTATTTGTGATTGTACTCCCCGCATAGTCAATAAAGGAACGGATGATTGCATTGTCGCTGGTGTTCTTCCAGTAGCTGATAGGCTTAGCCTTCGGGTTGCGCTGTAATTCCAGCATATAGTTCATTACATCCCACGGGCAGTAAACATCAAAGGCTCCGAAATGGTATCCATCATACCATTTTTTGATATTCTCAGCCTGCTCTGTCAGGTCGGCATCCTTTAGCAGCTGGTCAACCTCGCTCTGTACAAATCCGAAATACTCATTCAGACGAGAATTTGTAATAGTATCCGATACAAAATTGTTGGTTCCTGTAAAGATGCTCTCTTTCGCAATCTTTAAGCAACCCGTAACAACTGCGAATTGAAGTGCTTGATTGTCTTTTAGGGCCTGCATTAAGCCTTTCATAACATCGAGCATTTCAGTATAGTAACCGTTATTGTTTGCTTTCGCTACAGGAACATCATACTCATCTATAAGAAGAATTACTTTTTTGTTGTAATGCTTATTTAGCAGCAATGTTAAAAATTGAATCGAGCGCAGCACATCCGTCTTTTCCGCTTTTCGATCACTTATCTGCTGAAAAAGAAATTTTTCTTGTTTGCTTATCACCTGACTATCCAACAAATACGTGTGATTCTGATACAGAAGCGCAATTTCATAGACAAGCTGCTGATATGCATCCATAAAATTCAGACCATCTATCTGCCGGAATGAAATAGAGATTGTCGGATACTGATTCATCCACGCATCACATAATGCCTGATGCTCTGCAATTTCTAGCCCTTCAAACAGTTTTCTGCTGTTCTTTCGGATGTCGAAGAAGTTTTCCAGCATACTCATGCCCAATGTCTTACCGAATCGTCTGGGGCGAGTAATAAGCGTCACTTTCGTTCCGGTTCTACTGAGCAGTTCGCCAATCAGTCCCGATTTATCAATATAGTAATACCCATTTTTACGAATTTCTTCAAAATCCGAAACTCCAACGGGAATATTCATTTCTTTCATCTCTGCTGCCCCTTTCACGTAGCCATGCACAGACTTTTCGTTGCTTCTATGATACCATGAATCTCGTGTTCTTACAAGAAAAACTCTAATTGCCGCGTTAGTTTTGCCTACGGCTCATTCTGCATGGTCTGCCAGCACATCTTCAAATGTAAAATGGATTTTCACACGTTCATCGTTGAAAACCTCGATGCGGTCAATAAAGGCTTCCACCACATTCTGTGACAAATGCATCACATCGCCTGCTTCTCCCACCGTATTCATCATGGCTTGCAAATTATCCGTATCCTTTTTCACAGGCTGGAAAATTTGATCTTTCTCGGTACGCAGCCTTTGAATCTGCTCCATTCTTTCATCTTCCTGCACTCTGTAGGCATCTCTCTGCCGGATGAATTCTTCCTTGCTCATATTTCCGTCGGCATACTGCTCATACAGTGCAACACGAAGTTTTACGAGCTCTGCCTTTTCTGCACTCAGCTTTTCTTCCTGCCGTTCCAGTGCGGAAAAAAAGATCAACGCTTTGCGTTCCCGTTCGTGCAGGATTTCCAGCATATGCTCCGCCTGCTTTATCTGCACTGTCAGCGCGTTTCGGACAATCTCTTCCAGCATTTTCTCAGAAATCGGGATTCGCTTGCAGGGGCTGTCCACCGCCGTGGCTGAAAATCTGCAGTTAAACGAGGGGCCAAGTTTCTTGAGAACACGATATTTCATCAATTTCCGGCAATAGCCACAGTAGACCTTTCCCTTCAGCGGATACTGGCGTTTTGTGTAGTTCCCTGCCTGATGATTTCCATGCTGCAGCATAATGACCTTTTGCGCCTGTGCAAATTCTTCTGGGGTCATAATAGCGGCATGGCTGTCCTCGATTCGTACCTGCTGTTCCAAGGGAGCGCGCAGGACCCGATGTTTGCACGGAACAGGCATAATGAATTTCGCGCCCACGTAGGTTCCCTTATACTTCTCATTATTCAATATATGGTAAACCATTCCGCTTGTCCAGTGGCTGCGCTGCAAGTCCCATGCTTTCTGCTCGCTGTACACATGGTTTTCTGACACATGATACACTGCCGGGGTTGGAATCTGCTTTTCATTCAGGATTTTTGCGATGGTCCCCGTCCTGTTTCCCTGCAATGCCAGTTCAAAAATCAGGCGCACATACTGGCTGGCTACCGGGTCTAGGATCAGCTTATCAGCACCCACATCCTCGTCTGCAAGTGAAAGCCGGTAATAGGTTCCGATCATCTGCTGCTCACCTCCCTTCAAACGAATAAATCAATTCTGCCTTTACGATTTCCGCTGCACTATTCTCCAGATTGCTCATGCGGCGCACCCACTCCATCTGATTTTCTTCTTTCAGTTTTTCTGAAATGCTCTCCCGCTGGCTCATCTGCTCGATCAAAACCTCATAGTGTATTGCCCATTCCGGCCCTTTCGTATTTCATAGGTAAAGGGTAAACCTGAGTACGTTTTTAAACGCACACCTGCATAAAGAAGAACCACCTCCCACAGATGCTCTTCTGTCGGCTCGGTTCTCAGTTTTCTTACCGCTCTGTATCTCCGCTGCCGTTCTGCTCCAACACTGATTTTCTCCTTTTCTGTACTTTGGAAGTACACGCCCTTTTTATAAGGCAGATACGAGGTAACAGAGGCTTTGGATAGAGCCGCCTGCGATAACCAGCTTTTTATCCGTCTTGACATTCTTGAAGGCCTCAACCAGATATCGAATCCCCTTTTCTGGCACCAGACGACCGAGGAACAATATGTAGGAATCTTTCTCCAATCCAAAATGATCCGTGATCAGCTTTGCTTCCCGAACCTCTGGCCGATTGACACCATTAGGGATAAAATGTGTCTCCCTTCCGTAGGTCTCCAAGAAATACTTCTGCACGTCTTTGCTTAGAACAATGATCTCGTCCGCATATTTCACAGCATTCTTTTCGCCGCCACGAATGAACTTGGATGCAACGCTTCCGCGCCACTTCTCGCGATCCCAGTCCAAACCGTGGATAGTGCAGATTACACGCTTGCCAAAAAGTTTTGGTATCCAACAGAAAAAGGCAGGACCTTCTGCATGGATATGCACCACATCGTATCTTCCAAATGCACTACAAAGTGCTGCGAAAAAGGAAGAGCTTACCGCTGCAAGTCCCCCTGATGTCAAGATAGGGACAAAAAAATTCTCAAAAAAAGCAAAAAAATAAGCCCCACAAGGCTTTTCTGACAATTCTTTGAATCATCAGGGCCTTGTAGGGCTATCCGTTATCTTATGCTATTTTATTTTCACACTGCCTGTAATGGGGTGTTCTCCATTGTTTCCTTAAACTGCTCAACTGTCATCTTTGCTTTTGCCGCAGCACGCTCCAGCGGTAAATCACCCTCTCGAACAAGCTGAACCAGCATCCGAATCTCGCCAATTCCGATGCCTTCGATTCTGCCTTCCTGACGGCCTTCTTCACGGCCTTCGGCTCTTACGCCTTGACTAAGATTGCACACTTCAAGCACCTCTCTTTCCAGTTCTTCGCTCATTGCAACGCCAAACTCTTCTTCCAGAATCTTCTTTTTCTCCGAACCTGATCTTGTGGAAGATAACAGCACTTCCATAAATTTCAGGATTCCCTTATGATTCTCCGTCCCTGGCTTGCCTAAACAAATCATTACGACACTCATCAAATCGTAGTTTTCGGTTTCTTCCTGCGCTTCTCCAATCAACTGTTCGGGTTTGATGGAGTACCGGGTAAGCGTATTTTCAAAACCATCTGACGGCTGAGTACAAATCCAGATGGAGTAGACCTTACGAATCTTCCCATATTCAGATTTTGTAAAAATCGGACCGTGCTGTGCAGAAATCATTCTGCTACAATAATAGATTGCCCGTTTCGTCAATGGGTATCCCGGCTTGAATTTTGTCTGTGCTTCCACATTGATAATCAGACGAATGACTTCTTCCTGTTCTGCACTGTCCGCAGATTTCGGTGCGATTGCGTCAAAGCGAACATCGTAGAACAATGTTCCCTCGGTCAGCGTAGAGTCCTCGTTGTTACTACCCTTGATTACATCTGTTGACTTTTTGGGTCTGTTCGTATCATCGACATGAACACCAACAGAGCCAACCTCCGGGGTTCCCTCGATGTATTTCTCAACAATATCATCTACGGTGCAATCGCTGTATTCATTCACACAGCCTTTCATGATCTGTGCCAGAATCTGTTTGTTTGCCAACAGCTTTTTCGCTGTTCTGTCATACCTCGAATCATACTCTGTCTGATCTATCGTGTGGGCAAGCTGATTTTCCACCGTGCCTTGTTTTTCCATCGGCATTCACTTCCTCGCAGTAGATTCAACAAGAGCGTAAACTCTCCTATCGTACTTCCATCTTACCATAATTCACCGCCCATATCAAGCAACCAACTGTAAACTTTCCTTGCACGGAGTTGTCCATATTATTGCATTCTTCGCCACTGTTATATCATAGGCAACTAATTATTTCAGAACCCACTAATGTGAGATTCACATTTCAGTCAGTACTCTCCCGTTTTCTATCTGCATCGCATCCGTTATCTTAAACGAAACAAGTCGCTGCTGTGGAAAAGCTCTTCCGATCAGCCGATAGGACATTTTCTTGTCCCACCCAGAATCCCCGTAAATCATGCGAACCAATGCCATACACTTGATTTCGCCGCTATTAGATTCGTCTGGTTTTCCCACACGATGCGCTCCTGATTCTTCTGCTCCACACGCCTGTACAGCTATCTGTTTCATTTTACGATTATACAGAAACCGATAGTGTGACGGCCATTCTAACGCTTCCAGCGTTTTTCTGAAGACCGTGATTCGTCCCTCTTCCTCGCAGAAACTCATGCCAAGTCCTGCCTGTTGCTCCGTTTTCTGTTCTGTTTTTTGCATATTGCTCACCTCCCACAAATGGACAGACCCTCCCCTTGTACAACCTGTCAATTAGTCCTTTCCAGCTTCAGGAGCAATCTTTCCTGTCAGAATCCCCATTGACACATACCCATCCATTTGCTTGACTTCAGATTCTTTCCGGTGTTCTTCCACAGGCACACCAAAAGTTCCCACAATATCATCCAGGTAAAATCCCTTTCGGCTGTTCACAGGTTTTGTTGACGCAGCATTATCCTGCGAATCGACTGCGTTCTTTTTTCTCTGTCCTTCATGAAAAATTTCTGGCACAAGCAGATCAAAAACATACAGAGTTTCACCCTCAAAGGTAATCCTGTACCCCAGCATTTTATATCGGCACTCGCTGTCCCATCCCATTTTCTGATAAACTAAAGTCGCAAATGGCTTGCAGGACATCTTCCGGCTTTTGCGCTTATCCGGTTTTGCCACGCACCAACGCAGAGCGTCCTTGTCATTTTCATCACACCCACGAACAACGATACGCTTCAAATCATTGTTGAACATGACATGAACGTAGACCACATCCTCCAGCCCTGTGATACAGGCTGTATTGAATGTGATACTATCTTTACGAATCACGATTGCCGGGTCACGCAGATGGGCAAACAATTCCTTTCGCACGACCTGGTAGCCATCATACGAAAAGGCACTTTCCAGTTCTTCCGCCCGTGCGTCTCTATCATCCTGCACAATCTGCTTCTCTGGCGGCATGATTGTTGTGTTTTCTTCATTCATCTAGGCTTGAACTCTCCTTCAATCTTTATTTGCTGCTCCTTTTTGTGGGTCAAAACAGAGCTTCCAAAAGCCACCTACATATAACCCTCAGGATTTCCCGCTTCTTGCAGTTTTTCAACAAATAAAACATTTGAAGGACAACTCAAGCCGTCAAAACCCTTTAGTTATCGTAGGTTTTCTTGGTTGACCCTATGCGGTTGTCAAGTAAGGAACAAAAATTTTTGCAAAAAAATAAGCCCTACAAGGCTTTTAATCGGTTCTTACACCAATTTGAGCCTTGTAGGGCTTATCTTCTTATTCATAATTCGGGGGCTTAACCTGACTACAGATGATATTATTCCAGCACACACCAATCGCCTGAACTGAAATACACCGCTCCCACGTACAGCATTTTTATGGACGAAGACTCTTTACAAGAGTCTGAAATTCCTGTTCTGTATCCACAAAGTGGTAAGGCGCATACTCACCATACGCTGTTGGCCTGCTGATTGTTACAAGCTGTACTCCCTTATATCCAACCTCTCTGTTCAATTCTCTTTTTAATTCCACCAGATGCTTCCCATGCGTCGTTTTTAGAGCAAAACAACCATGTGCATTACGATCTTTTGCTACCAAATAGCACATTATTCAGCACCTCCTTAAATTCATGTTCATTCCGAATCAATCCATTTTCATACTTTTCACGCATTATCTTCCCTGTTTCCACGGGATAACTCTTTTTATACAGATAATCGTGAAGCCAGTTATTTAATTGCCTATCAAACAACGTATTAAATTGGATTTCTATGGGGTAATGCCTTCCACTTTTCTGATAGTACACATGGACACCCCTGTAACCATCATCCACTGCCTTTCCTTTTGCCATATCAGCAATCCGGAACGGTGAATACTCTTCCTCCAATATTTGATCGTAGCTATCACAAAAAGCACGGAAGCCCAAAATATCATTAAATACTTTTCGTGTCTGATGATCCGGATAGTAACGATCATACTTCAAAAGTATAGAATCCAAGCTCTTAACCCTGTAGTCTAGCGCAATATTAGAAAGGATTTCCTGTTCATCCAACCACTCAGTCATCGAAATCAGTTCAGCAATTAACAAATCCTTATCAAAATAATGCAAGTTCTTCTTCAACGGAATTCCCAAATGCGACTCAAATGATAGTGCATCTAAAATTCCCACCGATAAGCCATTCATTTTCAGCAATTGCTCATTCATAGAGATGCCCCACTGCTTATTAGGATTCTTATGTTATCGGTTTTCAACTAATTGAACCTCGTATAGCCTATCTGCTTATTCGATATAGTTTTAGTGACCAGCTGTTCTTAGCAGCCTTATCATCACTCAAATTATATTTCGTCTGAGTTATCGCATGAGCAAGCTGGTTTTCCATCAGCATTCACTTCCCAGCAACAGGTTCAACGAGAGTGCATACTCTCCCTATTGTGCTTCCATCTTACCATAAAACGCTTTGCATATCAAGCTTGCAGATGTAAACTTTTCGGCACAGATTTGTCCATATCGCTCTTTTTTCGGCATCATGCCGTCATTTAAATTGATGTTTTCCCCTGTCACCAAATCATTTGCCTTCAATAGTTTTCAGTTCTTCAAGGTAATAGTCACCATGATAGAATTTAGAAACATCCATATCAAGAGCTTCAATTACTCGACACGCCAAGCCAAAAGAACAGGTCAAAATACTTCTTTCCCCAGATTCCAACCTTTGATATTGACGCAAGGTTATTTTTGCGCGATCAGCAATCTCTTGTTGCGTCAGCCTTAACATTTGTCGTTTTTTCAATAAGACGGCTGCCGCTGTTGGAATTATCGTTTGAAAGCCATCTAAAATTCCGGCACGCATAATATCGGCTCCCTTCATCACGTCCATTTGGACGTATTATACGACCAAGTGGACGTGATGTCAAGTTGTACACTTTTGAGGCGAGAGGGCACTTTGTTCATCTTTTTCAAGCGAAATGATTCCCTCATTGTACGAAGGGAGAAGAAAAATATCTGCCTCTCTCAAATATTGCTTTTTTTGCTCATTTCGAATCCATCCCGGGAATACCACATTAAACTAAAGTCGCAAATGGCTTGCAGGACATCTTCCGGCTTTTGCGCTTATCCGGTTTTGCCACGCACCAACGCAGAGCGTCCTTGTCATTTTCATCACACCCACGAACAACGATACGCTTCAAATCATTGTTGAACATGACATGAACGTAGACCACATCCTCCAGCCCTGTGATACAGGCTGTATTGAATGTGATACTAGCAGTGTGTCCCTTTGCGGTCTTAGAACCTTTGATATAGAGTTGCTCTGCCTACCATCATGCGAGATAATTGTACTGCCTTATGCGGGGAATCATAAGGAGAAAAGCACATGGCTACTGATTATAAAGCTTTGGGCAAGCGCATTTCAAATGCCCGAAAACAAGCTGGTATCACGCAAGAGGCCCTTGGAGAGCAGCTTAACATGACACGAAAACATATTAGCGTAATCGAATCCGCTATCAAACGCCCAAGTCTTGATACAATCCCGGCGTAGGAAGATTTAATTCGTTCATGCCGTAGGCGATCTGCGTTGTATTGCGGCCGGACAATGCTAATTCAAATACTTTTTTCACGCAGGGTGCTGCCTCCGGGTCAATCTCCCACCGCTGCCCACCTTTCTTGTTCCACACATATCCAAAAGGGACATTCGTGCAGGTGGCTTTCCCGTTCTTCCAGTTCGTTTCCAGAGCAGCCCGAATCTTTTTCGCAATATCCCGGCTATACATATTATTCACCAGATTGCTGACCGCCACTTCGATTCCCGGTGTTCCGTTGTTCAGTTTCATGCTGTCAAAGGAATTATTCACAGCAATAAACCGAACTCCCATCAACGGAAAAATCTGTTCAATGTAATCGCCAACACCGATATAGTCACGACCAAGGCGGGATAAATCCTTTACCATGATGACTTTTATATCGCCCTGCTTCAAATCCACGATCATTTTCTGAAAAGCCGGACGATTAAAATTTGTTCCAGTATAGCCATCATCTACATATTCTACAATCTCGCCAAACAAATCTTCCTGCTTCCCAATGTAATCGTGGAGCAGCATCCGTTGGTTCTCAATGCTGTTACTTTCATCCTTGCTGCCTTTTTTCAAATCTCCGTCTGCCAATGATAAGCGGAGATAGATTGCAATTTTATCATTCATTCTGAACCTCCGACATGATTGCAAGCACTTCCTGATAGGGGTCGCTACACTTAAATTCGACCTCCACAGAATTGTCCATTCCTACATAGATTCTCTTGATAAGTTCATGCACCAGTTCTTCATCAAATTCATTTTGATTCAGAATCCCGCGCATCCGCTCCATCTGCGCATCGCAGATTTTGATTCTTTTTTCCAGTTCCAATGCACGTTGACGCTGCTTTTGCAGTTCATGTTCCAACCGCTGCTTTTCTGCTATGTAGTGTTCCTTTAGCTGACTGTATTCATCTTCGTCCAGAATTTCAGCTTTATAGTCCTCATATAAGCGCAACCGCCGTTCTTCAGCTTCCTGAATCCGAAACAGGATAGAGTTTTCTTTCATTTTGATGGAACGAGCCGAATCCAGATTGCTGCTGCGCATCATGTCTTTTACCAGCTTTTCTTCTTCACACATGGTAGACACCAGATGATGAATCTGATCCATCGCCACCATCATCAGCATTTTCTCCGGCACCGCATGATAGGCGCAGGGAGTCGTGTTCTTCTTTCTTTTGCAAATGAACACTCCATAGTGCGTTTCTTTCACCGTGCCATGCACTCGCCGTTCAAACGTCATGTTGCGTCTGCAGCAGCCACAGTAAACCATTCCTGAGAGATGGTTATAACACTTTTCTCTGGTTGCCTTGGAACGAACCATCGCCCTTTCCCGTTTTTCCTTATTCTGCTCCCGCCGGGCCTGCACTTTTTCAAAATCCGATTTCAGAATGATTGCTTCATGCGCGTTTTCAACAATATGCCATTCCTTCTTTTCCACTGGATGGAGGCCAATCCCTTTGTATGATGCAGTTTGCGTTTTTCCAGATACCAGTTCTCCAATATAGGCACTGCTGTTTAAAATACGAAGAACCGTACTGGGGTGCCATTTATTATAGGTAGGGTCATCTCCCTCATGTAATTTGCGATTCAGCCGTTCGTTCGGCCTTGCTACTTCTAAAAATTCCAACCTGCGGGCAATTTCGTTTGTACTCACTCCTGCAAGATACCATTGATAGATCAGTTTGACCCACTTCGCATCCTCAGTCGCTTCAAGCTTATTTCCCTGTTGGTTCAACTGATAGCCATACGGTGTACACCACGATGTAGGGATTCCCTTTTCGCGGCGCATCTGGTAACTAAGGCTGATTTTCTTTGAAATGTCCTTAGCGTACAAGCTGTTTACCATGTTCTTGATGGGAACCGCAAGACTATCCACATCCGACTGCCGGATGTTGTCAAAATCATCGTTGATGGCGATAAAGCGAACATGGAGCATCGGGAAAATAGTTTCCAGATAGCTTCCCGTTTCGATATAGTCACGACCAAATCGAGATAAGTCCTTCACTACGATGCACTGAATTTTGCCTGTCCGTATATCCTGCATCATACGCTCAAATTCTGGTCGGTCAAAACGTGTTCCCGTAAAACCATTGTCTGCATAGGTATCGGTCAGCGTCAGTTCCGGGTTTTCCCTGATATAATTATGAATTTGCAAAATCTGTGTGTGCAGGGAATCTTCTGTTTCATGCCCGCCGTTCTCAACCGACAGCCGCGCATACGCTGCCGTGCGCAGAAGTTCTTTTTCGTTTTGCTGTACGGCCTCCTGCACAGCAGCCTGCGGCATCATATTCTTTCTACTCTTTCTTGCCATTACAATCTTCCTCTCCGTTGTTCAGCCATTCTTCCGGGAAGAATCTCTTCCACTCACTTTCTTGTAGGATCACTTCTACCTGTTCAAAATCTACGATCCATACATGGTCAAGCCATTCTTTAAGATGTGTGCGCTCCAATTTTTCAGGAATTGAAATCGCTCGGAACTTCATCAACCAGGGATTTCCATGGCTAAATGCTTTTTCTATGTCATTAACAGCCAGCATTACTTTTTTAAAAGCCGCTTCCTGCTTCTGGACCGCCACCTGATACTGATGTTCATACTCCTCTACCTGTTCTAGTAAAATTGATCCCTGCTCGTATTGCCGATAAACTGCTGTTCGTTCATCGTCCTTGGCCATCAAGTGCGCAACGATCTCATTTGCTCTTTTTCTGTACTGCAACAGTCCAGCATCCATGCACTGCTTGACTTTCTCAGGATTCAAGTCCAGCACCCTATCAATATGCGCAGCTTGCATTTTTTCTTTTTCCAAAGCTGAAAGAATCTCTCGAAAGATTTTCTCGCTTTCGATGAAAGGGGCTTTTCCAGAGAAGCATCTATACCCCTTGTCAAACGAATAGATTTGCTGGCTTTCATCTTCTGATGTTCTGCACAGCAGACCTTTTCCACTTTCCTTGTCATAGATTTTTTTGAAGAGCAGATTTGGTTTTTTTCGAGCCTTTTTTCTCGAAGGCAACCTCGTAGATTCCAACTTTTTCTGAGCTTTCTGAAATTCCGTCTTTGAAACAATCGCCGGAACCTCCAATTCTCGCTTTGCCTTTGCCAGTGTCAGCGTACACTTTCCGATATAGAGTGGATTTTTCAAAATCGAGCGAATTGTTGAATCCTGCCACTTATTTTTTGTTCTTGATCTTTTTTTCTTTGCCATCTGGACTTGCGGTGTTTGAACGCCCTGTACATCCAATGCTCTTGCGATTTCCGGGATTTTCATATCTTCCAGATACATCTGAAAAATCAGCTTTACAACCTGTGCGCTTTCAGGATTAAGAACAAGGCTTCTGCGATCTTCCGACAGCGCATAACCATATTTAGCCTGTCGATGGGTCAATGTACCTTCTTCAAAGTGATTCTGGCGATTGGTAATAAATTCCGAACGAATCTTATCAATGGTCTTTCCATTGAAATACTCTGCAACCTCTTCGGCAGTTTTGTCTATGCTGCAAAAGTCATCTTCCACAACTGCAAATTGGATACCAAGCGGATAGAACGTCCTCTGCAGTGCTTCAATGGCAAACGGAAGGGTTCTTCCACAGCGGAAGATAGAATCCACAACAACTGCATCAAATTTCCGAGCCATCCCATCCTGTACCAATTTGTCAAAGCCCTCTGTGGCTTCTGCTGTTCTCTTGCGGTCACTATACTTTTCGGATATGCTGCACCCACGCTTTTTTAGATACTGTGCAATGCGCTCATTCTGTTCTGCAATCGTATTGGATGGATTTTCTTCTCCGATCCTGCTGGAAATCGACCTTGTATAACTGACCCATTTCATTCTTCTGCCACCTCATTTCCATGATGTGCTTGATATTCCATAAATTTTTCTGTGATACTGTGCAGTTCATCCTCGAAGCAGAAATGAATTTCAATCTCTGTTTTGCTATGAACATCTATGTGGTCGATCAGTTCCACCACGACCCTGCGTTCGAGCGTTTTGATATGTTCGTACTGCTTAAATTCTTCCAACCAAGTAGGAAGCAGTGTGTCGTGCTTTAATGCCTCCTGCTTCTTTTCGCGGATTTCCTGAATCTTATCCTGTGCCTCTTTTATCTTCTGCGCAAAGCGAGTATTCATTTCTCCGTACCATGCCCTTGTCGAGATAGCAATAAGGGTTCTTGATCTGCGAAATGAAATCGACCATCCGCTCCCGCTGCGACAAGTCTTTTCTAATTTCCACTTCGTTGATGTCTACCAGTTCCTTGCGGTTCACATTACGGAGATCGGTCTGTGCCATCTGGCGCAGGCTTTCCATGGTGTGATAGGTTCGTGCAGTTGTTTCGGTCATTCACTCATTCCTTTCTGTTTTTGGGGTGGTGTGTCAGCCTCTTTCACTTATAGAATTGGAGAAAGGCCATTTCGCAAGGTATTTCAAAAATTTTTTGTCTTTTTTCAAAAACACCTTGCGAAACACGCTCTGCCCGATTCTAAAGATAGAAGAACCCGAAAAATGCGTAAGGCAACGGCTTCACCGTAAGTAGGGCAAGATTCGCCTGGAGTAACTCAAAATTCACTTTCGTGATTTTTCGTTACCGGCAATCTTGATGGGGATTCCGCTTCCCCATTCCCTCGGTACGCACAAAATCTCTGATTTTGGCTATTTGGCTTCCACTAAAGTGGTCGCAGCCGACCGCCTACGGCTTGTCGGGATTTGCTTCGCAAATAAATTTGAAGGGAGTTTCTATCTATGGGCAGAAGAAAAAAGTGCGAGCAGATAAAAAGAACAAATAACGTAATGGTACGTTTTACAGATGCAGAGTATGCTTCTATTTCCATTTCTGCTGAACAGGCAGGCTATCCGGTTGCCGTTTATGTCAGGAAGAGTGCGCTGGACGAACGCATCGAAGTCCACTACAACATCACTGCAGAACTTCCCGAACTTCAAAAACTGATTGCTGAGTATTCTGCCATCGGCAACAACCTAAATCAGATTGCCCAATACTTCCACTCTGGCGGTTTCTATTCCAAGTCAATGCAGGACGAGATCAACCGCCATCTCACTGCATTATGGCAGCTTCGGCAGGAAGCAATCAAATTAGGGGGAACCTATCATGGCCGTGTTAAAACACATCGCAATAAAAAACGCTGATTACAGTGCGGCAGTCTGCTATTTGAAATATCAGCATGATGAACGACACTTAAAACCGCTCCTTGATGAAAACGGGAGCATGATGCTCCGCAGCGAATTTCACATGAATGGAGTAAACTGCAATCCCGACACCTTTGATCTTGAGTGCGAAATGCTCAATGACCAGTATCGAAAAAACTACCGATACGACGAAGTCAAGTCCCATCACTATATCGCCAACGGCTTCACCTACTTTCTGCAAGACTTCAAACTTCAAGGCGGCAAG
>ERZ1026880.113-NODE-113-length-44571-cov-23.924050_pt1 | contig 44571 bp, 66 predicted proteins | sample MGYA00380170_ERZ1026880 | MGnify/ENA primary metagenome ERZ1026880 (study PRJEB33269, sample SAMEA4719806) | human gut metagenome | biome: human-associated habitat; feature: organic feature; material: feces | place: Cameroon | collected 2013-10 ...
GATCTGCAGCAGGGCGGCGATAATGGCGATTAGCTTTGTCATGATGGGTCCTTTCTGCCTTCGTTCCTCCGGGGCGGGTGCGTGGTTAGTTCCAACGGTTAAAATCGAACAGGTCGCTATCAGGGAATGCAGCGTTGAGAGTATCGCCTTTGTTGGTGACGGCCTCGTAACGATCGAGACAGGAAAGCCAGTTTTCGGCGGCTTGCTGCTCGGTGATGCGGTAGATACGATTAAGGGTGATATAACCATCGCCTGCGGATGCGTACTTGTTGCCGATGACTGCGTTCTGCTTGGTGAGGATTGGGTAATTGGTTTTCATGGTGTGTACCTCCAAATTAAAATTATTGTGGCTGCGGGGCTTTGGGATGAACCCCGCGAGAACCTTTTAAGCGCCGATCGTGCCGAACTGCTGATACAGGTAAATGTACTTAGCAAGTTCTTTCGCTCCGCCAATGGCGGTGCAGCGGCTTTTGTTGTCGTGCAGGCGGTAGTCATAGTACAGGAGACCAGGGCGAACCGTTACGATGTCCTCGGAACTTCTGAGCACCTTTTCTGCCTCGTCGATGTACTCGGCGGACACCTCATCAAAGAGGCCGTACTCGTAATCGACGAACATGTAAAAGTTGCAGCCTGCGAGGATTTCACCGGTGCGCTCGTCGCGGTCGATCTCGTCCCAGTGCATGAGCAACTTTTCAACGTCGCTGCGCTTAACGGTCGGGTCCTTGATCGTAACGTGTGCGCTGGTGCTGTATCCGCAATCCTTAACGGATACCTTGAAGGACTTGGTGTTGTAGCCTGCGGCTTTGAGTTCACGCTTTATTGCTGCGTTGGTTTCTCGGTTAGTTAACATATTGATTACTTCCTTTCGGTGTTTGGTGTTTTCCTTTGCTGTGATTACATTGTACTATGAGTTAACTCATAAGTCAACAGGGAATGGTGCACAAAAGTTAACTCATAAATTTAGTGATATTTGTGAGTACACTCATAAGTGATATGTGTTATACTGTTTGTATCTATATAAGATATGGAGGGGAACACATGGCAGGAGATTACAAGGGCACGGACGCGCAGAAAAAAGCCGTCAAAGAATACCAGAAGACAAGAGACGCTATTATGCTGAGGCCCAGCAAGGCAGACGGTACGCAGATCAGGCAGGCCGCAGCCGATGCAGGTAAAAGCGTACAGGCGTATATCTTACAGGCAGTGCGTGAGTATATGAACAAGTGACAACATATTGTAGGCAGACAAGAGCCGCTCCAAGTAACCGGGGCGGCTTTTTTGTGTCTATATAGTAAGAGGGGTGAGAGCATGAACAAGCTGACCGCAAAACAACGGGCATGGATTGATTACTATAAGCAAGGCAAGACAGCTACAGAGGCGGCACGGCTTGCCGGTTACAAGGGAGATAATCACCACACGATAGGCGCGCAAAACTTAGCAAAACTAAGCAAATATATTTCAGACCGCGACGAGCTGTTAGATCGTGCCCGTGTGGCGGATATGGCGGAGATTAACGCGTTTTGGAGTGATACCATGCGTAATGATAAGGCAGATATAAAAGACCGTCTGAAAGCGTCTGAGCTGCGCGCACGGAGCATTGGCGCGTTTATCGAGCGCCGGGAAATCGTAGGAGCGCAGACGATCACGGTTAAGCTGCTCGATGACGACGATATGACAGATACAGATTGAGGACTTGCAGCCGCGTAACAGCGGCGCAGGTCTGTTTTTTACCCTGATTTGCAGGATTGGACTTTGCAACTTGCAAAATCAAGGGTTTTTGTGGGGCTGAGTGCCGGAAAACTCGGGGTAAATACCGGGGAGCGAGACGGACGGCGTTGCTTATTATGCAAAATACGCATTTTGTACAATTAGGAGGTGCGGCGGGTGCAAGTTAATATTCCCAAGCGGGCGTTTAACGCGGCTTATCTGCCGCTGCTGGACGATGACGAGCACAGATATATTGTGTTATACGGCGGCGCTGGCTCTGGTAAGTCTGTATTTGCAGCACAACGGCTGGTTGTCCGCATGATGAGCAAGCCGCTGTGCAATGTGCTTGTAGTGCGCAAGGTTGGAGATACCAACCGCACGAGTACGTTTGCACTGCTGCAGCAGGTCATTAACGGCTGGGGCTTGCATAGTCTGTTTGACGTTACCGACCTGCGGATAGTCTGCCGACTGACCGGCAACGCCTGCATTTTCAAGGGGCTTGATGACCCCGAGAAGATCAAGTCTGTTACATTTCCCAAGGGCGAGCTGACCGACATATGGATTGAGGAGGCAAGCGAGATTGCCGAGGCTGATTTTAATCAGCTCGACATACGTCTGCGAGGCAAGCGGATACACGGACAGATTACCTTGTCATTTAATCCGATCAACGTGCTGCACTGGCTCAAAAAGCGGTTTTTCGACCGCAAGGATGAGCGGGCGGTGACGCTGAAAACCACCTACAAGGATAACGCATGGCTTGATGAGGACTACAAGCGCACGCTTGAGGGGTACAAGGACAGTGATCCGTACTATTACCAGGTGTATTGCCTGGGGCAGTGGGGCGTTATCGGCAAGACGATCTTCGACGCGGCCAAGGTCAACGGGCGGCTGGCAGAGCTGCGGGAGCCGGTTAAGCGTGGATACTTCGCATACTCGACACGGTTTGACGCGGTATCTAATCAGGTGCGGATTGACGACAAGAGCATTAAGTGGGTAGACGATGATAGCGGCTATATCTCCATCTATCAGGACAGGCGCGAGGGCGTGCCCTATGTGATCGGCGGGGATACGTCGGGCGAGGGCTCGGACTGGTTTGTGGGGCAGGTGCTCGACAACACCAACGGGCGGCAGGTGTGCACACTGCGGCATCAGTTCGATGAGGATGTATACGCGGCACAGATGTATTGTCTGGGTATCTACTATAACAAGGCGCTGATTGCGATAGAGGCCAATTATAGCAGCTACCCCATCAAGGAGCTTCAACGGCTCAGGTATCCGCGGCAGTATGTACGCCAAACCGAGGACAACTACACCCACAGACCCCGCGACAGCTACGGATTCAAAACCACAAGCGTTACGAGGCCGGTTATTATCGCCGGACTGGTTGAGGTGGTGCGCGAGAGCGTGGAGCTGCTGCACGACGCGGACACGTTGGGCGAAATGCTGACGTTTGTAAGAAATGAAAAGGGCAGAGCAGAGGCGGAGCAGGGCGCACACGACGACTGCGTTATGGCGCTGGCTATTGCCTACTATGCACGCACACAGCAGAGCTACACCGAGGACAAGCCGAAGGGTAAGCGAGCGAAGTGGACGGATGATATGTACGAGGACTACTACAACGCCGACAAGAGCGGCAAGGAGTATCTAATCTCGAAGTGGGGCAACCCGTTTTGAAAATGAGGTGATAAAATGCAAAATCCGTTTGATAAAACGGGCAAGAGCGACGAACAGATTTTGAAGAAGTGGCAGGACAGGCTAAGCAAGGCGCGAAGCAAGTACCAGCCGGAACTAAATCTGATGGTCGAGCGGGAAGAAATCTACCGGGGAACGCATAAGATCGACAAGGTGCACGGCAAGAACCAGAAAGCGCAAGATGCAGTAGTAGCGCGGAACGTGGTAGCGGAAATCATCGAGGCGGAAGTATCAAGCGACATTCCCACGCCCAAGGTTACACCGCGACACGAGGAGGACGAACAGCTTGCGAAAACCATTGAGGACTATATCCGCAATGAGCTTGACCGCCTGCCGTTTGAGCGGCTGAACGATCAGGACGAGCGCACGACACCGACGCACGGCGGCGATTTGTTCCTTGTGGAGTGGGACAACACCAAGCGGACGCACACGACGCGCGGCGCGCTGAGTGTTACGCTGCTGCATCCCAAGCAGTTCATCCCGCAGCCGGGCGTTTACAGCATCCCGGAGATGGATTACTTCTTTATTCAGCTCGCACAGAGCAAGGAGTACATCAAGAAGAAGTACGGCAAGGACGTATCCGCTGAGGACGAGGAGCAGCCGGACGTACGAGGCTTTGAGCAAAGCGTGGTAGACGATCTGGTGACGGAGAATATCGGATACTTCCGCAACGCTGACGGCGGCATCGGGCGCGTGGCGTGGTGCAATGACGTACTGCTGGAGTACATGGAGGACTATCAGGCACGGCGCATTAAGACGTGCAGCAAGTGCGGCGCGGATATGCAGGGCGATACCTGTCCGTACTGCGGCAGTAAGAGCGGCGAACAAAAAACCGTCAAGGACTTTGCACGGACGGACGAGAACGGTATTCCGATGACCAAGATGGTTGAGGATATCAGCCTTGATGAGATGGGTAACCCAACCGTCACACAGCGCGAGGAAAACGACATGATTCCGTACTACAAGCCGGACGTGTATCCGGTGGTACTGCGGCGCAATGTGTCCGTTGTCGGTAAGTTGTTAGGGTCCTCTGACGTGGACATGGTACGGGATCAGCAGATGCTTATAAACAAGCTCGACAGCGCAATTTCGCAAAAGCTGCTGGGCGGCGGCTCGGTTATCACCCTGCCAAAGGGCAAGCAGATTAGACGCACGGATGAGAATTTCAAGGTTTTTGAGATTGACAGCCCGGAAGAAAAAGCAATGGTTGATGTGCTGACCCTGCAGCCGGATATTTCCCGCGATATGGCGTTTGAGGACAGCACTTACACGGCAATGCGCAACCTGATTGGTATTACGGATTCGTTCCAGGGACGCAAGGACACCACCGCAACCTCTGGTACAGCAAAGCAGTTTGCAGCGGCACAGACCGCCGGACGCTTGGAGAGCCGCAAGGTGATGAAGAACGCCGCCTATGCGGATTTGTTCGAGGTTATGTTTAAGTTCCTGCTGGCGTACAGTGACGAGCCGCGGCCGATGGTTTACAAGGATACCAACGGCACGCAGATGTACGGCACGTTTAACAAAATGGACTTCCTCAAGGTGGACGAGGCGGGCGAGCCGTACTGGAACGATGAATTTCTGTTCAGCGTAGACCAGACCGCACCGCTTGCGGGCAACCGTGAAAACCTCTGGCAGGAGGCGAGAATGAACCTCGAAAACGGCTGCTTTGGCGACCCGACCGATATGCAGAGTCTCTTGACGTTCTGGACGATCATGGAGGGGCTGCACTACCCGCTGGCAAGCGAGGTCAAGCAGCAGATTTCCGAACGACTGGAACAGCAGCAACAGATGATGGCACAGCAACAGGCAATGATGCAGCCGATGGCAACAAGTGCAGACGGCATTCCCGATATTACGCAGTCCGGCTATGTCAGCCCGGAGACCATGCCGAGTTATCAGGAGGGAGGCGGCAGCCGTGGTATGTCCAATCTGTAAGATTGACACGAAGACGGACACTGTAGACGGTAAGCTCGTGCTTATCTGCAAAAATCCGCAGTGCCCAAACTATAAGCAGGTAGTAAAGGAGGTGAAATAGTATGGCAAAGTGTGCAACTCTGGCCGGTAAGGTGAAGAACTCCGGCAGCATGGAGGTCAAGGCGCTGTATCAGCAGACCAAGACCAAGAAGCCGACCGTTAAGACCGGCGGCGATCTGCGCTCCTCTAAGAGCGGCAAGTAAAAGGGAATAGCGGAACCGTCCGAAAGGGCGGTTTTTTTATGCCCAAAATCGCATGGAACAGCGTAAAAATCCGGAAAGGAACACCCAAATGGAAGAAATTATGGAAACCGAAGTGGAAACCACCGAGGCAGGCGTAAACGAGCAGGAAACCGCCGAACCTGCGTCCATCGGACCCGAGGAAACAGGCGAAAACGAGCAGCAGACCGCCGAAGCTGCACCCGAGGGAGTACAGAGTGCGGAAGATAACGCACGATTTGCCGCTGCAAGACGCAGAGCGGAAGCGCAGTTTAATGAGCGCATTCAGCAGGAGCGTCAGGCGGCAAAGGATGAGGTCATCCGGCAGATGTACGAGGGTCAGCTTGACCCGTACACCAACAAGCCGATCACCTCTGAGGCTGATTTGCAGGCGTATCAGCAGGCATATCAGCGCGACCAGATGCAGCAGGCAGGGCTCGACCCGTCCATGCTCGATCAGATGATCGCAAACAACCCCACTGTCCGACAGGCACAGGAAGTGCTTGATCGTGTGCAGATGGAGGAGGGCGAGCGGCAGATGAACGAGGCAATCAAGGAGATTTCGCACCTTGACCCGTCCATTACCGACGTTGCTGCACTGGCAAACCACCCGAACGCACCCGTTTTTAACGAGTACGTCAACAGAGGCTATTCGCTCGTTGACGCGTTCCGCCTTGCAAACTTTGACCAGCTGACCGGCAAGCGCGCAGCAGCGGCAAAGCAGCAGGCCATGAACAATGTCAACGGCAAGAGCCACCTGACCACCACAGCAGGCAATGCGGGCGGTGACGATATTGTAATCGACCCGCAGGAAATGCAGATGATGAAGCACGCATTTCCGAACCTTACCCACGCACAGCTTGTGGCTAAGTTCAAAAAATACAAGTAAAAGGAGATTTTTTCATGTTTAAGATCGCATATCGCCGCGTGGCTGATGTGTCCCCGTTCGTTTACCTTCCCGGCGCGGACGGTCTGACCCTCGGCATGGCGGCTACTCTGACTTCCGGCGCTCTGGCAAAGGGCACCGATTCCGTCAAGCCGACTCACATTATCATGGGTCCCAAGCGCGAGGACGGCAATTACCCGGCTATCGAGGTAAACGACAACATCGTATTTGAGACCACCTCGACCGCAACCGTTGCGCAGACCGTCGTCGGCTCGGCTGTTACTCTGGCAGCTGATGCGCTGACCGTTACCGCGACCACCACCAAGGGCGTTTTCAAGGTTCTGACCACCGACGGCGCTACCACCAACTCGACCGTTACCGGTGTGTTTGTTGATCCGGCAGCGGTTGCCGCCTAAAAAAGAGAGGAGACAAGATAATTTATGGCAGGCATTACTTTTTCTGAGGGTTCCGGCGTTGCGGATTCCTTCTTCGGCAAATCGCAGGCTCCCATCAAGGCAATCATCGCAGACCGCGTAGAGAGCTTTCAGGAGCAGAGCATGATCGACAAGGTATTCTATATGGATACCACCACCAACTACGCAGAGAAGTACACCTCTGCAACTGCGCTGGGTGATTTTCAGGACGTAGGCGAGAACGGCGCGTATCCGCTGACCTCTGTACAGGAGGGCTACAGCAAGATCATCGAGCCGACCACCTGGAAGAGCCGCTTTGAAGTTACCCGCGAGCTCATCGAGGACAGCAAGTTCAATCTGGCTGAATCCCGCGCACGCAAGTTCGGCGCTTCGTACAATCGCACCCGTGAGAAGTTTGCAGCGGACATGATCGCTGGCGGCGTTGGCACTTCTATTGCGTTCGGCGGCAAGAAGTACGACACAACCTCCGCAGACGGCGTTTCCCTGTTCTCCAACGCGCACGGCTCGGCGACCAAGGGCTACAAAAACCAGTCCAACCGCTTCAAGTACACCGCAGGCACGGACAAGTACACCGAAATTCTGGATGCGGCACAGGAGCAGATGCAGGATATCCGCGACGATGACGGCAACCTGCTGAACATCAAGCCGGATACCATCATCATCCCGAACTCCGGCAAGCTCAAGCGTGAACTGTTTGCGGCTATCGGCTCGGAACTCGACCCGAACACCAACAACAACGCTTTCAACTTCCAGCTCGGTTTGTGGAACGTTCTGGTATGGAACTATCTGCCCAAGACCATCGGCGGAAAGGAGTATTTTATGCTGCTCGATTCCGACTACAACAAGGACGCTATGTGTATGCCGTGGCTCGACCGCGTATCGCTGACCGTGCGTTCCTCTGTGGACGAGAACACCGATGCGAACTACTGGTCCGGCCGCGCACGTTTCGGTGCAGGCTTCAACGACTGGCGCGCAATCTCTATTGTTGGCGATACGCTGGCAAACGGTACGCAGCTGCTGTAAAGACTACGGCGGGGATTTTCCCCGCCGTTTCCCCTTTTAAGGAGTGATTTTATGACGTGGGAGCAGATTCAAAAGGCTGCACTCGATAAGATTTTCTCACGCCTGAACTACGGCACGGAGGTTTCGCTGACTTCGCCTGATGTGGCGGACTATGTGCGGGCAATGCCGCACGCGGCTTGGTTTGCAATGGTGGACCTTGCCGAGGTCATGCCGATTTACAAATCCGTGGAAGTGGAGCTGCCGAACGATGATGCAGAGGGCTATCGGCTGTTTCATATCAAGGAGATTGCACCGGATTTCATGCGGTTTTGCCCGGACAGACTGACGATCATGGGCGCGAACAACACGTTTATGCGCGTGAACGACTATCAGTTTGACGGCATGGATACGCTGTTTGTCCCGGCGGAGTACGTCGGGACGCTGGTGATCTGGTACGAGGCATACCCGGAGAACATCGACGAGAGCACACCGGGAGACACAACGTTTTCTCTGCCCGAGGAAGCACAGCGGGCGATTCCGCTGTATATTGCGGCAGAGGTGTTCAAGGAAGATGATATTTCCATGGCGACGCAGTATCTGAACGAATACGAGAACGTAAAGCAGATGCTTGCAAGCAGGAGACAGCAGACTTCGAGCGGCGGCGCATGGCGCTCGGTTACGGGGTGGGTGTAAATGGCAACATACAAGATTCCCGATTCCCCGAAAAAGTACAAAACCGAGTATTCCAGCTTTAAGGGCGTGGATTTGTCAAGCAACCCGACACAGGTTGATTCTGCACGCGGCGCAATGGGAACGGTAAACCTGATCTCGGACAGCGGCGGCTTTCCAGAAAAGCGCAAGGGATGGCGCGTACTGCTGACCTGCGAGAAGCCGGTAAACGGCCTGTATCGCGGTATTATCAAGGGCAAGGAATACTTCCTTGTGCATGGCGGTACACGGCTGTACAAGTGGACGGAGAACACCTTAACGGAGCTGAAAAGCGGACTGACGAACAAGCAGGGCACGTCGTTTACGCTGAACGATAAAATGTATGTGCTGACTGGCGGCGAGTACCTTGTGTTCGACGGCGAGACCGCCAAGGACGCGACAGCGGACGCTTACGTTCCGACTACCACCATTGCCAACACGCCGACGGGCGGCGGCACGAGCTTCGAGGATGTCAATCTTCTGAGCGACAAGCGCAAGAACGAGTTCTGCGCGGACGGCTCGGCTACCGTGTATCAGCTTGATACCACGGACGTACAGAGCATTGCAGAGGTCAAGGTGAATAATGCGGTCTGGGATGCGAGCAAATACAGTCTGAACGGGAGTAAGGGACAGGTCACGTTTACCAGTGCGCCTCCAAAACCGGCTATTACGGGCAAGGACAACGTGTCGATCACGTTTGTGAAGCACGTGGACGGTTACGCCGAGAAGATCAAAAAGTGCACCATTGCCGCAATCTACGGCGGCAAGTCGCAGGACAGGGTGTTTCTTGCAGGCAATCCCGACGAGCAGGACAAGGACTGGCGGTGTGAAAGCAACAATCCGCTGTATTTTTCCGACCTCTCTTATACCAAGGTGGGCGCGGACGGTGCGGCAATCGTCGGCTATACGGCAATCTCGGACAGTCAGGCAATCGTCAAGTCGGATGACCGCAGCGAGACCACGATCTATTTCCGAGGGTATAACATCGACAGCACGACGAACAAGGTACAGTTTCCGGTACGCAGAGCCGCAGCCGGTGCCGGTGCGGTGGCAAAGCACGCATTTGCGTATCTGCCGGAGGAGCCGGTATTTCTCTCTCGAACCGGTGTGTTTGCGCTGACAAGCAGCAATATCACGGCCTTGCAGGTGGCAAGAAACCGTTCCTACTATGTGGACGCGGCACTGACCAAGGAAGCACATCTGGAAAACGCCTGCGCTGTTGTGTGGAACGGCTATTATGTGCTGGCGGTAAACGGACACTGCTATGTTATGGACACAAACCAGAACGTAGCGTACAAGCCGCAGTCCTACGGCGATTACGTTTACGAGTGCTACTACTGGAACAACTTCCCGGCGGTACGCATGATGGAAAGCAGGGGAAACCTGTATTTCGGCACATCGGACGGACGTATCTGCAAGCTGAATACGGATATTGACACCATGCAGGCGTATTCGGACGGCGGCACGCTCGGTGAGGACGGCAGAATTACCGGCGGTACGGCGATTTCCGCAGAGTGGCACACCAAGGCGGACGATGACGGCGATTTTATGACGTATAAGACCATGGTAAAGCGCGGCAGCGGCGTTATGATGAAGCCTTATACCCGTTCCTCGATTCAGGTGTATGCACGGACAGAGCGTGACTTCGGCAGAAAGATTCGGGACGGCATTGCGGATATTTTCAGCTGGACGGATATTGATTTCAGCCGCTTTACGTTCAACAGCAATGATGCGCCGCAGGTGCTCCCGTTCAACAGCAAGGTAAAGAAATACAAGACATTGCAGCTGATAATGAAAAACGATGCAATGAACGAGGCGTTCGGTATCTTCGGCATTATCAAGCGGTATACCATCGGAACGAGTGTGAGGTGAGTAAATGGCAATCGAAAAGATTTCAGACAGTACGATCAGCGCGAACGGCGTTATCTCTGCACCGGATACGCTGACCGGCACGGCGGCAGAGAATAAGGCGGTATTCGACAGACTGACAGGCAAGACGGCGATTCCGAAAGTCAACGAGGTTATTGACGAAGTAAACCGGCTGACCGGACAGGACGTTTTTACCGTCAAGGCACCGGACGGCTCGATCGTTTATATGCGGCTCAACAGCGACAAGGTTCTCGAAACGTCAACCGACGGCGTGAATTTCGAGGCGACCGGCTCGAGCGGTCATGTTGTGCTCGATGCGGGCGGGCGGACGCTGCCGCAGAGGAGCAGGATGCAGTTTGCAGAGGGCTCGGTCGAGGATGTGGACGGCGTTACGGTGGTGCATGGCATTGTCGGTCCACAGGGTGAAAAAGGTGATATTGGCGAACAGGGCCCGAAAGGTGAAACCGGCAATCTCGGCCCGGTAATCGTGCCGAGCGTGGACGAGAACGGCGTTATGTCGTTTACCGTGCAGGCTACGGCAATTGCGCCGCAGAGCGTTTCCGTTCGCGGTCCGCAAGGCCCTCAGGGTGTGCAGGGCGCACAGGGCGCACAAGGCGCAAGAGGCCCGCAAGGCATTCAGGGCGTGGCCGGTGCACAAGGCCCAAAAGGTGAACAGGGCGACATCGGCCCGGCAGGTCCTCAGGGCCCGAAAGGCGACACCGGCGCACAAGGTCCTCAGGGCCCGCAGGGCAAGACCGGCGCAAACGGCAAGGACGGCAAGAGTCTGTTCGTGCAAGACGTTTACGCGACACTGGCGGCACTTCGCAAGGCAATCCCTAACGGCGACGAGTATATGTATCAGGTGAGCGCGAATCATGAGTGCTACATCTGGTCGGAAATCGCGCTCGACTGGGTATCCGTCGGCAAGCTGGAGGGCCCGACCGGCCCGCAAGGCCCTCAAGGCGCACAGGGTGTGCAGGGTGAGACTGGACCAGAGGGCAAACAGGGTAAGCAAGGCCCCCAAGGTATCCAAGGTGTGCAAGGCCCCCAAGGCGAGACCGGACCGGAGGGACCGCAAGGCCCGGCAGGTGTTTCCGGTCAGAACGGCAAGAGCGCGTATACTTCGGCGGTAGAAGCGGGGTATTCCGGTACGGAAACCGCGTTTAACAAGTCGTTGAGTGAGGTGCCTGGACATATTGCAAGCACAAGCAACCCGCACAAGGTGACGGCGCAACAGGTTGGCGCTGACCCGACCGGCACGGCTGCAAATGCGGTGTCCACGCATAATACGAGCGCAAGCGCTCACAGTGCGCTGTTTGCGGCAAAGCAGGATAAAATCAAGGGCAAGAAGGGAAAGTACCTCGGTTTTACGGCGAATGACACCGTGGGCGAGGTAGATGCACCTGCGTCCGGCGGCAGTCGCATTACGCTGACGTTTGCAAGCGATTTTGTCGGTCAGGTATGGACGCTCTCCGGCGGCAGCGAAACCTACACCGGCACGGTAGACAGCAGCAAGACGGCAACGGTAAGCGTGCTCGGCATTAACACGAGTTACACGCTGTCGTGCGTGCTGGACGGCGTGACGTACACGGCTGAGGTGACGACCAAGGACTACTACACGGCGCTGACAGTGACGCTTGAGAAATTCCAGAGTACGATTACCGTAACCGTAGATAGCGGTTCAACGGTGACGGCGACACTGGGCAGCACGGTGCTGACCAAGACAAGCACCGGCACGGCGGTCTTTACGGTCGGTAAGGCGGGTACTTGGGCAATTAAGGCTACCAAGGGTTACCAGACCGCAGAGGGCACAGTAAGCATTACCGCCAGTGGTCAGAGCACGGCGCTGACGCTGAGTTACGCTAACGTGTTCGGCGTTTGTTGGGATACGAGCAATTCGAGCACGGCGCTGAAAAGGTTAACGCCGGAAACCGACCCTTACGGATTGGTGACTAAGAGCGTGACGACTGAGCCGGTTCCGGCGGTGGGTAGTGGTTCGGGCAGTTCACCTTTTGATGATTATCTGCCGTGGTCGGGGATGAGGGAATGTAACCTCAACATGTCCGGCAAGTTGATAGCATGGAAAGGCGACGGCGGTTTTTCTCGGTCAAATAACTATACGATGGTGTTTATTCCGGAGTTTTACGTTGCGTACAAGGAAAGCGGCACAAAAAAATATTTCTATGTGTCGGATAAATCGAAAACTGGAATGACCAAGCATCCGGGCAGCGGAAAATACGTTGGCAAGTATCACACAGGGAGTCAAATCGTAAGCAAGTCCGGCGTATCCCCTTTTGTTAGTAATACTCGTTCATGGTTTCGAAACACTGCGTGGCCTAGCGGCTCAAAATTCCGTCTCTACGACTTCGCAACCTACTGCGCGATTATCTTTCTCTATGTGGTGGAATTTGCTGACTGGAATTCACAGTCTAAAATTGGAGCAGGTCGAACAGCTGTAAGTTCGGCTATAAATTCGGGAAATACCGATGAAATGACGTATCATACGGGTGCGGCGGGGAATGATGCTACCTGGTCTGTTCAGTACCGTTGGATTGAAAACCTGTGGGGTAATGTGTACCAGTGGGTAGACGGCTTTAATGCCAACGGTACAACTGTTTACTACTGTACTGACCCGAGCAAGTACGCGGACGATACTGCAACCGGCTACACCAATATTGGTACACTGCCTGCATCTGGCTACATTAAGGATTTGATCGTTACAGACAATGGTCTGCTCATTCCTAAAACTACCGGCGGTTCGGAAACGACGTACATTCCAGACTACATGTGGTCATCCTCTGGTTGGCGCGTGTTGTGTGTTGGTGGCGACTGGAGCTACGGTGCGAATGCGGGTCTGTTGTGCTTCGTTGCGAACAACGCTTCGTCGGATTCGGGCTCGAGCATTTCCGCGCGTCTCCTGTGCGAGCCATAAGAAAGGAGTGATCTAAATGAAAGTACATGGCGATGTAAAGCCGGAGAAAATCTCCGCAGGCAGCCAGCCGAACAAGCCCGGACGGGCATGGGTACGGCTGACGCTGAATGCCAAGCAGGAAACGGACAAGGACGGTCACAACGGTTGGGTGTATGATGAGTACACAACCGAGGTGGAGGACACGCCCGGTCTGTTGGATGAGGTAAAAGCCAACTATGACAATCTGCTGCGGGAAGCCAAGGCAAACGAGAAAAGCAAGGCTGACCTTGTGGCAGAAAATGAAGAACTGGCGGCGCAGAACGCAACACTCAAGCAGCAGGTCGCGGCGCTGACAGATCAGCAGTCTTTTTATGAGGACTGCATCGCGGAAATGGCGCAAATAGTTTATGCGTAAGTTAATCAACAAAATCAAGGAAAAGTTTGAAAGGACGGTTATTATGATGGCAATGCTTTTTGCTCAGAGAGTTATTTTGGGTAAGTGTGAGTTCGAGCAGGTACCGAAGAAGCTCAAGAAGCAGGTAGCGGAAATCCTGATTGATGAGTGCGGTATGCCCGAGCTGGTACCGGCTGAGTTCGGCGGTACGAAGGACGGCAAGGAGGGCTAAGGTATGTCCGCTGAAGTTATCACAGCGGCGATCAGTCTGATTGGTACATTGGTCGGAACGCTCGGCGGTATTGCGCTGTCGAGCAAGCTGACCAACTACCGCATTGAGCAGCTGGAGAAGAAGGTGGAGAAGCACAACAACCTCATCAGCCGAACGTATGAACTGGAAAAGGAGTTCAGTGTACTGGATGAGCGGATCCGTGTGGCCAACCACCGCATTGAGGATTTGGAAAAGGAGGATATGGAGCATGAACATGAACATTAAAGTGCGCGTAAAGAACCCGTGGTTCTGGGTGGGTGTTGTGAGCGTGGCGATTACCGCCATCGGCGTTGACCCGCAGACGTTTACGAGCTGGGCGGCTGTGTGGGAGGGCATCAAGGCGGTTCTCTCTAACCCTGTACAGCTTGTTACCATGTGCCTTGCCGTGCTGTCTGTTTTTATTGACCCGACCACGGCGGGCGTTACGGATTCCGAGAACGCGCTGACCTACACCGCACCAAAGAAGAAAGGTGAGTAAATGAGTATTCCGTTTAAGCAGTGCAATTCCCGCAACTACCGCAAGGGCAGAGAGTTCCCAATCAACTGGATCTGCCTGCACTTTACGTCCGGCAACGGCGATACGGCACAAAATAACGCGGATTATTTCGCGCGTGAGGGCGGTTTGAACGCAAGTGCACATTATTTCGTAGACACGGAAAGAATCGTGCAGAGCGTAAAGGACGGCGACACGGCATGGCATTGCGGCAGGGAACGCGGCGGCAGTTACTATAACGACTGCCGGAACGCTAATTCTATTGGAATTGAAATGTGTAGCGTTATCCGAAACGGCGTGTACGTTATCCCGGAAGCTACCATGAAGCGTGCAGCAAAGCTGACCCGCGAGCTGATGGCAAAGTACCATATTCCGGTATCCCGCGTGTGCCGTCACTATGATGTGACGAGGAAAAATTGTCCCGAACCGTGGATTCGCAATCCTCAGTTGTGGGAGAAGTTCAAAACCATGCTGACAGAGAAAGAGGTTGAAGATATGACAGAAGCACAGACCCGCGCAATCGCAAAGCAGGAGATCAGCAAAGCGGAAAGCGCAAAGAAAGTATACAACAGCGTTGCCGAATGCCCGGCGTGGGCGAAAGACACCGTGCAGAAGCTGGTGAACAAGGGCTTTTTGCAGGGCGACGATAAGGGCAAGCTGGCACTGAGCACCGACCTGCTGCGCCTGCTGGTTATCAACGACAGAGCACATTTGTACGACTAAGAGAAAAAAACGAGGGGAAAGATATGCGGTGACACCATAACAAGGGGATAACCGCATGAAATTAACGGAGTTTACAAGACCGGAGGTGGAATACCTTCGGCAGGAATGCAACTTTACAGACGAGGAACGCGCCGTGTTCGACATGAGAACATCTGCGCGTTCTATCGTTGAGATCGGACTTACACTGCATATGAGCGAAAGCACCGTGTACCGCAAGCTAAACTGCATCAAACGTAAAATATTGCGAGTTTTATGACAGGTTTGGGACAGTGAAAAGCCTTATACTGAAAGTATAAGGAGTGAACGCCTATGAGTTACGAACAACGTCTTGAGTTGCTGGGCTACGACCCTGTTTGCGCTCGGCGCGTTGCAGAGGACTACCGCGAAGCAGGAAACACGGAGTATCTGGAGGAATATCTTGCATACAAAGAGGCTGCGCGCAAGTCCATCAGCGAACACGTTACGGAGGTGCTGGGCTAATGGCATATGGAGCACCTTACGGATACGGCGGTTATACGCCGCAGTATCCGCCACAGCAATACCCGCAGCAGCAGGTTCAGCAGGCTGTACAGTCGCCGCAGCACCTTGTCAGGCCTGTCGCAAGCGTGGAAGAAGCGCGTGCCGTACAGACCGATTTCACGGGCGCATTGACCATTATGCCGGACACGGCACACGGCGCGATTTACACCAAACAGCTTAATTTGCAAACCGGCTGTGCCGACTTTGTGATGTATCGCAGAGCACAGGAGCCGGAAACGAATAAACCTGCGGAAATAGATTTGTCAGATTATGTTCCGAGAACGGAATTCAACGAGCTTATCCGACGGTTTAACAAGTTATGCGAACAACTGGGAGGTGCAAACGATGGTAAATAATCCGATGATGCAGGTGTTGCAGCTTATGAGGAACGGCGGAAATCCTATGATGATGCTGAACCAAATGACCGGCAATAATCCTATGGTGAGCACCCTAATGAAATCCATGCAGGGCAAAAGCCCGGACGCGCTGCGGCAGATGGCAATGAACATTGCAAAGGAACGAGGAATCGACCTCGATCAGTTTGCACAGCAGTTCGGCATGAACATCAAGTAAATACGAAACTGTAAAAAAACAGACGATTTTTTACGGTTCCCTTTTCAGTTACGGAATCTTGAAGAAAAATCCGACGTGAATTTGTCATGTTCGGAATGCGCGCGGTTCCGTTCAAATATATACTGAAAAGGAGATTTTCAAATGGATAACGATTTTGCAACCGGCTACGCTCTCGGCTCTGACAACAACGGCGGCGGCAATGACGGTATGTGGGGCGGCAACGGCTCGTGGATTTTTGCATTTCTGATTATTGCGCTGATCTTCGGCGGCAACGGCTGGGGCTGGGGCAACAACGGCGGCAACGGCGCAGGCTATCAGGGTGCAGTAACTCGTTCTGACCTGTGCAGTGAGTTCAATTTCAACAACCTTTCCCGTTCCGTTCTCGGCATTCAGGACGGATTGTGCAACGGCTTTTACAGCATGAACAACGGTATGCTGACCGGCTTCAACACGCTTGGCAGCGCAGTTTCTAACGGCTTCCACGGCGTGGACAATTCGGTTTGCCAGCTCGGCTATCAGAACGCCCAGCTTATCAACGGCGTAAACACCAACATGAACAACGGCTTTAACGGCGTGACTGCGGGCCTGACCGCACTCGGTACGCAGATGGCAAGCTGCTGCTGCGACACCCAGAGACAGGTAGAACGCGGTTTCTGCGACACAAATTACAACGCGGCAACCAACGCACGCGACATTATCCAGTCCACCCACAACGATACCGACCGTATCATTGCGCGGATTGACCAGATGGAAACTGCACGTCAGGCAGAGAAGATCGCGGCGCTTCAGACGGAGAACCAGACTTTGAAGTTTGCCGCTTCTCAGGAGGCGCAGAACAACTACCTTGTAAACGCTCTGCGTCCGGCTCCGGTACCGGCGTTCCCGGTTCCGGCACCTTACCAGTTTTCCGGCTGCGGCTGCAACACTTGCTGCGGCATGTGAGAGATACGTTCAGCCGGGGGACATTCCCCCGGCTTTGATAGGAGGTTTTGATTATGGCTTGCAAGCCTGTACAGAAACTTTGTCCGAACCTGCGTATCTCACAGAGCGTGACCTACGCAAGCGGCGTACTGACGGTAAATATTCCGGCGGGAGATTACCAGAACGGCTGCGTATACGGTATCGTCATCGCGCAGAACATTCCGTCAACAACGATCATCGGCGCGCCGGTGTTAATCACCATCGGAGACGGAACGGTAACGTATCCGCTGCTGAAATGCAACGGCGCTCAGGCGACAGTGTTTAATCTGGATACCCGTCACAAGTACCTTTGTCGGGTGGTCACTTCGGCAAACGGCGGCAGTTTCCGTATGCTCGGTAATTCCTGCTGCTCTCACTCTAACGCGCTGCGGTCCATCAACGGAACTGCACCGACAACGTAAGGGGGTGACGGCATGAAAAGAGGTACTATGATGCTGCTGATGCAGCGAAACCGCAGAAGCGACTTTACACCGGAGGAATGGAGAAACCGCAAGGCGTATCCGGAAAGCCGTGAGCATTACGGCGTGCGTTATGAAATGCCGCGTAACCGTTATATCGATCCTTACGGTTATGATGAGCCGCAGAGTTACTACGACGAACGGTTCCACGGCGGCAGAGAACCGGAGATGCGCGGTTATACGCGCTATTCCAACGGCAGATTTGCCCCGCACAGCAGCGCGGAATATCCCGAGTATGACGAGATGCCGACATACCATGACGAGGGTATGCGCCCGATTGGGTTTCGTGATGAACCTATGCGTATGGGGGATACTTCGTATGTAGGGGACAAGACACGCGGCAGCGACAAACAGCTCGGCTATGCACGCGGCAGCGGCGCAAAGCTCAACCGCGAAATGGCGGAACGCTGGGTGCGCGGCATGAAGAACGCGGACGGCTCGACCGGTGAACACTGGACGATGGAGCAGACCAGCGCAATCATGGAGCGGCACGGACTGCGATGCAATCCGGTGAAATTCTGGGTTGCGATGAACGCGGTGTACAGCGACCTCAGCGAGGTTGCAGAGCGCCACGGCGTAGGCAATGATGAATTTTACGCGGATATGGCAAAGTCGTTTTGGCTGTGCGACAAGGATGCCGTGGAAGACAAACTGGCGGCATACTACGAAAACGTTGTAAAACACAACTAAACACAAAAAGCAGGTGGAAACACCTGCTTTTATTTTACGAAAAGGAGAGAAGTATATGGCGAAAAGTGCGTGGGGCGCAATCGGAAAGGCGCTTGGAACAGGCATTAAGAACACCATTGCGGCAAACACAAAGAAGAACAACACGAGCAGTTCTTCTTCGAGCTCGTCGAATCGCGGCAGCAGCAGTTCTTCCGGCGGTTATACGGCTTCCGGTTCGGGCGGCAGCTACAACATCAGCAGTGACAAAGGCAAGAACTTTGTAAGCGGTGCGGCGGCAGGCTCGACCATGACCGGCGGTGACGGCTCGGTCTGGAAGAAGAACAACGACGGCACCACCACAATCACCAAGGGCGGGCAGACGTGGACGTATGGTTCTTCCGGCGGCGGTTCGTCTTACGGCGGTTCCTCCGGCGGCTCGTCTTACGGTAATTCTTCCGGCGGTTCGTCGAATGACTGGCTGAAACAGGCGCAGGCAAACTCCAATGCGTGGCACACGGCGGATGCTGCAACGAGAAAGCGCCTGCAGGAGGAAAACCAGCGCCTGTACACGGCACACGGCTACACCTACAACGGCAAAACCGGCACATGGAGCGCTCCACTGAGTGCGGAACAGCAGCAGCGAAAGAACAGCCTGAACAACACGGATTGGTCTACGGTGATCGGCGGCCAGATTGCAAGCGGCGGACGGTGGCAGGACGTTGAAGATTCGCTGAACAACCGCAATGAGAAAATCCTTCTCAACGGCGGCAAACTCGACCAGTACAGCAACGATGCGACAGCGCAGAACGCCAAGAACTACATCAACCAGATGAAACAGGTTGAGGAGCAGTATCAGGCCGAGCTTGACCGGCAGGAGCAAATCAAACAACAGCAGCAGGCGTACTATGACCGGATGGCAGACCAGATCAACCAGCAGTATTCCGCGATGCTGCCGGGTTTAAACCAGAGCTACGACGAGGCGGCGCGGCAGGCGTACATCAACTACCGCACAGCGCAGAGAGACCTTCCCTCTCAGCTTGCGGCGGCGGGCATTTCGGGTCAGGGCGCTGCGGAAAGCTCACTGGTGGCACAGAACGCCGCTTACAACTCGGCGTATAACCAGAACGAGCTTGCACGCGCAAATGCGATCCAGAGCGTGGAGAACAACCGTGCAAGCGCACTGGCGGGCAACTCGACGCAGGCGGCGCAGAGCATGGCAGAACTTGCAAACAGCCTGTATCAGCAGCGGCAGAGCATTCTTGCACAGCAGGAAGCGGCAAAGCAGAACATCATCGGCAATCTGTACAACTACGGCAACACAACCGGCAATTTCGGCGTAAACTCGACGCTCGACGCACAGCAGACGCTTGCAAACATTGCGTACAACAAGCGTGCGCAGGATATGCAGCAGTCGCAGTATGACCAGTCGTTTAAGAACGATCAGCAGAATGCTATGCGTGATTACTACCTCAAACTCTGGGAGGGCATGGGCAATCGCGGTGCAACGGCACAGATTGCAGCAGTGCTCGGCATTCCTACCGGTGCAGTTTACGGTCAGGGTACCTACAACTCGAATTATTACTAAACAATACGGGGGCGGCTTAACCGCCCCTTCTTTTATGGAGGCGTACAATGGCATTAAGCAAGGGCCGCAGAGAGCAGCTTGAACAGGCAAAGAAAAACGCTAAGATCAAAGCGAAACAGAAGCAGAACAAGGCGCTGATTCAGCAGTACAATGCGACGCACAAGAACGCACCGAAGCAGACGATCTCCGCTAAGGGCGGAAGCCGAAATACACGGCAGAGTACAGGAACGACCAGAAGCACGGCAGGCAAAACGCGGATGAATGGTTCGCTGGGAAACTCGTTCGGCGGCTCGAGAACCGGAGGTGCCAAGACCACCACAGACCGCCGTGCAAACGCAGCACACAAGGCGGATGCGGAGAGACGGCAGAGCACGACGCTGAGACTCGGCAGTAATTACCTTACCGGCGGCAGTACCAGAAAGGCAACGCCTTATGCTGCGGCACAGCAGGTGTACACGCCACTGCGGTCAAACGATAGACGTGCACGGGCTGGCAGAGCGGCAGATGCAAACCGCACGATCAATGGTTCGCTGGGTAATTCGTTTGGAGGTAAGCTGCCGACTGCTGCGCGGAATACGCAGGAAACCACCACTACAGAAGATCGTCGCGCACGCATCGGCAGAAAAGCGGACGAGGAAAAGAAACAGCGTCAGACCGCGATTGATACGCTGAATGCGAACTCGGTGCGCTGGCACAATACGACAGATGAGACGGAAAAGAATCGCCTGCATGCGGTGAACAACCGCATTCGTTCGATGTACGGCATGACATACGAGGGCAAGACCGGACGCACTTATCTGCCTACAGCCGGACAGAATGTGAATGTTTCTCACCCGGTTGAATTGTATTCCGGCGCGGAGCAGCCACAGACCGAATTCAATACCCAAGAAGATAAGGACAAGCGGTATAAAGAAATTCAGTCAGAAATCGACCGCATGAAGAAAGCGTATACCGGATTGAGCAATTTTCATTTTGGTATGAGCGAGAATAATAAAGCGGATAAGGATGCAAAAAAACAGCTTATTAAAACGCTTGAAGATGAACGCAATGCGGTAACTGGCGGCACTACTCGAAAGGTACAGGCGGCAAAGTCCATCGGAAACCAGATTGTTGGTTCTCCGGCGGCGCTGGCGGAGACGGCGCAGCAGCAGTCCGCAAATGTGGAGGAAAGCCGAAAGAATCCGGAATATGTGAGACTGGAACAGCTGCAAGAACAACTTGAGCTGACACTTGCAGGCTTACCATCTACGGATGCGGATGGTAAGCCGCCCGCTGAGTATATGAACGTATACAATCAGCTGCAATATGTTAAAGAGCAGAAGGACAAACTGGCAGTTAAGACAACAGTCGATCCGAATAAATGGGGTCAGCAGAAACTTACAAAGGCAGCCGAGCAGAAAGCAAACGCCACCACCGGTATGACGGAGGGAAAGAAGTTCGCAGCAGATACCGCAATCGGTGTAGCAGGAAACGCACCACAGATGGCAGCATCTTTTATTCCGGTTGTCGGCCCTGCGATCGGTGCAACGTGGTCAGGCGTTAACGCAGCCGGTCAGCGCAGTTATGAGTTGAATCAGCAGGGTGTTGCTCCAAATGAATCGCTCGGACGCGGCATCGTCAGCGGCGTAATCGAAGCCGCAACAGAAAAATCGCCGATGGAAAGTCTTGCGAACATTGCAACAAAAGGCGGAAAGGGCCTTGTTAGTAATATTGCAAAGCAGGCGCTTAGCGAAGCCGGAGAAGAAAGCCTCGGTTATGCAGCAAACTATGCGGCGGACGTTGCAGCAAACGACCCGAACGCGCATTTCTCACTTTCCGAACTGGGACAAAACGCACTGGGCGGCGCGGCAGGCGGCGCAATGTTCGCCGGTATCGGTACGGGAATCCATGCGCTGAGAAATGGCGTGAACTATCTGCCAACGGCACGGAACAGGAATAACGCAGCGCAAAACCAGACAGCACCGGTTGACACGCAGACGCAGACGCAGTATACTAATACTAACGGAGGTGTAGCAAATGGCATCAACGGACAACAGAACGGCAACGGAGATTATCGAACAGGATTATCTGCCGTTGGAGCAGACAATCGTCAATCAGTTCCGGGACGAGGGGACATCGGACGAGGAAATTCTGCAGTTTCTTCGGGAGTTCTCGTAACTCCTGACACAAGACAAACAATGAATGATAGAGGCATGGTCGATTTTGGTTTGCGTGAAAGCACCAGCGACAATGCCTCTTTTTCGCGTGCTCTTGATGCGGCAAAAGCAAGCAATCCGCACGGCGCTTTTGTTGACTCGCAGCCTGCCGATACGCTCAACACAGAGGGCACGAGAACCTTTATGAGCCAAGACGGCATGGCAGGCGCAGCAGTTAAACGTGATGGCGATATTGTCGGCGTATTCAAAAACTCTACAGATAGCAGACCTGGTGCAGTGAATGACCTTATTATTACTGCGCTGTCTAATGGCGGCAATAAATTAGATTGCTACGGTATGGGACTGGGGAAAAAGTATACTCAGCTCGGATTCGTGCCTGTGGCTCGTATGGACTTCAACCCGGAATATGCGACGGATTGGAAGCCGGAGTTTGGCACGCCTGATGTAATCTTTTGGATGCACAACGGCGATTCCCCGCAGACGGTAGCCTCGAAGTATGGCAGTTACCAGACGTATAGCAATGACTACATCAAATCTCTGCCGACCTTTACCGATTACGATGCGGCGGGACAATACCGCGATATGCTGCTGGAACAGCAGAAGGCAGGACGGACGCAAAATGTCAACACACAGAACCCCTATGATATTAACCCGAAGCTGAAAAAGGCGGGGGTGAATGCGGAAAGCTCGGTGGGTGCGGCGGAAACCGGATTTGACCCGTATTCCAAGATGGTGAATGACTATGGCGCGATTGAGCCGGGTATGAACCCGGCGCGCATGGTGGATGTGCCGCAGAGTACGAACGGCACGGACAGAGTAAGCAATGTTGCAAGAACGATTATGGAAAGCGGCGTGACACCGGACAACCTCATTCCGGCACTGGAAAACCATGTTGCAGAGGGTTTGTTTTCGCATGATGTGAAGTCGCTGAAAAAAACACTCAGCGGTGCGACGAAAACCATTCAGAAGAAGGGATGGCAGGGCGCGTTTGATCAGTGGGAGGAAGTGACGGACGGCCGCAGAGCCGTTACGGACGATGATATTGCACTCGGTCAGATGATGTACACGGCGGCGGTTGAAGCGGGCGACACGCAGACGGCAATGAAGCTTGCGGGTGATCTTGCGGTACAGGGTACGGCACTCGGACGCGGTGTAAATGCGTTTAAGCTGCTGAAAAAGACCACGCCAGAAGGTCAGCTTTACTACTTGCAGAAGTCTGTACAGAAGATTCAGCAGGAGTATCAGTCGCGGTTTGATAAGCAGGCGGGAAAGGCTGCGAAAAAGCAGGGTGTCCCGGCGGAAGATATTGCGGACCAGTATGGCCTCAAGCTGAACGAGGATTTGGTACAGGAGTTTCTGAACGCGGAGACGCAGGAAGCACGCGACGCGGTTGTAGACAAGATTTACAATGACGTTGCGCAGCAGATTCCCAAGACGGCAGGCGACAGGCTGAACGCATGGCGCTATTTTGCGATGCTCGGCAATCCGAGAACACATATCCGCAACATTATGGGTAACGTAGCCTCTGCGGCGGCGCTCGATACCAGCCACAAGGTTTCGGCAGTAGGTCAGAAGTTTTTGCCGCAGGAAAAGCGAACCCGTGCGCTGCATACGAGCAAGGCCGCAAAGCAGTTTGCCAAGGCGGACTATGCAAACGTCGAGGCGGAACTCAGCGGTAACGCCTACAAAAACGAGATGAGCGAAATCAAGCAGCGGCAGAAGCTGTTTCCAAAGCCACTGCAAAAGGTGATGGACGCGAACACATGGGCACTTGACGCGGAAGATCAGGTTTTTAAGAAGAAATCCTACATTGACAGCATGGGTAACTTCCTGACGGCGCGCGGCTGGGACGTGAACAATCTGACGGAAGCGCAGCTGAACGAGGCGCGTCAACACGCGATTCAGGACGCGAAGATCGCAACGTTTCAGGATGCGTCGGCACTGGCGGACACGCTCGGCCGACTGGAAAAGAAGAACAAGGCAACAGAAGTTATTATCGGCTCGCTTGTGCCGTTCAAGCGCACGCCAATCAACGTTGCAAAGCGCTCGTTTGAGCTGTCGCCGGTCGGACTGCTGAAAGCAATCACCTATGATGCGGTGCAGGTCAAGAAGGGCAACATGGACGCAACCAAGATGATTGACCACATCGGACAGGGTCTCACTGGTTCGAGCGTTGCGGCGCTCGGCGCGTTCCTTGCAGCGCAGGGCATTTTCTCGGCAGGTTCGAGCGACGACGACAAGGAAGCAAACTTCGATGCGGGCATGGGTCAGCAGGAGTATGCAATCAACATCGGCGGCAAGTCGTATACGATTGACTGGGCGTCTCCAACTGTTGTACCGCTTGCGATGGGCGGCGAACTGTATGAAGCACTGCACCAGAAGTACGACGACGAGGAAACCGCGTTCAATCAGGCAATGGCAACGGTCAGCCGCATGTTTGACCCGATGCTCAACATGACGATGCTGTCCGGCATTGGCTCGACGGTTTCGAGCGCTGCATACAACAAGAGCAATCCGCTGTTTGGCATTGCAAGCAACGTTGCAACCAACTTTGGCGGTCAGTTCGTGCCGACGCTGTTCGGTCAGGTTGCGCGGACGGTGGACAACACGCGCAGAACCACCTATGCGGACAAAAACAGCCCTGTTCCGTCGAGCGTGCAGAAGTTCTTGCAGCGGCAGGCGAACAAAATTCCGGGACTGTCGCAGTATCAGCCTGCCTATACGGATGTTTGGGGCAGAGAACAGAAGAACGGACCGGACAACGTGTTCGCACGCGCGGCGTACAACTTCTTCTCGCCGGGCTATCTGGCGGATGCAAAGGGCACACAGACCGAAAAGGCACTCAAGGAGCTGTATCAGGCAACCGGCGACAACTCTGTATTGCCAAGCAAGCCGCAAAAGTATTACAAGGATGCAGACGGCACGAAGAAGTTCCTCTCTGCGTCGGACTACTCCAAGCTGACAAGCCAGAGCGGCAAAATCTCGCTCGATGCAATCGATAAGCTGACAAAATCCGAGGCATACAAGCAAATGTCGAACGATGAGAGAATCGAAGCGGTTGCAGATATTTACAAGTATGCTAAGGCGATTGCGGCAAACAAGGTATACAAGAAGGAACTGGACGGCACGACGAAGATTGTCAGCGAAAGCGGCATTGAGCCGGGTTTGTACTACGCCTACAAGGAGATGGAGGACAGCCTGAACAACGATATGGAAGGCTGGGAGGCACGAGACCAGGTGTTCAGTGCGATCAAGGCTGACAGCTCGCTTTCCGATCAGGAGAAGAACGGCCTGTATCACACGCTGCTTATCAAGGGTACATCTGACATCCAGTGGGAGAAGTACCAGAAAATCAGCGGCAAGGTGACTGCGGAGGAATATGTGGACGCGATGATTCAGAAGCAGGCTATCACCAAGGAAGGCGAGGAGATCGAGGATGGACGCGCTTCGTTGGAGGCTACGGAGTTTTCGTATTACCTCGATTCCAAGGGCTACACCGGAGAAAAACGGCAGGCGTTCGAGGACACGTTCAAGTTCTATTCGATGCATAAGGCTGACCCTGCAAACTATACGTTTGATATGATTCGTGAGAACGGCGGCGCGAAGGAGAAGGACGCTATCGGAGAAGTGGAAAGCGCCGGTATCAGCGCGGCACAGTACGCACAGATTAAGTCTGCGGCAAGCGGTGTTACCTATGAAAAGGGCAAGAAAAATGCAAAACTCGCAGCAGTAGGCGCGGTTGTCAGCAAAATGTCTACAAACTACGATCAGTATGCAGCGGTTATGCATGCGCTCGGCTATAAGAACATCGACAGTTACTACACGAGCGGCGGCAAGCTGCCGGAAAATAGCGGTTTGAACACCGGTATCAATGTAAACCGTTCATCGGCTTCGCAGAAAACCAGCAGCGCGGGATTTGTTAATCCGACTACGGCAAGCAACTCGGTTGTAACCAGCGGGATACGGCGGCAGAAACGCGGTCAAGACCTCGAAAGGCTACAGCAGCACCAATCATGACGGCATCGACATTGGCGGCACAGGCGGCAATCTGAACGGTCAGGCGGCGGACAGTATCGGCGGCGGCAAGGTTACTGAGGTTGGCTACGATGAGAACGGCTACGGCAACTATGTTGTGGTAGACCACGGCAACGGCTATACCTCGCTGTACGGCCACCTGCAGAAAGCTACGGTTAAGCAGGGAGACACGGTAAGCGCGGGTCAGCCGGTCGGCGTGATCGGCTCCACCGGCAGCAGCTCCGCTCCACACCTGCACCTGAGAGTGCATAAGAACGGGCAGAGTATTGACCCGAGAACGGTTATTCCGGGGTACGGGAAATGAGAAAAGGGAGGGCGTGTGCCCTCCCTTTTCTCATGTTCTATCTGTAAAAGCATCATTATATGTGCTTTGTGGTGTAATGACGGAAAATAAATGTGGGAAAATACAATTTGCAAGTGATGTGTCATTTGATGTGTCACCTGTGATTTTTAATGCATAAATCGTTAGATATAGCTGAGATTTTTAAGAATTACATATTGAAGCAACTGCAATATGCTATAATTTTACCCTTGTATCTAAAACCAAATAAAAATCCTCGTCAAATTCAGAGTTTGGCGAGGATTTTCTGTTTTTGCGAATTTATTTAAGGTATAAAACGAAACAAGGGTATTGCGACGGTTGCCTCCTAAATGGGTTTGAAAGGGGTTTTGTGGGGTGTTGGGTGTGTCACTTGATGTGTCACCTAATAGACGCGATTTTCCCGCTATCGCGCGCTTGCTGAAATTCCGAAATACGAGCGGCGGCAGACGCAAATGCCTCGTCAGAGAGGTGCGTATAAATTCGCGCGGTCATAGCGATGCTTTTGTGCCCCATGAGTTCTTTCGCTACATTGATAGGTACGCCTGCGGTTTGCAAATCGGTTGCAAAAGTGTGACGCATACAGTATGGAGTGAGGTCTTCGGCTACTTTGGATGTCTCTGGTATAATAGTCTTGCGGAAAGTCTTTGCACCCATGTCAATATCAAGAGCACGCTTAAAAGTTTGCCACATGTGATACATGGAAGATATGCTATATGGAGCACCAGTTATCGGCTGAGTAAAGATATATCCTGTGCCTCCGGTGAGATACGGACGCAATGCAGGATTGATAGGGACGGAACGATCGCCGTAGTCGGTCTTTGCCGAATGCAGGATTATTCTGTTTTCGCTCAAACGCACATCTTCCCATTTGGCTTTGCGAGTTTCAACCGGACGCGCACCAGTGTAAAGCATAAACAAAACCCAAAAACCGGCGCGATGTGTTTTGCAGACGTTGAGTATATGCTTCCGCTCATCTGCGGTAATGGCTCTGTGCGTACCTCTTTCTGCTGTTGGCATAGTGATTCCCTCGGAAGGGTCAAATGTGAGTATGCGCTCTATACGAGCCTGCTTAAACGCAGCTCTAATGAATGTGATTAGTTTGGTTGCGAGGGAAAAGGACTTTCCGGCAACCTCATTCATAATACGCTGTAAATGCGCTGACTTAACATCGCACAGCCGCATATTCCCGATGACCGGAGAGATATAATTTTTTTGCATGCCAACCATGTTTCGATATGTGCTATTTGCTACCGTGGTCTTTTTGTAGGTCTCCAGATAATCTGTAAACCACTTATCAACTGTGGTATTTTCGTTAATAATGTCGATACCCTGTTCAAGGCGGCGTTTCTTTTCCTCCACCTTTCTCCACAAATCGCGTTGCGTCTTTGCACGGACATTGTAGCGCTTGCCCGCAAACGAGAATGATTCACGATAATATCCATCTTTGTTTTTATTCATGTTGAAAAACCTCCTATTTTGTCGTATAATAAGAGGGTAGAATTCCGTTCCAAAGTTTCTACCCTCGTTTCCCGCTTCGGTGCTGTCAACGCCGGGGCGGGATTTTTTTTATTCCTCTTTTTTAAATCCCAGCGTAATCATGCTGATAGAAAAGATTGCTGCAAGAACATTTACGATGAAAATATCGCAAAAGCCGCGTGTTGCGATGATACTGTATGCGGTAACGCCGAAAGAAAACAGGCAGTATAGACCAACGAAAGAAACAGCGGGTTTTCGCCCGGCTTTGGTTGCAACGGCCAGTTTGTCACATACGGCATAGCCGCAGCCGATTATAGCAAAATCAATGAGCGCGGTCATATAAAGCTGCGGTGTGGATGGAAAACTAAGTATCGTCACCAGAAACGGAATGTTCATCAGAAAATTGCAGATATACAGCATGATGATATTTACAACGATCATTGTAATAATACCTGCAATGACTGCAACAATGTTCAAGGCCGCAACCTTTGCTGGTGTGCGTTCCATGCTGTCCATTGGTACCCTCCTTTATTTGTCCGTTTTATGGGACAGTTGTTTGTTTGACAAATCTTACCTCTTGAATATCGAACAAATGTTCGATATTATTATATCGGAATTTGACGAACGGTTTTGATTGCATTTTCCTCAAAATGGTAATATGCTAAAACCAAAGAACGAAAGGCGGAAATTCAAATGGACAATATCGACAAGCTGTTAAACTACATCAATTCGTTTTCAAATCCCCGCCTCATCTTGGACACACTATCCGCGATTGCTGAACCAGTCATCAATCACCGCGATAATGTGCATGAGGAATTGCAGGTCGGCATCCGAGATCGCGGCGCTGCCGCTCTCGATGATGTGAAGTTTCTGCAAAACTTCAAGTAAATCTTCACGGGTTACTTGGTTGTTCTCCCTCGCTTCGGCTGCGGCCGGAGTGGGGGAGTTTTTGTTTCGATAGTAAGCATCGAGGTCTGTATCGACTATATCACTTATTTGCAGATTGAATGCGCTTGCAAGTTTTTCAATAACGCCCATGCGCGGTTCTCTGCGCCCGTTTTCCCATGTGGAAACGGCTTTGTCCGACACGTCAAGTAGCTTTGCAAGATCGCTTTGCGATAAGTTGTGATGTTCGCGCAATGCCTTAATGTTCCTCGATATATCCATTGTGTCACCCCCTTTTTATATCTCAAATACAGTATAACACCGTGAGTAGAGATATGCAACAGAAAAGTAGAAAAAATTCTACAAATGTTCTTGACAGGTGACACAAAGTAGAGTATACTATAATTACACCGAACGAGGAGGTGAAGAAAAAATGATGTACACGGTAAAGTTAGCACGCATTGCAACCGGCCTTACGCAGGTGCAAATGGCTGAAAAAATGGGTGTTTCTCGTGATACTTACCGCAAAATCGAGTTAAACCCGGAATGTGCAACCATTGCACAGGCAAAGCAGGTAGCAGCGATTACGAATATCCCGATCGATGCTATCTTTCATTGCGGCGGAAATTTTTTTGCACCGGATGGTGACAAAAAGTAGAGTTCCTGCGGTGAAATAAACCCGGCCTGCAAACCGAGTTTATAACAGCCAAATGTTTACCGCGAATGCGTTGCACCTTTCGGGCACTGTTGCAGCAGCGCTTCTGTGACGCATTGTATTTCTTGTGCTGATGACAGCAGCAGGGGACCCACGCAAATACAGTTTTGCAGGCGTACAAGACTACCGTAACCACAAGGATTTTTACGCTATCCCAGCGGTGGTGGGTACGCAGGCACGAGTGCAAACTCACGGTGCGGGGTAATTCAAAAGTTTGGTCAAGGTGATGACCTCCCTTATATCGAATTACCCATATCGGGCATTTGCATTATACCACTTTATGCATAAGAAAGCAAACATTTGAGCGCGCAAGCGCAAGGGCTACGAACGGCGAAGCACGGCACGGAGTTGCAGCGGAAAACCAGCGCACATCTAACGTCTGCTAACAGGCAACTAACAGGCAATCAACACACAGAACGGAGGGCTGAAAATGGAGGAACGAACATACAAAGCGCTGCGGCAGGAAGTGAAAAACGACCTTGAACAGCTCTTTCCGGGAACCGTACTTTTAACGCTTGAACAGGCGGCTAAAGTATACGGATTTCAGGATAAACGGGCGGCAAAGAAGATTATCGGTGCACCGAGGGTGCCCGGTGAGAGACGGGTAGTTTACTATTTGGGAGACGTTGCAAGTGACATTGCAAAGCGCCGCATCGGCAATGTTAGATAACACTCTAACAACAGACCATCAACACACAGATAACACACAATCAACAAACCGATAACACACCGACAACAAACCATCAACACACCGAGACGTAAGAAAGAAAGTAACAAAGAAAGAAAAGAAGTATATATATATTCTCCCTACGGTCGAATATATATTAATTTAACTTTCTAAGAAAGAAAGAAAAGAATAACCCTCTCACTACGTTCGAGGGTTACAAGAAACCGCGAAAGGGGATTGAAACCAATGACCTACAAACACTACGGATGGCTTGCAGGAATGTGCTTTCTCGGAACGCTGATTTCCGGCGGTATGACCGAGAACGGCCGGATTGACCTGTTCAGCGGAGCAGCTATCATGTTCGCCTTGCTGGCTGTCGGCATGGTGAGCGCAAGGGCAAGCCTGTTGCTTGCGGCATGCGAGCAGCAGAAACGCTATCGCGGTCGTTACCGCTGAGGGGAGAAAACAGGATATGACGGAAGCGAGAAGGAAAACGCTGAAAGTCAAAGACATGCAGCGCCGGGTTATCGGCAAGGCGATGAACGCCGCGAAGTACGGCTTGCATATGCGCGAGAGCGCAAAGACAATCAGCATGAACGGAGGACACAAGCATGGTAGTGAAAATTAACGGCTCGGCGTTTGATACCGAGAGAGTGATGCGGTTTGCACCGCACAAGAAGGACGGACTGGATTTTAGACCGGAGGACGTATGCACGCTGGATGAACTGGAACAGTGGTGCGAGAAGATGGCAAAGCTGCCGACGACACAGCAGGTTAAGACCGTAGATCGCATGGGATGGCGGTTTGTGCTGCTGAAAGATATCTACGGCAACACGCTCCCACAGTGCTTCGCGCCGATCAGTGGGAATTTGGAGATGCCGGAACGGGCATGAGAAAAGCCGCTGACGGGTGGTAGGATACCCAATCAGCGGCAAAGGTAAATTGATTTAATACAAGGATACCACAGAGGAGGACGAAAAGCAAGTGAAATGCTACAAAGGCTTTGACAAGGACTTGAAATGCCGTGGTTTTCAGTACGAAATCGGCAAAGAGTACGAGGAAAACACGGCGGATATTTGCCACAAGGGTTTCCACGCCTGCGAGAACCCGATGGACGTATTCGGATACTACAACCCGGCAGATTCGCGTTACTGCGAGGTAGATTTGGATACTAACGAGCAGACTGGGGAGGACAGCAAGCGGGTTGGCAAAAAAATAAAGATTGAAACAGAGATTGGCCTTTCGGGGCTGATTCAGGCTGGCGTGAAGTTCATTCTGGAAAAAGTGGATTTTAAGAGCGCGAAAGAGAGTAACACGGGCAACCAGAGCGCCGCCACGAACACGGGCAACCAGAGCGCCGCCACGAACACGGGCAACTGGAGCGCCGCCACAAACACGGGCAACCGGAGCGCCGCCACGAATACGGGCTACCAGAGCGCCGCCACGAACACGGGCTACCAGAGCACCGCCACGAACACGGGCGACTGGAGCGCCGCCACGAACACGGGAAACCAGAGCGCCGCCACAAACACGGGCGACCGGAGCGCCGCCACGAACACGGGCTACCGGAGCGCCGCCACGAACACGGGCGATTGGAGCGCCGCCACGAACACGGGCAACCAGAGCGCCGCCACAAACACGGGCAACTGGAGCGCCGCCACGAACACAGGCGACTGGAGCGTCGCCAAGAATACGGGCAACCAGAGCGCCGCCACGAATACGGGCGACTGGAGCGCCGCCACGAATACGGGCGACTGGAGCGCCGCCACGAACACGGGAAACCAGAGCGCCGCCACGGTTGGAGGAGCGGAAAACATTGCGGTCGTTACCGGGTATGGCAGCAAAGCGAAAGGTGCTGTCGGCTGTTGGCTGGTGCTCACGGAACGTGATGAAAAAATGCACATTTTAGGCGTTCAGGCTGTTTGCGTAGATGGAGAAACCATCAAAGCGGATACGTTTTATATGCTGAAAAACGGCGCGATTATAGAGGTGGATGAATAATGAAAGACAAGAAGCTGTTTCAGAGCCTGCTTGATCTGGTTCTTGAAAAGCAGGACAGCGAAGTGAACGCAAGCATTGACATGAATGTTTCCACATTGGGATGTACAGCTTCGGTTTGGCTGATGAATGTCGAAGACAAAAAGATCACTGGGGCGAAGGAATATTATACCCGCACTGGTGATGGGCTGTGGGCGAAAACGAAAGACGGAAAAACGGAAATCGTGCGTGACGAGGACGTCTTGGAGGCGCTGCGCAATGCGTGATACTATTACCGGATGCCCTGAGCGAGCGTTAGAGCCGCCGGAGAGGGCAGATCAGGAGCGGCTTAACCGGTTGCAGGATATGCGCGAGGCGGAAACAGCTATCGGGCTGTATCTGGAGGATTACAAACACCTATTCAGCATCGAGATTAAGAACTTCTTGCTTGATTTACGGATTGCTGTGCAGGACTTTGAACAGGAGGACGAACCATGAATTTATACGAATTGACGCAGGAATTTGCGACTGCAATGCAGGCTATCACGGTAGACCCGGAGACCGGCGAGGTCAGCGGCTTTGAGGCTGTAGACGGTCTAGATGCGGCGTTTGAGGACAAGGCCGAAGCGTATGCCGTCACCATCAAGAACCTTGACGCGGAGGTTAAGGCGCTCAAGAACGAGCGCGACAACCTCAAAGCGCGAGAGGATGCGACCAAGAAGCGCATGGAGTACATGAAGCAGCACCTTGCGGATAGCATGCTTGCAGTCGGCAAGGACAAGATCAGCACGGCCAAGGCGGCGCTGTCGTTCCGCAAGAGTATGCAGGTGAACATTACGAGCGACGTAATGGTTCCGGACGACCTGTGCAAGGTGGTTATCGACCGCAAGCCGGACAAGACGGCAATCGGCAAGCTACTGAAATCCGGTGAGGCCGTACCGGGCGCGGAGCTGGTAGAAAACATGAATTTGCAGGTGAAGTGATATGAACATCAGGTTGCTTAATGCAGACGAGATCGAGTGCCGCGTAGCGCAGGTGTCAAAGTCTCAGTATGGCGTATCGTGTTCGTTGCTACTTTACAAGGACGCACGTTGCGATATGTCCATTCTGGACGAGGTGTACGGTCAGACAAACTGGAAGCGCGAACACGTTATCATCGACGGTCGGCTTTACTGCAATGTCTCTGTCTGGGATGCAGAAAAAGGACAGTGGGTTGTAAAGCAGGACGTAGGAACGGAAAGCAATACCGAGAAGGAGAAGGGACAGGCAAGCGATAGCTTTAAGCGGGCGTGCACCAACTGGGGTATTGGCCGAGAACTGTACACGGCTCCTGTGATTTGGGTTCGGCTCAGGGATAAAGAGTATTCCGAGCAAAACGGCAGAATTAAGTGCAAGCAGTCGTTCCGTGTGCGCAGTATCCAGTATGACAAGCGCAGGATTTCCGGCCTTGTGATTGAGGATGAAAAAGGAGAAGCGCGGTTTGAACTTGTACCGCCGCCGGTCGAACTGACCGAAGTCCAGAAGAAAGCAAAACGCGTAAAGCAGCTGCTTTATGATATCAGCGGCAAAGATGCGGATACATCGTCTAAACTGTGGCGTGAGCAGTACCAGAAGGACGAAAACGACATTGTAAAGATGAATGCTGCGATTTTGGAGCTTGAACCGAAGTGGAACGCTATCAAGGCAGAACAGCACAAGGCGGTGCAGAATGACGCATGAATTCGATCGTGCGCAGGTAGTGCACAATGACCTCGGAAACTGGCTGTGTCTGCACATCAAGAACGCGCCGATGGCGCGGGCGGAGTGCGAACAGATGAAAGAGGGCAAGACCTATACCGCCGAGGTGAAGAAGAAGTACGACAAGCGCTCCGGGCGGGCAAATGCCTATGCTTGGCAAATGATGTCAAAACTGGCTGCAAAGCTGGGAATCAAGCGGGAGGAAGTCTATCGACAGTACATCCCGGAAATCGGAGACAATTACAGGCTTGTGCCGTATGTGAACGGTCAGCAGAGAGACTTTATCGCTGACCTGTGGAGCAAGCAAGGCCTCGGATGGGTAACGCAGGATTGTAATGGCGGTTATCTACTTTGCTTCTACGGGTCGAGCACTTACAACACCTTACAGATGGGTCGGCTTATCAATCTGATCGTGCAGGACTGCAAGGAGCAGGGTATTGAGACCGAACCGGAAAGCACGGTGATCGGCTGGCTGAGTAAGTGGAAACCGGAGGAACGCGAGGTATGAGGTGGGGCAACTACAAGAGATTTGTAAGAAATGCCAGTGAATTTTCGCACAAATACGCCTGCTGGGCATATAACCACAGAGGCTGGGCGAAGATGAAAAAAGCAAACCGCAAACTGGCAAAAAAGCGACTGAAAAGAGCGATGGAAAATGAGGCGAAAGAATGAGACGGCAGACCAAGTTTACCGGCGTTAGCCCGGCGGTTTGGAAGGAATGCTACGACAGAGACGGCGGTATTTGCCGTCACTGTGGGAAGGGCGGTGTTCTGCAAGCGTGCCATTTTGTATCGAGAGCACGCGGAGGCATGGGTATCACGACAAACCTTGTGATGCTGTGCCCGGACTGTCACCGGGAAATGGATCAGGGTGACGGAAAGGAAATCAAGCAGGAAATGCGGGAGTACCTGCAAAGCCTCTATCCCATGTGGAGCGAGGGAAACCAGAAGTATACGAAAGGGACGGGACGATAAATGGAAAAGCTGTTACTTACGCGCAAGGAAGCGGCGGACGCGCTGAACATCAGCGTGGACACACTGGACAAAATCCACAAGGCGGGTTATATCCGTTGCGTGCGTATCGGCGCTCGGGTGTATTACACGCCGGAAGAACTGAAATCGTACATCACGAAGGAGATTTGCAAATGCTGAATAAGATCATCTTACAGGGACGGCTTACCAAGGATTTGGAGCTGAGATACACGCAGAGCAACACGCCGGTTGCGGGCGGTACGCTTGCGGTACAGCGTTCGCGCAAGGATGCGGACGGACAGTATCAGAGCGACTTCTGTTCCGTTGTCCTGTGGGGCAAGCTGGCAGAGCACGCAAGCACATGGTTCCACAAGGGCGATATGTGCATTGTTTCCGGCCGTTTGGAAAGCCGTGACTGGCAGGACAAGAACGGCAATAAGCGTCGCTCGTGGGAAGTGCAGTGCGAGAGCATCGACTTCTGCGGCGGCAAGAGCGAGGGAAAGCCACAGAAGCAGGAAGAAAGCGATTTTATCTCAACGGATGAAGAATTCGACGAGCCGCCGTTTTAAGACAAGGTGAGGGACGATGAACGGGCACATTAAATTGCACCGTGCACTTACGGAGTGGGGATGGTACAAAGACCTTCCCACCTGCAAGCTATGGCTTCACGTCCTGCTGAGGGCCAATTACAAGGCTTGTGAGTGGCAGGGGATAGAAATACCGCGTGGTGCGTTCGCAACAAGCTATGCGGCGCTCTCGGCGGAAAGCGGATTGTCTGTGCAGCAGGTACGGACGGCACTCGGCAAACTGAAAAAGACCGGCGAAATCACGGTGGAAACCAATCGGCACTACACCGTGATTACCGTCAGCAAGTATGACGAGTACCAAAGCTGCGAGCGGGACGAAGTGCCGGAACCGGCAAAATGTCCGCCGAAGCCTAAAGCGCCAAAGCCAGAAAAGCCAAAAGAGCCGGACTGGACGGAACGGTTTAACGAACCGGTACGCTCAGCGGTCGAGGATTGGCTCAGATACAAAGCTGAACGCAGGGAAGGGTACAAGCCAACAGGATTAAAAAGCCTGCTCAGTGCCATTGAGAACCGCGTAAAGCAGAACGGCGAACAGGCAGTAGCCGAGGTTATCCGGCTGAGTATGTCGCAAGGTTGGAAGGGTATCATTTGGGACAGAATCGGAGACAAGCCAAAGAAACCCAAAGCGGATGCGCCGATGTTTAACGGTGCGCCCGCCGCCAGCGACTGGGAAAGTGAGTGGGCGGCACGAGTGAAAGCAAGCAGAGGTGAGAAGTGAAGTTTGTAATCAAAGGGCCGCTGCCGGGATTGAATGAGCTGATCGAGGCGGAACGGCGCAACCGGTACTTGGGCGCACAACTGAAAAAGAAGTGCGAAACCGTTGTGATGCACGCGGCACGGCAACTTGGCGGTGCGGAGTTTCAGGAGCCGGTTTACATGGTGTATCACTGGTACGAAAAAGACAGGAGACGGGACAAGGATAATATCTGCGCGTTTGGCAGAAAGGTGATTCAGGATGCGCTGGTGAAAGCACGATATCTGTCGAACGACGGATGGAAAAATATCCGAGGGTTTGAAGATCACTTTGATGTGGATGCGAAGAATCCGAGGATTGTGGTTGAGATTTTGGGAGCGGATGAGGATGGTCAGTGAAGCAGTTTTGAACGCTGCCCCAGATAATGATTTGATTCGTAACACGATGAAGAAAGCGGATTTGCTGCTGAACAGTTACAAAAATCCAGTGTGCAGCGTTTCGGGCGGCTCGGATTCCGATGTAATGCTTGATCTGCTGGAACGAGTACGAGGAAACCGCAAGATTACATACGTCTTTTTTAATACCGGTATTGAATACCGGGCTACGTTGCGGCATTTGGACGATCTGGAAGCCAAGTACGGGATTGAGATTGTGCGGCGCAAGGCGAAAAAGCCGGTACCGGTGGGGTGTAAGGAATATGGAGTGCCGTTCTTTAGCAAGGAAATCGCACAGAAAATAAGCTACTTGCAGGCGCACGGTTTCCAGTGGGAAAACGAACCGTTTGAGGTATTGGATAAAAAGTATAGCGGGTGCAAAGCTGGTTTGAAGTGGTGGACTTGCGAACACGGAGAACGGTCAAAATTCTCTATAAACAGTAAAGCCGGGATGAAAGAATTTATGCTTAGTACCCCACCAGAATTTGCAATCTCTGATAAGTGTTGCAATGGTGCAAAAAAAGATACTTCTAAGGCTTTTTTGAAAGAATGTAATGCAACAATCTGCATTGTCGGCGAACGACGGGCAGAGGGCGGTATTAGAGCAATGGCGCATACATCTTGCTTTGAACCGCTGCATCATTCCGGCGTTGCGCGGTATATGCCCCTCTACTTTTGGAGTGACGAGGACAAGCAGCAGTACAAGGAGCATTACGGCTTACGCTACTCGGATTGCTACGAGGTGTACGGAATGCGGCGCACAGGCTGTTGTGGGTGCCCGTTCAACAGCCGGTTCGAGGAAGATTTAGAGATTGTAAAGCAGTACGAGCCGCAGCTATACAAAGCTGCTATTGCGATTTTTGGCAAGAGCTATGAGTACACACGGGCGTACCGCAAGTTCCGCGATGCGTTCAAGCGCGCAAAGCGCAAAGGAGGCGAGGGGCAGACGTGGATAGACGGTGTTTAAACTGCAAGTGACACTACGAGGACGTCTGCTGCAACGGTGACAGCGAGCACCGGGCGGATTTCCGGTTGAAAGATGAGACGTGCGAGGAATGGGAGGAACAGAATGACGCTGAGTGAGTTTTACGAAATGGCGTATTCTACGAACGCGAGTGACACAGTAGCGGTCTATGTGTTTGATTCCGATGAAACGCGAGACAATTACAGAAGAGACCCGAGCTATGGGGGCTTTATGTTCACGCTTCAATCGGAATATAAACCAGCAGTATTTCTGACCAAGAAGTACGCAAATGCAAAAGTACAGAACTTTTACGCAATCGGGGCGAACCGGATTGATGTTGTGATTGATTTGGAGGAAAACGATGGCTGAGTATATTGAACGAGAAGCTGCAATTAAGGCGATGGAAAAAGCCGATTACACTGCAATCGCAGACGATGCCGACAGCTGTAAAGCGGATTATCTCAGAGAGATTATCGAGAGTGTGCCTGCCGCCAATGTTATTCCAAGACCGCGCTGGATTCCGATAACCGAACGCCTGCCAAAACCCGAAACCGAAGTGATGATTGCCTGCAATAGAAATGGCAGGCGATTTATTGCAACAGCAATTCATGAAGACGGGACGTTGTTCGTAGGAGACAGCAATTGGAACTGGAACGATATCTGGGAGTATGGCCGTTATGACGAAGAGCGTGACGATTACATCATTCCGGAGGGCTGGTGGGAAAGCAGATGCTTCACGCCGGACGATGTTTGCAACTACCCGGTAGATTGCGAAGTAACCCATTGGATGCCGATGCCGGAGTTGCCGGAGGAGAAAAACGATGGCGATAAGTAAGAAAATCCGCGAAGAAGTATACCGCAAATATGACGGGCACTGTGCTTATTGCGGCAGAGAGATTGCATACAAAGATATGCAAGTAGATCATTTTCTCCCACTGAGGGCATGGGGAATTGAAGATGCGGGGACAGATGATATTTCGAATCTCATGCCGTCCTGTCGAATGTGCAATCATTACAAGCGAGCCCATACGCTGGAAACATTCCGGCGCTACATCGCGGAAATTCCGAGAAAGCTGCGCGAAAATTACATCTATAAGGTTGGCGTAGTTTACGGGAATGTGATCGAGAATGAAAAGCCGATTGAGTTTTACTTTGAGAAGCAGAAAAGTGCAACTCATTTGGGAAAGGGGTGCGAAAATGGGTGAATACATTAAGCGGGATACTGCCATAAGAGCGGTGATGGCGGCGAAATGGGTGGACGGTTCCGACGGTGCCATGGCAATGGAGATTGTTGCCTCGCCGCCTGCCGCCGACGTTGTGCCGGTGGTGCATGGAAAGTGGATTCGACCGCACTGGAAAAACAGTGATTATTGTTGTGACTGTTCAGAGTGTGACGGGGAAGCAATGCACAGAGAATATCAATGGAACAAAAAGGGTATTTACCCTATCTGTCCTAACTGCGGCGCGAAGATGGACGGAGGCGCAGACAATGATTGAACTTAAATCTTGTCCTTTCTGTGGTGGAGAAGCGAGGTTGTTTGTAAATGACGGCGTAAGAGTGCTTTGTACTAAATGTCGCGCTTCCTCAGAAATTTTGGTGGACAATGAATGCTACAAAACCAGCGCTGCTGAAAAAGTGATTGAAGCATGGAACAGGAGGGCGGACAATGCGTGAAATCACCAAAGCCGACAGGGACAAGCCGATTGAACCGAAAATGGCGCGTGACGCTGTTACAGCGGTGCGCGATATAGCTGCGTATTTAACGGTGGGTGAGTGGTGCTTGATTATGGCAGGCGTGAAGAAAGCCGTTGAGAGAATGACACAGGAGAAAGACGATGAAGTTTAAGAAAGACGGGAAGGTTTACGAAAGCACGGAGGCAATGCTGAAAGCAAACTGCGGCACAACGTGCATGACAGAATGCGAAATCAGAACGCGTTGCCGTAAAGGGGAAAGCTGCGTAGATTACGCCTATGCGTACCCTGCGGAGGTGGCGCAGTATCTCGGATTTGAGGTGATCGAAGAAAACTCGCCCACCATTGCCGAGATAGTCGAGGAAAACAGCGAGGACGCAAAGCCGAAGCGCCGAACCCTTGGTGTGTCCAATCCGACGGATGACATGACCGAATATGTCGAGAAGTACCTCGAAGTAGTAAAGCCTGACCCGGTAAACCGCCCGGCGCACTACACGTCCGGCGGCATTGAATGCATCGACGCGATGCAGGCGGCGTTTGGCGTAGAGGCGGTAAAGGACTTTTGCCTGTGTAATTCCTTTAAGTACCTCTGGCGGCACCGGAACAAAAACGGTGTGGAGGACTTAAAGAAAGCACGGTGGTATCTGAACCGGCTGATTCGAGAGATGGAGGTGACGGAAAGTGAGTAAATGCGAAATTTGCGGCTCAAAGCTGAAACAGGGCACTGGTAACGCAATCTGCATTACTGTATGCAGCTCGATCAACCATTCGACGAATATTTCCAATTTGTCGTACTGCGACGAATGTTTTAAGCGCGTTGTGTATAAGCCGCTGCGAGAACTGAATGACAAGGCGCGGATGAATATTGTGTTTGATGGAATCGAGGAGGTAGAAGAATGAAGAAACTGTTTATTTCTCAGCCCATGAAGGACAAGACGGACGAAGAAATTCTCGTAGTCCGCGCAAAGGCTATCGAATCCGCAGAGCGTGAACTCGGTGAGCCAGTGGAAGTGATTGATTCGTTTTTTCAGAACGCGCCACATGACGCGCGTCCGCTTTGGTATCTGGCTAAGTCACTGGAACTGCTGTCTACGGCTGACGTCGCTTATTTTGCGAAGGACTGGGATAAGTACCGCGGATGCAAAATCGAGAACGAGTGCGTTATTGCATACGGCATTGATGTGATTGAGGATTACCGCAATGACCATCTCTGAAATCGCCGCCCAGATGGGCGTTACGCCGGAAACACTGGTGCAGGAGGTTATTGCAAATGGCGCAACAAAGGCGACTGTGTGGGTTGTTTTAGGCGCGCTGTTTACAATTTTTGCAATCATTTCAACGGTTTTAGGATTTATCCGCGATGATACCGTGTGGGGTTTGCTGGCTGTGGCTTCGCTGATGTTTGGCGCGTTCTTGCTGATTGCGGATTCAGCGAACTTGATAGCATGGAAAACCGCGCCGGAAACCACGGCGAACCAGTACATTGTTGAACATTATGGAGGTGGACAGAATGATTGACCTGCACAAGCTGGACAAGTTCCGGCTGAAAGACAGAGAACGCGAGTTTTACGGCTGCACCGGAGACAGCGGAAACGGTGTTTTCAAGGTGTATGTTGGCGGCAAGTCGTTCCGAGTGATCGCAAGCAATGGCATGGGCTGGGAGCACGTCAGCGTTTCGCCCGGCTCTGCACAGCGCAAGTGCTGCCCGACGTGGGACGAGATGTGCGCGATTAAGGATATGTTTTTCGGCGAAGACGAGCGCGTTATGCAATTCCACCCGCCTAAGTCGGAGTACATCAACAATTATCCGTACTGCCTGCACCTGTGGAAACCGATAGATACGGAGATTCCGCACCCGCCGATGATTTGTGTTTGAGGTGATACGGTGGACTTTGAAGAAATTGCGTTCCGCGTATTGATCGGAATGCTGTTGGTGTTTACAGGCTGCACGTTGGCAGCGCTGGCGATTATGCTGCTTAAAGCAGCGTTAGGAGGATTCGCATGACGGCTAAGTACATCAAGATGGGCGTGGAGGAATGGTACACCGAGGTTTACAAGTGTATATCTTGCGGTGCGGATACGATGATGACGAACAACGGACGGTATCTACAGCCGCGATTCTGCGCAAATTGCGGAGCGGCGTTTACGCAGGAGGAAAACGATGAACGTAGTAAGTGAAGATGTAAAGCTGCTGGTGGAAAAGGAGCTGGAAAGCGCAAATGAGCGGTTCCCACAGTTCCATAGCCCGCATGAGGGGTGGGCGGTGCTGCGTGAGGAATACGACGAACTGGAAGAAGAAGTGCATCAGCTCGACGGCGAGATCAACTGCTATTTGTGGGGAAGCGTGAAACGCAATACAACTGCTGACAATGTGGAAGCAGTTAAACAGCGCGCTATCGCTGCCGCTTGTGAGGCGGTGCAGGTGGCTGCGATGGCGCAGAAGTACCTTGATATGTTGGAGCGGATGGAGAAGGAAGAAAGCAAATGAACGTTACAAGCACAAACCTGCTGACGGGAACAGAGCTAACGCTCAAACCGGGGCACGGCATGACACGGACGCAGGAGTTATATGATTGCATCCAGATGTGCGAAAATATGCTGGAAAGTCTAAAAAACGATTTAAAGCAGGAACACCAAATGGAGATGCTCAATAAATACGGACTCCCGAAGCTGTTGATGGACGGGTGAGGCGATACAGCGCGGAGATGCGGCAGTATCTGGACGAGATACGGCGGTATGAAAATTGGAGGTACGGAAATGGCGAAGAAAAAGAAGGTCAACCCGAGGCGGAGACCTGCGACGCTGGCTGATGTGAACAAGGCCAAAAAGGAAGCAATGGATATTGCAATCACTTCTGCGTGGGCGATTTTGTTCACGGCACTGCGAGACAAGGAAGGGTTTGGATATGTTCGTCTAAGGCGTGTTTGGGATGAAGTGAATTACATTTCAGACAGTATAGACAAGGGCTATGTCGAAATTCATGATCTGGTAAACGAACTAAAGGAGCATGACATTAAACTGGAATGAGAAAGAAAAGCGAATGCACCGGATGTGCTCACTGGCGGGTACTGGGGACAAGCCAAGGGTCTAAACTGTGGGCGTGTCATTACATGATTGACACTGGCAAGCTGAGAGGGTGCGAACCCGGCACGGAATGCACAAGAAAAGCGGCTAAGATCAGCCGCCGGAGACGATACACGGAATTTGGTACGGAAGAGGTGACGGCACACGACGACTAAGGAATGGCTCAGACGAGGGATTGACCTTGAAAAGTCGATCTCAGCATTGGAGGAAGCAAGAGTAAGGGCGTGGACGCGGGCGACAAGCGCAACGGCAACCATCAAGGACACGCCGGGCGGCGGCGGTGACGTGACCGCAAACAAGGCGGATGCTTACCTTGCACTCAGCGAGAAGATACAGAGAGAGCAGGAACGGCTTGCGCTGATTAAGGCCGAGATTATCAGCACAACGGCTAAGGTGCAGGATGCGGCGCTGCGGGCGCTGCTGATCGAACATTACGTGAACGGCAGAACGTGGAGAGAGACTGCCGAAAAGATTCACTACAACGAGGACCATGTGCGGGGACGGATGCACGTTCGCGCCCTGCGGGAAGTGGAGAAGTTATTAACAGATTGTGCATGAATCTGTGGAAAACTTACCACACTATACCACAAAAACTGGTGTTATAATAGTATTGTGATAAAAGCTCGTAAGAGCAGAATCACGGAGTTTCGTTCCTCCATTTCTACCTAAAGTCCCGTTTTAAGCGGTGGGGAGACCTGCCGCTGACCTGCTCCAAAGTCTGCATGAGGGCGGCGGAGCGCCTTTCGCGGAACGAAGGCATTGATTATCCTTTCTATCATTGGCGTGTCATTTGCGCGGCACGCCGATATGCTCCAAAGCCTGCATGAGGGTGACGGAGTAATAACATACACGCTAAAATTGAGAATGGAATGCGGTGTCTAACGGGCAACAGGCACCGCAAACATGCTCGGATGGCTGCGTGAGGCCGGACGGGTAACGTATGGAACCTTTTTAGCCAAGGGCAACGTGGCGGACTTTGGCAAGCCTTGCATGATGGATGACGTGCAAGGCGATCTGTTCCCGAAGCTGCATGAGGCAGAGGGAGCACAACGCCTCCAACGAGGACGATAATATTCGGACAGCTCGGAAAGACGAGCCGACTAAAGGGAGTTACCAACTGTCGTTAAATAAGTGGGGCAACCGTGCAAACCGGAATCTGTTTCCGAACGCCTGCGGAGCTGCTGCAACGGCTTTGCAGAGTTCAGCGGGTGCTTGCAGGCACGCCGCGCCGGGGTCGCTCCCCGCTGTAACCTTACGAGGGAATCAGCCGGATTACAGACCGATAGCAACTGCGACACGACGGAGAGCAACGCCGAACAGCCCATAATGAGAGGGCGAGTGCTGCCCGGATAAGCACTCACACGGACTTAGTGAGCCGAGAGCTAAACCACCGGTACAAAGTTACAAAGCCGATACGGCGCTTCGGGTGGCTAAGTACACGCCACGAAAGAGCACCAGCCTGTTTATCTCTTGCGATAAGCACACCTAATCACACAGGACGGAAACACAAGTAAACTTGCGAAAGTGAGGTTATTACCTTTCTGGATTTCATACAACCGTTCTGGACAGCCGGGAAACCGTCGGTAAAAGCCCGACGTACAGACGCGACGATAGCGCCCATACCTCCCTGTGGAGGTATACCGGTTTGCATAGAGCTGAAAGCGGGTGCAAGTCCTGCAAAACCGAAACAGTCGTATAATGGGAAACCCCGCTCACCTTATGGCTTTGGTGAGCGGGGTTTGTCGTGCTATTTAGAAAATGTTCCGCCGCGGGTGCGTGAGCCGGGCGGGAGAATGAGAGGGAGTGGTGAGGCTCCCATGCTTAACGCGTCCAGGTGGATGCAATGGAAATGATCTCGTCGTCGGTTATGTCCTCGGTGCTGTTAGTTGAGAATGTGATCTGCAGCGGCGTGTGACGCGGTGCGATGTAGTCATCTGTGATCCACTCGTTGCCGTCCTCGGTGACGATGGTAACAATAGGCGCGTCCTGCGTGCCGGTCGGGTAGTCGATGCGGTACACCTCGCCGGAAATGGTGCGGGTGGCCGGTACGATCTGCAGCAGGGCGGCGATAATGGCGATTAGCTTTGTCATGATGGGTCCTTTC